>Ga0209181_10010827_pt1 | contig 11783 bp, 9 predicted proteins | sample MAT05_FD_187208 | JGI IMG/M metagenome (GOLD analysis project Ga0209181, IMG submission 187208) | Freshwater microbial communities from Lake Fryxell liftoff mats and glacier meltwater in Antarctica - MAT-05 (SPAdes) (version 2) | ecosystem: Environmental > Aquatic > Freshwater > Ice > Liftoff... | reverse complement strand
CTGGGCTTTTTTGTTGGGTGCGGACACGCTGTAGACGAATGGCTATCAGTATTCAAATCGTCATCTGGGTGCAACGCCGGTGCCACAGTGCGCAGGGAGATCGGCGCCTTGTTATCCATTTTTTTTAAACTGGAATTAGGCCACTGTGCGTGGAAATAAACAGTTTTGTTGTTAGCAAGCTACCTTTCGCGCCATCCCGTTGGCGCACTCGGCTCGCTGCTAAGGTGATCGATTTTGCGTTACCTCAATGTGATCGCGTCCGGCTTAAGGACTTTGTAGACCGCTCCGAAGGCTTGGACAGCATCGCATTCGCAAATGCGGCATTGCAATTCTTGCAGGCGCGCTATTTAATCGATCAGATTGAACGCGAACGCATTCCCGAGACCGGCCCGGTAGTAATTGTCGCAAACCATCCGCTAGGTGCGATTGACGCGCTTTGCTTAATCAGTGCGATAGGTGCAGTTAGGCGCGATCTTAAGATCATGGCAAACCAGTGGTAGAGTGCCTTGACGCCGCTGCAGCCGATTTCGATCGGCGTCAATGTGATGGCCGCTGGCGGCAATCTAGGCGCGTATCGCGCTGCGCAATCGAGCTTGGCGAACGGCGGCGCTGTGATCGTGTTTCCGGCTGGGATCGTCTCGCGCTTAGGCTGGCAGGGTATCCAAGACAGTCAGTGGAGCAAAAGGTTTTTACGGCTTGCTCAGGATCACAAAGCAGGGATCTTGCCGGTCAATATTCGCGCATAGAACAGCGCGCTGTTCTATGCGTTGGGCGCGTTTCCTTTGATGGGCACGCTGCGATTGCCGCGCGAAATGTTTGCCCAGCCAGATCGACGCGTCGAGCTGCGCATTGGGCCGATACAAAACGCGCACAACGCAAACTTGCCTCGGCCGAGTGACTGGCAGCGACTGATACAAAAGCTACCGCAACTCGAGGCGCAGCTGCGCGCGGACGCGCCGCAGGCGATCGCCCACAGCAAGCGCCAACGGGAATGGATCAGTGAGTTGTCAGCGGCGCAATTATTAGGTGAAACGCCCGATGGTAAACGCATCTTGCTGGCACGCTGTGCGCTAGGCAGTGCGCTACTTGCGGAAATCGGGCGCTTGCGGGAGCTGAGTTTTCGCGCCGTTGGCGAAGGCACCTCAGGTGCGCTCCAGCTTATGCGCTGGCTCGGCACGCCAATTCTGGAAACGCAGGCGGCGTTTAGTGTGGCTGTGAGCGCGGGGCCTTAGCGCTATACCCCACATGCTGCATAAAAACGAATATAGAACAAACTCATCACCCAGCTAGTACGCGGATTGGCAGCGTCAGGAATCCTGATGGCGCCGCACCCGCGCTTGGATCCGAGCGCGTAGACGCCAGCGGCCTGCATCCGACAGCATTCTACCTGCCCAACGAAACACATTGAACTCAGCGATGGTATTGCGCAAGCTCGCCAATCGTTCCCGCTGTTCGGCTGGCGACATCATGGCAGCCGAATGGAAGGCATCTGCGGTTTCTTCCACATGATAGGGATTGACGATCAATGCTTCGGTCATCTCGCGTGCTGCGCCTGCGAATCGGCTCAGAATAAGCACACCCTGTTCGTCGTCTCGAGCGGCCACAAATTCCTTGCAAACCAAATTCATGCCATCGTGCAGGCTGGTCACGACACACATGTTCGCTGCCCGGTAAAGTTCCTGCAGCGCACCGTGATCGTGGTGTTGAGCCAACAGATATATGGGTTGATAACCTGGCCTTGCAAAACGTGCATTGATACGCGCAACCAACTTGTCGACGCGCTCGGCAAAATTACGATATTCATCAAGCAAACTGCGCGTTGGTGACGCCACTTGGACAAGTACAAATCGGCCAATCCATTCTGGATATTTTTCCAGCAATCGTTCCACGGCATTCATTCGCTCAATGATGCCTTTGGTGTAGTCGAAGCGATCAACTCCAAGCGCTAAGCACACATCTTCCGACAGACCTATTCGCTCCAATGCTTCGCGTCGGCATTGCTCAACGGGTTTCCACATCTCCGATGCTGCTTTTGTCGGCCACTCGATCGAGATCGGGTAGCTTTCGACGTAGGTTTCTTTTTCGCCAAAAGCAATAATCGAATGTTCGTGCTCGATCCGTGCCTCAAGGTAGCGATCAACCGTTTCCATGAAGTTTTTGCAATGAAATCGCGTATGAAATCCTAAAATTGTGCTGCCCAACATGCCCTCGAGAATTTCGCGACGCCATGGACAAATGCCAAAGGACTCAGGGTTTGGCCAGGGGATATGCCAGAAGGTCAGAATGGTTGCCAGCGGCAGCTTTTCGCGGATCATGGCGGGCAGCAAGGCGAAATGATAATCCTGTACGAGCACCACGGGGTTATCACTGCGCGCTTCGGCAACGACGGCATCGGCGAAACGTTGATTTATTTTTTTGTAGGCCTCCCAATCTGATTCGCGGAATACCGGCCGCACATGTGCGACGTGGCATAGTGGCCACAGCCCTTCATTTGCGAAACCATAGTAGTAGCCTTGCTCCTCTTGCTCGGTCAGCCATATCCGGCGCAGCGAATATTCCGGACGCTCCGGCGGCACGCCAACTCGATCATAGGCATCAACAACATCTCGGTCAGCGCTGCCGCTGCCATGCGCGATCCAGGTGCCAGAACAGGCCCGCATAACCGGCTCGACCGCTGTGACTAACCCACTTGCAGGTCGTTTGACATTAATGCCATCAGGCCCTTTTTCGTGAATGTAGGGCTCTCGATTCGATACAACAATGACTTGATCGCCCCGTAACTGCGTATGTAGAAGCGCGCGCAAGCGATCCGCAGTCCAACTGACTTCCGGCCCCTGCGAGCGGCGACACTCATCTTCTAAATCGCGAAGCCTGTCCCGAAGGTCTGCAACGAAAGGCTCAAGCTCTGACGGCGGCGTTACTGGGCTGCCAAGCATGTCGCCACGAAGGATGGCGCGCACGCCTTTCACCCATCCATGCCAACTCAGTTGCGCCACCACCATAGTTATTAGCGCCAATACCAATCCCAGAATAGTCAACGAGGTAATCAAATAGCGTTTTGTATCCTGACTTCGACGATCAATGAAACTCAAATCGTGCAGTAAGATCAGATGCCCAACCAAAACCGATGCTTCTATTTCCTCAGTTATTGGTTTTAGCTCCGTTGACGATGGGGCTTCACTCATCACCGGATGCGCGCTTAGGTAAAGCGGGCCGCCCGCCAATTCAAGCCGGGGCTCGGGCTTTTGTGCCAGCGTTAGTGCCTCATTGCAGGGCAATTTAGCTGGGAAGCTGTCGGTCTTTTCCACAAGGCGTCCGTCGGTATCGCAAATACCGACGGCAAAAACTCGGTCATCTTGCGCTGTGCGATTAAACAAACGTTTTAGCCGCGCGGTTCGTTGCGTCAGTAACGCGTCGGCCACCGAATCCGATAAAGCATTGGCAATCAGCGCGCTGCGGGCATCGACGTCGCGTACAAACCAGCGAAGTGCCATCTTGTCCATTAACGGCAGTGCCACGTAGGCGGCCACAATCATGACCAGAACCAGCGGCGTTAAGAATCGCAACTGCAATCGAAATGTTTTCAACATGATCGCCACGCCGAGGGGTAAAACTTCGGGTGAATGAAGCTTTTCATACCACGTCTTCCCAGCGCCTACTCAATCGCATCGCTGAATTGATTAATCCCACCATCGAATAGGTTTGTGGAAAATTACCCCACGCCTCGCCAGTCACTGGGTCGATGTCTTCTGACAATAAACCAAGCGAATTGCGGCGGGCGAGCATCATCTCAAACAGTTCGCGCGCCTCGGCTACGCGCCCAATCGCTGCAAGCGCATCGATGTACCAAAACGTGCAAACGCTGAAAGCGGAGGCCGGAAGGCCAAAATCGTCTTGTTCGTCATAGCGAAGTAGATAATTGCCGCGCCGCAGTACCCGCCCAATAGTTTCTACGGTGGAAACGAAACGAGGATCGTCAGCGGTGATGAAACCAAGATCGGCAAACAAAAGTGCACTGGCGTCTAGGCGTTCATCGTCTGTGGACTCGACGAACGCGCCGCGCCGCTCGCTCCATGTCTGTTCTAATATCGCCGCACGAATACGATCCGCGTGGCCGCGCCAAGTGGCGGCTTCGCCCAGCCCAAGATGCAGCGCAATACGCGCTAATCGATCACAAGCGGCCCAACACATTACGCTGGAATACGTATGCACCCGCGCACGGCCGCGATATTCCCACAACCCTGCATCGGGCTTGTCCCATGATTGAATTGCAGCTTCACCCATCGGTACAAGCCTTGCAAACATCGCTGCATCACCACGATTTCCTAAACGATGATCGAAGAAAGATTGCGATGCGGCCAAAACGACGCTGCCATAGACGTCATGCTGTACTTGTCGCCAAGCGTCATTACCCGCCCGTACCGGCCCCATTTTGCGATATCCGGCCAAGGACTCCACCGAACGTTCAATTAATTCGGTCTGGTAATGAATGCCGTAAACCGGCGCTAACGCGTTGCGCCCGGCGGCAATATTGAAAATATAGCGGACATATTCTTGCATGCTGCGTGTCGCGCCCAATCGATTTAGGGCGCGAACAACGAAAGCGGCGTCACGCAGCCAGCAATAACGGTAGTCCCAGTTGCGTCCGGAATCCGCGTGTTCCGGGATTGATGTCGTCATCGCCGCCACGATCGCGCCGCTGCCTTCGTCTTGGCATAGTTTAAGGGTGATCGCAGCGCGAATCACCGCGTCCTGCCAGTCGGGCGGTATCGACAGATTACGCACCCATTCGCGCCAGTAATTGATCGTTTGTTCCAACTGATCGTTGAGGAAACTGGCTACCGACTGTGTCAGCGTTTCGTCCGGGCCAAGCATGATGTGAACGTCGCGATCAAGAATGAAGGCATGCTCGTTCAATAACATTGGCAGCGGTGCATCGGTGGTGGCCCGCAGTGTCCAGCCATCTAAAATGTAGCGAATATGATTGCTGCCAAAAGTGCGTTCGGGTACGTCTGCGCCCCATTTGCTCAACGGGCGCAATCGCACTCGAATGCGCGGCGCACCAGCGATGGGCCTAATTCGACGCATCAGCATGATTGGGTGATAGTAGCGCCCGAATTGACGATAGCGTGGCGCGAAATCCAGAACTTCAACCGCGCCACCCTGCGCGTCGTGCAAAACCGTAATCAACACTGCGGTCTTCTCAATGTAGTGTTGCTCAGCGCGCACTTGTCCTTCAAGTTCAACATCAAAATAGCCGCAGTCGTGCAGCTTGGGTTCTAGCAAAGCACAGAAGGTTGGGTCACCATCGAATGCCGGCAGGCAGCACCAGACAACGCGCGCATCGGCATCGATCAAGGCGCTGAAACTTCCGTTGCCAATAACGCCAAGGTCTAGACTAGATTGTTTGTTCATTGTGCTAACTCCGTTTTTTGCAAATGATCTAGGAGTCTTATCAGCCAATCGATAACGTCCTTCGGTGTGCCGAGACCATAGTGCGCACAGGTAGGGCGTCGGTCGCCAACAACAACTGCCAGCCCACCGAGTTTCTCGACCATTGCAAACGCTGTTTCGTCGGTCAGATCGTCACCCAGAACTACCGGAACGCGGCCCTGAAATGGCGAAGTTTCAAGCAGCGCGCGCAATGCGCTTCCTTTATCGCTGCCTTTCGGTTTGAGCTCGGCAACGCCGTTGCCCGGTTGAACCACATACCAGCCAGACGAATTTGCGGCAATGTTTTTGGCGCAGCGATGGACCATTTCGCCCGCATGCGGCACCGCCCGAAAATGCATGGCAAACGCAATTCCAGATTTTTCCTCGACCCAGACTTGATCCAATAAGTCAGCTTCGAGTTGGCATGCACGGCGAACCTGTGCCGAAATCTCCGCGGGTGGATTGGCGACAGTCAAGTTGCCAGCATAGTCACGGCGCTCAAGCCCATGCAGTGCACCTGCGGGTAAAAACAGCGGCGACAATAGACGATCAATATCCAACAAATTTCGCCCGCTCAGCATCGCTAATGCGCCACCCAGCAAATTTCGTAAACTGTCCAACAGCGCAAGCGTCGAGGCGTTAATCCGCACCATATTCGGGTGCGCGACCAACTCAACCAACGTTCCGTCGATATCAACAAATAGCGCCCAGCGCTCGCCAATCTTTGGCAAAGGTGGCGCTGCTAGCGCGTTTTGTGATGTAAATGGATGCAAATTCAGCAACCAGTGTCCTTATTCGCGATGCATTCCGGCGAATCGTATACGGGGCCGGAAACAGCTGGTCGTTTAGTCTATCGTTAGCACCGAAAAATATCGTTAAATAGTTGTCCGGTAATGCCGAAGAACCGGCATTAAAAAGGCGAATTAGACAAGCCTCATCACCCAGTTAGTACGCGCCGAGCGCAATAATTGACTATGCGAAATCTAATAGTAATTCTGGGTGACCAGCTGGATCGTGACTCCAGCATTTTCGATGGCTTCGATCCCGCACTCGATCATATTTGGATGGCCGAGGTGCGCGAAGAAGCCACCCACGTTTGGAGCCACAAAGCGCGCACCGCCTTATTTTTGTCCGCCATGCGCCACTTTGCCGCCGAGCTTGAGCAAAAGTCATACCCGCTCACCTATTTGCGGCTGGGGGAACATGTATTTTCCAATTTGGAGTCAGCGCTAGCGGCGTCTATTGATCAGCTCAATCCAGCCCGCGTGGTGCTGACTAAGCCCGGCGATTATCGGGTACGGGAAAACTTGAAAGCGGCTTGCGCAGCGACGAACACTCCGTACGCAGAACGCACCGATACGCATTTCTATTGCTCCGAGGAAGATTTCAGCGAGTGGGCGCGTGGGCGCAAGGAATTTCGTTTAGAACACTTTTACCGGATGCTGCGTAAGCGCGAAAATATTTTGATGGACGCAGGTAAACCCCAAGCCGGCAAACCCGAGGGCGGCGAATGGAACTACGACGCAGAAAATCGCGGCAGTTTTGGCGCGCAAGGCCCAGGTTTTGTCCCGCCACCGATAGCATTCCTTCCGGATGGAATTACGTCGGAAGTGTTGGCCTTGGTTGCGCGCGAGTTTGCCGATCATCCGGGCGAGCTTGCGCACTTTGATTGGCCGGTAACGCCGAAGCAGGCCGAGGCTGCTTTAGCGGATTTCATTACCCATCGCTTATGCGCTTTTGGCAAATATCAAGATGCCATGTGGCAAAACGAGCCCTATTTGTATCACGCAAAGCTGTCTGCAGCGCTCAATTTGAAGCTGATTTCACCGCATAAGGTGATTAACGCGGCGGTTGCGGAATATCGCCTCGGTAAAGCGCCGTTAGCCGCAGTTGAGGGTTTTGTGCGGCAAATTTTAGGCTGGCGCGAATATGTGCGCGGGCTTTACTGGCTGCGCATGCCAGGTTACGCCGATCAAAACGCGTTGCATGCCGAGTCACCACTGCCTGAGTTCTATTGGAGTGGCGACACCGATATGGCTTGCCTGCGCGCTGCGATTGGGCAAACGCTGAAATATGGCTACGCGCATCACATCCAACGGCTGATGGTAACCGGCCTATTTGCTTTAATGCTGGGCGTGCGGCCGAAAGCGATCCATGAATGGTATTTGGCGGTTTATGTTGACGCGGTGGAATGGGTTGAACTGCCCAACGTGTTGGGCATGAGCCAGTATGCCGATGGCGGCGTGATGGCGTCTAAACCCTATTGTGCCAGCGGCAAATATATCCAACGCATGAGCAATTATTGCCAAGCGTGCAAATTCAAGCCCGACCTTGCCGTCGGCGCAAACGCCTGCCCGTTCACCACACTCTATTGGGATTTTTTGGCACGGCATAAAGCGCGTTTTGCCAAACACCCACGCGCGGCCCTGCAATGGCGTGCGTTGGAGCGCTTAGATCTTGAGCAAATGGAGCTGATTCAAGCGCAGGCAACTGCGTTGCGGGCGCGTTTGTCAAACCCGACTGATGCAGTATTTGTCTAAAGAAATCTATTTATTGGCATCTGCCGAATTGCGCGCTGCGTATTAGACTTGCGTTTCAGCATCCCCTAAGCTCCACCCACGCATTCGACAACGGAATATTTGACCATGAGCTATTTGTTAACGAAATCTAAGCAATTTGCACTGTTAGGTGCTGCTTTTTTGTGTGCGTCCGCCGCGTTCGCGCAAGTGAAGCCCGCAGACGCCCTGCATTATCGTAAAAGCGCCTACAACGTGTTGATTTGGAACTGGATGCCACTTGCGAATACAGTGCGTGGCAAAACGCCGTATGTCAAAGCCGATTTTGAACGCTACGCAGGTCGCGTTGCACAAATTGCGCCCATGCTTTTGGAGGGTTTTCCAACGGGGTCTGGCGTCGGCAAAACCGAAGCTAAGCCAGAAATCTGGACGAACTGGGCTGATTTCCAGCAAAAAATGAAAGCATTCGAAACTGAGTCTGCGGCACTTGCAACGCTGTCCAAAGGCGGCGACTTTGAAAAAATTAAAGTGCAATTTGGCAAAGTGGGCGGCACGTGCAAAGACTGCCATGACAAATATAAAACTGACTGATTAGCGCTATTTTGAATCTAGGTTGAAAAGCTAAAACTAGCCAAACGCGGTACACAAGTCGCACACTCCGAGCATCTTAATGCCTGGATCTAAAACCATGAGCAATCCACAAGCCCAGCCTGTCACACCTATCGAAAAGCCCATCCATCTTAACCCGATGGGAATTAATGGTTTTTCTTTTGTTGAATTTGCCGCACCCGACGCCGCAATTTTGCATACTTTGTTCGTGCGCATGGGTTTTACTGCCGTCGCCAAACACAAAACCAAGGCGATTACGCGTTATCGCCAGGGTGATGTGAACTACTTAGTTAATGAGCAAACCAATAGCTTCGCCTCGGCGTTTGCCGAATCCCACGGTCCTTGCGCATGCGGTTTTGCGATCCGAGTTGCGGATGGTGCGAATTGTTTGAAAGAAGTTTTGGCGCGGGGTGGAGAAGTCTGGCCGGAAGGCCACACGGAAAAACAAGGTGCACCCGATCCCAATGCCACGCGCGCAGTGGATGCGCCGGTCATCAAAGGTATTGGCGATTGCATGCTGTATTTGATTACCGATGGCAGCGACCCATTCGCGGACTATCTGCCAATTCCAGGCGTCGAACAAAACCCGGTGGGCTTTGGCCTGAGCTTTATTGACCACCTGACGCACAATTTGTACTTTGGCAATATGGCGAAATGGGCGGGCTATTACGAAACCCTGTTTGGCTTTCGCGAAATTCGCTACTTTGATATCAAAGGTGCAAAAACCAGCCTAGTCAGCAAAGCCATGACCGCACCTGATGGCATTGTGCGCATCCCGCTGAATGAATCGTCCGACCCAAAAAGCCAAATTAACGAGTATTTGGATCAATACAAAGGCGAAGGAATTCAACATATTGCGTGTTTTACCAACAATATCTATGAAACCGTTGAAGCCATGCGCGCGCAAGGAATTACCTTCTTAAACACGCCGGACACCTATTTTGACGTGATTGATCAGCGCATCCCAAACCATGGCGAAGACGTTGCGCGCATGTCGAAAAACAAGATTCTGATCGACGCAGATTTGGAAACCAAGAAGGAAATCTTGCTACAAATTTTTACCGAAACCAATATCGGCCCGATCTTTTTTGAGATTATCCAGCGCAAAGGCAATCAGGGTTTTGGCGAAGGCAATTTTCAAGCGCTATTTGAATCTATTGAACGCGATCAAATGCGGCGCGGTGTTTTGTAGGGATTAGCAATTCCTAAGAGCTTAGGAACACTTAGGAAACCATGATTGTGGTCGTATTTGCAGTCATTTTGATCGCCAAATTCCTTTGGATTAAATTTTTTGCAGAGGTTGTAATTTAAGTGGCGTTAAATCCAGAAATCATGCGCTGGGCGCGAACGAATGCAGGACTGAGTCTAGAAGACGCTGCTCACGGCGCTGGCATGCCCAAAATTGATCGCTTGCTCCAAATAGAATCGGGCGAGGAAGTCCCATCGCGCCCTATTTTGCTCAGTATGGCGAAGCTCTACAGGCGATCGTTGCTCACTTTTTACCTTGCTACCCCTCCAGAAAAGGGTGATCGAGGCGAAGACTTTAGATCTGTCCCTGCCGACCATCGATTGGAAGGGGATGCGCTGCTTGATGCAATGATTCGTGATCTACGAGCGCGCCAAAGTTTAGTAAATGCCACCCTTGTAGACGAAGAGGCAGAAGCGATTGCTTTTATTGGTTCCACGTCTATCAGCCAGGGTGTTGCGGTGACGTTGGCGGCGCTCAAGCAAGTACTCAAACTTGAGTTGTCCGAATTCAGAGCGGCAAAGAAACCCGAAGAGGCATTCTCGTTGTTGCGTTCCCGCGCAGAGGCAGTGGGTGTTTTTGTACTTTTGATTAGCAATTTGGGTAGCCATCATTCGGCCATTCCGGTGGAAACTTTCCGAGGCTTCGCTATTGCCGATTCAATAGCACCTTTCATTGTTATCAACGATCAGGATGCAAAAACGGCGTGGTCATTCACGCTGCTGCATGAGTTGGCGCATTTATGCCTCGGAACAACAGGCGTAAGTGGAACGCATTCTGGTCAAGCCATAGAAACCTTCTGTAATGACGTTGCAGGGGAATTTCTGCTTCCGACTTTAGATCTTGAACTCGACAAGGCACTTAGTTTTGATGACTCGCTCGCTGCGATATCTAAGTTTGCGAGAGCGCGAAATCTTAGCTCGTCCATGGTTGCGTACAAACTTTTTCGGAATGGAGATATTTCACAAGGGCGCTTGCAGAAGTTCAATCAAAAATTGCGTGAGCTTTGGTTAAGTGACAAGGAAAACATTAAAGCAAACGCTAAACCAAATGATTCAGGGCCAAGCTACTACGTTGTGCGTCGGCATCGATTAGGAAAGGCGATGTTGGAATTTGCAAGCCGAGCCGTAAATTCCGGTGGATTATCACCTGTAAAGGTTGCACGGGTGCTTGGCGTCAAGCCACGTAGCGTCTATCCATTGTTGGTAGATACTTCGCAATTCGGAATTGAACGTCGAATTCAAGGCGTTAACTGATGCTGTATTTGCTTGACGCGAACGTGCTGATCACAGCAAACAATACCTACTATCCTGTTGACCGCGTTGCTGAGTATTGGGAATGGCTCATTTATATGAGCAAGTCAGGGTATGTCAAAATGCCGCTGGAAATTTTTGAAGAGGTCAAAGATGGCCCAAAGGATGCGGATAAGGATTTGTTGTTCGGTTGGATACAGCAGGAAAACTGCAAATCAGAGCTAATTCTAAAAGAAGCGGTCAATTCCAGCCACGTTCAAAATGTAATTGTGTCGGGTTATGCACCTGATCTCAAAGACGATGAAGTGGAGCAAATCGGTCGGGATCCGTTTCTCGTCGCTTATGCATTGGCACAGCCCACCAGCCGATGTGTCGTAACCGTTGAAGTTTCAAAGCCAAAAAAGCAAAGAGCAAATCGCCATTTGCCCGATGTATGCGCTGCGGTTGGCGTCAGTTGCTGTGATCCATTCGCGTTTTTACGAACCTTAGGTTTTCGCACGGACTGGAAGAAGCACCTTTAAGCTACTTGTTTTCCTTTCGACAGCAACGAGCTGGATGTTCAATTTGAACAGCCCAAAACCTCACGCAACAAAGCCAAAACGCAAGCAACCAAATCAGTCAGCCAGCCACTGCTATACTTGCCGCATCAAATTTTTGACAAGGCGTCGCCCTAAATGCGGCGCCAGTGAAGACTTATGCCAAAACGTACTGATTTAAAGACGATTC
>Ga0209181_10010821_pt1 | contig 11788 bp, 9 predicted proteins | sample MAT05_FD_187208 | JGI IMG/M metagenome (GOLD analysis project Ga0209181, IMG submission 187208) | Freshwater microbial communities from Lake Fryxell liftoff mats and glacier meltwater in Antarctica - MAT-05 (SPAdes) (version 2) | ecosystem: Environmental > Aquatic > Freshwater > Ice > Liftoff... | reverse complement strand
GCCGTCTTTGGCGATCTCCCGATCGAGATCGGCGGCTCGCATATCCACGGCTCGGTGGGCACCGGGGCCACCTACGTTGGGCACCGGCCTTTGCCGTACGGGCAGCGCAGCAACGCCCTCTTCACGCTCGACGCCTCGGCGACGCTGGCCTGGACGCACTACGAGCTCGGGATCTCCGCCACGAACCTCCTCGACCGGCAATACCGTCTTGGAGAGTACAACTTTGCCTCGGATTTCCACACCGAGCCCTCTCCCACGCTGGTGCCAGTTCGCCACTTCTCTGCGGGCGCCCCGCGCGCCCTCTTCGGCACCCTCGCCGTCAACTTCGGAGGCACCTGATGATCGCTGGTAAAGCCCTCTTTCTCGCCCTGTCCGCGGGGATCGCCCTCACCTCCTGCGTCGGGACGACGGGGAGTGAGCTCTTCACCTTCGCCGCCGCCGCGGCGGGGCCGGAGGACGCCGTGGCCGGACAGCCGCTCTCGTTCTCGACGGGGCGCGGCTATCAGGTGACGCTCACCCGGGCAAAGTTCCACCTCGGCGCCGTCTATCTCAACAAGGCAATCCCCATCTCCGGCGCGCAGGCGACGAGCTGTATCTTGCCGGGGATCTATGTCGCGCAGGTCACCCAGGGGCTCGACGTCGACGCGCTCTCTCCTGCGCTTCAACCCTTCCCCGCCCCAGGAGAGGCCATCGCCGCCGAGGCCATCGCCGGGGAGGTGTGGCTCACCGGCGGAGACGTCAACGCCGCAGAGGATTCGACGGTGGTGCTCGACGTCGCCGGGACAGCGGAGAAACAGGGCGAGACGTTCCCGTTCGAAGGGCAACTGTCGATCGGGGCGAACCGGCTCGGCCCGGTCAACGATCCCGCACAGCCGGGCGCCCATCCGATCTGCAAAGAGCGCATCGTCTCGCCGATCCCGGTGAACCTCGACGTCCGATCGGGGGGCAGCCTCCTCGTCCGCGTCGATCCCCGAGGCCTCTTCCGGAACGTCGACTTCTCGGAGCTCGATCAGACATCGGACAACCCGAAGCTCTATCGCTTCAAGGACGAGACCGACGGTCAGCCGAACGTGAACATTTATCGAGCGCTCGCCTCCCGCGAGGGCACGTACGAGCTGATCTGGAACGAATCACCGCGTTGAAGGAGCATTGAAATGAAACGAAACTATCTGGGTATTCTCGGCCTCGTGGCCTCCACCGCGCTCACCTCGGCGTGCGACGGCAGTGATACGTCGTCGCCGTCCGCGGGGGGCAGCTTCGTCTTCACCGCCTCGGGCGAGGTGCTCGCGCTTGGCGGCTATGATTTTCCCTTCACCGACGCTGGCTTCGTCGACGGGTGGGAGGTGAAATTCACCGAGCTCCTGGTCACGGTCGACAAGATCAAGGTCACCGAGAATCCGGACCTCGATCCGGGCGACGAGTCGAAGACCGGGAAGGTGGTGGCCGAGGTCGACGGCCCCTGGGTCATCGACCTCCACAAGGGAGGTCCCCTCGCCGGCAAGGGCGGCACGGACGAGAAGGCGGTGCAGATTGCCACGCTCGACAAGCAGAACAAGAACGGCGACAAGCCCTTCGAGGGCGACACGCGCTATGGCTTCGGCTTCGACATCGTCCCTGCCGCCGCGAGCGCCAAGCTCGTGAACCTCGATGAGCAGGGCAAGGCCGACTACGAGCTGATGAAGGAGAAAGGGTACGCTGTCCTCTACGTGGGGACGGCCACCTTCAAGGGCACCGCCTGCACGCCGGCCGATCCCGAGTTCGACAAGCTCCCCAAGGTGGTCAACTTCAAGCTCGGGTTCAAGTCCCCGACCAGCTACCTCAACTGCCAGAACCCCGACAACGATCCGGCCAAAGCCCTCGGCGACGAGGAGCACCAGCGCGGCATCGCCGTCAAGGCCAACCAGGCGGTGACAGCGCAGCTCACCATCCACACCGATCACCCGTTCTGGGAGGGCTTCGTTCACGACTCGCCCGCTCACTTCGATCAGATCGCCGCGCGCTACGTCGGCGCCACGAGCACGCCGACGGCGCTGCTCGAGGATCTGATCGGCGTCGATCCGACGGCGATCAAGGACAAGAACGGGAACAGCCTGCCCTGGCGCTCTTGCACCAAGGACTACGCGCCTCCCGGCGCGGGCACGATGCACTTCGACACGGGCAGCATCCCGGTGGATCCGACGGGCGATCCCGCCAAAACGATCCGCGATCTCTACGATTTTGCGACCTACAACCAGAGCACGCAGGGGCATTTGAGCTCCGACGGGCTCTGCTTCGTGAAGCGTAACTACCCCTCGCCGCAGTGAGCCTGCCTCGCGCCGTCGCCGACGGCGCGAGGCCAACTGTCGTGGACGGCGCCAATTTCCCCTTTGAGGCTCGTTGACGGGCCACGAAAACCGATTAAACCCAGCTCCCTCGCACTGGAATTGTCGCGTTGAAGGGGATTTTAAAAATGAAGCGTAGACACTTGTGTATCTTGGGTCTCCTGGCGTCCTCCACGCTGGCCTCGGCCTGCAGTGACGACAGCAAACCGCCTTCCACTACGGGCGGGAACACGGCTCAGACGGGGACCTTCATCATCACGGCCTCGGGCGGGACGCCCGCGCGGAGCGGCTATGATTTCCCCTTCACCGACGCTGGCTTCGTCGACGGATGGGAGGTGAAATTCACCGAGGTGCTGGTCACCGTCGACAAGATCACCCTCGCGGAGACCCCGGACAGCAGCCCCGCCGATCCGTCGAAGACTGGCACCGTGGTCGCCGAGGTCGACGGGCCTTTTGTCATCGATCTCCAGAAGGGTGGGACGCTGGACGGCAAGGGCGAAAAGGGCGAAAAGGCGGTGCAGATTGCCACGCTCGACAAGCAGAACAAGAACGCCGACAAGCCCTTCGATGCGGGCAAGCGCTACGCCTTCGGCTTCAGCATCGTGCCCGCCACCGAGGACGCGAAGTTCGTGAGCACCCTCGATGCGCAGGCCAAGACTGACTATACGATGATGACGCAGAAGGGCTATACCGTGCTCTACGTGGGCACGGCGACCTTCAAGGGGACCGCCTGCACGCCGGTCGATCCGGAGTTCGACAAGCTCCCCAAGGTGGTCAACTTCAAGCTCGGCTTCAAGTCCCCGACCAGCTACCTCAACTGCCAGAACCCCGACGCTGACTCGGCCAAGCACCTCGGGACCGAGGAGCACCAGCGCGGCGTCGTGGTCAAGGCCAACGAGGCGGTGACGGCGCAGATCACGCTCCACCTCGCTCACCCGTTCTGGGAGAGCTTCGCCCACGACTCGCCCGCTCACTTCGATCAGATCGCCGCGCGCTACGTCGGCGTCCCGGGCACGCCGACGGCGGTGCTCGAGGATCTGATCGGCGTCGATCCCAAGGTGATCAAGGACAAGGACGGGAACAACCTGCCCCGGCGCACTTGCACCAAGGAGTACACGCCTCCGAACGCGGGCACGATGGCCTTCGACACGGGCAGCATCCTGGTGGACCCGGCGGGCGAGCCCACCAAGACGATCCGCGATCTCTACGATTTTGCGACGTACAACCAGAGCACGCAGGGGCATTTGAACGCCGAAGGCCTCTGCTTCGTGAAGCGCAATTATCCTTCGCCGCCGTGACGCGGCGTTGATCGGCGCCCCGCCCGCCGCTCGCGGCGAACGAGCGCGGCGGGGCCGCGGATCGCGGCGCTGTACCCGGCCCCGGCGATCCTTGCTAAGGTCGCCGCAATTGTGTCGAAACCACTGCGCGAACAGGCCTCGGAGGGCAACGAGCGGCGGGGCGTGCGCCTCGTCCCCGGCGGGCTCCTCGTCGGCGACAAGCCCGTCCCGCTGATCGCGGGCAGCGTCCATTATTGGCGCCTCGATCCGAAGGATTGGCGCGCCTGCCTCGAGGCCACGCGCGCCCTCGGCGTGCGCCTCATCGACGTCTACATTCCCTGGAACGTCCACGAGATCGCGCCGGGCAAGCTCGAGCTCGGGCAAGGCGATCCGCAGCGCGACGTCGGCGCCTTCATTCGCCTCGCGCACGAGCTCGGCCTCTATGTGATCGCGCGGCCCGGCCCGCACATCAACGCCGAGCTCACCTACTTCGGCATCCCCGAGCGCATCATCTGGGACGTGAATTGCCAGGCGCGCACGCCCAAGGGCAACCCGGTGATGCTGCCGATGCTGCCCTTCGCGTTCCCCGTGCCGAGCTACGCGAGCGAGGCGTTCTTCGACGAGACCGCGCGCTACTTCCAGCTCCTCGCGCCCGCGCTCCGCCCGCTGCTCTACCCGGACGGCCCGATCGTGCTGGTGCAGATCGACAACGAGGGCGCGCTCTACTTCCGCGACGGCGCCTACGATCAGGACTACCACCCCGACGCCGTCCGCCTTTATCGCGCCTTCCTGCGCGAGAAATACCGCACGATCGACGCGCTCCAGGCGACGTACGCGAAGAAGTCGCCCTCGAAGCCGCCGCCCGCCGAGGGCGTCCATGTGGCCGAGGTGAGCGAAGACGAGGAAGAGCGGCGCTTTGCCACCATCCTCCCGCCGCCGCGCTTCGACGCCGAGGGGCCTGGGGATCTGGCGCGGCACCTCGACTGGGCCGAGTTCCACGAGCACCTGCTGACGACGTCGTTCGAGCGCTTCGCCGCGGCCCTCCTCGCCGCGGGGATCGAGGGGCTGCCGACCTCGCACAACCTGCCGCCGGGGCAAGAGGCGACGCCGCTCAACGCGGCTCGCGCCGCCCACGCGGTCGACCTCGTCGGCCTCGATTATTACAACAAGGCCGGGCCGGAGAGCCGCCTCATCATTCGTCGCCGCACCAGCGAGCTCGCGCTCCGCTGCGAGGGGCTCGGGCACCCGGCGTTCGCCTGCGAAATGGGCGCGGGGTTCCCCCCGTTCTTCCCGCCGCTGGAGGAGCGGGACAGCGCCTTCACGGTGCTCGCCGCGCTCGCCTACGGGCTCCGTGGGTACAACATCTACATGGCGGTGGAGCGCGATCGCTGGATCGGCGCGCCGATCGATCCGCACGGCCGCCCGCGGCCGTTCGCGGCGTTCTGGCGGCGGCTCGCCGCGGCCCTCGATCAAACGAGCTTCTTCGATCTCCGTCGCGCCGTGCCCGTCCGCCTGCTCACGCCGCGGAGCGAGCGACGGATCACGCGCGTCATGCATGCCTTCGGGCCGATCACCGGCGCCTTCTTCTCGGTCGCCGGCGCTGGCGCGCGGGAGAGCGTGTCGGAGCACGACCTCGGGCTCGGCTACCCGATCGGGGTCGAGGCCGACAGCTTCGCGCGGACGATCGAGCACGCGCTCGAGGCGCGCGGCGTCCCCTTCGCGCAGGTCGGCGGCGAGGACCGCGACGTCTCGCTCGGCGGCGCGAAATGGATCCTCTGCGCGACCTCGGGCGGGATGAACCCGGAGCTCTTCCGCGTGCTCGCGCAGGAGGCCGAGGGCGGCGCGCTGGTCACGCTCGGCCCGCGCGAACCGCTGCGCGACGGCGCCCTCCGTACGCTCCCCGAGCCCTTCGATCTCGCGCGCTTGCGCGGCCAGCACCAGAGCATCCCGCTGGTCCTGGCCGACGAGCCCGGAGCGGCCGACGACGCGGTCTCACGCGCGATCCTCGCGCTGCCGCTGCCCACGTACGCCTGCGATCCCGAGGGGATTTACGCGACCGTGCACGAGGACGCCGAGGGGCGCGCCCGCGTGCTCTTCGTGATCAACGCTGGAGACACCGACGTGGTGGCGCGGGTGTCGATCGGCATCCCCACGGGGCGCGCCGTCGACGTCCTCGACGACGCCGCGTTCGAGGCGCGCCGAGGCGCGTTCGAGGTGCGGATGAAGCCCCGCACCGTCCGCATGCTCGCCCTCTAGCCCGCCGGCTCGGCCGCGGGCGCCGCGGGCGCTTCGGGCGCTTCGGGCGCTTCGGCGACCTTGGCCTTGCGCTCGAACACCTGGAGGGCCGGCTCGGTGAGCACGAAGCCCTTGCCGTGCGACTGGCCCATCTGGCCGGTGATCGACGCGACCCAGAGCGGGTAGTTCGCCTTGGCCTCTTCGAGGCGAATCCACATGCGCGGGCGGACGGTGACAATCACCGGGCGGCCGCCGCAATCGAGGGTGAACTCTTTCCACCCGTTCGATTTCGTCGTCACGTCGGTGGGCACCTCGTGAATCTTGATCGTGACCTCGAGCTTTCCGGCAATCGGCATGGTGACCCCGCTTTCAGCCGGGAGAATGCCCGAAGAGGGGCCCTCTCGACAAGTCAGGGAACACCCCTGCCTGCACGATCACGGGGCAGGCGCTGAATCCGCAGGGGCTTCGGGCGTCGCGCCCGGGGATGGCCTCGGCGCGAGGTCCGTGGTCGGGTCCGCTCGCTCGACACTCGAGGGTGCCTTTCCGTGGTCGAAGAGCTTTTCGCGAACGTGCAGGACGGGCTTCATCCACAGCGGGGAGCTGACGCCGACGAAGACGATGGCCGCGACCGTCAGCCGCGTGCGCATCCGCGTCTTCGCGTCGGTCCGCGGGGCCGCGCTCGCCGGCGTCGAGGCCGAAGACGGCTTCACGGCGACCGCGGTCGGCTCGGGCGCCGCGGTGACCGGAAGCGGGAGCTGCCCCACGGCGGCCAAGCGAGGCACCGTGGGCGCGATCGGCATCGGCGTGGGGACGCGCTCCGATGCGCCTTCGGGGAGCGGCAGCGGCGTCTCCAGCTGCGCCTGGGGCGGGATCACGCTGGGCGCCGCCGGGCTCGCGCTGGACGTCTCGGAGGTGAAGCTGCGCCTGCGGCTCTCGGGGCTGGACTCGTTCTGGGTCGCCCACACGCGCACGGCTTCGCGCTGCGCCGCGAGGTCGATGCCGATGAGCATCTCCACGCAGCGGCCGACCTCGGACGGCGAGGCCGCGCCGCCGATCGCGGTGCGCGCCGCGGCCTCGAGCGCCTCGCTCATCGCGGCGGCGGTGGAGTAGCGGCGCGCCACGTTGCGCTGGAGCGCGCGGGCGCAGACCTCATCGAGCTCCGGCGCGACGTCGGGCGCGTACTGGCGCACCGAGGGGATCGGCCCGGTGAGCAGGCGCGAGATCGTCATCGGCTCGGTGTCGGTCTGGAACAGCGGGCGCCCCGTGAGCACTTCCCACAGCACGATCCCCATGGTGAAGAGATCGGAGCGGCGATCGAGATCCCCCGCGGTGGCCTGCTCGGGCGAGAGATACGCGACCTTGCCCTTGACCATTTGCGACCGGGTGATCGCCAGGCGCGAGGCCGCGCGCGCGACGCCGAAGTCAGTGAGGCGCGACGAGCCGTCGGAGCCGACGAGGATGTTCTGCGGCGTGCAGTCGCGGTGCACGAGGCCGAGGAGGCGGCCCTCGCCGTCCTTGAGCTGGTGGGCGGCGTGGAGGCCCGAGAGCGCGTCGAGGACGATGCGCACGGCCACCGCGCGCGGGAGCATCACCCCGCGGGCGAGGGCGCGCGCGGCGAGGCCCGCGAGCGTGTCGCCCTCGATGAACTCCATCACCACGTAGTTGCCGTTCTCGCTCTCGAGGATCGGCACGACGTGCGGGTGGTGGATCGCCGCGGCGAGGCGCGCCTCGTCGAGGAACATCTCCACGAACTCGTCCTGGTGGGCGAGGTGCGGGTGCAGCCGCTTGATCGCCACGAGCCGCTGGAAGCCGCCCGCGCCGTCGCGCCGCGCGAGAAAGACCGTGGCCATCCCGCCCGAGGCGATCTCGCCGATCAGCTCGTAGCGGTCGAGCTGACGCGTCGGATCGCCGGGATCGAGCATCCGGATCCGGTTCGATCGGAGGCTCCGCGTGACCTCTTGTTGCGGACGCGTGCTCTCGCGCGTGCGCGACGCTTCGACCAGGCGCACGCCGGCGGAGGCGCTGTCGCGCTCGATGGGCAGGCGGAGCGCGCCGTCGGTCCGGCGATCTTCGGGGTAACGCGGCTCGGGCCGCGGCTGGCTCTTCAACTGCAGCGTCGTCGCCTCCGCGGACGAGGTGACCGCGCGATGCAGCCCGCTGCTGATGCGGCGGACCGGGATGCGCGGCATCACCGCGGGCGCGCGCTCCTCCTCGGATCGATCGTACGGGGGGAGCTCTTCGTCCTGCCGCTGCGCGGGGATCTGGCGCGTCGGCCGCTGCGAGGGTCGCTTCTGCGGGCTCGCCCCGCTCGGCGGAAGGATCTGCCGCGACGCCTGGCTCGAAGGCGGCGCCGGCGCCTCGCGCTCGGGCGCCTCGCGCACATAGGAGTGCGATCGCGCGGAGGCCGGTGGCGCGTCCTCGGCCTCGGTGATGGCCAGCGACGGGGTCACCGGGAGGCCGAGCAAACGCAGCACCTCGCCGAGCTGACGCAGCGTCCGCGACTCTTCCGGGGCGAGCTTGCCAGCGCGGAGCAGCACCTTGCGCGCCAGCTCGGTCTCGTCGCCGAGCTGGTACATCCGAGCCGCGGCGAGGAGGATGTCGAGGTCGTCGCCGAACCGCGTCGTCGCGTACTGCCCGGCCCGCAGCATCAGCTCGTGGCTGAGCGCGCCGGCCTCACCGTACTCCGCGAGCGTGTTGCAGAGAGCGAGAGTAGCTGCGCTATCCAGATTGGATAGCTGTGCATCCGAGGCGCTCCGGTCAGGCAACATCAACCTTTCACGTTAGCTGCATCCGGGACCCCGCGAAAGGCTCGTCCTCGAAATCTGGACCATGTTTCGGCCGCGTTTCCGCCGCGAAGAGCGTCAATATTCTGGCTCTTTGTCCCCCGCGGACTCGTGCGCAATCTCACCGCACGACAGCTCAGGGGCCGTCCGAGGGGGCGCGCAGCACGTGGAGCTTTTCCTTCAGCCGGCGTGAGATCCACACCTTGTTGTGCGCGTCGACGATCACCGCGCCGCAGTCCTCGATCGACTCGACGAGGGCGAGCCCCTTCTCTGCCCCGAGGATGAACACGGCGTCGTCGATCGCGTCCGCCGTGAAGGCGTCCTTCGCCCAGATGGTGACGCTGCGCGACGCCGTCGCCGGGTAGCCGGTGCGCGGATCGATGATGTGGTGGTAGCGCTTGTCGCCCTTGAGGAAGCTGCGCTCGTAGTCGCCCGCCGTCGAGAACGCGTGGTCCTCGACCTCGAGCATCGCGAAGTAATCGGTGGCGTCGCGCCCGCGCGGATCACGGACGCCCACACGCCACGGGGCGCCGTCGGGCTTGCGCCCCTTCACGTAGAGATCGCCTCCTGCCTGCACGAAATACGACGGCAGCCGCTCCTCCTCGAGCACGCGCGCGGCGGCGTCGACGGCGTAGCCCTTGGCGATCCCGCCGAGGCTCATCCGCATGCCGGCCTTCTCCAGCATCACGGAGCTCTTGCTGCTGTCGACCTTGATTTTACGGTAATCGATCAGCTTGCGCGCCTTCTCGACGGCGGCTTTGGCGGGGATTTTTTCGTCGTGATCCTGATCGAATTTCCAGACGCCGTGCATGGCCTCGAAGGTGATGTCGAAGACGCCCTCGGAGCGCTCGCCCATCCAGAGGCTCTTCTGGATCACCGCGAGCGTCTCGGCCCCGACGACCACCGGCGCCTTCCCCGCGGCGGCGTTGATCCGTGAGATCTCGCTGTCGTCGCGCCACGTCGTCATCAGCGCTTCGAGTCTTCGGATCTCGGCGAGGGCCTTCTCGAGCCTGGGCCGAAGAGTAACGTCGTCGAGCTCGGGCGTGGTGAACGCCGCGAGGACGATGTGCGTCCCCATGGCCCTGTCTTCGAGGGAGACGCGCGTCGCCGCGAACGGCGCCGCGGCGCGCGCGGGCGGCGCCGCGGCGCTCGGATCGATCGCGCCGGCGGGGACCGTGTACTCGGCCGGCGGCGCGGCGGCCGTCGCCGTCACCGCCGCGGCGGCGCGGTGGCTGCCGTCCGGCTCGGGGAGGTTGCAGGCGAGGCCTGCGAGCGAGAGAGAGGCGACGAGCGCGGCCGCCGAGCTTCGGAGATCCATCGCGGCGGGATCTACACCGGCGTCGCGGCGTGGGCGATCCGAACGAGGGCGTGGGCCGGTCGTCTCACCTTTTTTTGTTGACCGAAGTGATCCTGTTCTCTGAGCATCAAGCTCTATGGAGAACCCGACGATCAAGACCCCGATCCCCAGATGCTCGCAACTGGGAAGGTACGCGGCGCGGATGCTGGGCAAGGTCACCCAGAACCCACCGCTGGCGCCTCACGCGCAGAAGATGAGCGCCATCACCGCGACCCTCGATAAGGAAAGCCAAACGTACGAGCAATCCAAGCTCCTGATCATCGACGCCCGCGTCGACGTGAAGCTCATCGATCTCACCACCGACAACGCGATCCAGAGCTTTCTCCGCCGGGTCGAGGTGGCCGACGACAAGGCGGGTGGGCCGCTGTTCAAGGTCGTCGCCCCCGAGGGCAAGACAGCGCTCGTCAAGCCCTTCGGGCAAAAGCAGCTCGACGTGCTCATCGACCTGGTGGGGACGCTCAACGCGCTCGCGGCCACCTGGCCCCCCGCCGCCCAGGAGAGCGCGAGCTTCGAGGGCCTGGCCAAGGACTACAAGGCTGCGCTCGACTACCGTGACAGCGCCTGGCAAAGCGCGCGCAACCTCCGGGTCGCGCGCAACCTCGCCAAGCAGGCCTTCATCACGGGGTATCTCGAGATCTCTTTCAGCGTCAAAGCGCTGTATCCGCAGGACAAGAAGATGCAAGACCTCTTCTTTGACGAGGTAGAGAACGAGGCGGAGAAAGACCTCGGGGAAGAGCCCGAGCTCCCGGCCGCGCCCGCTTCCACGGAAGCCGCGACGCCGGCTGGCAGCGCCAAGCCGGCCTGAATCTCGTCGTTTCCCGCCCGGCGTGGGTGCGGCGGCGCCGCCGCAGCACTTTCCGGCTCTTGGCACCGGGGCGGCGGCGCCGCCGCGGGGCTTGCCGACATCCGGCGGAGGGGCGGCGGCGCCGTTTGGGGGCTTGCCGACGCCCGGCGGAGGGTGCGGCGGCGTCGCCGCGGGCTCGCCGACGCCCGGAAACGAGGGCGGCGGCGTCGCCGCGGGGCTTGCCGGCGTCCGGCAACAGCGCGGCGGCGTCGCCGCGGGCTCGCCGAGAAATGCGGAGGGTCGCGGCGGAGGAGCGGGGGGTTTTGTGGACTTGTCCACGAAGAAGACGGAGCGTCGGCCCGCCTCGATCGGCGCCACCCGATCCAGCGAGGTCCCCATGATCCGGATCCTCTCGACGTTGTACCGGGCATTCCTATCGCTCCTTCTCATCATGATTCTCGTGCTGAGCGGGGCGGCCTGTCGAGGTGACGACGCGGGGGAGCGCCGGGACAAGGACGCCGAGCAGGACGATTCGGATGCTTCGCCGATCGCGGGGGCGATTCAGGGATCGTTCGCGGTCTCCAGCACCGGGGAGGCGTCTTACCCTATCCCCCTTATTCTTCCTCCGGGCGCGGCGGGGATGCAGCCTTCGCTGGGTATTGCCTACAACAGCGCTTCGGGCAACGGGATGCTGGGGACGGGGTTCTCGTTGTCCCGCTTATCCGCCATAACTTGATGTCCGCGTACGGTGGCTCAGGATGGTGAGATCCGAAGTGTCCGGTATGATCAGGACGACGCGCTCTGCCTGGATGGGGCGCGCCTCGTGCAGGTGGGCAGCAGCGGTGGCGTCGTGGAGTATCGAACGTTCCCTGACAGCTTCGTCAAGGTGCTGGCGTACCCGAGCAAGGTCCCGGGGAATCCCGCGGACACGTTGAAAGTGTTTGCGCGGTCTGGACTTATTCTGGAGTACGGCGGCCCGCCCGACGCCCGCGTGATGGGGCGAAGCGGGGTGATTCGATCCTGGCTGGTCC
>Ga0209181_10010818_pt1 | contig 11791 bp, 9 predicted proteins | sample MAT05_FD_187208 | JGI IMG/M metagenome (GOLD analysis project Ga0209181, IMG submission 187208) | Freshwater microbial communities from Lake Fryxell liftoff mats and glacier meltwater in Antarctica - MAT-05 (SPAdes) (version 2) | ecosystem: Environmental > Aquatic > Freshwater > Ice > Liftoff... | reverse complement strand
GTTTGTCGGCTTCCGACGTGAAGGCGTCGGCAAAGAATTCTTCGGGCGGCAGGCCGCACAGGGCCACCAAGTCGCGCTCGGCGGACTCGACCATCACCGGCGCGCCGCAGGCATACACCTGGTGTGCCGACAGGTCGGGCCAATCCTGCATCACGGCGCGGTGCACGAAGCCCGTGCGGCCCGTCCATTGATCTTCGGGTTGAGCCTCGGACAGCACCGGCACATAGCTCAGGTGGGACATCTCTGCCGCGAGCGCCACGCACCAGTCATGCTGGTACAGATCGGCACGCCGGCGAGCACCCCAGTACAGCACCGTCGGGCGCGTGCTGGCTGACTGCTGCAGGTGCTGCAGCATGGCCTTGATGGGCGCAAAGCCCGTGCCGCTGGCCAGCATCACGATGGGCTTGGGCGAGTCTTCGCGCAGGAAGAAGCTGCCGAAGGGACCTTCCATGCGCAGGATGTCTTTGTCCTTCATCGCGGCAAAGACGTGGTCGGTGAACTTGCCCCCCGGCATGTGGCGCAGATGCAGTTCGATGGCCGGCGGGCTGCCCACCAGGTGCGGCGCGTTGGCCATGCTGTAGCTGCGGCGGGCGCCGTCGCGCAGGATGAATTCCACGTACTGGCCGGCGCGGTACTTCAGGTTCTGGTTGGCCGGGAGTTGCATGCGCAGCACGGCCACGTCGGCCGCCGGCCGTTCGATGCTCAGCACACGGCTGGGCAGCTTCAGGACCGGGTACTCGCCCGCGCCCGGAACGCTGCGCGCCTCGACGACGCAATCCGTCTGCGGCGCAGCGCAGCAGGTCAGGATCAGACCGGCCTCTTCTTCGGCCACCGACAAGGCCTTGAGCTGATGCGCGCCATGAATCACGCGGCCCTGCAGCAGCCGGCTCTTGCATGACCCGCAGGCCCCGTCGCGACAGCCATAGGGCAGGCCGATGCCCTGGCGGATGGCGGCGGGCAGGATGGCTTCGTCGCGCTCGACGCTGAACTGCCGGTTCGCCGGCTGCAAGGTGATGGTGAAACTCATGAGGGATCGGTCGGCCACGTAAACTGGTTTGCGATTGTGCCGCCCAAACCCGCGCCCCTGTCTGCGCCGCCCATGACCCTGCCACCCTCACGAACCCGCCGACCCGCCCTGCTGATCATCGGCTGCGGTGACATCGGCATGCGGGTGTTGCGGCTGATGGCGCCGCGTTGGAAGGTGCTGGCGCTGACCTCGTCGCGCCACCGTGTAGCGGCACTGCGCGTCGCGGGCGCGACCCCCTTGCTGGGCAACCTGGATGCCCCGGCAAGTCTGGGTCGGCTGGCCAGTCTGGCCGACGCGGTGCTGCACCTCGCGCCGCCGCCGGGCCACGGTGTGCACGACACACGCACCCGGAACCTGCTGCAGGCGCTGGCCCGGGCCGGGCGCGTGCACACGCTGGTGTATGCCAGCACCTCGGGCGTCTATGGGGATGCCCAGGGTGCCGTGTTCGACGAGACACGGCCCGTCCGGCCGGCCACCGACCGCGCCGTGCGGCGCGTGGATGCCGAGGCCCGGGTGCGCGCCTTCGGGCGGCGCACCGGCGTGTGCGTGTCGGTGCTGCGCATCCCAGGCATCTACGCGGCCGACCGCGAGGGCGGGCACCCGCGCGACCGCCTGCTGCGCGGCACCCCGGTGCTGGCCGCGGCCGACGACGTGCATACCAACCACATCCATGCCGATGACCTGGCCCGGGCCTGTGTGGCGGCATTGCTGCGCGGCGCGGCGCAGCGCATCTACCACGCCAGCGACGACACCGATCTGAAGATGGGCGATTACTTCGACCTGGCGGCCGAGCTGTGCGGCCTGCCGCAGCCCACCCGGGTGACACGCGCCGAGGCGGGCCAGTCGCTGAGCCCGGTCATGCTCAGTTTCATGAGCGAGTCGCGCCGCCTGGTCAACCAGCGACTGAAGACTGAGCTCGGGTTGAAGTTGCTCTACCCGACGGTGCGCGAAGGACTGGTTGGCACCTGAGCGGCACATGAGCGGCACATGAGCGGCACCGGGACGGCGCTTTAGCGGCTGGACCGTTGCGATCAGCGCCCGCGCTTGCCGCCGAACGGCGGCTGGCGGCGCCAGTAGCGGATCATCAGGTAGCCGCCCACCATGCCGCCCAGATGTGCGAAGTGCGCCACGCTGCCGTAGTCGAAGAGTCCCAGCACCAGTTCGAGCCCCCCGAAAAGAATCACGAAGGTGCGTGCCTTCATGGGAATGGGCGGGAACAGCGGCATGATGATGCGGTCGGGGAACAGCATGCCAAAGGCCAGCAGCAGCGCAAACAGCCCGCCCGACGCGCCCACCGTGGGCACGTTCGAGTTCATCAGGTAGGTCACCACCAGCTGGGCCACGGCCGCGGCCAGTATGCCGGCCAGCAGGAAGTGCGCGTAGCGCTTGGCGCCCCAGATGCGTTCGAGCTCGCTGCCGAACATCCACAGGCCCAGCATGTTGAAGAAGAGGTGGAACATGCTGCCGTGGAGGAAGGCGTAAGTCACCACCTGCCAGGGTCCGAAACGACCGCTCTCCAGCGGCCACAGCGCAAACCAGCGGTCCAGCGGCAGGAAGACCTGCAGGCAGAAGATCGCCGTGCAGGCGAGCATCAGGTTTCGGGTGAGCGTGGGAATCTGCGGCATCTGGCGAGGCATCGGGTGCGGCGGGTAGGGGTGGGCGCTTGCGCCCGGCTGGTGCCCGCGGCCAGACTCGAACTGGCACGCCTTGCGGCGGCGGATTTTGAATCCGCTACGTCTACCGATTTCGTCACGCGGGCGGCGCGCGCCTGAAGGCGCTCATCAGAGCCGCGGATTATCACATGGCCCCGCTGCAGCGCTGGAGGCATGAGGCCACAATCGGCCACCCTCAGGAGCGCACATGACTACCGAACGGACCGAGGGCGCGGCCCCGTCGTACAAGACCCTCGAAGACACCATCGGCGCCACACCCCTGGTGCAGTTGAAGCGCCTGCCCGGGGCCCAGGCCCTGGCGCGCGGCAACGTCGTGCTGGGCAAGCTGGAGGGCAACAACCCGGCCGGGTCGGTCAAGGACAGGCCGGCGATCAGCATGATCCGGCGCGCCGAGGAGCGTGGCGAGATCCGCCCCGGCGACACCTTGATCGAGGCCACCTCGGGCAACACCGGCATCGCCCTGGCCATGGCCGCAGCCATCCGCGGCTACCGCATGGTGTTGATCATGCCGGAGGACCTGTCCATCGAGCGCGCCCAGACCATGCGCGCCTTCGGTGCCGAACTCATCCTCACGCCGCGCTCAGGCGGCATGGAATACGCGCGCGATCTGGCCGAGCAGATGCAGCGCGACGGCAAGGGGCGGGTGCTGGACCAGTTCGCCAACGCCGACAACCCGCGCGTGCACTTCGAGACCACCGGCCCCGAGATCTGGGCCGACACGGGCGGCCGCGTCACTCACTTCGTCAGTGCCATGGGGACCACCGGCACCATCACCGGGGTGTCGCGCTTTCTCAAGTCGCAGAGCAAGGCGGTGCGCATCGTCGGTGCGCAGCCGGCCGAGGGCTCGCGCATCCCCGGCATACGCAAGTGGCCCGAGGCCTACCTGCCGCGCATCTACGACCCTGCAAACGTCGACGAGTTGTTGCTGGTGAGCCAGGCCGACGCCGAAGACATGGCGCGGCGCATGGCCCGCGAGGAAGGCATCTTTGCCGGCATCTCGGCCGCAGGCGCGTGTTGGGTGGCCCTGCAGTTGGCGCACAGGCTCGAGAACGCCACCATCGTCTTCATCGTCTGCGACCGTGGCGACCGTTACCTGTCGACGGGCGTGTTTCCTGCCTGAGTCCGGGCCCGTGCATGGGCTCGCACCTGCGACCTAGAATGCCGTGCATGGAAGCCCAGAAAACACTCGACACCCGCGGCCTGAACTGCCCGCTGCCCATACTCAAGGCCAAGAAAGCCCTGGCCGACATGGTCAGTGGCGAATTGCTGAAGGTGGTGTCCACCGACCCCGGGTCGGTGCGCGACTTCCAGGCCTTTGCCCGCCAGACCGGCAACGAATTGGTCGAGCAGACCAGCGCCACCAGCGAATTCGTGCACGTGCTGCGGCGGCGCTGAAGCGACCCCGGCCCCTGCGCCGCCCGCCGGGTTACAGCTCCAGCGTCTTCAGGTAAGCGCGAAAGCCCGGACCCAGTTCGCGGTGCGCCAGGGCCAGCTCGACGTTGGCCTCCAGGAAGCCTTCCTTGCTGCCGCAGTCGTAACGCTTGCCTTCGTAGCGGTAGGCAAACACCTTCTCACGCCGCAGCAGCGACGCAATGCCGTCGGTGAGCTGGATCTCGCCGCCCACGCCGCGTTGCTGGGTGGCGATCTCGTGGAAGACGCCCGGCGTCAGGATGTAGCGGCCGGCCACGCCCAGGAGCGACGGGGCGTCGGCAGGCGCAGGCTTTTCCACGATGCGCGTGATGTCGATGACGCGGTCATTCACCTCGGTGCCGGCCACGATGCCGTAGCGGCGCGTGTGTTCGGCAGGCACTTCCTGCACGGCAATGATGGACGCGCGCCACTCGGCATACTGCTCGACCATCTGTGCCAGCACGGGGGGCGATCCCACCATCAGGTCATCGGCCAGCAGCACTGCAAACGGCTGGTTGCCGACCAGACGCTGGGCGCACAGCACGGCATGCCCGAGGCCCAGGGCCTGGGCCTGGCGCACGTAGATGCACTCCATGTCGTCTGGCTTGACGCCGCGCACGACGTCCAGAAGTTCCTGCTTGTGGGCCCGCTCCAGGGCCACCTCCAGCTCGTAGGTCATGTCGAAGTGGTCTTCGATGGGCCGCTTGTGGCGACCGGTGACGAAGATCATCTCGCGCACGCCGGCCGCATAGGCCTCTTCGACCGCATACTGGATGAGCGGTTTGTCGACCACCGGCAGCATTTCCTTGGGCTGCGCCTTGGTGGCCGGCAAGAAACGCGTACCCAGCCCGGCCACCGGGAAAATCGCTTTCTGAACTCGCATGAGACCCTTAGCAGCTGTTAGCGTTGGCGGCATTGTGGCAGCGGACTCGCTGCCTGCTCATGACACTCTCACGCCGGCGCAGATGGACGTGTTGATCGTCGAACCGCTGGACGGAAACGTGCTGCAGTGGCTGGCCGCGCGCCACGCCGTGCAATACGCCCCCGAGCTGGCGAACGACCCCCCAGGTTTCCGCAAGGCCTTGGCGATGGCGCGCGCCATTGTCATCCCGCCCTCGGTCACGCTGGACGCGCATGCCGTGCAGGCGGCGCCAGTGCTGCTGGTGGTGGGCCGGCTGTCGTCGGGGTCGGAAAATATCGACATCGACGCCTGTGCATGGCGCGGCATCGAGGTCGTGCGCCCGGCCACGGCCAGCGCCGTCGCCGAGGCCGAATTCGCCATCGGCGCCATGTTGCAGATGTTCCGCCGCGTGCCCATCGCCAACGACGAGGGCCTGCTCGTCGGTCGCGAACTGGGCAGTGCGGTGGTCGGGCTCGTCGGCATGACCAGCACCGCCAAGCCCCTGGCGCAACTGCTGCGGGCGTTTGGCGCCCGGGTGGTGGGCTACGACCCGGGCCTGCATGCCTCTGACCCGGTCTGGGAGCGCACGGGGGTCGAGCCGATGGCGCTGAGTGAGTTGATGCAGACTGCAGACGCGGTGTGCGTGCTGCTGGGCTACTTTGCGCGCTTCACCGGGCTGTTCGGCGAGCGCTTGCTTGGCGAGTGCAAGGCGAATCAGGTGCTCGTGAATCTGGGGCATTCCAGCCTGTTCGATGAAACCGCGCTGGCCTGGGCCTTGTTGAGTGGGCAGATGTCCGCCGCCTGGTTCGACAGCATGGAGCCTGGCCTGCTGGACCCCGGCCGGCCCCTGAGCCGCATCGACACGCTTCAGGTCACGCCCCGCGTGGCCGGCACCACGCAGCAGTCACGCACGCGCAGTGCCTGGGCGGTGGCGCGGCGCATCGACGAACGGCTGTTCGCCGTGCCCGCGCCGGCGGTCTTCAAGCCGGCGCTGCCCTCAGACGACTTCTCTGGTCTTGCAGGCGATCCAGTGCCTGCCTGAAGTCGGCCATGCGGGCACGCTCCTGGGCCACCACGGCCGCCGGCGCGCGCGCCACGAAACTCTCGTTGCCCAGTTTGGCCTCGGTCTTGGTGATTTCGCCTTGCAGGCGCGCGATCTCCCGGCCCAAGCGGGCCTCCTCGGCGGCAAGGTCGATCTGCACATGCAGGGCCAGCCGCAAGGTGCCGGCCATCGCCACCGGCGCTGCCTGCGTGTCCGCAGCGAAAGCGGCCTCGTCGGGCAGGACCCGCACCTCGGACAGCCGGGCCAGTGCCTTCAGCAGCGGCGCTGCGCTGCGGACGAACTCCGCGTCGCCGCAGGTCAGCAGCGGCACTTTTTCGGCCGGTGACAGGCCCATCTCGCTGCGCAGGCGGCGGCATTCCACGGCCACCGTCTTCAGCTGCGCCATCCAGGCGTCCGCCGCGGCGTCGACCTTTTCAAGCTGCGCCTGCGGATAGGGCGCCGTGGCCACACTGCCGCTGTCCTGCGGCTCGCGCCGTCCAGCCACCACGGCCACGGTGTCCCACAGCTCTGCAGTGATGAAGGGCGCCACCGGGTGCATCAGGCGCAGCACGGTTTCCAGGGTGCGGATCAGCGTGCGGCGCGTGGCCCGCTGTTCGCTTTCAGTGCCCTGGGCCAGTTGCACCTTGGCGATCTCGAGGTACCAGTCGCAGTACTCGTCCCAGACAAAGGTGTAGATGGCACCGGCCACGTTGTCCAGGCGGTAGTCGGCAAAGCCTTGCGCCACGGCCGCTTCGACGCGCTGCAGTTCGCCCGTGACCCAGCGGTCGGCGGCAGAGAAGCGCAGGAAGCCGTGGAAGGGCCCACCGGGCGCGCAATCGGCCTTGCTGTGCTCTGCCAGACCGCAGTCCTGGCCTTCGCAGTTCATCAGCACGAAGCGCGTGGCGTTCCACAGCTTGTTGCAGAAGTTGCGCCAGCCCTCGCAGCGCTTGGTGTCGAAGTTGATGTTGCGGCCCAGGCTGGCGTAGCTGGCCATGGTCAGGCGCAAGGCGTCGGCGCCGAAGGCCGGGATGCCGTTCGGGAAATCCTTCTCCGTTTCCTTGCGCACGCGCGGTGCGGTTTCGGGCTTGCGCAGGCCGGTGGAGCGTTTGTCGAGCAACGGCCCCAGCGCGATGCCGTCGATCAGGTCGACCGGGTCCAGCACGTTGCCTTCGCTCTTGCTCATCTTCTGGCCCTGCGCGTCGCGCACCAGGCCGTGGATGTAGACGTCGCGGAAGGGGACCTTGCCCTCGGGGCAGTCTTCGCTGCGCGTGAAGTGGGTGGTCATCATGATCATCCGGGCGACCCAGAAGAAGATGATGTCGAAACCCGTCACCAGCACCGTGGACGGCAGGAACAGCTGCTGCTCCAGCGCGCTTTTGCCGGTGTTCTCGGGCCAGCCCAGGGTCGAGAACGGCACCAGGGCCGACGAGTACCAGGTGTCGAGCACATCCTCGTCGCGGACCAGCGTTCCCGCGTAGCCGGCGGTTGTGGCGCGCTGGCGGGCCTCGTCTTCGCTGCGGCCCACGAAGAGCTCGCCGGCCGTGCCGTACCAGGCCGGGATCTGGTGGCCCCACCAGAGCTGGCGGCTGATGCACCAGTCCTGGATGTTGTCCATCCAGTGGTTGTAGGTGTTGACCCATTGCTCGGGCACGAAGCGCACGCGTCCGCTCGACACGGCCTCGACGGCCCCCTGGGCAATGCTGCGGCCCTGGGCGCCGGGCTTGTTCATGGCCACGAACCACTGGTCGGTGAGCATGGGCTCGATCACCTGTCCGGTGCGCGCACAGCGCGGCACGGTCAGGCGGTGCTTGCGGGTTTCGACCAGCAGGCCCCGTGCATCGAGCTCGGCCACGACCTTCTTGCGCGCGACGAAACGGTCCAGCCCGCGGTAGGCGGCGGGGGCGTTGTCGTTGATGCGGGCGTCCAGGTCGAGCACGCCGATCACCGGCAGGCCATGGCGCAGCCCCACGGCATGGTCGTTGATGTCGTGGGCCGGCGTGACCTTGACCACGCCGGTGCCGAACTCGCGGTCGACGTAGGCGTCGGCGATGACCGGGATCAGGCGCTCGCACAACGGCAACTGAACACGCCGACCCACCAGCGCGCTGTAACGCTCGTCCTCGGGGTGCACCATCAGCGCGGTGTCGCCGAGCAGGGTCTCGGGCCGCGTCGTGGCCACCACCAGCGAACCCGACCCGTCCTCGAGTGGATAGCGGATCAGCCACAGCCAGCCGTCTTCTTCTTCGCTCTCGACTTCCAGGTCGGACACGGCCGACTTCAGCGTCGGGTCCCAGCTGACCATGCGCTTGCCGCGGTAGATCAGGCCTTCGTCGTACAGCCTCACGAAGGTCTCGGTGACGACCTTGGACAGCTTGTCGTCCATGGTGAAGTATTCGCGCGACCAGTCCACGCTGTCGCCCATGCGGCGCATCTGTTCGGTGATGGTGGCGCCCGAGCTGGCTTTCCAGTCCCACACCTGGGCCACGAAGTTCTTGCGCCCCAGGTCGTGGCGCGACAGGCCGTTTTCCTGCAGTTGCCGTTCGACCACGATCTGCGTCGCGATGCCGGCATGGTCGGTGCCCGGCACCCACAGTGTGTTGAAGCCGCGCATGCGGTGGTAGCGCGTCAGGCTGTCCATGATCGTCTGATTGAACGCATGGCCCATATGCAGCGTGCCCGTGACGTTCGGCGGCGGCAGCTGAATGCTGAACGAAGGTTTGGCTGGGTCGAGCGTGGGTGCGTTCTGGTTGCCGGCTTGCCAGACCGCGCCCCAGCGGCGTTCGATGGCGGCGGGTTCGAAGGACTTGGCAAGCTCGGTCATGGCGGCAGTTCAGTACAAAAAAGGGGGCGCAGGCGCTATGCTGGAATTGTAGGTGGCGGTCTCCGCGCACCCTGCGTGCGCCACACAGTCGCGACACACAGCGCAACATGCGCACACTGACGTACCCGGCCGTCCAATCGCCTGATCCTGACCCATGCCCCCGTACCCCCGTTCACTCTTGGCTGCTCTGTTCACCACCCTGACGCTTGGCGCTTGTGGCGGCGGCGGCGGCGGTGGTAGCGATGCCGGTGCCGCGGCACCAGGTGGAGAGTGTTCGGTCGAGGCGCAGAAGGCTTGGCTGGCCGGCTACATGGACGAGTGGTACTTCTGGAGCCGCCTGGCACCCAGGCCGGACCCGGCGGCGTTCACCGCAGTGGCCGACTTCTTCAACGCCTTGCGCTACACCGGCACCGACCCGGCGTTCCCGGCCGACCGCTGGAGCGGCAGTCAATCAACCGAGTCCTACAACCGGTTCTTCGGCGCTGGCCAGACCTTGGGTTACGGCGTGTCCGTGGCCGGCATCGAAGTGGCCGGCCAGGCGGGCCAGCCGCTCTACGTTCGCTATGTCGAACCCGCTTCACCGGCGGCTGCGGCTGGCCTGCGGCGGGGTGATGAATTGCTGAACTTGAACGGCCGCGCCGCCGCTGAGCTGATCCTGGCCAACGACTTTGGCATGCTGACCGCCACCAACGAGGGCCAGGCACTGAGCCTGCAGCTGCGCAACACGGCTGGAGCCGAGCGCAGCCTGACGCTGAACGCCGCCATCTTCGCGCTCACGCCCGTGTCGCAAGACCAGACATTCACCACCGCCAACGGCCAGCGGATGGGGTACGTGGTCGTCAAGGACATGCTCAGCCAGGCCACGGCGCCACTCGAAGCCGCCTTCACGCGCTTGCGCAGCGCCGGTGCCCAGGCCGTCGTGCTGGACTTGCGCTACAACGGCGGCGGCTTGGTCTCGGTGGGCGCCACGTTGGCTTCTTACGTGGCGGGCACGCGCGGCCAGGATCAGGTATTTGCCAGCCTGCTCTACAACGACAGGCGCGCCGCCAGCAACAACACCGTCTTTCGCTTCAGTGCCCGGTCGCAAGCCGTGGCCGCACCGAAGGTCTATGTCTTGACCGGTCAGCGCACCTGTTCAGCCAGCGAACAAGTCATCAGCGGGCTGCGTGGTGTCGGCATCGACGTCGTGCTGGTGGGTGACACCAGCTGCGGCAAGCCGGTGGGCTTCCTGCCCACGGCGCGGTGCGGGACCACCTACAGCGTCGTCAACTTCGAAAGCGTGAATGCGCTCGGGCAGGGGCGCTACTTTGACGGTCTTGCGCCGACATGCAGCGTGGTCGAGGACTTCAAGCAGCCCCTGGGCAGCACGACAGAACCTTTGCTGGCCGCGGCCCTGCTGCATGCCGCCACGGGAGCCTGCCCGCGTTCATCGCCGCTCGATGACCCGGGCCAGCGCCGCTCGCGTGTTGGCATTGCCGGCGAGGGCCAGCAGGTGCTGCTGCAATGAGCTTGCCAAGCCCGGCGCGCGGCATGCGCACCTGGCTTGGCCTCGGGTTTGCATCAGGCGGTGATTGGGGCCACGCCGGGAATGCCGGTCAGCCTGTCCGACGACGCTTGTGTGCCAAGGAGCCCAACACAGCCATGCCAGCCAGCAACATGGCCCAGGTCTGGGGCTCAGGGATGGGCTGGGCCACACTGAAGTCGAAGAAGAAATTGCCCGAATTGGTCACATTGGCGTTCGGGCCCAGGTTCACCAAACGGAATTGGGCGCTGTACATGCCCGCTGACGCGCTGTCGGCAACGTAAAACGTGGGCATGGCCTGAAAGCTGCCGCTGGAACCCAGGGCATACGTAGCGCTGCTGCCGAAGACGTTCAGGTTGTTGCCGAACCCCACCATCAGGCCCGCCGTGGCACTGATCAGCCGCAGCCCCACCCTCACGCCCTGGTAGTTTGCGCTGTAGCGGTTGCCACTGCTGTGGAACAGCAGGTCCGTGGCCGCGCTGACGTCATTCAGTGTTTGGATCGACGCGATGCCCAAGTGGCTGTAGTCGAAAGTTGGCTGGCCTGCCGCCAACACGCTGCTGACCCAATGACCTGCATAGAGACCTGTGCCAGCGGCTGCCAAGGGAATGGCGGCGGTGGCTGGGCTGACCACCGTGTACGGCTCGGGGATGCGGTTGTTGGTGCTTGTGGGCGTCACCACGGGCGCGGCTGCGGTGCCGGTGATGGTGAAGGCGCCGATGCCGTGGAAATGGTCGCCATGGTCGAACAAAAGCGTCAAGCGGCCGGCGTTCGGATTGGTCATGCCGGCGAAGGTGCCGGTCGGAATCGTGACCCGGCTGTCGACTCCGACATAGAAGCCGATGCCTTCGCTCCAGCGCACGCCGTCATCGGCATGGGCGGGTATGGTGATGGTCAGCAAGCTGACGCTGAGGGCCAGCGTAGACTGAAATTTGGACAGCGTGGTCATGGTCGGGCTCACTCCAGGATTGTTGAAAGGATCAAAATAATGCAACTAAGTTGCACAAATAGCAAGACCCGAAATCGGGGAGGGATTCATGGCCAGTGAGCTCTGTCCCAGGGCAGCTTGCCCGGCGGTGACCAGGGTGCATAGGGTCTGTCGGTCTTGGGCTTGACCGCCGGAGGCGGTGGTGCGGGAGGCGGAGGGACGGGTGCGGGCGGCGGCACTGGTGCTGGTGCCGGTGCCGGTGCCGGTGGCGCAGGCGTTGGCGCAGGCGGCAACGGGGCAGGCGCGGGTACTGGCGCAGGTGCCGGTGGGGGAAGCGGTGCAGGCGCTGGCGCAGGCGGCGAGGGGACTGGCGCAGGTGCAGGTGCAGGAGGTGGTGGTGGAGGTGGAGGTGCCGGCGCTGGCGGAGGTGAAGGCGCCGGCGGTGGCGGTGGTGATGGCTGTGGCGG
>Ga0209181_10010815_pt1 | contig 11792 bp, 8 predicted proteins | sample MAT05_FD_187208 | JGI IMG/M metagenome (GOLD analysis project Ga0209181, IMG submission 187208) | Freshwater microbial communities from Lake Fryxell liftoff mats and glacier meltwater in Antarctica - MAT-05 (SPAdes) (version 2) | ecosystem: Environmental > Aquatic > Freshwater > Ice > Liftoff... | reverse complement strand
CACGCGCGTCCACGACGCGGTCCTGGGGTCCGGAACGTGGCCCACACTGCTCGCCTTCGACCGCGACCGCGTGGTGGGCGTGCGCGAGACCTGGGACACCCGCGAGCGCTACGTCGTCCCGCGGACGTGGTGAGTTCCGCGGAAGGAGGGAGTGGATTGGGGATCGGCTGCCTCGAAATAGCGTCGGCAGTCCGCACGTAGGGTGCACAAGATGTCAGTTTCTGTCAGCGCCGCCGACGCTTGCGCGAGCGGCAGACAGCGAAGCTCTCCGTCGGCTGCGCGCGCGAAAGCGCAGTCGAGCCCGAGCATCACGTCGCGCCAGCAGCGTGGGAATGGCTCCGTCGAGCTGATCAGCCGAAGATCGGGCCCGGGCAGCCGTAGATCACGTCGATGTCGGTCACGGTGCCCGCCATGATCTGCGCGCACGCCGCGCCAGTGAACCGCAGCGTCATCGTCGCGGCATCGTATGCCCAACCGTCCGCGCCAGTCGAGATGCCGGCGGGATCGTCGTTGAAGTAGATGAACATCATCGACGGGTCCGGCGGCGGGGTCGAAAGCGCGTAATCGCAGCTCGCCACCGAGGTCGCGATCGCCGCGAGGGCAGCGTTCAGCGCGGCGGCATCGTCCGCTTGGTAGAACGTGTCAGTGCGGCCCGCGACGGCGATCGACATCAGCTGATCGGCGCGCGTGTCGGCGCTGAACCCGACGGCGTACGTGCGCACCGGCACCGTCTGCGCATAGAGGTTCGTGGCGCCTTCCGTGCCGTCGACGTCGCGGGCGCAGTCGCTGCTCTCGCCACCGTCGGTGATCAGCAGCACGGCATTGCCGCGCATCGCGTCGGCGAGCGACGGCTCTCCGACGAGCGCGTCGAGCGAGACGCCCGTGCTGGTCTCGGGATCTCCGCTGTCGCAGAGGTAGTCGGGCGGCGTTCCACGCGAGCTCCCGCGACCACGCAGGGGCGTGAGGAAGCCGTTGATCGCGGTCGCGTTGCGATCGGCGACTGGGACGACGACGCGCCCCGCTGAGCATCCGCCAGAGAGGCAGGAGGAGTATGTGGCGAGACCGAATCGGATTTCCGCGTCGAAGCGAGTCGTCAACATCTCGATCGCGTCCTTCGCGATGTCCCATCGCGTTCGGCCGCCGATCGTGCCGTCCATGCTCCCGCTGCGATCGAGCAGGATCATGACGTTGGGCGCGAGGCGCGTAATCTCGAACTCGCTGCGGCCGCACTCGTCGGGCTCGCACGTCAAGGATGCGTTGCAGCGCATTCCGGTGTCGCAGTCTCCGTCGATCGAGCAGCCGCCCGCCGGCACGCACCTGCGCGAGCCGAGGCCGCAGCGGAGCGCGCCCGCGCAGTCGCCGTCCATCCGGCAGCTGCCAGTCCCGATGCAGACGCCCGCGACGCTGCAGAACGTCTCACCCGCGCACTCCGCGCTCGTCGTGCACGAGCCGACCGGCGTCCCGCCACCGTCGACGCTGCCCGCGTCACGCCTGCGGATCGCCTCGTCTCCGCCGCCGCCGCAGGCTGCGGCCACGCAGCCCATTACGACCATCCCGACCGAGAGTGAGATAGCAGTGCGCATCCGGGGACCCCTTTGCGAGACGATGAGCGCGTAGACCATCCAGTTGACAGACGAACGCTGCCGGAGCCCCTTGGCGAAGTCAACGCTGACGCCGCGACGGCTGGGCGTGTGGCGTTTCGCAGAGCCTAACCCGTTGCAGCTCCGAGCACGCGCGGAACCAGGGGAGTGGCGGCGTCGTGGTCCAGGTAAACCATGCTTCGCCTTGGTGCCTCAGGAATCGAGGCGGGCGGCCAGTTTGGCGAGACCCTGCCGCCACAGCTCCTGCAGCGGTTCCGCGGGGTAACCCGCGAATCCCGGAACCTTGGCCAAGGACATTTCCAGGTACCAGCATACTGTGTAGAGTTTTCTGGAAGCGCTCTGGCAGGATGCTTTCTTGGCCGATTGCGCCAAGGCCTTCTCCAGAACCGCGGGCAGGGCCCACAGATCCTTGTCGATCTGCTCCTGAATCGGGGTCCGGTTGAAGGGATTGGCGATGACGGGCTCCAAAGCGGCATCCGCCTCGTTCGCTCTTCCGGCCTCGCGCAACAGCCTGGCGTTCAGGCAGATGGCGTATCCCACCGGCGTCCAGATGTTGAAGTTGCCCGCGAAGGAAACGGATGCCGCGAGCAGATTGCAGATCTCCGAAGACTCCTCATCCCGTTTCAAGGCGGCAAGAAAGAACGCCAGATCGACCCCGTCGAAAAGGGGATTCATCGACTTCAGGCTCCATTTCTTGAACAGGGCCTGCTTACGTGCCTTGAGAAAGGCATGCGGCTCCTTTTCGGGATCGAGGAACGCGGGTACTGCCGCTGAGTTGGGTTCGGCGGCGGAATCCATCGAGCGCGAGCGTACCCGGGAACGGTGTGGGGACGCGAGGGGCTTGCAGGCGTACGGTGTGTCGAGCGAAGAGCTGCGCGACGAAGCACGCGGTCGACGCCGTCACCGCCGCCCGCGTGCCCTACCCGCTCGACGCGCGCGGCGTGGTGCCCGTCCAGCGGCGATAGGCACGCAAGAACGCGGTGCGGTCGGCGGAGCAGAGTGTCTGGGCGACGTCGTCGACGCGCCGCGATGGGTCGGAGAGGAGCTCTTTGGCGCGCTCGAGCAGGACGCGGTCACGGACGACGGCAAACTGGAGCTGCTCGGCTTGGAGCTGCCGCTGGAGCGAGCGAGAGCTGGTCCGCATCACGGCGGCGACGGCCTCGAGGGAGATGTCCAAGCGCGCGAGCGCGATGCGGATCGCGGCCTCGAGTCGGGTCTCGAGCGAGGCGGCTTCAGCGTGCCAAATGCGCATCCCTTCGTCGTAGGGGATGAGCGAGCTGGTGCGCAGGTGCTGCAGATCGATGCCGGAGACCTCTGCGAGCTCCTCGACCGAAACGCCCGCGTTCAAAACCAGAGAGACGAGCAGCGTCGACGTCTGAACCGCGCTGGCATCCACCCGCGCGAGCTTCATCGTGGTCGGCAACAGAATCGTCCTCCAACCGTGGCTCGCAAAACAGCTGGTCATTCTCAATGAGACGCTCGAGCCAGTAGAGACGATCCCACTCCCTCTCACAGTTGGTGTGCTGCTGCCGATGATGAACCTCCGGTCGGGCGCGGACGAGTTCATCGGCGCCGGCACCTTCAATCAAGTGCATCATTTCGGCGATCCGTCGCTCAAGCCGGCAAGCGGGACTTCCGAAGACGCCGCTCCGAAGGAGAAGCCGGCCAAGGCCGACGGCGCTACCAAGACGCCAGCGAAGAAGACGCGGCGCTGAGAGCGCTCACCATCGCCGACTACCGGGCTTCGGATGCTCGTGCAGCCCTTGCCACCACCGCCCCCGCGGCGCATGGATTCGCTCGATGGCCTGGCCTCCGCTGACGCTGCTCACGAAGATCGTACTCGGCGTGATCTTCGGCACATTCGCCGCGCTCGCGCTGGCGGAGAGCGCGACCAGTCTGCCTCTCGCCGCGGTGCTGGCGCTCGATACGCACACGCTCGGCGTACACACGGCGTGGCAGTTCTTCGCGTGGCCGTTGGTGATCCCGTTTGCCGACCGCGCGATCCTCGACGTCGCGCTGGCGATGTTCTTCGCGTACCTGATCGTCGCGCCGTTCGACGCGCGCTACGGGCCGCGGAACACGCTGAAGCTGCTCGGCTGGTGCGCGCTCAGCGCCGGCGTCGCGGCGATCGCAGCGGAGCTGCTGCTGAGCTTGGTGTTCACCCGCGCGGGCGAACTATTGACGGGCAGCTCGCCGGTGCTGTGGGGCCTGCTGGTCGGCGGGCTGTTCGCGTCGCCGGGGGATCGCGTGATGATCTTCGGCCGCTTCGAGGCGAAGCGCTGGCAGATCTTGCTCGGCGTATTGGTGTTCTCGATCTTCCCGGTGGTGCGCACTCTCGGCCAGCTCGTCGCGGACTTCTTCGCGACCTGGGGCGCCGTCGGCGCGGCGATTCTTTGGGCGCGGGTGTACGGAGCGCCGCAACGCCCGACACGCAAGGCGCCACCGAAGCGGCCGGGACATCTGAAGCTGGTGCGCGGCGGCGCGCGTGGCGAAGAGCCGCCGAAGGTTCTGCACTGAGGCGATAGAGACGCTGTCGCTGTCGCGGTCGCTGTCGCTGTCGCCTCGCGCAGAACTCAGAACACCATCGCGATGCGCGTCTGCAGCGTCCAGAGGAGATCGTTCTGCAGCTCAGGTGCGAGCGCGCCGGCGGCGTTCATCACGCCGAACTCCGTGCTCCAGCGCAGGATGTCGTTCTCGCCCCAGCTCACCTTGAGGGCGACGTCCGCCTCCCAGCCGAGGAAGCAGTCCGGATCGAACGGCGAGCACTGCGCAGGGTTCGGATTGCCGGGGCGCGGGCCGCCGCGGAGTCCGTTGGCCGTCGGGAATGCCTCGTTGAGCGCGTCTGCCCAAGCGAGCAAGAACGCGCCAACGACCTCGACGCCGCTGACGATCTGGTAGCGGACTTGCGGGAACCAATACATCGAGTTCCACACGCCGCCGCGCGACCAGAGGGCGCGTGCGCCCGCGCCGTACGCATCGGCCGTGAGCACCGAGAGCGCGACCTGATACATGAGCAGGCCAACGTGATAGTCGGGGTGCAGAGGGCGCTGGCGGAAGGTGCGATCGGCGCCACCGAAGACGCTATCGTCGCCGGACGAGTAGCCCCACTCGAGCATCGCTTGCCACTTCTTGTCCATCGCGATGCCGCCCTGGACGACGGCGCCCCAGACGTTGGCCTTCATCGGTTCCGCCGTGCGGCCGGTGCACGGGCTGGTACCGTCGCAGCCAACACCCGCCGCGGTGACGAAGTCTCCACCGATGCCACCGAGGGCGCTCGAGGTGCCCTGGATGGTCTCGATCTCGCCGTTGAAGATGAGCTGCACGCCGCGATTGCCGAACGGCGAGAGGCGCGTCTTCCAGAAAAGGTCACCAATGTACACGTTGGAATTCGTGACGTTCTGCGCGCGATAGACGCCGAACGCGCCGATCTGCAGCTCGTCCGTGGTGCGCAGCGGGTTGATCTTCGGATCGTTCCAGGCGAGCACGAGGATCGACTGGGTGACGTTGTTGCGCCCATTGAGCACGTTCTGGAACGGCAGCGAGTTGCGCAGCAGCGTGCCAGGCGGCGGGCTGGCGGTCGTGCCGGTGGTGTCCGGGTTGTACGGCGCGTAGCGCTCGAGGCCGACGGGATCTTCGACGAGCCAGTCGTGGCCGAGCGCGAGGATCAGCGGCGTCGGACGCGAATCACCCTTGGTGAGCGCGTTGAAGATCGTCAGCGGGCGCGTCGCGAACAACACACGGTCGAAGGTCGTGCCGTATTGCGCATCACCCCAGTCGTTGCGGAAGCCGTTACCGTCATTGAACAGAATGCCGAGGGCGCCCTGCGAGGCCTGACGACCGACGCGCAGCTGGCCAATCGGCAGCAGGAACTCGAGCCAGGCGCGGCGCAGGCGGAACGGCTGCACGTCAAAGCCGTCGATGTCCGTCATGGTCGGCGTCTCGCCGAACAGCGGGGTCGACTGCAGGCGCGCGTTGTCGCCGAACATCACGTTGTCGAGCGCGTCGATCTGGAACCGCAAGGCAGCGATCGGGTTGAGCGGATCGGTGCCGTAGGTGATCGCGGGATCGAGGCGCAGGCGCATGAAGACGTACGCGCCGAACGCGCCGGCAGCGCCGCCCACGGGTGTCGGCTCACCGTCGACGGCCACGGGGACGTTGCGCGCCCAGACGAGACGCGTGCGGTAGTAGCCGTGCAGCTCGAAGCGGATCGGAATCGCGGCGTCGGCGGCGGGTGTCGTGCTCGACGAGGCCGAAGACGAAGCGCTCTGCATCGGCGTCGGCCCGGGCTCCGCTGGGATCGGCTCGGGCTCCGGCTCAGGCTCGGGCTCGGCGAGCTGGTAGCCGACGATGTCCGCGTCGACACCGGCATCTGGTGAAACACCTGCGTCGACTGTGCCGAGCGCGCCTGCGTCTTGGGCGGAGGCCGTGGCCGCCACACCCGCGACCGCGAGAATTACACCGAACCACGATCCAGCTCGCACGAGGCGATTCATTCGTTCCTCCACCGCAGCATCCACCCCGAAAACCCGATCAATCGACACGAGAAGAGGAGGCGCGTCATCCGCGTCTCCTCTTTTGTATTCAGCGTATTTGCGCGCCGCTCAGAGCGTGCAGCCGGTGATGTCCACGCGCTTCGGCCGGATGTTCACGATGGTCACGCCGTTCGGGAACACGCGAATGCGCTCGCAGCCCCAGAGCGTCGGAACCGGCGCGGTCGCGGTGCCGGCGTTGTACCAAGCTTCGACGCGCAGCGGCGCTGCGACAGGCAGGTTGGCGGCCGCGAACAGGCCGTCGACGTTGGAGAAGCCCTGGTCGCCATCGGGGAAGCCATCGCCGTTGAAGTAGCGGTAGCCCGGTCCGGTGCGCGTGCCGGCGTCGACGATGAGCGTGTCGTCGGTGGCGGTGGTCTCGTCGGCGTCCTCGGCGAACATGCGAACGACGAGGCCGCGAACCGGCTCGTCCGCGCAGTCGTAGACGGTGCCCGCGACGAGCGCGGTGCCGGTCACGCGGGTGAGGCCGAGCACGGTCGGGATGATGCTGAGCGTCGACGCAGCGACGCTGTTGCCGGTGATGGTCGCGGAAGCGCTCTCGTTGTACTGCGCGCTGTCGACCGGAGTCGATGCGGGCGTCGGACCCGAGCGGCCCTTGATGAAATACGAGTACCAGGAGTCGCCGCCATCCATGAACGGAGGCACGAGACCAGTGGCGTCGGAGGTACCCGTTTGACAGCCGGCGAGACACGGGAAGCCGGTCGCGTCAGGCTCTGGGAACACGTTGTCGCGGTAGAACTGGACGACGACGTTGTTGACCGGCAGGTCGGTCTCGAAGTCGAGGACGGTCATCGCGACGGGGATGTCTGCGGCGGTCTCCGGCGGACGAACGTTGGCTGCGCCGTTGAAGCAGGCGAAGTCGCCAGCCACTCCGGTGCCAGGCATGTTCGCCATGCCGTTGATGTCAGGCGTCGGCAGTTCCACCTTCGCGCCGTCCTCATCGAAAGAGAAAATCGTGTCGCGGACGCCACCGACGACGATCGGCACGTCGTCATCGCCGCCACAGCCGACAAGCAGCGCGCCACCGAGGGCGCTCACGATCATGAGCTTCATGCAGGTCTTCATAAATAGTCCCTCTTCTCCGCGTTCACGGCCGCCCTCGCATGGGATCACGGGGCGAGCAGTGCTCGTACGTTGTCTTCGATCGTGCCCCAGCCGTTCACGCCGACTGAGTTCGTTTCTTCGTAGTGGTCTCCCTCGGCTTCGTCGAAGTACGGGGAGGACTCGCTGAGCTTGTAGTCGAAATCCGGGATCAGGTAGCCGAGGAAGTCGTTGGTGAGGCCGAGGGCGTAGACGTATTCGACCCCAGTTCGGCTCCCGATGGCGATTTCCCGGAGGTACGGCGCCCCCGGTGCGGCCATCAGGTCGGGCGGATTAGAATTGCTCGGGTCGATGATGTCAATACCTGTCGGCGTGAAGGAGCCATCGTAGCCTCCGATGAAGAGGCACGGGTCGAGCTCGCCGGGGAAGGTCAGCAGCCGCGAGCGACCGATGTCGAGCACGGCGACCTCGGACAGCACCTGCGGCCGGTTGCGGTTCGTCACCACGCGCTCCGGATCCCAGTTGAAAAGCTCGCGATCGAAGATGCCCTGGTTGAACGCGACGACGAACGCGTCGTTCTCGACGCTGACGTAGAAGTAGCGGTTGGCGAAGGCGAGATCGGCGGTCTCGTCGGTGACGCTTCTGCCGCCCGGCTGGAGCGCATCGAGCACGCCCCACGCGATCTGCGCGCCGACGGTCTGCGCGATCTCGATGGTCTCTTCGTCGAGCACCGGGCGCGCCGTCGGGTCGGCGGCGACGCCAGCATCGGGATCGGCGGCCTGCCCCCAGCGGCGCGAATCGAGCTGGTTCGGTCCGATCTGCGAGCCAAGCGGGCCCTGAAAGAACGTCGTCAGCCCGCCGATGCCCGACAGATCGCGCGTGTCGTCGGCGAAGTCGACGCCGTTGCTCACGCCCTCACGCAGCGCATGCACGAAGTCGCTCGACAGCAGCGTGTTCGAGTCGCCGCTGTACTCAGGATGCGAGGCCCAGTTGACCAGCGTCGCGATGGTCTCGGTGGTCGAGCCGGCGCGGAGAAAGCGCATGATGCGCACCTCGTCATCGACGACGATCGGGTCGCGTATGTCGCCCTGGTAGCGCGGGACGCCGCCCTCCATGTCGCGCGTGCGGAAGTTCGCATACTGCACGTTGGCTGGCTCGAGATCGGCGACCGCTGCGCGGATCGCCGCCGCCGTCTGCTCGCGCACGCGCTGCATGAACGGTGGGTTGAGGCCGGTCTCGCCGGTCTCGATTCCCCACAGGCCGGCGGTGTCGCGCGACTCGTGCGAGTGGGTCGCGCTGATGACGACGTAGTCGACGTCTGCGTCCGCTACGAGCGCGCGGATCAGGTCCATCTCGCCCTTGAAGTAGCCGACGCAGTCGATCGACACGAGCGCCATTGTCAGGTCGTTCTGGCGCAGCGCGATGACGCTCGCGTATTGCGGGTCGTGCACGCCGGTGGCGCCTCGGCCGTTGCCAAAGCCGGCCATCCAGACGCCGTCGAAGCGGCCGTTGCCGTTCACGTCGCGGAACGTCTCGCCGATGTCGTACTCGCCGTTGCCGTTGAGGTCACCGGTGAGGATCTCGACGGTGTCGTCGATGACGGTGGTGATCTCCCCGCGCGCGGTGCCGACATAGAGCACGTCATCGCCGACGCCGGTGCAGTTGGGCCCGCCCGGGCAGCGCTGCGCCTCGGGGAGCGGCGTGATCGGCACGGTCATGTCGCGCGGGACGCCGGCATCGTCATCGCCGCACGCGCCAAGGCAAAGGCCTAAAGCGAGCGCCAGCACGGTCAGGACTGCCCGAGGGCTCAGCGATCGAACGTACATGACGAATTCTCCAGACAGTGATGGGTGCTCGGCTGCGTGTGATAGAGGAGCTCACGACCGCCCGAGCGAAAGTACCAGCCAAGTAGGTTGGCGAGATACTCCCCTTCGTCCCAGGTCTTCTCGGGCGCGACCGCATCGAAGCCGTGCTCACCGCCCGGCTCGACCATGAAGGTGAGCACGCCGGAGACGCCCGTGGTGATGCCGGGCACCGTCCACACATCGTCGCTCGGCGTCGCGACAGCGCGGCTCTCGCGCACCCAGCGCAGCGGCGGCGTCAGTCGCGGCGGCGCGGTACCCGGCTCCCCGAGCGGCGGCGGTGTGCCGCTGCTGTCGATGTAGCGCTGCAGCCCCTCGCTGAGATCGTCGGGGTCGAAGACCCAATCGCGGAAGCCTGGGATCGGATTGCGCTCGAGCCGCGCGATTCCCTCACTCACATGGGACGAGATGAACACGTCGTTCGGCGTCGGCTGGCCGAAGCGCGTTGGGAAACTCGATGGAGCGCGGTAGTCGGCGAGCTCGTCGGGCGCGTCGGCAGGCAGAAATGGCAACACGCCGGCGGCGCGCGCGTAGACGAATCCTGCGTTGACCGGCGCCACATTGTCACCGAGGCTCTCGAGCACCAGCACGCTGCGCGGGCTCATCGGCGCGAATCGCGGATCGGGGTGCAGAAAGATGCGCGGCGCCCAGTTCACCGGATCGGCGGGCTCGATCGCGATCTGCGCGAGCGACATGAAGCGCCGCAGCGCCGGGCTCTGTCGCGACAGGCCGTAGCCCTCCGTGACGGCCACGAGCGGATCGTCAATCGCATATTCGGTCGCCTGATATCGGCCGCAGCGCGCACACAGACCCGGGGCCGAACCGAACGCGCCGGACGCGCTGGTGAAGCGGTCTTGTACGTGAACGAGCGCGTGTGCCGGCGAGTCCGCGCGGAACGTGCAAGTGGCGTAGTCCATGTCGAACGCGCCGCCGCGATAGACCTCTATCTGCAGTGCATCTCCGGTATCGGTCGGCACGCCGATGCGGAATCGGCCGTCTACGCCGACGCCTGCACAGCGTGTCTCGCGGTTCGAGAAGTTGCGCACGACGACCGCGTCGCCGTCCTGCAGGGATTCGGCGTCGACGCAGCCGAACTCGACGTCGGCGCGATCGTTCAGATCGACGACCACCTGGCGCAGGCTGCGCTGACCAGGCGCACACGCGGTCTTGTCGCGGTCCGGCGCGTCATCGGTCGGCAGCGAGAGGATGAGCGGACCCATCAGGCGCAGCACGACCGCGTCCTTCGCCTCGGACTCGGTCGAGCGCAGGCCGAGGTCGAGCAGCCCGCCACCGCCAGAGCCAGGCACTGCTGCGCGTACGAACGGCTCGAGTCCGGCGACCGCGCCGCTGATCGCGCCGCCGAGCGACTGGCCCCAGGTGTAATAGTCGACGTTCGGCCCGCCGATATCTGGAGTGCCATCGGCGTCGAAGTCACCGGCGAGATCGGCACGTCCGTCACGGTCGAAGTCCGCGTCGAAGTCGACGTCGGTGAAGCGGCGCCGCGGGTGAACGACACGACCCGGCACGGCGAGGCGCGTTCCGTCGAGCGCGCGCAGCACGCGAATCGCCTGCACTTGGTCGACGAGGCTCTGGCGAATGACGTCGCGCGTGTGAAAGACGTACGAAGACTCGAAGTCAGCGCCTGAGTCGGCCTTGCCGTCGAAGTTCTGGTCGCGCGCGCGGTCGATGAGCGCTGCGCTACCGATCCCCTCGATGCAGGAGGCGCTGAAGAGAGCCCGAACGAAGATGTCCATCCCGGCGTCGAGCGAGAGCCCGTGACCGGGCGAAACGATCCCGGCCGAGGCGACCCCGTGGCCCGCGAGGAGCCCGGCGAAACCAAGCGACTCGAGGTGGCTCGAGGTGTATCCGTGTCCGTAGATCGCGACTGGAAACGGCTGCCGATGCAGCGCCGTAGCCTTCGGGATGGTGATGATCAGAGGCACGATATCCGAGCCGATTCGCCCCTCACCGGTCGTCGAGTCGAGTTCGAACACCTGATCGAAATTCTGCACTTCCGGGTCACCGAGGAAATACGGAGTTCGATAGAAGACGACGACGAGGTGATCGATGTCGTCGAAGGTCGCGAGGAGCGCGGCGGTCCCCGCGGCATCGAGGCCAAAGGCCATCGGCGCGAGCTGCTCGGCGGCGTCCTTCAGCGCCTGTCCCGGCGCGATGTAGGGGCGATTGAGTTGAATCGGCGCTACGCCCGTGCAGTCGTCGTCATCGGGATTGATCGCGCGCGACACCACGAGGTCCGGCGGGAACTGCTGCGCCAAGCGCCCGAGTGGCCCAGTGCCGTAGAGGCCGTCGCGAATCGTCACCAGGTCGTGGGTGACCGACTGCGTGGTAAACGTCCACGCAAAGGCGACTCCGTCCCAGCCGCGCGAGGCGAGGTCACCATAGATGTGGGGCTTCTGCGCGAACAGCGCCGGCAGCTTCTCGAGCGACGCGCGCTGCGAGAGGTGGTGCACGTAAGGGAACGGCGAGCGCACGGGCTGACGGTCGGTGCCGACCAGTCGGTCGGTGAGCACCACTGCGTACTCCGTCTCTTCTTCGAGGGGGACGATCGGTCGCAGGATCAGCGTGTTGGTCTCGCGCTCGTAAAAGAGCATGAGATTGTCGTAGACGTCCGTCGGGTTGGTCGGGTCGAGCCGGCCGCTCAGCGTGTTCGGGTGATCGAGCACGCCGTCGAAGTCGGAGTCTTCGCCGCGGTCGAGGATGCCATTGCCATTTGCGTC
>Ga0209181_10010814_pt1 | contig 11793 bp, 10 predicted proteins | sample MAT05_FD_187208 | JGI IMG/M metagenome (GOLD analysis project Ga0209181, IMG submission 187208) | Freshwater microbial communities from Lake Fryxell liftoff mats and glacier meltwater in Antarctica - MAT-05 (SPAdes) (version 2) | ecosystem: Environmental > Aquatic > Freshwater > Ice > Liftoff... | reverse complement strand
AGCCGGCATGTGTTGTCGGGCCCGACCAACGCCACCTCGCTGGCGCTGGGTGCGATGCTGGTGCCGCTGGCCGCCGGTGATGCCAGCCTGATCGTGCCGCTGGCGCTGGCGCTGACGCTGACCGTCGGCCTGATGCAGCTGGCGCTGGCGCTGGCGCGCCTGGGTACGCTGGCCAATTTCATCTCTCCCTCGGTGATGCTGGGCTTCACCACCGGGGCGGCCGGGCTGATCGCCTGGTACGCGCTGGCCGGGCTGATGGGTGCAGCCGGCCGGGCATCGCCGCTGCAGGCGTTGGCGGCGCTTGCTGAGGGTAGGGCCCTGCCGTCGCTGGCGGTGGGGGGCCTGACCTTGGCGGTGGCCGCTGCCGGGCGGCGCTGGTGGCGCGGCGGGCCGCACCTGCTGTTGGCGCTGGTGGTGGGCATGGCGGCTTGCTGGGTCGTGACGCGGTACGGCGCGGCCTGGGGCGGGCCGTGGGCGGCTGGTGCGCCGCCGCTGCGCCTGGGCAGCCCGCCGTCGGCCTGGCCGCAGTGGCGCTGGCCGCTGGCCGATGCCGCCCGCCTGTCCACGCTGTGGCCGCAACTGCTGCCGGCAGCGCTGGCGCTGACCATCATCGCGCTGGGCCAGGCGATGGCGATCGCCAAGGCGCTGGCCGCCCGCACCGGCCAGCACATCGACGCCAACCGCGAATGTCTGGGCCAGGGCCTGGCCAACCTGACGGCATCTGTCAGTTCGGGCCTGGTGGTCTGCGGCTCGCTGAACCGGTCGCTGCCCAACCTGGAGTCCGGCGCCCGCACGCCGCTGTCGGGCGTGGCCGCAGCGCTGTGGCTGGTGGCGCTGGTGGCGCTGGCCGGGCCGCTGCTGGCCTGGATCCCGCTGGCCGGTGTGGCCGCATTGCTGCTGGTGGTGGCCTGGGCGCTGGTGGACCAGCCGGCTTGGCGCCGCGCCTGGCGGTTGGACCGCAGCGAGTTTGGCGTGGCGCTGGTGACCGCGCTGGCCACGCTGGCGCTGCGGCTGGAGGTGGCGGTGATGGCCGGTGTGATGTTGTCGCTGGTGGTCTACCTGTACCGCATGGCCAGGCCGGCGCTGCGCACGATGGGCTTTGACAGCCAGGCGCCGGGGCGGCCGTTTGTGGTGCTGGCCGATGCGGCGGGGCAGCCTCGGCCGTCGCTGCCGGGCGGGCACCCAAGCCCCTTGCCCGAGTGCCCGCAACTCAAGCTGCTGCGCATGGAGGGATCGGTCTGGTTCGGTGCCGTGCCGCATGTGGCCGAGCGCCTGCGCGCGCTGCGCCAGACCGCCGCAGCCCATGCGGACGGCCAACGCCACCTGCTGGTGATGGCCAAGAGCATGAACTCGATCGACCTGGCGGCCGCCGACCTGTGGGACGAGGAGTTGCTGCGCCGGCGCGAGCTGGGCGGCGCCTTGTACTTCCACCGGCCCCGGCCGCAGGTGTTGGCAATGTGGCGACGCACCGGATTTTTGCAGCGCCTGGGCCAGGCCCAGGTTTTCCCGGACAAACACCGCGCCATCGCCACCATCGTGCCCCGGCTGGACGCCGCGGTGTGTGCACGCTGCACGGTGCGGCTGTTTGACGAATGTGCCGACCGGCCCGGTGCGCCCCTGGCGCCATCGATATAAACCGGCCGTCTGCCACACTGAAACGTCTTGTTGCCAAGCGCATCAGAACTTGGCTTGACGGGCCCAACAGCGGCAGGAACAGTGTCGCTGTGCTCAATTCGGATGTTTTCTCCCTGCTCCAGCGGGCCGCCTTTTATGGCCGGCGCTGCTTGCCCGGTGCGCTGCTGGCGTTGGCCGCCCTGGCGCCGGCCGGGCTGGCCGGCGCGGGTGTCGCCGCCTGCACCCCGTCCCAGATCTGCGCAGCCACCCCGCCCGTGCTGGCCATGCCATCCGGGCCGGTGATGCGGAGCGTCGCGCTGGGCGGCGCCGCGCCGCTGGCGCTGGTGCCGCATGCGCCGCTGGCGCTGGTGCCGCGTGCGCCGGTGGCACCGACGTTGCCGTCAGCGCGCAGCCGCCAAGGCGAGGGCGACGACCTGTCCGGGTCCGCCAGCTTCATGGTGCTGCTGGCGGCCATCGGCGCGATGGTCAGCCTGTCCTGGCGTCGCGCGGCGCGTTGACCGGCCCCGGCGAGTGGGGCGATCTAGCGGCGGCGGTCAGGCTGCGGCGTTCAGACGTTCAGCAGCGCGGTGGATGGCGGCGCGGATGCGCGGGTAGGTGCCGCAGCGGCACAGGTTGCCGTCCAACGCCGTGTCGATCTGGCTGTCGTCGGGCTTGGGCACGGCCTTGAGCAGCGCGGCCGCGGCCACCAACTGGCCGCTTTGGCAGTAGCCGCACTGCACCACGTCGATCTCGGTCCAGGCCTGGCGCAACACCGTGATCTCGCGGCCTTGCAGGCCTTCGATCGTGGTCACCGCACGCTGGCCCACGGCCGAGATCGGTGTCACGCAGGCGCGTGCCGGCTCGCCGTCGATCTGCACGGTGCAGGCGCCGCACAGCGCCATGCCGCAGCCGAACTTGGTGCCGGTCATCTGCAGCTCACCGCGCAACACCCACAGCAGCGGGGTGTCGGGCTCGGCCGTCACGGTGACGGGCTTGTTGTTGATGTTCAGGGTGGTGGTCATGGGGTGTCGGGGTACAGGGTACGGGGTACCGGGGGGTCGGTCAGGCCAGCTTGAGGGGCAGGCTGCGCAGGCGTTGGCCGGTCAGCGCAAACAGGGCGTTGGCCACGGCGGGTGCGATCGGCGGCGTGCCGGGCTCGCCCACGCCCTCGGGCGGCTCGGTGCTGGTGATGATGTGGGTCTCGATCACCGGGCAATCGCTCAGCCGCAGCAGCGCCTGCTGGTGGAAGTTGCCCTGCTGCACCTGGCCCTTGTCCAGCGTGATCTCGCCAAACAGCGCGGCGGTCAGGCCAAACACCACCGCGCTGTCCATCTGCTGGGCAATGCCGTTGGGGTTGACGGCCAAGCCGCAATCGATGGCCGCGACCACCCGGTGTACCCGGATGCGTTTGGGGTCTTTCGGGTCGAGCGAGACCTCGGCCACCTGGGCCACGGTGCTGCCAAAACTCGAATGCAGCGCGATGCCACGCGCCTTCTTGGCGCCGTCGGCAGCGGGTGCCAGCGGCTGGCCCCAGCCGGCTTGGTCGGCCGCACGCAGCAGCACGGCGCGGTGGCGCGGATGGCGGGCCAGCAAGGCCAGGCGGAAGGCCAGCGGGTCTTGTCCGGTGGCGTGGGCCGCCTCGTCGACAAAACTCTCCTTGAAAAACGCCTGGTGCGAATGGCCGACCGAGCGCCAGAAGCCCACCGGCAGCGGCAGTTCGACGATGGCGTGGCCGATGCGGGCGTTAGGCCACTCGTAGGCTTGGTCGAACGCACCCTCGGCGGTGGTCTTGTCCGGCCCGGCGCCAGGCAGGCCGAACTGCCGGTGCAAAAACTGCTGCACGATCGACGGCCCGGCGGACTTGGCGGTCCAGGCCACCGGCTTGCCCTGGGCGTCGAAGCCGGCCTCGTAACGCGCCACGCAAGGCGGGCGGTAGAAGTCGTGGGTCATGTCCTGCTCGCGGGTCCAGCAAGTCTGCACCGGCAGGCCGGGCAGGGCGCGGGCGATGCTGGCGGCCTGGGCAACAAAGTCCACATCCAGCCGCCGGCCAAAGCCACCGCCCAGCAGCGTGACGTTCATCTCGACCTGCTCGCTGTCCAGGCCCAGCGCCTTGGCCGCCACGTAGCGGGCCAAGCCGGGCACTTGCGTGGGTGCCCACACCGTCGCACGGCCGTCCAAGAACTGCACGGTGCAGTTTTGCGGCTCCAGCGTGGCGTGCGCCAGCAATGGCGCGCTGTACTCGGCCCGCAGGGTCTTGGCGGCTTGTTTCATCGCCCCGGCCGCGTCGCCATGGCTGTAGTAGCCAAAACCGTCGCCTGAATCCAGCGCCAGGCCGAGTTGCTGGTGGATGCCCGCACTGGACAACGTGGCCGCCGGGCCGTGGTCCCAGGTGACCGAGATTGCCTTGGCGGCCTGCATCGCGTGCCAGGGCGTGTCGGCCACAGCCGCCACCGCACCGCTGCCGCCGCGTTGGCCGGGCACGGACAGCACCTTCTTGACGCCCGGCATGGCCTCGGCGGCCTTGGCGTCGAAGCTGGCCACGCTGCCGCCCAGGGTCGGGCACATCACCACGCTGGCGTACAACATGCCGGGCAGCACGGTGTCGATGCCAAAACGTGCGCTGCCGTCGTGCTTGCCGGCGGCCTCGCGTCGCTTTTGCGGCTGGCCGATCAGTTTGAACTCGGTGGCGGTCTTGAGCGTGACCGAGCCGGGCAGCGGCAGCTTGGCAGCGCGCTCGGCCAACTCGCCGAACTTGGCGCTGCGGCCCGACCCGGCATGGCTGACCACGCCCTTGACGACCCGGCACTCGGCCGCCGGCACGCCCCAGCCCTGTGCGGCGGCGGCCACCAGCATGGCGCGGGCGCTGGCGCCGGCTTCCCGCATCGGCAGCCACAGGTCCTTGATGCTGGACGATCCGCCGGTGGCCTGCAGGCCGATCTCGCGCATGGTCTTGGCCGTCAGCCAGGCGGCGGTGCGCTTGATCGCGCCTTGATCGTCGGGGTGGAACGGCAGGCCGTCGGCCACGGTGGCGATGTTGTTGTAGATCGCATCGATAGGCGGGTGCTCGGTGCGCAGCCGGTCCCAGTCGGCGTCCAGCTCATCGGCCAGCAGCATCGCCAGGCTGGTGGTCACGCCCTGGCCCATCTCGCTCTTGGGCACCATCACCGTCACGACGTCGTCGCTGCCGATCTTGACCCAGCCGTTGAAGGCGGTCTGGCCCGCTGCGACGGGCAAGGGCTTGCTGCCGGTCAGGCGCTGGCGGGGCGGCATCACGCCCCAACCCACCACCAGGGCGCCGGTGGCGGCCAGGCCGCCCAGAAGCAGGTGTCGACGTTTCATCAGGATGCGCTTTCGGCCCAACAGGCCAGTGGGGTGAAGGTGGCGGACAGGGTGGCGGTGGTGGGCGCAACGATCGGAGCGGCGGCCATGAAATCCACCAGGAATTGGCATTCGGCATCGTCTTGCAACTGCGACAGGTCGCCTGCGGCCACTGCAGCCACGTAGCGGCGCACCAGGGCCAGGCGGGCCATGCGGGCATCGATAGTGGCCACTTGGGCAGCGGCCAGTGCCTGCATGCGCGCTGGATCGATGGCGCCTTCGTCGCGTTCGGACAGCAGCAACCCGATGTCGCGCAGCGTGAAGCCCAGTTCCTTCAGCAGGCGGATGGCCTGCACCCGGTCGACCGTGTCGGCCGGGTAGTGGCGGTAACCGGCGCTGCTGCGGGCCGGCGGCGCGAGCAGGCCCTCGGCTTCGTACAGCCGCAGCATGCCGCGGGTGGCGCTGGCGGCAGCGCACAGGCGCGCTGTGGTCAGCGGGGCGCCGCGTGTCTCGGGCGGTCGGGTTGGGCTGGGCATGGCGCTAGCTTAAACCCGGTACCTGGGTGCCGGGTCAAGCGGGCGTTTGAGGCAGCCTGGTCCGCCCTGGGGTCGGCTGCAAAGTTGGCAGGTCTGGGCTGCCGGGCAGCCGCTCAGGCACTCAATCCATCTTCAAGCCCAGTTTGCGGATCACAGCGCCCCAGCGCTCGTACTGCTCTTTGACCGACACCGCATGCTCGGCGGCGCTGGAGGCCACGATCTCGCTGGCGCCGTCGGCGTACAGCTTGGCCACTTCGGGGTCTTTGAGCGCGCTGGCCAGCGCAGCATTGATCTTGGCCAGCACCTCGGGTGGCAGGTTGCGCGGGCCGAAAAACTGCATGCCGCCGGTGACATCCACCCCCGGCACGCCGGCTTGCGCCATGTTGGGCAGGCTGCCCAGCGCGGCATAGGGCTTGGGGTCGGTGAAGGCCAGCATCTTCACCTTGCCGCCCCGGGCGTTGGCCAGCGCGGTGGTGGGGCCGTCGAACAAAAAATCCACCTGACCGCCCATCAACGCCATGCCGGCGTCGGCCGAGCCCTTGAACGGGATGTGCGTCATCTCGGTGCCGGTGGCCTGCTGCATCAACTCGGCCACCAGGTGCGAGGTCGAGCCCAGCGAGTACGACGCATAGTTCAGTTTGCCCGGGTTGGCCTTGGCAAACTTGACCAGGTCGGCCACGCTGTTGAAGGGTGAGTTGGCCGGCACGGTGAGCACGGTGGACGAGCGTGCGGCAAACATCACCGGCGTCAGGTCCTTCATCGGGTCATAGGGCAGCTTGGTGAACAGGTGCGGGTTTTGTGCGGCGGTGACGCTGATGGTGTAGAGCAGCGTGTGGCCGTCGGCCGGGGCGCGCACCACCTCCATCGTGCCCAGGATGCTGGACGCGCCGGGCTTGTTGTCCACCAGCACGGTGACACCCAGCGCCGGCTGCAGCTTGGCCGCCAGCAGCCGCGCCTGGATATCGGTCTGACCACCGGCCGGGAAGGGCACGACGATGCGGATGACCTTGCCCGGAATGGGAAAGGCCTGTGCCAGCGCCGGTGCGGCCAGGCTGGAGAGGGCCAGCGGCAGCAGGCAGCGGGTGAGCATGGCAAGGGCAGTTCGGGTCAGCATCGGGTCACCTCCAGTTGGGATTTGGCTATGGTGAGGCGTGGCTGCGCGAGGTGGCACCCGGGGTTTCACTGTCAAGCGGGTGACATCGCCTTGCCGTGTCTGCACATCCGCGGCGGCGCGCGGTCCCCGGTCGGTCGGCCGGCGGGCGCACCGCCTTCAACGTGCGCAGCTGTGTCAAGAGTGCCCGGGTTGACCCGCTGAAGTCCGCCACGATCTCAGTTAGCGTAGCAGCATGACCGCCCTTATCGAGGACATTTACCGCCGAGACGGCCACGCCGCGTCTTCTCCACCCTGGTGCGCCTGCCGGGCAATATGGACGCTGCCGAAGAGGCGCTGCACGACGCGTTTGTCGCGGCGGCCGAGCAGTGGCCCATCCAAGGCATGCCGGCAAACCCGGTGGCCTGGCTGGTGTCGGCGGGCCGGTTCAAGGCCATAGACAGGGTTCGTCGCCAATCGCGCTTTGTATCGATCGACGCGGCACCCGAAGTGGCCGACGCCGCCGCAGCGGTGCCCGACGAACAGGCAACGGGCTGGGAGCAACGGTGGGACGCGCGCCATGACATCGAAGACGACCGCCTGCGCCTGATCTTCATCTGCTGCCACCCGAGCCTGGCCGAAGAGGCCCGCATCGCACTCACGCTGCGCGAGGTTTGCGGCTTGCCGACCGAGGCCATCGCCTCGGCATTTTTTGATCGCCACGCCGACGCTGGCGCAGCGAATCGTCCGCGCCAAGGCCAAGATCCTGGCGGCCAGGATCCCTTACGAAGTGCCGGGCCCGGCCGATCGGCCGTCCCGGTTGGCCAGCGTGCTGCGGGTGATCTACCTGGTCTTCAACGAAGGCTACTCGGCGCATGCCGGCGCGGCAGCGTTGCACCTTGAGTTGGCCGACGAGGCGATCCGCCTGGCGCGCCTGTTGCTGAGCCTGATGCCCGGTGAGCCCGAGGTGATGGGGCTGCTGGCGCTGATGCAACTGCACCATGCCCGCAGCGCGGCTCGCTGCACCGCAGCGGGCGACCTGGTGCCGCTGGATGAACAAGACCGCACCCGCTGGGACCACGGGCAAATCGCAGAAGGTGCGGCGCTGGCTGAAGCCGCACTGCGGCAGCGCGGCTTTGGCGCATACGCGCTGCAAGCGGCAATAGCCGCCGTGCATGCCGAAGCGGCAGAAGCGACAGCCACCGACTGGCCGCAAATCGTCGGCCTGTACGACGCGCTGTTGCGCAGCGAGTCGAGCCCGGTGGTGGCGCTGAACCGCGCGGTGGCGGTGGCGATGCGCGATGGCCCCGAAGCCGGCCTGGCGCTGATCGGCCCGCTGCTGCCGGCCTTGTCCGACTACCACCTGGCCCCCGCCGCGATGGCCGACCTGTGCCGCCGCGCCGGCCGCATCGAGGCTGCGCGGCAGCACTACCGCGCCGCTGCAGCGCTGGCGCAGCAGGCGCCCGAGCGCCGCTTTGCCCGCCGGCGGCCAGCTCTTTGCGGCCGACAGGCCGCCCGGCATGGAGCGCACCAGCTCAGGCGCCAGCAACGGCATCGCACTGACGCTGGAGTACGACGATGTCGCCGCCGGTGAAGCCGCCTTCAAGGCCCTGAGCGAAGGGGGCAACGTCTCGATGCCGATGGCCGCCAGCTTCTGGGTTGAGCGCTTTGGCATGCTGACCGACCGCTACGGTGTGGGCTGGATGGTCAATGCCGGCCCCTCCAAACTGTGATCCACCATCCCCTGCCAGAAACCAGGAGCACCCCCATGACAGCCCGAACCGTCCATCTGCACCGCGTTTTGCGCGCCAAACCCGAAAAGGTCTACCGCGCATTTCTTGAGCCCGGGGCCCTGAGCAAGTGGATGCCGCCCTATGGCTTCACTTGCACCGTCCACCAGATGGACGCCCAGGTCGGCGGCCGGTTCAAGATGTCGTTCCACAACTTCACGACCGGCCAGGCACACTCGTTCGGCGGTGAGTACCTCGAACTGAAGCCGAACGAGCTGATCCGCTACACCGACGTGTTCGACGACCCGAATATGCCGGACGTGTTGCAGGTCACGGTGACGCTCCGCCCCGTCGTCGTTGGCACCGAGATCAGCATCGAGCAAAGTGGCATTCCGGAGATGATTCCGCTGGAGATGTGCACCCTCGGTTGGCAAGAGTCGCTGGCGCAACTGGCCACGCTGGTCGAGCCCGAGATCGCCGGCGGACGACCCCCGACAAAAGAGCAGCCCCCATGAAGTACCTCTGCCTCGTCTACCTCGACGCCGAACACTGGGCCGCGTGCAGCGACCAGGTCTGCATGGACTGCGTGCGCGAGCTGCAAGCCAGCCAGCAACTCGTCGGCGGTGAGCCGCTGCATGCCACCCACACCGCCACCACGGTGCGGGTGCGCGGCGGGCAGGTAACGCTGTATGACGGACCGTTTGCCGAGACCAAGGAGATGCTGGCAGGCTTCTACCTGGTCGAAGCCAAGGACCTGAACGAAGCGATCCGCATCGCCAGCGGCATCCCGCCGGCCCAGTACGGCAGCATCGAGGTGCGGCCGGTAAGGGCGCTGGACGCCGTTTGACGGTCAGCAAACCCAAACAGGCTGCAGGTTGCGCCCATCAAGGACCAAGCGCCATGAGCCGATCTTCGATCCGCTCTCCAGCCCGCAAGTCCGCTGCAGCCCGCAACACCGCCACAGCGGGGCCTGTTCCGCTCCGAAGACGGGGGTGTCACCTGGGCGCCCCTGGCAACGCATCGGCCGCAAGATGCCCAAGCGGGTGGGCGACTTCGGCTTCCCGATGGTCGTGCACCCACGCGACGCCGACACGGCCTGGGTGTTTCGGGTGGACGGCGCCTCCGTCTGGCCGCGCACCAGCCCAAGGGCCGCCCCGCGGCCTGTGTCACGCGCAATGCCGGCAAGGCCTGGCGGCGCCTGGATCGGCGTCGAACTCGGCCAGCGCTGGCCTAGCGCAACTCGACCTCGACAAACACGAACTCGTGGTCGTTGTCGTTGACGACGTTGTGCTCGACGCCCACCGCCCGCGCATACGACACGCCAGCGGTCAGTGGGCTGCGCACCTCGCCGGTCGGCGTCTCGAGCAGCAGCGTCCCGCTGGTCATCGGCACCACGACATAGTCCATCGCATGTCGGTGCCAGCCGGTTTCGGCGCCGGGGGCGAAGCGCCACTCGGTCACCTTCACGCGGGCTTGGTCTATCTGCACGGTGGGCACGGCCTGCGGTCGGGTCATGGGGAACGTCCTTTCGGGAGGGGTGGGTGTCGGCCAGGCTGCCGCCGGGCGAAGATTTCAGTAGCCGAGACCTTTGTCGACCGCTCGCGGCGGGCGCAGGCTGCTGTCGATCTGCGCCAGGTTCTCGAGTGTCTGCCGGGCAATCACGGCCAGCGCCGTGCGGGTGGCGATGGGCGGCGTGACGGTGATGCGGGCACCGTGCCAGAACGGGTGCCCGGGCGGCAGCGGCTCGGTCCTGAAGGCGTCGAGCGTGGCAGCGGCGATCTGGGCCGGACGCGAGCGCGTCGAGCAGGTCGCCCTCGAGCAGGTGCGCGCCGCGCGCCGAGCGCATCGACATCCGCGCCATGGCGCAGGTCGATGCCCGGGCACGCGGCGCTGAAGGCCGGCGCCAGGCAGCGCATGTCGATCTGCGCGGTGAGCAGCGCGATGCACGGCGTGCTGGTTGCGGTCGGTTCTGAGGCCCATCGGCGCGACCTTGTCCAATCGCGCAACCCGGTCGGTGCCGACGCTTCGAGCTGCCTCAGCATCGCCCGCCGCTTGCACGTTTGCGGGTTGGGTTTGCATGGGCGCCTCACTCTCTCGCGGTTCAGTGGGCGTAACCGACAGCCGCCAGCGGCGCCACCTCGACCGCGGTGTCGTAGTAGGTCGCGCCGCGGCCGATGTCGGTCAGCGCGCCCGAGGTGACGGCATTCGCGTTCTCGCCGTCGGCGCTCAGCTTCTGCCACCAGATCGATGGCGCGACGACAACACCGGTGCGCACCCGGTCGGAGACGCGGGCTGCCACGGTGAACGCGCCACGGTCGTTGTGCACCCGCACCGCCATGCCGTCTGCGATGCCACGCGCCGCCGCGTCGGCGGGGTGGATCTCCAGGGTCGGCTCGCCGGTGTCGCGGCGCAGCGAGGCCATCGACGAGAAGCTGGCGTTCAGGTAGTGGCGCGATGGCGGCGTCAGCAGCACCAGCGGATAGCGCGCGGCGAGCACCGCATTGCCGAGCGCCGACTCGCGCGGCGGAATGAACGCCGGCAGCGCACCGAAGCCTTGCCGCCTTGCCGTCTCGCTCTCGAACTCGCAGCGGCCCGACGGCGTCGGGAACTTGCCTTCGGCAAACGGCGCCCAGCGCTCGGGCACGGCCAGCCGCTGCCAGCCGCAGCGCTTGAGCACCTCGAAGTCGAGCGTCGCGTTGACCGGAGCCGCGCGGTCGTGCGCACCACGCGCTACGTCTTCATCGGTCTCGCTGAAGCACGGCTCGGTGTAACCCATCCGCGCGGCCAGACGGCGGAACAGCTCGGCGTTCGAGCAGGCCTCGCCGAGCGGCGCGATCGCGGGCTCGTTCCACATCGTGTAAAGCGTGCCGTAGGGGCGGTGGATGTCGAGCTGTTCGAGTTGCGTCGTCGCCGGCAGCACGATGTCGGCGTAGTCGCAGGTGTCGGTCGGGAAGATCTCGTGGACCACCGTGAACAGGTCGGGCCGCAGCAGCCCTTGCCGCACCCGGGTGTTGTCGGGCGCGACTGCCGCAGGGTTGGACGCGTAGACGATGAGCGCGCGGATCGGCGGGTCCGTGAGGGTCAGCAGCGCATCACCCAGCTGCGCCATGCTGACGTTGCGCGGTGGCGGGTCGGGCAGCAGGTGGCGCGCGTCGAGCCGCGGCTGATCGACCGCATGCACACCCGTCTGGTCGAGCAGCACACCGCCCGAGGCCTCGCGCCAAGCGCCCGTCAGCGCCGGCAAACAGGCGATGGCACGCACCGCATTGCCGCCGCCGGCATGGCGCTGCAGGCCGAAGTTGACGCGGATCGCCGACGTGCGCTCGGCACCGTAGGCCTCGGCCAGCCGCACGATGTCGTCGGCAGCCAGGCCGGTGATCGCCGCCACCTTCTCTGGCGGGTAGTCGGCCGCGCGCGCCGCCAACGCGTCGAAGCCGAGCGTGTGGCGCGCGATGTAGTCGTGGTCGATCAGCTTGCGGGCGATCAGCACCTGCATCAGCCCGAA
>Ga0209181_10010809_pt1 | contig 11796 bp, 7 predicted proteins | sample MAT05_FD_187208 | JGI IMG/M metagenome (GOLD analysis project Ga0209181, IMG submission 187208) | Freshwater microbial communities from Lake Fryxell liftoff mats and glacier meltwater in Antarctica - MAT-05 (SPAdes) (version 2) | ecosystem: Environmental > Aquatic > Freshwater > Ice > Liftoff... | reverse complement strand
CAAAGTGAATCTGTCCGAAACTGGCTTGGGGCAGAGTAGTCACGGCGAATCCCTCCCAATACGGAAGGAAGCATCGGAACTGCTCTGCCCGTGACCGTCAACCCCAACTTGTGGTACAAGTTGAGGGTTTATCCCCGTGGGCGATGCGTTCTCCAACACACCACGGGGATGAACCCCGTGGCTCGCTCGGCCACCTGCTTCGCTCACTGGCCCTTCAAGATCAGGAACTCGATCTCGCCATTCGGGCGGATTACGTGGAGTACCGCACCCTTCTCCCGGCTGGCGCGTTCCACGGCCTTGCGGAAGTCGGCGGGCGTCGCAACCGGGAATCGATCCACCTGAAGGATCACCATCCCACGGCCAACGCCGGATTGCGCCGCGAGGCCGTTCTGAACGACGGTTGCGACGACCACGCCCTTTGCGGTTTTTGGCAGTCCCAGTTGTGCCGCCGATTCTGGGGTGATCTCGGTCACCGAGACCCCGACCGCCTCGAAAGCGATCGCGGGTTGCAGCGCTGGCCCCGGGGTCGCAGTCGGCACGTCGAGTTGTTCTTCGATGGTCACGCGGGTCTGAAACGCTTGCCCATTCCGAACGACGACGACATCCACCGGCGGCCCAACTCGCATCGCCAGGACCGCCTTTTGCATCTCGCGTGCGGTTGTCATGGCCTGACCGTTGAGGGTCGTAATCACATCCCCGACGCCGAGATTCGCCTTCGCGCCCGGGGATTTGTCCAGCACCTGTGTCACCACCACGCCGCCGTTCGGCTTGAGCTTGAGCTTCGTCGCGGTGGCCTCATCCAGATCGCGAACCAGAACGCCGAGGTATGGCCGACGCACCGCTCCGTCCTTGATGAGCTGGGCGGCAATGTCGCGTACCAGGTTCCCCGACACGGCCAACCCCACGCCCTGGAAACCTCCCGTTCGCGTCTTGATCGCAGAGGTGATACCGATGAACTTCCCTTCCATGTTCACAAGCGCCCCGCCGCTATTCCCGGGGTTGACCGCCGCGTCGAACTGAAGGAAATCCTCAACGAGATTCCCGCTGACGTCCTTGCGGTTCGTGCCGCCGATGATCCCCTGTGTCACCGATCCCTTCAGCCCAAATGGCGCACCGATCGCCAGCACACGGTCGCCGACTTCCATTGCGCTACTGTCGGCGAACTCGACGACCGGGAACGGCTCCTTCCCTTCGAGCCGGATGATCGCGAGATCGCTTTTCGGATCGCGGCGAATCTCCTTCGAGGTGAACTTGCGGCCATCCTGGAGCGTGACCTCCACGGATGTGGTGTCTGCAACGAGGTGATTGTTCGTGAGCACGATGCCAACCGCGTCGATGAGCACGCCCGAGCCGAACCCGGGGTCGATGTCGTCGATCTTGGCGTTCCCCGGCTTTGCACTGCTTTCGATGCATACGACCGCGGGAAGCACTCGCTTCACAATCGGCGAGTACGAGTTCCACGCGCGGGGGAACACCGGAACATTCCCAGGAGGTGCGGGGAGTGGGAAGGCTGGCTGGCCGATGAGTTGCGGCCCGACCAGCAGGCCACCGAGCAAACCCAGCCCGAGACACGCGACGGCCCGCGGCCAGTGGTTGGATGAAGACATGGTGCCGGCTCCGGAGGTGATGAACGCGATGGTGAATTGTACGCGAAATGCCCACGGCGCGGGCGAGGTGAGACACGGGGTTGATCCCCGTGGTGGCTGATATCGCAAAGCAAGACCACGGGGATCAACCCCGTGGCTGGCAAGATCATGGGCGCGTCACGGGGTTGATCCCCGTGGTGTCTGACATCTCCAGCCACCACGGGGGGTGAACCTCGTGGCGCGATCAGGAATCAGGCGGCCCGGCGTGTGGCTTCAACCCGGCGAGCGCGGGGTGCTGGCTTGCGGCGATCGACAACGCGAGGTTCCCGACAGACCAGCGTATACCCGCCGCACCCGGGACAGGGTTGCGATTCGATGGCCTGCCGTTCGTAATGCGAGGCGTTCCCGACTCGATTCCACTTAATACTGCACGAAGCACAAGTAACCGTCCAACTGCCCACGACTACACCTTGAGGATTGAGTTAATAATGGGAACCGGCTTGTGGCGGGAGCACGCGACCGAATCCGCGGAACCCGTGACACACCCAGATTGCCCATCCTGCTATGGGAACACCATTCGAGGTAAACACAGTTCGCGTCGGCGGTTCGATCCGCTCGAAGGCTTCAACCAGTTCCACCCCGATGTCCCCGATGATCACGAACGTCTGCCCGTGGAATTCTTGCGCGTCGGCGATCGGGTTTGGTCGCCACACATCGTACTGGCTGTGGCGGTCCGATCGATTCGCGATCCCAATTGCATAGACAGTTGGGTGACCGGCGCAATAGAAGCCCATTTCGCCGGGAACAGTCCAGTGTGTCCCCGCGAGGATCGGTTCGCGGCCGGTCTCGACCCGCACCCGGTCCCGCACCGCATCCACTTCCGTCGCAAGGTGCTTCCAGCCCGCGATTCGCGCTGTCAGATCCAGCCGACGGATCGGATACGGATCTGTCGCTGTTGGCTGGCTCCCAAGTCGGGCGACCAGCGGGCGGAAGGTATCCGGGGTATGGATCGCGATGATTGCCACGAGTCCGAGCATCGTGGAGAGCGCGAGGCACGCAAGCATGATCCGCGAACGATGCCCGGTCAGTTGCTCCCGAGTCCACACGACCGCCAGCAGGAGTCCGCCAACGTAGGCGGGCGCGGGCCAGTTGGGCTGCCCCGATTTCACGAGACTGGCGGCCACGAACACCAGCCACACCGGGACCGAAACCCACCATAACAGCTGAATCCCTGGCTCGGACTGACGGTTCGGTCGGAACTTCCAGCCAGCCAGAAGAAACGCGGGCAGCCAGAACCCGAACAGCATCCCAAACTGGCCACCGAGGAAGCGAAGGAGGCTCGCGGGTTTATGTCCGCCCTCGCTGACTTGCCCGAACACATGGCGGAACGAAACCCAGTCGTGCTGGGCGTTCCACACCACCACCGGCAACCACCCAATCACGGCTCCCGCGACGAGTAGCCAGACGCCGGGCTTCCGGAACTCGCTCCGGCGGTGGAACAGCAGAAACCCAACCACCGCGGCCGGGAACAGAACCATCGTGTATTTCGCGAGAATGCCAGTTGCTGTGAGGATGCCGGCACCAATCCACCAGCGTGTCCGACCCGTTTCCAGTGCCCGCCAGACCGCGATCAGCGACCAGGACCAGCAGGCCATAAACGGCGGGTCGATGGTCATGAGCACCGCTCCGGCCCGCACCAACGGAAGCGTGATCGCACAGCAGGTCATGGCCACGGCCAGGGCTGACGAGCGGAATATCCCCGCTGCCAGGATGTACCATCCGGTAAGGATCGCGAGGTGGCACACAACCGCAGGGAACCGGATCGCGGCCGTGAGATCACCTGTCAGTGACAGGCTCAGCGGGGCGAACACTTCGCAACTCGCCCGGATCAACCAGGCAACAAGCGGGCCTTTGCTGTAGTAACTCCAGTCCAGATTCCGGGACCAATCCCAGTAGTGCGCCTCATCTGGGCTGAGCGTGAGCGGAGAGAGACAGCACACATAGACGAGCGATGCGACGGCCGAGGCAAGAATCAGGACCGCCGCCGTGGCCGAGTGATCCCAGAGCGGGGAAACAGCACGGGTGCGAGTGCGAGCATGACGGATGAACGCCGCCGGGTCGAGTTTCAGTTTCTGGAGCGTCGAGGTCACGGCGAGGGCCTCCTTCTACCCGAACAGGGCGGAGCAAGTGCCACTCATGGCTTACCTGGCTCACGCAGTCAACCCGAATCTCCGGGGGGTGCCGTTTGGATTTTGGCACCGGGAGGGTTCGCCTTGAATCCACGTCGCGATTTGGCGTCTAATTGAGTGCCCGTCACGGAGGACGTTATGATGCTCACCCAGTTGCTCGATCGCGCTGCGTCCATTGCCTTGCTGCCGAAACCATCTCGCGCTGCGCCCCGGCCTGTTCCAAGCGCGGCGTACGACGCACTCGAACGCCTTGCACAGTTTGCTGCCGACATGACGGCGGCGCTTCCCACCAGCACTTATTCGCGTTGGAATGAACCCGACGTGTTCTTCTTCGATCGTCGCCGTCAGGCCGACCTCGAAGCGGCTCGCCCCGTGGTGGCCGTTGCTGATCCGCTCGCGGAACTCTCCACGCGCATCACGGCCGAAGTCGCGGTACTGTGCGGTTCGGTGGACGTTCGGCGGGTTGCGCGGGCCATGCCAGGGTTCCGCGACGCGGCCGCTTCGCTGGCAGCGATGTGCCCTGTGGCAAAGGATCTCGCGGACTTGCTCGCGGTCCCTGACGACGAAGTGGTGACGGTTCTGCACCCGGAATCGCGGTTGGGCGTTCGGTTGCTCGTGCAGGGCGTTGCGGATGTCGGGCAGTTCCACATCCTGATGCTCGATGCCATTCGCGATCTGCTCCCCGGGCCGGGAGTGATGCGGCGATTCGTGACCGCGTGCCGCGATGTGAACCCGACCGGGACGGGCGGCGTGCCAATGCTCATGGAACCCCGCTTCCAGATGTACGCTCCCGGGGCGTTGTACCCGAACGGCTTGTTGCCCGATGGCCTTGGCGGAAGCGATCACTGGCTGCGGCCCGAGATGCCGTTTGCCCGCGTTCCAACTCGTGAGAGTGAACGGGTGGTACTGCTCGGCTCGCCCGCGTATCGTGCGACGTGGGAAGTGTCACGCCGTTTCCCCGCGCTGGCTGCCGATGTGCGACTGCTGGAAGTCCTCAGCCCAATGCGGGTCACCGAACGCGTCGGCAGACTCAGCGCTAACCTGCGTCCTCCTTCCCAGGTAGCTTGACACAAGACACAGTCTGCACGATCCGGTATCCTCATACGAGTCTCGACAACATACTCGCGGAGGAACATCCCGTGCGTCGCCTCTCCACGCTTGCCCTCATCCTCATCATTGCAGCGCCTACACTCGCGGCGGAGCCGGTGCAAACGCCCGTCTTCGTCTCGGGCGAAGGCGGTTACCACACCTACCGCATCCCGAGCGTGATCGTCACGCCGAAGGGGAGCGTGCTCGCACTGTGCGAAGCTCGCAAGACTGGTCGCGGCGATGCCGGTGATATCGACCTGATCCTGAAACGCAGCGACGACGGCGGCAAAACCTGGGGTAAGACGCAACTCGTCTGGGACGATGCAGCCAATACCTGTGGCAACGCGTGCCCCGTGGTCGATGCCAAGACCGGCACCATTCACCTGCTCATGACGCACAACATCGGAACCGATTCCGAGTCGGCCATCGTCAGTGGCAAGAGCAAGGCGGGCCGCACGGTCTGGATCACCAGCAGCACCGACGACGGCGCGACGTGGAGCAAGCCGGTCGAGATCACGAAGGATGTGACGAAGCCGGGCTGGACGTGGTACGCGACTGGTCCAGGGGTTGGCATCCAACTGAAGAGCGGGCGATTGCTCATCCCCTGCGACAGCAAATCCGAAGGCGGGAAGGTTCGTGAATCGCACGTCATCTTCAGCGATGACGGCGGCAAGTCGTGGAAGCTCGGCGGGGTTGTCGGGCCAAACTGCAACGAGTCGCAGGCGGTCGAACTGGCCGATGGTTCCGTGATGCTAAACATGCGGACCTACGCGGCAAACAACCGGCGACTCGTGGCGATCAGTAAGGATGGCGGCGAGACGTTCACGAAGCCCGTCGAGGACAAGGAACTGATCGAGCCAGTGTGTCAGGGGAGCATCCTACGATTGCCTGGCGACAAAGGCGGCATCCTGTTCTCGAACCCGGCCAGCACGAAGCGTGAGAAGATGACGGTGCGACTGAGCCGCGACGAGGGGAAGACGTGGGCGGTGGCGAAGGAACTGCACGCAGGCCCGGCAGCGTATTCGTGCCTGACCGTGTTGCCGAACGGCGAGATCGGTTGCCTCTACGAACGCGGCGACAAGAACCCATATGAGACGATCACGTTCGCCCGCTTCCCGCGAGCCTGGCTCGCCGGCGAGTGACAACGCGAACAGCCCGGGGGTTGCTTCGGGTTGCTTCCGGGACCGCGGGCATCTTGCCCGCAGAAGCATGGACTCTCGGTCAGCTTTGGAGGATCACTACTCGCCTTGGGGAATGTGAAGGTGCGGCCGACTCGGCAGCAGAAGCCCCGACGTTCGAGCCGCATGGGAAGATCACCACTCGCATCGGGGATTGTAAAGGTGCGGGCAAGATGCCCGCGGTCCCGGGAAGGAAATCCACGGATCGCGGTTACTTCCCGACCTGGAAGGTGCGTTCAATCTTCGTCTCGTGACCTTGCTTGTCGTGGACACTGACGACGAGTTTGCCACGCTTCAACTCCGTGAGCGGTTTCGATAGCTTCCATTCCCACACGCCTTGTGACTTCGCCTGGAACTTCGCCGCGAGATTCTCGCCCGCCGCGACGCCATCGAGGTCGAAGTCTGCTGTCACCCGGAAGCTCTCCGCGTTCAATCCGCTGCCATAGTCGTGCATCCCGATCAACACACGCGAGAGCTCGGAGTTCGCGCCCGGCCCCGGTAACGCCAGGGTCAGCGTCGGTCGCTGGTCGTCGAGCATCCAGCCACGGCCGGGCTTATCCGGGTTCTTGGGGTCGTAGTCGAGGTCGATCGGGCAGCCGAGGTCGATCCATCGCGTGATGGTCCGGCGATCCTCATCGGTGAGCGGCTTGCCGCCATACACGGGCATCGCGGCGCCAAGGTGATCGAGGTCGGCGCGAGCACGGTTCTTCTGCAGGTCGATCTCCTCGCCCTTGTGGAAGAGCTTGCCGCTGCCGGGTTCCTTCTCGGATGGATGGTCGTCGTTACTGAACCCGTCGAGCCGCGTGCCGTAGATCTTCCACACGAGCACGCTGCGGCGAGCCTGGAACTTGCGGATATACCGCGAGGCGTTCTGCGTGCCCCACGAATCCCACCCGGCCGGCTTGTGGCCGAACTTCGCCCGCTCATCGAGCGCGAGCCGATAGTATGTCCCGGGGAACTTGCCGTGATGATCGTGCTGCACGAGTTCATCGTCGGCATCGAGGTTCAGCTTGCCCTTCACCTCGCGGCCTTCCTTCTCGCTGTGGCACTTCACGCAACTCTTCACCAGAATCGGCTTGATATCACGCCAGTATTCGACGTTCAGCGGGCCACTCTTCGTGAAGCGCAACCCGGCCTTGTCCTCGGTGTCCCACTTCGTTTTGCTCTCGTCCTTGCTCTTGTCGGTGAGAATGGGCGTGGTGTTCACAAGATCCCACACCTGGTAGTCGGGCTTGGATGCAGCGGTGAGTTTGAACTCGGTGGGCTTCTGGCTATGAGCGTGACAGCCGCCGCAGTCGTTGCGGACTTCGCCGGGCCGCAGTTGGTGCCAGGTTTGCGCCGAGTTCAGCACCATCCCGTGCTTGTCGAGCGTCTGGAACGTGAAGCCAACATCGGCCGGGATCTTCGCGAGGAAGCTGGTATCGGGATTGCCATCGGGGTCGAGCGGTTGTTTGTCCGTGCCGAACTTCCGCAGCGGAATCTCGCCAAGTACCCGGAGACGTTCTCCGGCATGGTTGTGATAGCGTCGGCCGCTATCCGCTCCCTTGCGGTCTGTGGTCGGTTCCATCGCGAGAATGCGGACCGCGTGAATCTGTTCGTTGGTGTACAACCCGGCGTCAGCACCCTGATTGTGCCAGTTGTGCGGCGTGCCATTGCCGTGACTGGTGAAGGCATCCAGCCCTTTCCACGGGTCGTTGTTCTTGCCGACGAACCCCGCCGTCACGCCATCCTTCGGAACGCCACCATTGGGATACGATTCGCGCTTGTAGAAACTGGACGTGCCGATCAGACCGAACGGCGTCCCCTCGGGGAGTTCTTTCGAGAGCTTGCCATCGTTGGCGATGTGTGCAAGGTTCTTCGGCTCCTTGATGCCATAGATTCGCTCGTACGGAACCACGGCACGCGGCCAGCACTCGTTGAACTCCGGGTCGTTCTTGATGAGTCGCAACTGTGCCGGTTCGTTGATGACGGCACCATCCTTCAGGATGTAGATGCCGCCGTCGAGTTGGGGCAGATACGTGTACTGATGGTTCGCCGGGCCGGGGGAGTAGCACGTCAGCAGGTGGTTCCCGGGTGCGCCGCTCGGGTGCGTGAACTTGCCGACGGCGGGTGAAGTCTTGTCGCCACGGATGGAGCGATCGGCTGGCCCTTCAAGGCCAAACGCGAATGGCGTGAGCGAGATGCTTCCCGTCGGCATGAACGGCATCCTGTAATTGCGAGGATTGCCGTTGTCGCTCCGACCGAATCGCCAGGGGACATTTCGCGGGTCGTTCATGTACGCCGGGCCAAAACCCGCATACCCATCGGGCGGGCTGGGCGGCATCTTCAGGAGTGCCCCGAAGCCGCTGTTGTTCTGGTTGTAATATTCCTCGAACACGATCTCGCTGTTGCTGAGCTGCGTCTGGAAGTGGAAGCCGTTCGGGGCACCGCCCGGATCGAACGCGCTGACCAGCGGGTTCCAGTTCGTGCCGTCGGGGTTGATGGTCCAGATTCCCCAGAGGATGTCGCTTCGCGAGCCTTGCGATTCGAGCGTGCTGTACATGATGCGGCCGTCGCGCAGCACAACCGGGTGGAGTGCCCCGGCGAGGTTCAAGTGCCCGATCTTCTCCAGGTTGGTCGGGAGTTCGTCGTCGCCGATGTCGGTATCGCGGTCGTCCATCACGAACAGTTGCAGGCACACGGCCGGGTAACCCTTCGCCGGGCGGAAGCCATCGCGGTTGCTCGTGAAGACGATGCGGCCGCCGGGCAGCGGGCACGGGCCCATGTTGTACACGCCGTACTCGAAGTGCGACTTCCCTTGCTCTCCAGGGCGATAATTCTTGCTCCAGTTCGCGGCCCCGGTGTTCGGGCTGAACCGCTGGTTCGTGAGCTTCACGGTCTTCTTCGACTTCACATTGATCTTGTAGATATCCGCCCCTTGTTTGGGCGGGTTCCACTGGCTTGCCTTCACCATGTTGTGAAGGTGAACGTAGTACACCCACTCCCCGTCGAGCGACACGAACGGATCGGTCACGGAGCCGTCGCCGCCCTTCACGAGCAACTCTTCCTTCCCGTCGGGATGGAGCAGCATGAGGTCCGCGCCGGGTTCCATCGTCACGGGCGAGGAGAAGTCGGTGAAGAACCGCTTGTGAACCTTGTCCCCGGCACGCGGAGCACGGACATAGACGATGTCGTAATCGAGCTTCAGCGCCTTGTCGGTGGCGATGTGCGGCACCTCGACATTGATGGGGTCGAGATACTTTTCGTCCTTCTTTTCCTGAGCGACGGCAACAACGCCGATCGCGAGGCAGACGAACGTGCAGAGAGGTTTGGCGAGGCGCATCAGAGATCTCCCGAGGAGGGGGAAATCGGCGGGGTGGGTGAACTGCTCAGCATAACCGGCCAGCCGGCGATCCGTTCACGAAAAAACCGCGAGGCATGGTGCCTCGCGGTTCGTGAGTGTCTCAACGTGGAACAGAACTTACTTGGCCTTCACTCGCTTGAACTTCTCTTCCTTGCCCTTCGAGTCCTTGCCCACCATTTCGTCGTCGGTCAGTTTGCTGATAACGACGGTTTCTTTCATTTCCTTGCCGCCGAAGGACATCACCATTTCGAGCTTGTCGCCGTCGAGCTTGTAGGTGCCTTCAATCTTCTCGGACTTGCCGCCGATATCGATCGACAGTGTCATCTTGCCCTTGTCGGTGAACTCGATGGTGACCGGTGCTTTTTCATCTGCCGGTGCCCACTTACCGATGAGCTTCTTGCCATCGATCTTCTCATCCTTCTTCTCTTGCGCCGTGACGAAGCCGGCGAAGCTCAACACCACGATCGCCCCAATGACAGTCCGCATCTGATGTCCTTTACAGGTGGGCGGGGATGAGCGACCGCAACACGCGGCCTCGCGCCCTGCCTCGTGAGAAAAGTATACGCACGCAACCCGCTTGGCGAGTGCCGAAACATGAAAACCGCGGACACTCATTTCTTCTTCTTGGGTGGTGGCGCGAGGCCGCTGGCCATCCACAGATCGGCCGTGGTGCTTTCGAACTCCGGAAGCGGCGCCAGCGCCACGCGGTTGAGCCTCGGTTCGTCCTTCACCTTGCCCCGAATCTGGAACGGTGCGGTGACCGGTTTCTCGGTCGTGAGCGTGACCACGATGGTGTTCGGATCGGGCTTCGCGGGTTGCGTGATCTCGAACTTCACGCCTGCAGGCAACCCCTCCGCGACGACCTCGACAGGCGGCTTGAACCCCACCTTGCGGGTGACTTTCACCGGGATGTTCGTCGGCTTCCCGGGCTCGAGCGTGAACCGATCCGCGAGCACCGACAGTTCGTAATCGGGTTCTGGCCGCACGACGCGCAGCAGGAACACGAACCGCGACCCCCCGTTGCCGTACAGGTCACTGACGGCAGCTGTGTACGTGCCATCGGCCGGGGGAGAGAATGCCAGGGTGGTGTCACTGCCGATCTTCCCGGGGTCGGCACTGGCGAGTTGCTTCTTGCTCGCGTCGAAGATGCGGATCACCGGATTCACCGCGAGGCCGAACGCCTGGCTTTCCACGTTGAGGGAGAGCGGTTGCCCCTTCTTTCCTTCGAACGGAATCAGCACCTCGCTGCCTGCGACCTCAATCCGCCCGGTGAACGAAAACGGCGGCTTGAGGTCGGCTGGAACTTTGAGCGCGAACGTGGGGTGCGGTTCGACCCGCACCCGCGTCGCGTTCGTCACTTCACCTGCGAGCAACGTGGCGTGCGTTCCGTCTTCCGACATCATCGGCGCAGACCATTGCAGCGACTTCGGGATGTTCCAGCCTGCGAGTTGCGCTTTCGTCGCGTCTTCGGGCTTCTCCAGAGCCAGCGGCATGGCGTGATCCGCGAACGCGCCGGTGGTCAGCGTGAGCCGGTAGATGCAGGCCTCGGAGCCGAAGAAGCGAATGCTCGAATCGGGCTGCGACGGGAACGCGAACAGACGCACGACGTAGGTATCATCTTTCGGAGCGGTGAACGCAATCTGCGGGTCGAGGCCGTGGAAGTCGTGGTTTTCCTCGATCACGAATCCATCGGTGGAAACGATCTGCATCACCGCGTCCATCGGCGACTTCAATACGTCATTCGCGTCCATCGAGGCGACGAGCGTTTGTCCCTTCTTGAGCGTCACGGCGAAGGAATCCACGTCGCCGCTTTTCTCCAACTTCCCGTTGACGACGACATTCCCCACAATCGCATGCGATTTCTTGAGTTCGTCGTTCGGTTCCTTCTCCGCGATCTCGGGCAGTGTGCCCACGATGAACGGCCGTAGGCTACTCACGCCGTCGTCATTGTGCGCTCGCAACCAGTACAAGCCGGGCGTGGCATCCTTCGCCACGGTGACCGCGAGCTTCCCCTTGTCCTTGCCAGGAACAACGGAGACGCCCTTCCCGCTTGCCGCGACTTTCACGGGCCACGGGTCGAGGGTGCCAGTCGCGGTGATATCGGTGGTGGTGCCGCGCTGAGCGCCGGCCGGATAGAGATGCGTGATCGCGGGCGGAGCCGCAGAGGCATATGAGTAACTAACCACAGAGGCACAGAGACACAGAGAAAACCAAAGACAGGGAGAAGAGATTTCTTTGAACAGTCTTCTCTCTTGTTTTCTCTGTGTCTCTGTGCCTCTGTGGTTAGAAACGGTGGCGTAATGAGGTCTTTCCCTGGGACCGCGGGCATCTTGCCCGCAAGAGTTATGGTGTTCGGTTGCCATGTGATTGTTCCCAATACTGATTGGAACACTTCAGCAGCGGGCAAGATG
>Ga0209181_10010805_pt1 | contig 11800 bp, 9 predicted proteins | sample MAT05_FD_187208 | JGI IMG/M metagenome (GOLD analysis project Ga0209181, IMG submission 187208) | Freshwater microbial communities from Lake Fryxell liftoff mats and glacier meltwater in Antarctica - MAT-05 (SPAdes) (version 2) | ecosystem: Environmental > Aquatic > Freshwater > Ice > Liftoff... | reverse complement strand
TTTGGAAGAGCGTTTATGAACGTAGCCGGAACGGCAAAGAGTGTTTCGGAGGCTCGCAGTCGTAAAACGCATCGCAAGTTCTACCGAGCGCGAGTCTAAGCAACGCTCCCGTCGCCCAATTCTAAAATGTGTCTCGTTGTAGGAACGCCGGCACAGGTGCTTGTCTGCGCTAATTTCGAATGATTTGAATCGAAATAGACAAGCAGGACCCATTTCGCGAGCAGTCCGTACCGATATTATCTCAAATCGAGGTTCAGGAAATCGAGACCGCACATAAAAGTGTCGTATCCCCATGTTTCACCCCTTCGTTGTTGTGCTTGCACATGGACCAATAGCATCATTCTTCTCGTCAATGCTCAGAGGCGCCAAAAACGAGTCGGGAGCTTGCGAAAGGGCCAGCGATGGTTCCGAAGCGTCCGCCACCAGTGTTTGAATCCGGCGTTGGGCTGAAGTGAAATCACTTTGCTCAAGCGTCTCAACCATGGCCGCTCAAGCAAACGCATCCACCAGGCAACATCGCTCAATCTGGTGCGGATCGTTGCTAGCTTAGCGGGATCATTGCGAATGGAGTTGAGTTCGAACTCATTTGGCGCTTCTGGCGACCTGTCAGATTTCTTGCGTTTAGGGCAGAGCATGAGCCATCGTCGGGCCACTTCGGTGTCATCCCAAGTCGCGACGACATCAGGACGCGAACGCAGGATCAAATGAAAGTGATTCGAGAGAATCGCAAAGCCGAGCGGATCGATCCCGAAGTTAGCTGCTAGAAGTTTGAGTTGGTCTTCGATCCAAGTCTTGCGGTGATCGAAGTTTTTCCCGGAAATGGAATCGAATCCCAGGAAAAAGCAGCGTGTTACGACGCGAGCACAAATATGCAGAATTGCAACCTCCGTTGGATCGAAGATTCCAGCACGACGCCCAGCAGATAACCGCTAATCCCGCCATATCGAACTAACAACGTCGGCGAGTTGATTGCCACCACCACGAGCGTGTGTCCGACGTTGCCACGAGCCAAATAACTCCAGACGAGGACCATCGCAGTGCATGGAGCCGCACCGAGCATGGAGCCGCACCGAGCATGGAGCCGCACCGAGAAGAATGCAACCCGGAAGGTAGCTCCGCCACACCGATCTATGCTTTCGCGATCGGCAGGTCGGTATTTTGCAAGAGGTGTTCGAGTCCGACTTTTCCGACCGGCGGATCAATCTGCCACGGAATGATCACCGTACGATGCGATTGCTTTTCCACGACTTCGCGAATGTAAGATTGTTCGTGCTGTTGGCGATCTTGCAGAAGTGGATCGGAAATTGACAGAGGCGACAAACATTGATTGATGACCCATGCGTAGGGCTCGATCTCGGCTCGACGCAGGTCTCGTTGTAATGATGCCGCTTCGTGCACTGGAGTCGCTTCCGGAAGGGTCACGATTAAGACCCTAGTAAAATCCGGATCGCGTAGCCTCGGTAATAATTGTTCTACTGATTCAGGCATTTGATTCGATTGGCGGGTAACTTCACGGTGATAAGCTAAGGCCGAATCTAGAAGCAATACAGTGTGTCCCGTTGGTGCCGTATCGAGCACCACAAAACCGTCGCTGCCCTGAGCAACCGCATCCGCAAAAGCGCGAAAGACTGCGATCTCTTCCGTACAGGGCGAACGCAAGTCTTCCGCAAGAAGCGACTTGCCTTGTTCATCAAGTCCGCTGCCTGCGCTACTCATCACCTCAGCCGAATACTTGGCGGTCTCCGCAACTGGATCGATTCGACTAACGGATAGATTCGCAATCGTTTCACCCGCGACTGCGGCTGCGATGTGGGCCGCTGGATCTGTCGTCGAGAGGTGGACGGTGAAACCTCTTTCTGCCAATGCGACAGCGACTGCAGCTGCGACCGTGGTTTTCCCAACGCCTCCCTTGCCCATCGCAAGGATCACACCGTGTTTCTTTTCGCCTAGTTCATCGATTAATTCACCGAGAAGCGGTGGAAGTGAAGTATGGCCAGGGCGATTGACTTGGGATGGGTTCGACGCAAGCTGGAAGCTTACGCCACTTGCTGGCCGGCGGCCTAAGCTTCGAAGCGCGTCGACGCCAAGGATTCCACCTCCCGTCAATGGAATGATCGTTCTTGGCAAATTCTTGAGCTCCTTTGGAATTGCTTCCATCGCGCTTTCGCCACGCCTCTGCATCGCCAACGCATACGGATCACATGTGTCGGTTGCTTGAAAGACTCCATTAACAACGAGGTGCTGATTCTCCACACCAAGACCTGCTAGCTCGTTGCTCGTCCGAGCCGCTTCACGAAAGGCTGTTTCTTCGGCACGAGCAACAAGAACTAGCGTCGTTACCTTGGGATCTCCAAGCGCTTTGACCGTATCTTTGTAGAGCTTTTGTTGGGCTTGCAAACCTGCGAGTGGTCCGAGGCAAGAGGTGCCTGTCGTGTTCTTGTCCATGAAGCCAGCCCAAGCTGACGGCAAAGTCAACAATCGCAAAGTGTGACCTGTCGGTGCCGTGTCAAAGATCACATGGTCAAATTCGCTCGTGGCTGAGGCATCACCCAAGAGTCTTGAAAACTCGTCGAACGCTGCAATCGCTAAGGTACACGAACCGGAGAATTGTTCTTCCATACTCGCGACCGCCGCTGCAGGTAGCTTGTCGCGAAAGGGACCTACCATTCGCTCGCGATACTCTGCTGCGGACTTCTCTGGATCGAGGTTCATCGCTGAGAGTCCCGGAACAGAAGGAACGACAGTTGGGTGATGCCCGAGCGGAGTGCCTAGAACTTCATCGAGATTGGACGCTGGGTCGGTCGATACAAGCAGAACCTTCTCGCCAGCATCAGCAAGTCGAACAGCTGCGGCGCAGGCTACGGACGTTTTGCCGACCCCACCTTTGCCAGTGAAGAAAAGGTTGCGCGTTGTCTGTTCTAGAAACTTCATGAAATGGCCTTTGATTTTGGATCGGGAGAAGTAGTCAATTTAGCACGAACCTTTTGATCCACAGCATCCACCGGACTTTGCAACGGGTAGCGATCGCTTCGGAGCAGTTGTGTCAACCCAGTTCGCCATCACTTCTCGCGTTGGATAATCCTTGCGACTAACGATTTTTCCATTGACCAAAATCAGCGGCAGACAATCTGTTCCCTCGCTCCCCAAAAGTTGGTGTACCTCTTTGTTTTCAATGAAAGCCATTGGCTGCTGAGCCAAGTTAAAGCGTTCCACTTGATTTCCTTGTGACTTGAGCCAGTCAAGGTCCGCGGCGAACCGAGGCAATACAGGATCCACTTGCGGACCACAAACTCCAGTCGAGCAGCACATTGGTTTGTCGTAGACCTGAACGTTCTTCATGACTTTTTCCTTAAGAATTGGGTGGGTGGGCTAGATGGACCTGGCGAACCGCATCAACCACTGGTCCACCACCGACAATGATCAGGGTCAACGAGTATGGGTTTTCACGACACCATTTTTGAAACTTCTGTTAGGTTCGGCATCATCCTTCAGGCGCAAGTGACCGCCAGTCGATAGGATTCTTGGGCGCCGGAACGATGCTCTTTGAGTAAACTGGCGTGGAACGAGGGCCGGACAGAAAAAACAATCAAAGCGGCGAAAAAAGATACGACCTCAATTCGACAGCGTCGATTGTACCTTACACCGAGTTCGTTGTGGCACCTACATTTGACCCCTTTAAAATTCTTGGCATCGGCCAAGATGCGACAGATGAAGAAGTGAAACGCGCTTATCGTGCATCGTTCTGAACACTCCCCTCAATCTCCGTCCGATGGTGGTTCCGACACCCGCCACCCTGGACCTGATCAAGTAAAGTCAAAACAGAGCGATCCTCCAAAAACGGATGTCCGCGGCAGTTCCAAGCCGTCAATGCCGTCGAAGCGATCACGGTCCCAGCCCGAAGGGAAGAATGGCCCCAAAGCTCAAAGGGCTGCACTTAATTCAATTCCAAGTCTACGGCAAGTTTTGTTTGGTCACTTGCCGCTTCAAAATGAAACGAGTGTATTCATTCTCGTAAACGTTCTTGATATTTTCGCTACTTACGCACTCTTGCGATTCGGTGGTCTTGAGGCGAATCCGATTGCCAATTACTTTTACACGCATTGGAATGTCAAGGGGATGGTAGCTTTCAAGATGGCGATGGTGGCCATCGTCGCGATAATCGCGCAAATCATTGCTCGTCGCAACCTCGGCCGGGCAAGTCAGGTCCTGAATCTGGGAACTGTTATCGTGACTGCAGTCGTTCTTTACAGCGTTTATCTTCTAGCTGGAAAACTGTGATATTCCCAGGTGGCCTATCTATTTGGAAACGGGAACGAAGACCGGCGCCAACCCTTGCCTAGCGATGACGCAATGCTCACAATCCCCAGTTGCTTCATCCGCGATCTCGGTGCCGAGTTGCGTTACGGCGATGGCGGGAAGGCGAAGCAGGAGGCTCTGGACCGGTTCGGCATCAAGCGGCCGCTGCGTTGCCTCATCTACCCCGGTAATTTCCGGATCGCGCTCTCGCCCAATTGGTTTGGAAAGACGGGGCCGGAGCACAGCGGGCTCTACAAGTTACGGTTCAAGGCCAGTGGTATTCGGCCACCCGGCGCCCAACCGACACACCTGAGCATCGGCACGGCGGCTGGTAGTAAAAGGGATGCGGTCGATGGGCTCATCGAATTGGACATCACCGCACCGGAAGACAGTCCGGAGGTCTATGAGTCCGAGGTGTTACTCGAGATGCCAACGTCGTTGCAATTCAACGTGGTGGTCACCGATGCAGTGAAAGGACTCCACTTCCTCAGGCTGCTCGACGGCGGCAGCTATATTTTCACGCATAGCAGCGAGACCATGCTTACGCCCCAAGCGGCCCCGCAGATGTTCGATGACAAAGGAAACGGCATTTACTCGATGGTGATCCTCGATTGGGTCGAATGGGAGGGGCCGCTGGAGACGGAGTCGGAAAAATTCCGGCACAATGGCGTGCTGCCGCCCGACAACGCAACTCCCGAGGTGGTCGCGGAGCATCTGCAACGCTTCGCCGAGCGCGCCTGGCGGCGGCCGGTCAAGATGGACGAGCTGGAAGACTATCTTAAATCCTACCGCGCCGGACGCGATGCGGGCGAAAAGACGGCCGATGCCTATCGTGTGGCGATGCTAGGCGTGCTGACCTCGAGAAACTTCATCTACCTCGTCGAGGGCGAGCCCGATGTCCGCGAACGTCTCACGGACTCGGAACTCGCCTCGCGACTCTCGTATTTCCTCTGGAGCTCAATGCCGGATGAAGGGTTGTTCACCGCGGCCAAAGGCGGCACCCTTTGTACGACGGACTTCCAGTCCGTCGACACAACCAACACGCGACGGACAGAGATGTCCGTCGTACTAACGCAAGAAGTGGACCGGATGTTGGCAGACAGCAGGATCGACCGCTTCGTCGACGACTTTGCTCGGCAGTGGCTGCAACTGCATCGCGTGGGCATGTTCCCGCCTGACAAGGGCCTCTATCCTCGCTACGACGCGTGGCTCGAAACGAGCATGCATGCGGAGGTCATCGAGTATTTCCGCGAGATGTTCACGAAGAACCTGCCCGTGGATGGTTTTATCGATTCCGACTGGACCATGGCCAATGCCCGGCTCTGCGATTTCTACGGACTGCCGGAGCCGAAGACAGGCGACTTCCAACGCGTCTTGCTCAAGCCCGAGGATCATCGCGGCGGACTGCTCGCGATGGGCGCGGTGCTCGGTCTGACGTCGGACGGCACGCGCCACCGCCCGGTGCACCGCGGCGTTTGGGTCAGCGAAGTGATTCTGGGCAAGACGCCCCCGCCGCCGCCGGCCAACGTGCCCGCCATCGAACCCAATCCGCCCAAGAGCCCCAAGGCGACCATTCGCCAGAAAATAAATGCGCACGCCAACGACGCAAACTGCGCCGCCTGCCACGCGAAGATCGACCCCCTCGGACTTGCCTGGGACAACTACGATGCCATTGGCCAATGGCGCACTCGTGAGAAGGTCGCGGCGGGAGTCGGCGAGGACCCGCTTGTTGATCCCTCCGGCGTGCTGCCCGATGGTCGTCCGTTCAAAGATGCCAGCGAATTCAAACGGCTGCTGATCGATGACCGCGACACGGTTGCGCGGGCCTTCATCGAACAGCTTTGCACTTACGCCCTCCGCCGTGTGCTGACTATTGATGACGCGGACGACCTCCAGGCCATCGAGGCAGAAGCGAAGAAAAACGATTATCGAGTCAAGGACATCGTCCGCGCCGTGGCGTTGTCGGAACTGATGCGGAAACGTTGAAACAAAGAAGGAATGATTAATATTTAATGGAGAATGAAAAATGCAAAATGAAGGGAGGGAATTGGCGCGAAGGGGAGAGGATATTGAAGAGCGGTTGCTGGAGTTTGCTGTTCGAGTTGGTAAGGCAATTGATGCTTTGCCTGATACTCGGCTTGGACGACATATTGCCGGACAACTTGTGCGGTCAGGAACGTCGCCAGCTCCCAATTATGCCGAGGCCTGCGCGGCAGAAAGCAAGAAGGACTTTATTCACAAACTTGCAATCGTTCTGAAAGAACTTCGCGAAAGCTCAGTTTGGATACGTTTGATTGTCAAATCGGCATTGATACCAGAACAACGTCTCGAGCTGCTTCGAGACGAATGCGATCAGCTCTGCAAGATCATCGCCATGTCGCTCGTCACCGCCAAATCAAACCAATCACGCCCCGAAAAAAACTAGCATCCGTATCCCCATCCCCATCCATTTTGCATTTTGCAATTTCCAATCTCCATTACTCATTAATCATTCTTTTCCACACAGCGTGACAGAGAATCGATTTCTCCAACCCCTAAGACACCGACCCAAGGACAAACCCTATGAGCCACTACCTATCCCAATCCTGGCTGATCGACCGTCGACATGCCCTCCGCGCACTGGGCACTTGCATCTCCCTGCCGATGCTGGAATGTATGATTCCGCTCCGAGCGGCGGAAGAACAAACCGCCACGCCTCGGCGCAGCGCCTTCATCTATCTGGCCAACGGCGTTCATTCGCTGAACTACCAGATCACCACGCCGGGCAAAGACTACCAGTTTTCCCGGTCGCTGAAGCCTCTTGAAAAACACCGCCAGGTCATCACGCCCATCAGCGGTCTGCATCACCCGGGAGGCCTTGGCCAAGCACATCAAGGTAGCAACGTTTGGCTGACCGGCGGCAAGCTCGGCCCTTCGGACCGCAATACCATCTCCCTGGACCAGAAGATGGCCGAAGTCACCGCACAGCACACGCGGATCTCTTCGATGGAGGTTGCCATCACACAGGAATCCCTCGCTTGGACTGCGGATGGGGTCCGGCTGCCACCAATGCGTCGTTGCAGTGAGATCTTCGCGTCGATGTTCGCGGAACCGAAAGGCGGCATCGCAGCCCAGCGGCTGGCCTTGCGCCGCAAAGCCAGCGTCCTTGATGACAACTTGGCCGAAGTGCGCCGGCTCGAGCAGAAGATGGGCGCTGCCGACAAAGGACGCATGGAACAATACCTCACCTCCGTCCGCGAGGCAGAGATCCGCACACGGCGGGCCGATGCCTGGCTCGATACGCCGCTGCCCGCCGTCTCCGACGCTGATCGCACACGCACCAACCGCAACATCGCCGAAACCATGGCGGGCGATTATTTCCGCACGGTCTATGACCTCATGGTGCTCGCGTTTCAGACGGATGTGACACGCGTGGCCACCTTCAGTTTGGGTGGCGAAGGCCTGGCCATCGCCATTCCTGAAATTGGCATCACCGAGTCGCGCCATCAGCTCAGCCACCACGGCGGCGATGCGGGTTACATCGAGAAGCTCACCAACTACGACACCTTCGCCATCGAGCAGTTCAGCTACTTCCTCACTCGGCTCGCGGAGACCAATGACCTCAACGGCCAGCCGCTCCTGGGCTCGACGATGGCACTCTTCGGCAGCGGCATGTCCTACGGCCACAGCCATGGCAATGCCAACCTCCCGCTGGTGCTCGCCGGTGGCTCGGACCTCGGTCTGAAGCACGGTCAGCATCTCGATTTCAACAAGACGGCCCCAGGATTCCAAGGCTACGCGCTCGGCGCGGACGGAGCGCTCACCACCGCGCATTACCAGACCTGCAGCCGCCCTGTGAACAGGGACGCCCACATGAGTAACCTGCTACTTCTCATGGCCCAGCGCATGGGCGTGCAGACAGATAAGTTTGGCGACAGCAACAAGGTCATCGCACTATGAAGTTCTTCGTTCTTGGTTCTTTGTTCCTTGTTGTTGGGTTATTCGCAACCGCCACAGCGGAGGAACCCTTCCGGCCCGAAGCGGGGAAGTTTCCCACTCTCGAAAAGGCGCACTCCTACAGGGGCGAACTTGTGTTCGTGGACCATGCCAACCGCCGCGGCAGCATCCGCGTGCAGCGGACGGGTAAATTTTACCGAAACGATCCGCACCCGTTCGCCATGCTTCCCTACGGCGTCATCCGGTATCACGGCGCACCGGCGGATCTGCGCGACATCCCGCTCGGCACCGTGCTGCACGTCCGGGCCTTCCTCCCGCCCGACCCGAAGATTTCCGCCGTGCCGGTGCTGCCGGTCAATAACAAGGACGTGGACGCGGGCCATTATCGTGGCACCGGTATCGCACCCGCCGAGAACCACGTCCTCCTCCTTGAAGACGAGCCCAGCCACTGCCTGCACGAGGGAATGGTCTGGAAGCTCAAAGAAATGGAACTCAAGAACAACGAGGGGATGATCGTCGCCAGCCGCGAAGCGAAGGCAGGCGGAGACGGCAAGGCCAGCGAGGAAAATCTGACCTTCGACGCCGCTACCCGCATCTGGCGCGGCCGCGAGCGCATCGTAATCGCGGACCTGATCGCCGAAGGCGCGTGGCCCGCCAGCGGGAAAAAATCCCTCGGTGGGCAGGCCGTTCTGCTCGGGATCACTTGGAAGCCCACACCGGGGGATGGGCTGGCCGGGATTTTCACCCGCTTCCACATCTCGGACATCTGGCTGGACGACGCCGCGATCCAACACGCCGCCCAACTTCAGACCGAGACGCACAAAGCCTTCATCCGGAGCCGCTGGATGCCAGCCTGGATTGATGCCGTCGAGTATGGCAAGTTCGGCCGCGCGACCGTGAGCGCGACGCTGTTCGGCGGCATGGATTCCTCCCTCTACGCCGACTTCCAGAAGGGCGGCGGTGCACAAATGAATGGAGCCGAGAACACCTTGAAGCATACAGGCGGTCACTATGGCCCCGCCCACATAGCCTCGAATGGCACCATCCTCGACGTCACCAAGGCAACTGAGGAAATCCCCCTCGGCAGCAGCGGCATCCAAATCCAATTTGAGACCGACCTCATCATCGAAGGTATTCGCCCCGGGCGAGTCGTCCGCGTCCGCCCAGTGGGCTGGCCCCTGGTGCAATTGCCTCGGGAGGAATACCTGGGCGACGGGACCTTCGGTCACGAAGATCGCTTCCCGACTCCGGCCATCTTTCCCAAATACTGAACCAAGAACAAATGACATGAAACCCACCATCCTCGGCATCCTCGTTCTTGTCCTTGCCGTCGCGCTGCCCGCATTCGCTGCATAGGTCGCGATCATGCACCGCATCCGGGTCATCGGCCAGTAACTCAAACAATCGGGCATTGATCAATGACGAACCCAACGACTTTCTCTTCCTCCAAATCGTATTCCGAAGTTTCCGATGTCATCCTGATCGGCAGCGGCATTATGTCGGCGAATCTGGGAGCCATGCTGAAACGCCTCGATCCACGGCTGACCATCCAGGTGTTTGAGGTCACTAAAGGACTTTCGCAAGAAGCATCCGATGGCTGGAACAATGCTGGCACCGGTCATGCCGGAATCTGTGAGATCAATTACACGCCGACGCGCGATGCTGATGGCTGTGTGAATGTTGGGCGGGCGCTGGCGATCTTCGAGCAGTTCGAGCATTCAAAGCAGTTCTGGAGCTACGCGGTCGCCACTGGCATGGCTGGTGACCCGACCGAGTTCATTCATTCCATACCCCACATCGCCTTTCTGCATGGCACCGATGATGTAAACTTTCTTCGTGATCGGCACGCTGCTATGGTGCAGCATCATTTTTTCAAGCCCACGGAAATCACGTTCGATGCGTCTGTTATTGGTGAATGGGCGCCGTTGATCATGGAGGGCCGCGCTCCCACGCCGGTTGCTGCGACAAAAATGGAAAGTGGTACGGAGGTCAACTTCGGCAAGCTTGCACGTAAGCTGCTCAGTTGGCTGGGTGAACAAGAAGGTTGCCAAGTTGCCACGGGGCATCGCGTGAATCGACTTCGCCGAGACGGCCATCAATGGCTGGTGACGGAGACCTGTTTGGAGTCAGGCGAACAGCGTACGCATCGAGCTAGGTTTGTATTTGTGGGAGCCGGTGGCGGCAGCCTATCATTGCTCCAATCGACGGGGCTGGCGGAAGTATCGGGTCTAGGCGGATTTCCCATCGGTGGCCAATGGTTGGTTTGCGATGATCCTCAAATCTGCTCGCGTCACAGCGCGAAAGTCTATGGAACCACGCCGCCGTCGTCGCCCAGTCTTGGTGCTCCGCACCTGGATACCCGCAGGCTCGATGGTCGTCGTCAGTTGATGTTTGGTCCCTTTGGCTCGTGGACCACCCGGTTTCTAAAGCAAACCGGGCGTTGGACCGATTTACCTTTCTCCGTTCGCGCAGGCAATCTCGGCGCACTCATTCGTTCCGGAGTGCGCAATCAGTCTTTAGTGCATTATCTCGTCAAGCAGGCCTTGCAAAGCATGGAAGATCGCCTGACCGCGCTGAAGGAATTCTATCCGATGGCGAGCAAAGACGATTGGCGTCTGGTCGAAGCTGGCATTCGCGTCCAAACGATCAAGAAAGTGAATCGCGGTGCGATCTATTTCGGAACCGAAGTTTTCCAGGCTGCCCATGGTACGCTCGCCGCGCTACTGGGCGCTTCGCCGGGAGCGTCGGTGTCGGTGAGCATCGCTCTGGAAGTCATCAAGACCTGCCTGCCAGAACTCCTGTCTTCAGCCGAAGGTCGCGCTCGCATGAAGGAAATGCTACCAACATTTGACGAAGACCTGAAGCAGCCAATCAACGCTGGTCTGTTCGAGAAAACCAGCCAGCAATTGCGCGAGAACCTTCAGCTCGGTTAAATTAACAAATGAGACGCGGAAGCGCGGGAAGGCTAGCCCGAGGGGACCCGACTTCGCCCGCTTCAGCTCCGGTCGAGCCACCGAATGCGGTGGCACATCGAGCTGTGTTCCCGTATTGCCGTCGATAATTAGTGAATCGATATTGTAGGCGGTGCTTTGAGTGTCACGGCGGAACGAAAGCCGGGGGCGGACTGTCGCTGCAAACGGCTGCTGGATGGCGAAACGGGGGCGAGAGTGGCCCTGCGATACTGCCGGGAAAGACGGAGGAGAGTCTGCTGATCAAGGCCATCAACTATGGCGAGATCGAAATGCCGCCATCGGACAAACGCGGCAAGCTGTCGGCGGATGAGATCGCCATTCTGACGAAGTGGGTCGCGCGGGGCGCCCCCGACCCTCGCGTTGCTGATCCGAAACTTGGCGGTATGACGGTGGAAGACGCAAAGAGTTGGTGGGGACTCTTAGGGACACCACTTATTTTTGGGGACTCTTAGGGACACCACTTATTTTTGGGGGGGGTGGTAGCGAACAGGATTGGGAATTTTTATGCTGGGGTGATTCCGTACTTTCTTGTATCGGTCATGCGAAGGAGTGAATCATGGCGAGATTGGCTCGTGCTGAAATTTTCGACCCGGCGG
>Ga0209181_10010803_pt1 | contig 11801 bp, 7 predicted proteins | sample MAT05_FD_187208 | JGI IMG/M metagenome (GOLD analysis project Ga0209181, IMG submission 187208) | Freshwater microbial communities from Lake Fryxell liftoff mats and glacier meltwater in Antarctica - MAT-05 (SPAdes) (version 2) | ecosystem: Environmental > Aquatic > Freshwater > Ice > Liftoff... | reverse complement strand
AGACATTGGCTATTATCTGGGCAGCTGGGGCCAACATTTACGCGCGCATACTTTTGCGGGAAGTTTTGCGGTGTGCTTGCCGCTGGGTTGGAGCCTGCTGCTGCTTTTGATCTGTTTGCGAGCGCCCGTGGTATTCATGATGCCGCAACGTGTGCGTATTAGCTTTGAGGATTTCGCGCGCGCACCGATCAAGTTGCGCTGGCAAGTGCTTTTGCGCTGCAGTGTTTGGCTAATTCTGGGGGCGTGGACGCACATTTTTTGGGATGCTTGGACCCATAAAAATGGCTTATTTGCGCAGCACTTTGCCTTACTGCAGACGCCACTTTGGCTCGCGTGGCCAGGGTATCGCTGGCTACAGCATCTGAGCACTGCGCTTGGAATTTTGCTGCTGTCTTGCTGGTACATGCGTAGCCAGCGCGATCTGAATCCTGTGGAAAAAGGTGACGACCCGCTTGAGCGCATTAGGCTTGGTGTCACTTTGTGTTGTGGGTTTGTCGCTGCAGTTTGGGCGCTGCAACACGCAATGACATTGGCCGCAACGGTGCCATCACAGTTGTATTGGCGGGCATTTGTATTTCAAATCGCGACCTGCAGCGTGCGAGTTTTTGTGCTGCTGTGGTTGGCGGCGGCGCTGGGCTTTTCGCGGGTGGAAACCGCGCTGATCAAACGCCTTGGTCTAGAAAAATAAGTGTTGTCGGTTTTGACGCTGACGTCCGCTTTGCCTGTGATCAAGGCGTCAAGGACTTGTTACGGTTTGTCCCAATGCTGCTCTCAGCGCTTTTATTCCGCCGCTTGTGCCCCACATACTGCACCGTACTGAGTCAGGTGTTGAAAAGCTATGGATTTTTTGAGTTTCGATGACGTAGAGCTGTCAGGAGTGCTTGCCCGCATTCCGCGCAAAGGCCGCGATCGTATGCAGTTTGGCATTATCGAGCTGGATTTCAGTGGCACGATCATCGCCTACAACATGGGCGAAACCAAAGTTAGCGGTCGCAACGCGGTGGATATGATCGGCAAGAATTTCTTTACCGATATGGCGCCCTGCACGAAAACGCCTGAATTTTATGGTCGCTTCAAGGCGGGCGTGGCGAGCGGCACCTTCAGCGCGCGCTTTGACTATCTGTTTGATTTCGAGATGGAGCCGCGTGCGGTTCGCGTCAGCATGATGAGCAGTAAAATCGATGGTTCTGATCGGGTGCTGTTGCTGATTCGGATTTTGCCGCCCGAAGATCGTGCGCGCGCGCAAGAGCAGCATCAGCGTCTAGCTGAAGTCGAGCAAAGTCGCAAAACTCGCGAGCAAGTGGCGGCGATCAGGGCGATGGAAAGCACAGGTGCCGCAGACAAAGTCTATGCGCCACAACTGTCGCCGCCAGCGAGCGTATTCACTGCACCTGTGGCGCCGCCACCTGCTGCTAAAATGTATGCGCCGCAAACGCCGCCAGCAAACGCAATCAGCCAGCCAGTCGCGCAGCCGCCACTAACCGCAAACACAGCGCCAAGCAGTTACGCCAAATTGGCAGCGCTTACGCCGCGACTGCTGGACGATATTGCCAACGCGCGCCAGGAGTTTGAGCTGGACGCAGCGGTACTTGCCCAGACCCAACATTCAGTCCTAGCTTTGGATAAAGCCATTGCAGACGGCGTACCCATTTATGGGATCACCAGTGGCTTTGGACCGATGCTTGATGAGCCGCCTATCGCCGATGCCGGCGAACATCAGCGCGCTTTGCTGCGGCATTTGGCGGCGGGCGTTGGCAGGCCCTTTAGCGTGGTACAGACACGCGCAGCGATGACAGCGCGGCTGCAAACACTGCTGCAAGGGCATTCCGGCGCTTCCGAAAAGGTTATTTTGGCGTTGAAGTTGATGCTCGATCAGGGCATCACGCCGGTGGTGCCGCAGATTGGTACGGTCGGCGCTAGCGGTGATTTGACGCCTTTGGCGCATTTAGCGCTTGGGCTGTGTGGTGAAGGCGATGTTGTTTTCAATCGCCAGCAGCGTTCGGCGAGTTCTGTATTTGCTGAGCGTCGCATAACCGCGCCGGTGCTCACTCGCCGCGATGCGCTGGCGCTAGTCAACGGCTGTTCTTTCTCCGCAGCGATTGCCGGGCTAAATGGCGCGCGGGCACGGCGACTGTTGCGTTGGAATATGCTGTGCATGACTGCCTACAGCCAGGTTCTTTGCGCGCATGATCAGGCGCTTGCGCCAATACTTGCGACGTTGAGGCCACATCTGGGGCAAACGCTAGTGCGCGAAGAGCTAGAGCGCTTACATGCGGGAAACAGCCGAACGAAGGTGCAGCCCGATGTCGGCCGCCCGCCGCAAGATCCCTACACTTTACGCTGCCAGACCCAGCTTTTTGGTGCCGTTCTGGATGCGCTTGAGCACCACGATGCGACTGTTGAAATCGAACTCAACAGCGTTTCTGATAATCCAGTGATTGATCTTGCCGATGGCGCGGTTGTGCACGGCGGCAATTTCTTCGGACAGCATGTCGGCTTGGTGAGCGATTATTTGCGTATGTCAATCGTGCAGTGGGCGCAGTGGTGCGAGCGTGCGATGGCGCGCTTGGTTGATCCCTCATTAAACGAGCAGAGTCTGCCGCCGCAGCTGCGGGGCAAACCCGGCCACAGCGGTTTTATGGGTGCGCAAGTCACGGCGACCGCGCTATTGGCCGAGCTGAAATGTAGTGCGTTGGCGGCCAGCGTGCAGGGTGTGAGCACCAATGCTAACAACCAAGACATCGTACCAATGGCCACACTTGCTGCACGGCAAACCTCGGAAGCCTTGGATTTGCTTGCGAATCTGCAGGCGATCTTGCTGTTAGCGCTTTGCCAAGCCATCGACACCTTAACGCCTAGACGCGAACGGCCCTTCAGCCCAGCCGTGCATGCCCTGCACGAACGCGTGCGGGAGCACATACCAGGACTCACCGCAGATCGTTCCATGACTCACGATATCCAGCTCGTCACTGCCATGATGAGCAACCGCGAACCGAGCGAAACAATGCGCATTGTGTACTTTTAAGGCACGGTGATAGAGGGCGAAGGCCAAATGCTGGCGGCAGGCACATCATGGTTTGCGCGCGAGGATTTAGTCGCGCTCTGGCTCGCTGATTTTTTGGGTGCGCAGCTGAAAGTGCTGCGCCCAAACTTTATAGCGCTGCCGTCTTGGCAGGCGCAAACTCTGCTGAATCGCGCTGAGGCGGATATCGATTCAATTGAGTTGGTCGAACTGGCAAGCGCTCTGTATTTGGCACTCGACGCTGAGAATAGCGGTGCCTTAGATACGTTGAAGCTGGGACGCAGTTTTGGCAGTTGGAGCGCTTTCACACAGCAGGCGGCGGCGTGCACACAGCGCTATCGTTTTGCCAGCTCAGGCTCAAGCGGGCAGCCTAAGTGGACCATGCACCGATGCGCTGATCTAGAGCGCGAAGTGCAGGCACTGCGCGCGCATTTTCAAAGTGTAAAGCGGGTCGTAACGTTGATGCCTGCACACCATCTGTATGGTTTTCTGTTCGGTATCGTATTGCCCGCGCGGCTTGGCGTCCCCTGTGCAAGTCTGCGGGGCGAAGCGCCGGCCAGTGTGCGCGCGCAGCTGCTGTCTGGTGATCTAGTGGTTGGCTTTCCCGCATTTTGGCAGCATCCGCCGACGCGCAAGTTCCCAAATGATGTCATCGGGCTCAGTTCCGGCCAAATGCTGGCCCCCGATTGCTTTGCGAATGTGCAGGCTGCTGGCTTGCAGCAGCTATTTGAGATCTATGGCTCCAGTGAAACGGCGGGCGTGGGCATACGCACTGCCGCTGGGCCGTTTCGTTTGCTGGAGCGCTATCGTTCAGGGGAAAATGGCTCGCTCTGGGACCAATACCAAAACTGCGCGGTCGAACCGCCTGATTGGCTTGCCTTTGAACCCGCAGACGCGCAGACATTTCACCTGCGCGGCAGGCGTGATCGTGTGGTGCAGGTAGCTGGCAATAACGTTGCGCTAGATGGCGTTGAAGCGACGCTGCAGCGCTTTCCAGGTGTGCGTGCAGCGCGTGTGCGCTTGCGTTCGAACGGACGCTTGGATGCCTACTTGCTGAGTGATCGCGCGCCGGATTTGCCAGCGATTAGGCGTTTTTGTGCCGAGCACTTAAGCGCCGCCGCAACGCCCATCGATTTCAGCTTTGGCACAGAACTTCCGCTTACGCTGGAGGGCAAGGAACGCGATTGGCGCTAAATTAAACCGACAGCGGCTTTATTATAGCCGCGTCGCCCGTGAAGCTAAAACGACCAAGCCCCGCTAGATCACGGCACCAAATCCTCAAAGCCATTCTTGAAGATCGCGTCGCTTACAGCCGGTGCCAGTTCGAATGCGCCAATATCGCAAATCACGCTGGCATTGCCATCGCCATCTTGTGGGCGCGCGACGCCGCGTTGGTCGAAAGCTTCGCAGCTGGTCGCGTTGATGTTATCGATCAGCGCGCTTGTAGCCAATGGCGCCACGGTTTCAGTCGGGCCGCCATTACCCGCGAGCGTGCCCAAAAGTGCCGGCTGGTTAATCGTGTTGCCGATATTACCCGCAGCGACGATGGCGCAGGTGGAGTCCGGCGCTTGAAACCAGCTGCGGTTGACGTTGATTACCAGGGGTGAACCGACCGAGTTGTTGGCATGACAGTCCTGCGCCACGGCGCCGTTACCCACACGATTGTCGGCAAACACGGAGTTGCTAATTTGGTAGGACGTCGTTGAGGTGGTTGGCAAGTCAAAGCGAATGCCGCCGCCTAAGCCCGAGCCATTGCCGTCATAATCGGCAACGTTGTTGGCCACCGTGCTATCAAGCATGGTGATCCGGCCGTTAAACGTGGTGACCAGAATTCCGCCGCCATGGAACTTGGCGCGATTGCCCGCGACCGTTGACGAAACCAGCACTAAACTACCGCGGCTTTGAATGCCGCCACCGCCATCGGAAAAGCCCGAGTCGCTGGTGTTGCCGGAAATTGTCGAGCGTTCGATCAACGCTTGCGCAATTGGCACACCGCTTGCTTGACTAAACAAAATGCCGCCGCCGCCGCTGCCGGCAGTGTTGTTTTTGATGGTGCTCTCGAATACGTGGATCGGCGAGGCGGGTGATGCCAGCCCGCCGCCACCGAGTGCCGAGGCACAACCGCTAACAACCACATTATTGAGCACGATAAATTCGTTGGCTGGGGCAGAGGCCCCGCCTGAACCCGCCTGCGCAGTCGCGTTGATGCAGCCACCGGTACCAAAAAAACTGCTGCCTCCGCCACCGCGAATCGTTAAATTGGCGAAACCGACCGTTGGGCCGAGCAAATCATTCAACGGGTCGATATCAAATATTCGATCGCCCAGCGTGGTGCTAATGGAAGTGGTTGCAGTACCTGCGCCGTAGAAAAAAATGCCTTTGCTGATATCCAAATCGCCGGTATTACCCAAGTTTTCGCTGTTTCCCGCTAGGGTGATCGTGTAATCCCCCGCAGGTAATTCGATCGCGCCGCCGCCTGGGCTTTGGATCGCTTCGCGCAAGGAACAATCGGCGACGCTGCAATCGCCGTCGTTGGTATCGTTGAGTTTGGTAACGCGTTTCACCGCAGCCAAGCCTGCCGTAAAGCTCAGCGGCGAGGCTGCGCTCGATTGACTCGGGCGCGCGACCATAATGGAGTAGTTAGTGTTGGCCGCAAGCCGCAGGCCATCAAGTGTTGCGCCAAAGTTTGCCGCGCCGTCTTCGTTGCAGCCGCCAACCACGGTTTTAAAATTGCCGGGCGTGCCGGTTACGATCACCAAGACTGCAGAAAAACCCGAACCCGTGCTGCTTTTCAGATAAACCTCGCTGGCACCCGTGCTCAAGCCATACCAAGCGGTATTTCCGCGATCCAAAGGGTTGCCAATCTTACAGATAACCCCAGGGTCTGTGGTTTCGGTGGTCGCCTCGGTCAATTCTTGGCTATTGCTGAAACCTGCGCCCAGTTGGACTGCGCTGATCATGATTCGATCTGCCCAATTGTCGTTGACAGGCGGGGCAGCAAAAGCGCCTTGGCTGAACACGCTTAAAAAAAACGAGCTTAAAAAAAACGAGCTTAGGCAAAACAGGGTCGATGGAAAACGAATTCGCATGTACGTGTGACCAAGTAAACGGGCCTGTGAGTATGAGCCTAATCACGTCTGTGAAAAAGTCGTTTAGACGGCTGCATCCGAGTTTTCGCGCCCACACAATGTGCTGCGCGAGGCGCTAGCAGCAACAGGCTGATATAGTCAGGCGCACTTTTGATTTCTGCTACTTTGTAGCTCACGGATCGTTAGGCACGGGTTCCATTTTTCATGGCTGAAATAATGACTAAAGCACGCACTTTAAACCGTCTTTTTTGTGTTCGACTGATCGCTTTCTTAGGGCTGGCCGTCTGTGTTTTGCCTGCGTTTGCCGATCAAAGCAAACGAGATTCCGCTGCAATCGATAACGCTGCGATGGCACCCAAGGTTCTAGCATGGCGGCGTGATTTCCATCAGCATCCAGAACTTGGCAATAACGAAGTGCGCACCGCAGCGATTGTGGCGAAGCATTTGCAGTCGCTTGGCATGGTGGTGCGCACCGGTATCGCACATACCGGCGTTAGCGGCATTCTCAAGGGCGCGCGTCCTGGGCCACGTATTGTGCTGCGCGCAGATATGGATGCACTGCCAGTCAAAGAAGAAAATGACCTGGCGTTCGCATCAAAAGTCACGAGTAGCTATCGCGGTCAGCCGGTCGGCGTGATGCACGCTTGCGGCCATGACGCGCACGTGGCAATTTTGATGGCGGTCGCTGAAATTTTGAGCGCCAAGCGCGCAGGTTTAGCCGGTGAAGTGATGTTCGTGTTTCAGCCTGCTGAAGAAGGCCCGCCGGAAGTGGGGCAGCCTTTTGGTGCGGCGTTGATGCTTGAGGAAGGCGTATTTAAGGACTTTAAACCTGATGCGGTTTTTGGTCTGCATGTTTGGGCAGCGCTGCCAGTGGGTAAAGTCGGCTATCGCAGTGGCCCGACGATGGCCGCTGCGGACGAATGGACGCTGCGCATTAACGGCCGTCAATCGCACGGTTCACGTCCTTGGGACAGCGTCGATCCGATTATGGTTGCCGCGCAAATCCAAATTGCGGCGCAAAGCATTATCGCGCGCCAAATCGACATCGTACGCTCGCCGGTCGTGCTGACCACAGGTGCGATTATGGGCGGCGTGCGCTACAACATTATTCCCGATCACGTCGATATGACTGGGACTTTGCGCACTTTTGATCCTGCGGTGCGCCTAGATGTGATCAAGCGCTTCGAGCGCATAGCTCAATCTATCGCGCAGGCGAGTGACGCCTCAGCTGAGCTTCGCGTGTCTATCACTGCTCCGTTAACCGCAAATGACGCCAAATTGACCGAGCAGGGCGGTGCCTCGCTACGTCGTGTGTTGGGTGACGCCGACGTCGTCGAGATGCCGTTGCTGACCATCGCTGAGGATTTTTCGCAATATTCAACCGTGGCGCCGACTTTCTTTTATTTTGTCGGTTCAACTTCGCCAGAAATTGATGCCAGCAAAGCGCCCAGCAATCATTCGCCGCTATTTATGCTAGACGAGCGCGCGCTCATGATTGCCGTGAATACCCTGACGCAAGTTAGTTTAGATGCTTTAAAAGCAGGTGTTTCAGAAAACAAGAAGTAGCACAAAATCATTTTCCACTTTGCAAAACGGCCTGAATTTTCCCTGCAGTTACACCGCTGGGCCGATAGCGACGTCTGAACTATCATCTGGTGCCTTTGGCGCTAACTGGGATTGCAGTTCAACCGGGCAGGGCGTTTTCATAACGATCGTGCGGGTCGGGAAAGCGATGCTGGCATCTGCATTCGCAATAGTCTCCATGATTGTCAGCAGCAATTCCTCACGCATCCCGAGAAATTGCTCGTAATCGCAGGCACGGATATAGGCGAATACTTCGATATCGAGCGAGCTTTCGCTGTAGCGCACAAAGTGCACGCGCGCGCCATCGATCACGTTTGGGTCATCATTCAATAATGTCCGGATAGCCGCGAGCACAGCGCGCATCTGGGCGACTGAGGTGTCGTAGGTCAGTCCGATTTTCGGATCAAGCAGGAAACGGTCGCGGCTTGAATAGTTCTCGATTTGTTTCGATGAAAAATCGCCGTTCGGGATTGTCACCACGGTGCGGGCATTGGTACGCAACTGCGATGAACGCATACCGATATCCTCAACCGTACCGAGTACGTCCCCCACTTTGCAGAAATCGCCCACGCGCACCGGCTGGTCGATAATCACAGCAAGGCTGCCAACCAGATTCTCGATGCTTTTCTGCGCGCCTAGCGCAATCGCCAGACCGCCCAGGCCGAGTGCTGCAATGCCAGTCGTTACGTTAATGCCGATCGTGTCAAGTACAGCGACAAACGCGATCATGACAAGCGCAGTTTTTGCGCTGCGGCGAGCAAAAACCAAGGCAGCCAGCGCGCGGCGGCGATCAGCGCGCGCCATACGCCCTGACCAAATTTCCGCGCCCATATCAATCAGCCGCCAGAGGAACCAGACGAATGCAAACCAGCCGACGATCCCGGCGTAACGCACCAGTACTTGACGCGCAACGATGGCGACTTGCATCTGCTGGGTGGCATAGAAAAGCCCGATTACCGCCAGATAAAGGCCCAACGGCGGAAATGCGGCTTCCGCAAACTGAAAACCGCGATGGGTATCGGGATTGTGCGTCCACAGGCGAATTATTCGCAGCAGCAAATAGAAGAATAGCCGCATGCCAAAAAACAGTCCCATCACGAGTGCGACGAGAATCAACCAGTCCATTACCGGTGCGCCAGCAAAGCTGAGTTCCCACAGCGGCGTAGGCAGCCAGCGCTTATCACCAGGCGTGGGTGCGTCTGACACATTTTTTGCCGCAGCCAGGCTTGCGGCCGACACAACCCAGTATGGGGCATCACCCGGTCGGCTAACGCGGCGCGCAATCAATGGCAGCTCGCCGGTAAGCGTGCGGAAGCCGCCAATACGCTCCTGATCAATTGGCAAGCCATCGTCGATTACCCCCGCCGGGTCATTGGACAGCGCAACAAAGGGCTGCAGCGCACCACGACGGTCAAGCTGTTGTTGCAGGCGGATTGCTGACTTCGCGCGTCGCTCGCTGGATAGCCCCGGCGCAAGTTCGATGTAGTGCGCCGCCCGTGCGTAGTCACCGCTGGCAAAGGCATTCACCATTTGCGTCGCTAAACTCCTTGGCGTCTCGCGGCTAAACGGATCGACCGTCGATATCGGCTCGCCTGCGCCAGCACTTCCCGGTAGCAAACTCTGTGCAAACAGCATCTCCGAAAAAAGCAGTGCGAAACATGCCACCACCATCCAAGCTGAAATGCCGCGTGACTGAGAGCGGAAACTTGCACGCAACGGCTCGACTTTAGAAACTAAGTTCGTGACTAGATCGCTGGACATATAGGCTCAAAAAAAGGTTTGATAAGGTTGCGAGCCCTGGCGGAATGCCGCATAAAACTTAGGCGTTAAATAACAAAGCGCCAGCGCTGCCCATGCGCCACTAGCTCAGTATGTCCGTCCTCAACTGCTAGCCAAGACGGTTCGTTAACACGCCAATCACCTAAAACAACACGTTTCCCGTGCGCTGTTTGGTGCACGCCGGGCCTGTGGGTGTGCCCATGAATGATGCTCAGCCCGGGATGGGCACGCTGCATTTCAATGACTGCATCAGGGTCAACATCGCTAATTGTGGCTATTAACTCGCGCTGATGCGCCTGACTTTGCGCCCGTGCCTGTGCGGCAAATGCGCGGCGTACGCTGAGTGGCTGCGCCAGAAATTGCGCCTGCCATTCAAGGTTTCGTACCTGCGCCCGAAAACTTTGATACGCCTGATCGAGTCTGCAGAGATGGTCCCCGTGGCAAAGTAAGATTCCAGCATCATTGAGCGGCTGAATTTCGGGCAATAGCGCCATTCCGCAGCGCTCGGCGTAAGCTGAACCCATCAAAAAATCGCGGTTTCCGTGCATGAAAAACACCTCGCAGCCGTCGTCTGCGATCTGTTTTAGTGCGGATGCCACTTCTTGCGCCAGTGGCCGACCATCATCGTCGCCAATCCAGGCGTCAAAAAAGTCACCCAATATATAGAGCACCTGCATATTTGGCCGGTGCTCTGCTAAAAACCGGAAGAACAACTCAGTTATGGCGGGCTCTGCCTCCGATAAATGCAGGTCAGAAATAAAATAGTTCAACTGTTTGCCCCGCCGAAAAGCTGTTGTTACCGCTTAAATAATCCAGCACCTGGAATTTTTCGGCCGAAGTTTTTCATCATGCCTTTAATGCCGCCGCCGGAGAGTTTTTTCATCATTTTCTCCATTTGCTCGTATTGCAAAATCAGCTGATTCACCTGCGCAGGCTGCACACCAGCACCTTTAGCGACGCGCAAACGGCGCTGCCCGTTCAAAAGCCGAGGCGCACGACGTTCTTTCGCCGTCATTGAGTTAATAATCGCAATCATCCGCCCGACTAACTTGTCGTCCATCTTGCTTTTCAGCTCGGACATCGAAATTTTGCCAGGCAAGGCTACGGGGAGTTTGTCCAGAATATTAGCCAAGCCGCCCATGCTCTGCATTTGCGTTAAATGATCACGGAAGTCCTCAAAATTGAAGCCTTTGCCCTCGATAATCTTATTCGCCAACTTCTCCGCTTTTTCACGGTCAACACCGCGCTCGACTTCTTCTACCAAACTGAGCACATCGCCCATACCTAAAATGCGCGAAACCACGCGGTCGGGGTGAAATGGCTCCAGAGCATCTAATTTTTCGCCAGCACCGACGTATTTAACCGGCCGCCCGGTGATATACCGGCAGCTCAAGGCCGCGCCGCCTCGGGCATCGCCGTCGGTTTTGGTCAGGATTATGCCGGTCAAGGGCAACGCGTCGCTAAATGCTTTTGCGGTATTCGCCGCGTCTTGGCCGGTCATGGCATCAACCACAAACAGCGTTTCAATCGGCTTGAGCGTGGCGTGTAGGTCTTTAACTTCCGTCATCATCGCTTCGTCAATGGCTAGACGTCCGGCGGTATCGACGAGCAGCACATCAAATAACTTCATTTTTGCGTAAGCGACTGCCGCTACCGCAATGTCATGCGGCTTTTGACTGACATCAGACGGGAAGAACTCAACGCCCACCTGTTCAGCAACGGTGCGCAATTGCTCAATCGCGGCTGGCCGATACACGTCACAGCTGACGACCAACACTTTTTTCTTGTTGCGCTCTTTCAGTAACTTGGCAAGTTTCGCCGTCGTGGTGGTTTTACCGGAACCCTGCAAACCCGCCATCAAAATAATGGCCGGTGGTTGAGTTGCCAGATTGAGCTCACTTTGCGTTGAGCCGAGCAGCATCGTAAGCTCATCTTTCACAACTTTGACCAACATTTGCCCAGGCTGCAGGCTTTTCAGCACATCTGAACCCAGTGCCTTGACCTTCACGCGCTCCATTAACGCCTGTACGACCGGTAAGGCGACATCGGCTTCCAGCAGCGCAACGCGGACTTCGCGCAATGCTTCACGAATATTGTCGTCAGTCAAACGGGCTTTGCCGCGCAGACGGCCGATGGTTTCGCTTAAACGCTGGGTCAGGTTTTCAAACATGGGCAGGCAACTAAAAGAATGATGGGCGCGAGTATAGCGGTCTAAGCGATGAAGTTCGCCCTGCGGCATACCCAAGGCGCTTAAAAACCTTCATTTAAGTGCGCCTTGGCAACGCCCCTATGTTTTTTGATTGACGCGTGCCGGTTGCTTCCATCGT
>Ga0209181_10010802_pt1 | contig 11802 bp, 7 predicted proteins | sample MAT05_FD_187208 | JGI IMG/M metagenome (GOLD analysis project Ga0209181, IMG submission 187208) | Freshwater microbial communities from Lake Fryxell liftoff mats and glacier meltwater in Antarctica - MAT-05 (SPAdes) (version 2) | ecosystem: Environmental > Aquatic > Freshwater > Ice > Liftoff... | reverse complement strand
CGAGTCCACGAGCACCGATACCAGTTGTTGCCCAATTTTTACCAGCAACCGCTCTTTGTAAGGAGATTTTGGTTGGGTCAACTGGGCAATAAACTGAGCCAGTTCGGGGCTAAGGGTTGTACCTCCGGTCGGCAAAGACCCTGCCCGCAACGTTTCAAATTTCTGAAAGGCGGTGGCCAACTCATCCTCGTCGATCGGTTTGAGCAGGTAATCGACGCTGTTGACTTTAAAGGCTTTCAGGGTGTATTCGTCATAAGCGGTAGTAAAAATAACTGGTGTTTGAACGTCGGCCTGCCTGAAAATCTCGAAGCTGATGCCGTCGGCCAACTGAATGTCCATAAACAGCAAATCGGGCTGCTGAAACGTGCGTAGCCATTGCACCGACGCTTCAACGCTGTCTATCACGTCGAGAATGCGCCACCCGGGACGTAAGTCGGTAATGAGTTTGGATAGCCGCCGGGCTGCCGGGGCTTCATCTTCGATCAGGAGGATATTCATAGCAGGTGGAGAGCGAAAGTGTGATCGCCCAGCGCTCTTTCACTCTCCGGACCGCCGGACCGTCGCTCTTTCACTCTTTAGTGTTCTTTCGCTCTTTAACAGGGGCAAACTGACTACAAATGACTGTGTGGTTACGATGACATCAATGGGCTGGCTGGCGAGCAGCTGATACCGGTTTCGAATGTTAGCCAGGCCCAGTCCAGTCGAATCGTTTTCGAGATTGGAGTCCAGGTCAGAAAAGTCAAACTGATTTCGACGTTGCAGGTTGTTCTGAACAATAACCCGGCCGCGTTGGGTAAGCACGTCGATAATCAGGGGTTTCTGGGTAGAGATAACGTTGTGTTTCACCGCGTTTTCGACCAGCATCTGCAATGCCAGGGGAACAATACGGTCGGTTAATTGTTCGTCGAGAATGTCGATATGGATTCGGAGGTTGTCGCCGAAACGGATTTGCAGCAAGAACGTATAGGCCTGAAGCGCAGCCAGTTCGTCGGCTAGCGACACCGTTTGTACGTCGCGGATTTCGAGAATATACCGGTATACTTTCGATAGTTTCTGCACAAAACGTACACTTAGTTTGGCATCGTCGGGAATAATGGCCGCCAGCGTGTTGAGGCTATTGAACAGGAAATGAGGGTTGACCTGGTTCTTCAGCGTTTCGAGTTGCGATTGCACATTCTCTTTTTTGAGCTGTTCCGCTTCGAGCAGGGCGGCTTGTAGCTGTTTGAAATAATAGATGCTTTCGTAGAGGGCCAGACAGGTAATAGTTGGAATAAAACTGGCCGCATAGTGTTGAAACGGCGAGACCTGCGGCCCAATCGGCAATAAGCTATACATTACCCAGTCGATAAGCGTACAGGCCGTGAGGGTATAGACCGTATTGATCAGGATGAGCCATACTATCCGGCGGGTGGTTTGCGAAATCAGCGGGAAACGTCTTCGGGTATGGATAAAAATAAACCGACTACCCTCCCAATAAACCAGCGTATGAAACGTACCCACAACCCAAACGGGCAGGTAAACCAGTAACCCGGCATTGAGTGTGTAACCGAGAAAAATCAGGGGAATGCAAAACCCAACGACCGGCACCCCAATGATGCGCATCAGCCGGTCGTCGAAATGAATAGAAGGTTGCGCTATGTTCATGGCTGCTGTCAATCAAGCAAATATGCGGTCGATGCTGGGTGAAAGCTACATAAATTAGGTGAAGTGTTGAATTTGGGAGGTGAGTTGTCGGATTCCTACGCTAATACAGGAATGGTTTCGCCCCACGGAAGACACGACCATTAGATGTGCATCCGGCAGAGCTTTATGAGCTGTCTATGCGGGCGGGTTAGTGGATACCGCATGGGTCGTCTGACTTTTAGGCTTGAACCATGAATCCCCCCGAACCAAAACCTGTCCAAACCGATGGAGTGCTCTGGCAGCAACTTCAGAAAGGGAGTGAACTGGCTCTGGGGAAACTCATTAACCGATATTTCAACCCGCTCCTGAACTACGGTTGTAAATTCATTCGCGATGAAGCCTTCGTGAAAGACTGCGTGCAGGAAGTGTTCATCGAAATCTGGAACCGCCGTGACCGCATCAGTAGCCCCGATAGTGTGCGGGCTTATTTGCTGAGTTCGGTGCGGAAGCGGGTACTGCGCGAAGGATTTCGGCAACAGATTATCAGGGACGACGCTCCTTCCGATCTCGAAAACGACGGGACGCTTACCGATTTCTCGCCCGAATGGACCATAATTGAACAGGAAAGCCTGGCCGAAACAACCCATCGAATTGCAGACGCTCTGGCTAAACTTCCTAAACGGCAGCGAGAAGTGATTTATCTGCGCTACTACCAAAATCTGGAACGCGACGAAATCGCGGCCATTATGCAGGTTAACCCACAGTCTGTTTCCAACCTGTTGCAGGCCGCTTATACCTCCATGCGTGAAAACTGGCCGATAGTACTACTGTTGATTACGAATTGGAAAACTGGTTTCTTTTGAAATAATCGCTTTTAAACCAGTATCTGACCGCCCATACTGCCATCTGAAACTACCAAGCATACGAACCCCACGTTATGGAAACCGACTATCGAGCCTATACCCTTGACGACCTTGCCCGCAACGAACGTTTTCGTCAGTGGGTCATTCTGCGCGACCCGTCAGCAGAACGGTTCTGGTTGGCCTGGTTGGCCCAAAATCCTGATAAGGCCGATACGGTTCAGGTAGCGCGTGCGTTTCTACTGGCTCTGGAAGAAGAAGATACTGCCTTGCCCGCCAGTACATTAGCCCAGATTACGGACGATATTGTGCAGGTCGATACCGGTCGGGTTATTGCTTTTTGGCGCACAGCCGCTTTTCGGGTAGCGGCCTCGGTGCTGTTGCTGCTGGGTATTGGTTTTACGGCTTACAAAGCCATTAACCAACCTGACCGACAGGTACAGTCCCGGCTCCGGCAAATTAACCCGGCCCTGGTCGATAATGCCGTTAAGCGGGTCAATACCTCCAACGAAGTGCAGTCGGTCCGGCTCGAAGATGGGAGCGTAGTTGAGTTGTACCCCAACAGTTCGTTGCAGTACCCGATTCATTTTACGGCTACCAACCGGGAGGTGTACCTGCGTGGAAAAGCCTTCTTTAGTATCTCCCGAAATCCCCGAAAACCGTTTTGGGTGTATACTAACACCCTGTCGACACAGGTATTGGGCACCAGTTTTATGGTCAGTGCTTTTACCGATTCTGTTCAGGCGAAGGTCGAAGTACGTTCGGGGCGGGTATTGGTTTATCGGATGGGCGATGTGGAAAAGGCCCGACAAAATCAGCTCAACGAGCGGGTTGGGGTTATCCTGACTCCCAATCAGCAGGTAGCCTACGCCCAAACCGATGGGCGACTGGTGAAAACGGTTGTAACGCAGCCCGCTGTACTGCGCCAAAGCCAGTCTAACGCTTTTGTGTTTGACGAAACGCCCATTGCGGATGTGTTTGCCCTGATCGAAAAAACCTACGGCCTGACTATTCTGTACGATGCGGCCAACATGAGCCAATGCTACCTATCGGCCAACCTAACCGACGAATCGTTGTTCGACAAGCTGGCGCTGGTTTGTAAAATAACCCGATCGTCGTACGAACTGGTGGATGGGCAGATCGTAATTCATAGCGTTGGTTGTGGAGCTAACTAGTTGATAGTGAATGGTATTTTTATTTGAATTAAATTTATTCTAAAAATATTCTCAAAAATAGTGTCTATCCGTACCGGTTGCCATCCATGAGAAAAACACACATGGTTTATGGCCAATTTCTACCAAATCCGTTTATTAGTTTTAGCACTTATGCGATTCTCTGTTACGATCAGGAATTCCCACTTTGGAAGTTATAAGCATCTGATTATCAACACAAACTAAATTGCATTATTCCCTGTTTTTACAATTCCTTGATCATCAAGCAATTGTAGGACACTTTTCGATTTTAAAAGTACTGATAATCAAGTAATTAATCAAAGTGGGAATCGCTGTGGCATTACCCGTGGGCAGCTCAGGATTCGGTGGCAAATCCGTATTACAGGTAGATGGATGCAGACGGTGGCTTTCAATTTACCAGTAAGTCTATAACAAACGCTGCCATGTCCGAATCAAATAGCCATAACGCGCCTGATGCGCTGAATGCGGGTCGGCTACGCGCCAATCGGCAACTTGACGAACAGGCCGTTTGGACGCGGTTTAGGGCGGGCGATCAGCGGGCTTTTGAAGACCTGATGACGACTCATTATCGAACGCTTTTTCGATATGGTAATCGCTTTTCTGCCGACCCGGAGTTTATCAAAGACTCGATTCAGGATTTGTTTCTGTACCTGTGGGAACGACGCGTTTCGCTACATCCTGAGGTTTCTGTCAAACCCTATTTGCTGGTATCGCTGCGCCGGCAAATGCACCGGAAAAAGACAGGGAAATTGGTCAATGAGTCGTTAACGGATGAAACAGAACCCGGTTTTCAGGTCGAGTTCTCCGTCGAAGAGCAGTTTATTGAAGATGAAGCCGCAGTACGACGGGCCGAGCAGTTGAAAAAACTCCTGAACACCCTGCCTGCCCGGCAAAAAGAAGTGGTTTATCTCCGTTTTTTTCAGGAACTCTCCCGCGACGAAATAGCCGGGGTGATGAGTATTACTCCCCAAACGGTATCCAATCTGCTACAACTCGCTTTCCGGCAACTGCGCAATAGCCAGGGCATTGAATTACTGCTTCCCCTTCTCTGGCTGGTAAGCACCTGCTGGTAAATCGGAAAGACTTTTTGAAAAAGTTTTATTTTTTCTGGTATCTGTCTAAGTAAATAGTCTCTCTACAAGAAAAGACTGTTTATCTGGACCATGCGCGATTACACCCACTACTCATCGAATGACTTCTTTTGGGATGCTTCCTTCCGGCAGTGGGTATTGGCGCCCACACGGGAATCAGATGCCTTCTGGCAGCAGTGGCTGGCGCAGCATTCACAAAAGCAATCCGTAATCAGTCAGGCCCGAAGTTTGGTACTGGCAGTGGGCGTAAGAGAACTGCCCCTCTCCGATGATGACATGCAGCAGGCCGTTCGGAAGGCCAGTTTGCGCAGCCAGCAGCCGTTGGAGAACCCATCTTCCGAAACCCCCATCCGGCCTCTGCCCGTGTACCGCCAAACCTGGTTTCAACTGGCGGCTTCGGTACTACTGGTGCTGGGGGGCTACTGGCTCTGGGCAACGCAGTACCAGCCCACACCCACTACCCTAACCGACCGGCTCACGTATCAACATCAGGTAGCCGACCAGCCAGTAAAGCTGGTCGAAACGGTCAATAATACCCTCAACACGATGCCGGTTCGGCTCAGCGATGGTTCGCTAGTGATGCTCCGCCCGCAGGCCCGGATTAGCTATGCCGCCCAACTCAGCGGCCCGCGCCGGGAGGTGTATTTGTCAGGCGAGGCCTTCTTTGAGGTGCAGAAAGACCCCTCAAAACCTTTCCTGATTTACGCTAATGGCCTGGTCACTAAAGTACTGGGAACAAGTTTCCTGATTCGGGCCAACCCCGCTGATAAAGACGTAACGGTAGAGGTGAAAACAGGCCGGGTAGCCGTGTTTGCCCAGTCGGACCCGGAGCGAAACCAGAAAATTACCGACCGCGAGTTATCGGGCGTGGTGCTGTTACCCAATCAAAAAATTATATATGCCCGCGAGGCCGTCCGGCTCACGAAATCATTAGTCGAGAACCCGGTCATGGTCGCTCCTCCGTCGGCGAGGTCGGCGTTTGTATTCGACGAAACGCCCCTGCCCCGCGTGTTCGATGCGCTGGAAAAGGCGTACAGCGTGGATATTGTGTATGACGAGAGCCTGTTTGCCAATTGCCCCCTCACCGCTACCCTCACTGATCAGCCTTTATTTGAAAAGTTAGACATCATCTGCCGGGTTAGTCAGGTGCAGTATGCCGTGCTGGACGGGCAGATTATTATTCAGGGACAGGGCTGTAAACCCTGATTATTCACTAAACCATCGAATCCATGCACTAAACCACCGTAGTCCATGAACGAAGAAGCCGGTGATGGTGGAACATCACCGGCTTCGGAAAAGAACCCCACCCCGGATGCCACCGGGGAGACATTTCAGTTGAAATGAGGGGTTTGTCCTGTCTAATCACCGTCAAACAAAACAGTGTAAATCTAATGAGAAAACTCGTACCACTCAAAAATATAGCCATCAGAGCTATGCAACTATCGGGCATTCAACTATTTCTGGCATTGGTCTGTGCCGTGACCGCTTTCGCTACGGACAGCAACGCGCAGACATTACTGGAGCAAAAAGTAACAATTCAGGTTCAGGATGCCGATGTGCGCAGTGTACTCCGGCAGGTAGAGCAGCAAACCGAAGCGCGGTTTGTTTATAACTCCAGACTAATTCGCTCGGGTCGGAAGCTAACCCTGTCGGCCAGACAGGAAACGCTGGCTTCGGTGCTAAACCGCATCCTGAAACCGTTACAAATCGACTATGAAGTGTCGAGCAACATGATTTTGCTCCGCCCGGCACACCAGAGCGAGGTTCCGGAAAAAGTCGGCCTGATGTCCCAACCCACGGTCACCTCTGAAATTGCCGACCAAACTATTACCGGCACCGTTACTGACGAAAAAGGTGATGGCCTGCCCGGGGTGAGTATCGTGGTGAAAGGCACGAGTAAAGGAACCACCACCGACCCAGCCGGGAAGTATCGCCTTGAGGTGCCGAACGACAACAGTACCGTGGTGTTTAGCTTTCTGGGCTACGTTTCGCAGGAAATCACGGTCGGGAATCGGTCGGTACTCAATGTCTCGATGAGTACCGATTCCAAATCACTCGATGAGGTGGTTGTCACGGCCTTTGGCATCAAGCGCGAACAGAAAGCCTTGGGCTATGCCTCGCAAAAAGTAGAAGGGGAGCAACTCTCAGCAGTTGGTAATACAAACCTGCAAAATGCCCTCCAGGGAAAAGCCGCCGGGGTGCAGGTGCGCCTGAGCAGCGGGATGCCGGGCCGTCCGGCACAGGTCAACATTCGGGGGTCGCGCTCAATTACGGGCAATAATCAGCCGCTGTATGTAATTGACGGGCTGCCCGTTGCCTCCGGCGACCGAACCATTGACTTTAACCCCGCCGACATCGAGTCGATGGATATTCTGAAAGGGGCGGCTGCCTCGGCCCTATATGGGGTGCGGGCTTCCAACGGCGTAATTGTTATTACAACCAAAAGCGGTAAAAACGCCAGCCGCAAACCCACTATCACCTTCGATTCGCAGTATGCCCAGGACCGGGTGAGTTTTCTGCCCAAACTCCAGTATGACTATGCCCAAGGCAACAACGAAGTTTTTGACCAGAATAACCTGTTCTCCTACGGCCCCAAAATCAGTTCGCTGGGTTCCTACACCAATTTGCTGGGTCAGACCGAACAGGCGGCTTCCTACCGCAACATGGACGAGTTCTACGGCACTGGATTTACCCTCAATAATAATTTAGAAGTCGCTCAGGGAGGTAGTTTCGGTAACTACGCCATCGGCATTGGCCGAACCGACCAGAAGGGGGTTATTGCTACCACTGGGCTGCAGCGTACCAACCTGAAATTCAACGGGCTGATGACCCCTTACGCGAAATTCAAAATTGGCCTGTCGCTCAACTATACGGATACAAACGTCGATGATTTTCCCGACGAAGCGGGCAATACGGCTTTTTTTCGAACGGTTTATGAAACGCCCCCGTCCTATAATTTGAAAGGCAAACCCTACACTACGGAAACCAATCCGTACCAACAGATTTTGTTCCGGGCTGCCCAGAATAACCCGTACTGGATTATCAATAATAACTTTCGGAACTCCCGCACCAACCGCACCTACGGGAGCCTGTTGTTTGACTACCAGATTGCCAATGGCCTGAAAGCCACCTATCGGGTGGGGTTAGATAACTTCAATACCAAAGTAGAGCGGTACGATGAACTGGGTACCGGCCCGATTGGCCGAACCAACCCACCCAGTGGCGGGCAGTTTGTGTTGCAAAACCAGCGCGAAACCCAGATCAACTCTAACTTTTTTCTGAGTTACACTAAAACGATTACCCCGGCTCTGGTGCTGGACGCCATTGTGGGCAATGAGTTCTTCGACATTCGCCGGTCGTTCAGCGGCACAAATAGTTCCAATCTGGTAACGGGCAACTGGCCAAACATCGCCAACGGTACGACCATCACGGCCAGCAATACCAACAATGCGCAGCGGGTGGTGGGTTTCTACGGCAATGCCAATCTGGCCTTCAAAGAAATGGTGTATCTGAACCTATCGGCCCGGCAGGATTATGCCTCCAACCTGCCATCGGGCAATCGGTCGTTTCTGTACCCGTCGGTGGGCCTGAGTTTCGTACTGACGGAGGCCGTGCCATCGCTCAAAGACGTGTTCACCTTTGCCAAATTGCGGGCCAACTACGCCGAAGTAGGGCAGTTAGGCCCGTTGTTTGTCAACGGCGTTGGCTATTCGGCCCTCAGTACCGGATTCCTGTTTCCATTCAACGGCGTAGCGGGTTTTTTGCCCAGTGGTACCAGCATCAGCCCTACGTTGCGCCCCGAAAATACCCGCAGTGTGGAGCTTGGTACCGAACTGCGCTTCCTCAAAAACCGCATTAGTGTTGACTATACCTATTACCGAAGCCTATCTGACGGGCAGATTTTTGGCATTCCGCTGCCGCCTTCTACGGGTTTTGGTACCCAGGTCAATAATGCGGGCAAATTGCTTTCGCGAGGCCATGAGGTCGTGCTGCGGCTCACACCGCTCAAAAGTGCCGCCTTCACTTGGGATTTTACCGCCAATTTCTCGACTTACCGCACTACCGTTGAAGCCCTGCCTGCCGGGCTATCCCGGATTGTACTGGCCGATGCCAGCGGGGCCATCCAGCTGGTGGCCGAAACGGGCCAGAATTACCCATCGTTTTATGGCCGACCCGTTGTACGCGACCCGGCAACGGGGCAAACGGTAGTCAATTCAACAACCGGATTTCCGCTGCAAAACCCGGTACAGCAGATTCTGGGTACGCCAAATCCTGATTTTGAGATTAATTTTATCAACTCCTTCCGCTATAAATCACTCTCGCTCGGTTTCCAGATCGACTGGCGGCAGGGGGGGCTGTTCTTCTCGCAGCTACAGGCCGAATCGCGCACCAGGGGGCTATCGGCCGAAACCCTCGACCGGGATATTCAGCAGATTCTGCCCGGCCAGAAAGGGAGATTTGTAAACGGGAGGTTGGTGGTCGAAGGTAACAACGATGTATCCATTCTAAAGCGCAACCCGTACTGGGGAACCGTCAATGCCATTCCCGAACTAAACCTTGACCCAGCTTCCTTTGTGCGGCTTCGGGAAATAAATCTGAATTTCGATTTGCCCGCTTCCGTACTTGGAAAAGTAAGACTGTCAGGGGCCAGCGTGTTCCTGACGGGGCGGAATTTATTCCTAATTACCAGCACCTTCGTTGACCCCGAACTGAACATGACCAACACGCTGTCGGGGGCCGGCACGGGTAATTCGGTCGGTATCGAATGGTATCAACAACCCCAGACCCGCAGCATTGGCGGGGGTATTCGCCTGAAATTGTAAGCCTGGCTCTCATCCAAACGCAATCATCATCATGAAAAAAATAATCTGTATCAGTTTCGCCCTGGCCCTGTTGTCAACGGCCTGCTCCGACAAAACACTGAACGACATCGACACTAACCCCAACGTCATTTCCGACGCTCCGCTGAACACCATTCTGCCAGCCGCCGAGATGGTAGTGGTGCAACGGGTGGTAGGGAGTATTTCAATTTTAAGTGGCTATGCAGCCGAGCATACCAACTCTACAGGTCTCAACACCGCCACTAAACTCCTGCTTGGTGGGGCGGCTACCTTTAACGTCAGCGGAGGCAATCACTGGACGAGTGGTTTTCAGGCCATTCGGTACTTCAATGATGTCCGGGCCAAAGCCGAAACCCAGCAACGGGTGGGTTACATTGCCATTGCCGACATCATGACGGCCTATACCCTCTCATTACTGGTAGATGTCTACGGCGATATTCCCTACCGTGAGGTGGGGCAGGAAACCATCAATCAGCCCGCCTTCAACACGGCCCAGGAATTGTATATAGAAATGCAGAAACTGCTTGATTCGGGCATTCAAAAAGCCGACCAGGCCACTACGACCGCCAGCCGTCCCGGTAACGACGATTTAATTTTCCGGGGGAATATGACCTTGTGGAAAAAAACGGCTTGGGGAATGAAAGCCCGGTTGGCTAACCGCCTGAGCAACGTAAACCCGCAGGAATCGGCTCAACAGGCCATTGCGGCCATCGGTAATTCATTTGCGCCTGCCGAAGGGTTTATTGTTACCGGCTACCAGAGCAACCCTGAAAATGCCAACCCTATTGCCAATAACTTCCTCAATGCGGCTACCATCGCGGTCGTTGACGGGATTGTAACGGCCATGAGATCGTTTCTCGATACGGGCGAAGATGTATTAGCAGACCCCCGCGCCAATATATGGTTTACTAAAATTGGCGGTAAAGTGGTAACGCCCCCTACCAGCAAGGCCAACACCGACGTAACGGTAAACGGAACACTGTACTCCAAGCCGCTTTACTTCCAGAACAGGACTTCACCATTACCCCTGCTGACCTACACGGAACTGAAGTTTATTGAAGCTGAAGCGCAGTTTCGGCTCAACGATAAGGCTAAAGCTTATGCGGCTTACGAAGCGGCTGTCCGGTCAGCGTTGGCGCAGTCGGCCCTGTTCAACCCGGCCGTGGCCCTAACTGCCGCACAGATCAATGCCTACGTAGCCCGCCCGAAAGTGCTGATGGGAGCCGATAAACTGACGCTGCGCGACATTGTAGCCCAGAAATACATCTTCCTATTTGTGTTTCAAAGCCAGGAAGCATACAACGATGTTCGGCGCACGGGGCTGATTACCCTAAACGACCCCGACGGCACGGCGAAGCGGTTCCCTTATCCTGTCGATGAGATTTCCCGCAATGCCAATGCCCCGCAGGTCTCCGACCAGAACACAGTCTATGAACCAGCAGCCCGGCTATTCTGGGCGAAATTGTGAAATCAAACTATATGTTTCGGAAGCTTGGCTTAAGTGCAGTAGCACCGATAAGTTGGCAACTTTTATGAATGGAGTATTAGGTAAGCAGAAACAAGAACCTAAATTCGGTCGCTGCACCTTTTTTGGTTCCATATGTGAGTAGCCTAATTTATGATAACGACTTAGGCTAAATCGATTCTCAGATAGTTGCCTGCCAAATGCGCTCTGAATGACAATATCACTCAATAGCGGCATTGAGGACGACGATTTACGTGCAGTTGGAAGAGTCTCAGGAGGAACTAAACGAACTATCTATAAAAAGTAGCATGGGGAGGGGATTGATAATGTGAGAGATCCCCTCTTCCCTCCGCCCTTTTTAAAGTAAACAATTCTCAACAATGAGTAATCGTCAAAATGTTTATTATTGGAAATGCGATCGTCAATCTGCGTTACAGTCGTTCCATAAGATAGGTGTAAACAACCGAGAATTTGATTTTGAATCATCAGTTAACACGTTATTGACTAAAATTTTCGGAGCAAATTCTTACCTATATCGTCCAGCGGATAGTCAAGGGAATCACATAAACTATATAGTTGAATCTGCTGGAAATAATTTTTTTTTGAGAATAGAAAATGGTTCAGAAGGTGATAAATACATGGAAGTCGAGGCTAAGGTATTAGACTTAGTAAGATCAGTCGGTGTGCCAACTCCAAAAGTGTATGCGGTCGATGTATCACGCCAAATTT
>Ga0209181_10010797_pt1 | contig 11804 bp, 8 predicted proteins | sample MAT05_FD_187208 | JGI IMG/M metagenome (GOLD analysis project Ga0209181, IMG submission 187208) | Freshwater microbial communities from Lake Fryxell liftoff mats and glacier meltwater in Antarctica - MAT-05 (SPAdes) (version 2) | ecosystem: Environmental > Aquatic > Freshwater > Ice > Liftoff... | reverse complement strand
CGGCGCAATCGGGAAGTTTGCAGCGGCAGACTACGGACGAGGCAGGCGGTATTCTCTACAGCACGAAAGCGTGGCGGCGTGCATCGGGTGGCGCGGGCGTCCCGTCTGCCGTGCCGTGCGTCTCGCACGGCACACGCGGATGTCTGTTGGCGGACGAACCGCTCTCGACGTCCGATGGATTCCGCGAGACGCGGAATCCGGCAGGCGGGACGCCCGCGCTACCCGACGCACGCCGCCATTTCAGCACACACGAACTGCGGGCTTCCACGACTGCAATGACCTGCCAAAGTCTGCGGCCTCTCAACGATTAACTCCCCGCCATGTCCCGACCCATCCTCGCTGTATCCATCGCATTCATCCTGTCCCTGCCTGTCTCCGCCGCGCCAAAAAACGCCGGTGCCTCCACTCCGTCGGATCGCTACGGACTCGATGCGGCGAAAAAGGCGATGGCAAATTTCACCACGCCCGCCGGACTGAAGGCGACGCTCTTCGCGGCAGAGCCGATGATTCAGAACCCGACGAACATCGACATCGATCATCTCGGGCGCGTGTGGGCGGTCGAGAATGTGAACTACCGCAAGTATCCCGACCTCCGCCCCGGGGGCGATCGCGTCGTGATCCTCGAAGACACGAATGGCGACGGCATGGCGGACAAGGAGATCACATTTTACCAAAGCACGGAGTTCAAGAACACGCTCGGCATCTGCGTGCTGCCAGGGCCCGGCGGCGCGAAGAAGGGCACGCAGGTCATCGCGAGTTCCGCGCCGAATGTCTGGCTGCTCACGGACACCGACGGCGATGACAAGGCGGACAAGGCGGAGGTGATTCTGAAGGTCGGCGGGAATTTCAATCACGACCATCAGGTGCATGCGTTCAGCTTTGGGCCGGATGGGAAGCTGTACTTCAATTGCGGGAATGAATTTCAAAAGCTGACGTGGCCCGATGGCTCGCCGGTGAAGGACATCCTCGGCCATGAGGTGAACAACAGCGGCAAGCCTTACCGGCAGGGCATGGTGTTCCGCTGCGATCTCGCGAATGGCAAACTCTCGAACATCGAGACGCTCGGGTGGAATTTCCGGAACAACTACGAGGTGTGCGTGGATTCGTTCGGTGCGATGTGGCAGAGCGACAACGACGACGATGGCAACAAGGGCGTGCGCATCAATTTCGTGATGGACTACGGGAACTTCGGCTACACCGATGAGATGACCGGCGCGGGCTGGAAGACCAAGCGCACGAACATCGAGACGGAAATCCCGAAGCAGCACTGGCACCTGAACGATCCCGGCGCGATCCCGAATCTGCTCCAGACCGGAGCGGGATCGCCGACGGGAATTCTGATCAATGAAGGTTCGCTGCTGGGCGGGCAGTTCACGAATCAGCTCATCCACTGCGATGCCGGACCGCGCACGGTCCGCGCGTATCCGGTGAAGCCAGACGGCGCGGGATATTCTGCCGAAATGGTGGACATCCTCACGACGACGGATGCGTGGTATCGCCCGAGCGATGTCGCCATCGCGCCGGATGGATCGCTTTACGTCGCCGACTGGTACGACCCCGGCGTGGGTGGCCACGCGATGGGCGACAACGAGAAAGGGAAGGTGATGGGCCGCATCTATCGCGTCGCGCCAGCGGGGCACAAGGCGGTCGTGCCGAAGGTGGATGTCTCCACCACGGAGGGCGCGGTCACTGCGCTGCAATCGCCGAATCTTGTCACGCGCAACGTCGCCTGGACCGCGCTGCATGCGTTGGGTGCGAAGGCGGAGCCCGCGCTGCTGGGATTGTGGAAGAATGAAAACCCGCGTCTCCGCGGCCGCGCGCTGGGCCTGCTCTCGCAGATCAAGGACCGCGCCATTCCGCATCTCGCCGCGGGACTGAATGACAGCGACAGCGACGTGCGCTGTTTCGCCATCCGCCTGTGCCGTTCGCTGCACGCAACGCGGGGACTCAATACCACGCCGCTCGACAGCGACCCTGTGCTCGTCGGCAAGCTGCTCCGCGATCCGAGCGCCGCCGTGCGCAGGGAGATCGCGCTGTCGCTGCACGAGTCGCACAAGATCGAGAAGCTGTGGAGCGCCCTCGCGCAGCAGCATGACGCGAAGGACCGCTGGTTCCTGGAGGCGCTCGGAATCGGCTCGGTGGGCAACGAGGATTTGTGCTTCGACACGTGGCTCGCCGCCGTCGGCGACAAATGGAACACGCCGGCTGGCCGCGACATCGTGTGGCGCATCCGCGCGTCGAAGTCGCCGGCTTATCTCGCGAAGATCCTGAAGGACGAATCCGTCTCCGCGAATGAAAAGCCGCGCTTCCTGCGGGCGTTCGATTTCCTCCCCGAGACGGAGGCCAAGCAGAAGGCGCTGGTGGAACTTGCAACTCTCGGAGTGAAGGCCGAGGAGGTCGCCCGCGAGGCGCTCATCCGGCTGAAAGGCAAGACGTCGCCGGAAATCACCGGGGCGATCGAGGGCGCGCTCGCGCGGGCAAAGGGCACCGCGGCATTCGTGGATCTGGTCGCCGAATTTGGCGCGAAAGGGCAGGGCCAGGCGCTGCTCGATACCGCGCTCGCCATCGGCGGTGATCCTGCTGCGGTCGAAGCCGTGAAGCTGATGCTGAACGAGCCGGACTGGGAGCCGATCCTGACGAAGGCGCTGGACGGCCCGCGTTCCGCCGATGTGCTGAATCTTCTCGGCGCCACCGCGAGCGGTCGCGGGCTCGGGCGATTGAATGCCATCGTTGGCAACGCGAAACAGAAGCCCGAGCTCCGCAGAATCGCCGTGCAGGCACTCGCCCGCACACAGGGCGGAGCCGAGGCGGTCGTGAAGCTCGCGAAGGAGGGCAAGCTGGGCGACGACCTGAGGCCGACTGCTGCATCCGCGCTTCGTCTCGTGCAATATCCATCGCTGAAGGCGGACATCGATCGGCTCTTTCCGGCCCCCGCGGCGCTGGGAGGGAGGCCGCTGCCCGCGATTTCCGAATTGGTGAAACTCAAGGGCGACGTTGCGAAGGGAAAGGCGATCTTCGAGCGCATGGAGTCGAGTTGCATCACCTGCCATCGCGTGGACGACAAGGGCGTGGATTTCGGCCCGGCGCTGTCCGAGATCGGAACGAAGCTGCCAAAGGAGGCGCTCTTCGATTCGATCATCAATCCGAACGCCGGCCTCAGCATGGGCTTCGAGACGACGCAGCTTGCGCTGAAGGATGGGAGCATCGGGATGGGCGTCATCCGGAGCGAAACGAACGACGAACTGGTGCTCGCACTGCCCGGCGGCGTGGCGCAGAAGTTTGCCAAGAACACGATCAAGTCCCGCGACAAGCTCACGACCTCGATGATGCCCAGCGGCCTCAGTCAGGCGCTGACGCAGGAAAACTTGGTGGACCTCGTCGAGTATCTCGCCACGCTGAAGAAGAAGTAGACCGGAAGAATCACAGCAAAGAGAGAACCGACTCGGCGTCTTCTGCCTCAGCCGGTGGAATCTCGCTCTGGGCTTGCGCACTGGGAGTGAGAGTGAGCGGCAGAGGCAGAGGCAGAGAGCGCACACGAGGGCTGTGATTTATACGATTTGCCCAGTCCAGTTGCCAGATGGCGGCGCGAGACTGGAAAGTAGCGTTGCTCTCCAGAGCTGCGCGGGTGAATCCGCACGGGAAGCCTCGTGTTGCGCAGCTCTGGAGAGCCGCGCTACTGCACCCGGCTGCCGCCTCCTGCTTTCACGGATTCCGTCTGATTAAATCGTATTATAGGGAGGCTCTTGCAAAACCTCAGCCGTAAGAGGGCGAGATGCCTTCACTCCTCTGAGCGATGACGCCGCGCGTCGGTGACCGTGTAGGTTTTGCAAGAGCCTCATAGGTGCTATGCACCTGATTCCCCCCCGGCCGTGGTGCCCGGAGTTTGGACAGGAAAATTGAGGACAAAAACATGAAAGCCCCATCTTTCTGTCCAAAATTTTCCTGTCCAAGCCACTTCCACTTTTCTGGTCCTCACCAAGGGGATTCAAGTGCATAACCCTATCGCATTATTCAGGGTAGGCGCGAATTTGGAGCCGACGGTTCGTCTGCCTGGGGTGATGGATTTTCGGCGGGTTGCAGTTCACCACCGCGCAGCGGTGCCGGACGGCGGGTCGTCCGCCTCACGCAGGAGTCAGCGGACTTGCCAGCCGCTGAGGGCACCGCTGTAGAGGAAGGCGCTCGAAAGGGCTCCGCCGCTGCCGTTCATGTACCAAACGGCGATCTGGCCGATGGTGTTCTGAAAGATGAGGTCGGCCTTGCCGTCGTTGTTCATGTCGGTGAGGCCGGCGATCCGCCAGTCGCCGAGGCCGCCGGTGTAAAGGTAGGCGCTTGCGAAGGTGCCGCCGCTGCCGTTCAGGTACCAGACCACGATTTGGCCGGCGGTGTTTTGGAAGATGAGGTCGGCGTTGCCGTCGCTGTTGATGTCCGCGAGTCCCGCGATCTTCCAGTCACCGAGACCGCCGGTGTAGAGGAAAGCGCCAGAGATGATGCCGCCGCTGCCATTCATGTACCATGCGACGATCTGGCCGGTGACGTTTTGAAAGATGAGGTCCGCGTTGCCGTCGCCGTTGAGGTCGGCGCTTCCGACGATTTTCCAGTCCCCGAGGACACCGTTGTAAAGGTTGGCGCCTGAGGAAACGGTTCCGTTTGCCCCCATGTACCATACGGCAATTTGGCCGGCCGAATTCTGAAACAGAATGTCGGGGCGACCGTCGTTATTGAGGTCGGCTGTCTGGACGACCTTCCAGTCTGGCAAGGCGGCGGTCCAGATCCACGTGGTAGAGGACAGGGAGCCGCCGCCGTTCATGTACCAGGCGACGACTTGGCCGGAGGTATTCTGAAAGAGAAGGTCGGCGCTGCCGTCGGCATTGAAATCGCGTCGCGAAGCCAGGGATTTTACGTTGCTTCCAGCCTTCAGGTCGGCCTTCGAATTCTGGGCGGTCACCATGCTCTGCGAGTAGTACCAGCCATCGGTCCCGGTCAGACGGTAATTGCGGCGGACTGGCCGTTTCATTGCGACGGTGGTCACCCTCGGGGACGCGAGGGCACCGCCGCTCCAGGTGAGTTGTACGGAAAGCGTGGGCGCGTTCTGGATTTGTTGCTGTCGATAGGCCAGGTCGTACGGTTGCACTTGCGTCCAGGCGGCACCCTGCACCGCGAACGGCAGGGTGACGCTATCCGTCACGGTTTCGATGGGATCCACCGGAATGGCAAAACCGCCGGATAAGGACGTGATCGCGTACCAGTTCCCCGAATCGGGCCTCACGGTCACGCCCGAGAGGCCCTCGCCGGGGTCATACATCCCATTTCCGTTCGAATCGGTGTAGGCAACTCCGAGGATATATGAGCGGGCGGGGCTGCCGAAGTCCTGAGTGATCCGTCCGGCATAAAGGACGCCCCGGACTCCCACCCCGACTTCAGTGTAACTCGATGTCAGGACATTGCGGCGATGACCCAGCGGCGAGGAGGAATCGGCATTGTCGTAGTCCACCATCAGGCTGAAGTGGCTGCGCAGGATCTCGTCGGCGGAAGTCGCTCCGCCGCCGTCGATATTCTCGCCTGCGCCGGAGTCATAGCCAGCCGCCGCGGCCCTTGTGGTAGGGGTCTGGCCTTCGGGATTCACGTGGGCCATGTAATTGCGGTTGATCATGTCCTGCGAATGGGTGGCCGCCGCCTGAATCAGGGCCGGGTGGAATGCGACAGGCGCCACCGCTGGATAGCTGGCAAACTCGCCACGCAGGTTTGCGAAAAAGGATGGCTTTCGGGAGCGGGCGTCGCGGGAGTACCATGTATTCAGCGAATCCAGGAGAATCCCCTCTCGGGTGGGGTTCAGCCGGGCGCGGTTGATCAACTCAAGCATGTACTGCTCCAAGGACGACGGGTTGCCATGGGAGTACGCTGCCTGTTGTGCCGACGCGACGGAGGGGCCGAAGGCTTGGACGCTCAGCAGAGTGACGACGGAAAACCCAAGGAGCTGAGCACCTTTTTCCAGAAGCCATCGCAAGTGGCCGTCGCGCAAGAGATTTAGCGTAATAGGCGCGCAGGATAAGCTTGGCATTTAGGGCTGTCAATTAGCTAAAATCATGCCTGTTATGGCATCTAGCATCATCTGAACTGAGCGGCCATATTGTCTGGTATCATTCTGCGGCTTGAATCGTCCCAGCTCGCGCCCGGATGTTTCCCAGCGTTCGGCGCAGGGATTCTCCTGATCGTCGGATTGGGCTGCTACGTATTCTGGCCAAGTTTCCCGCCAGCGCCTCCGGATGGCGTCGCGCCGCCGATCCTGAGGGGGGGCTGCCGATGGAGCCGGGAACGCCGGGAAACCCGGATCGTTGGTGTCGGCTGGAATCTCGCCGAAAGATATGCCGGAGTTGCGGCAGCCCGTGCCACCCGAGCTTGCCGCAGTCCCGGAAATGTGCAGCGCATTTCCGGGACTGCGGCGGAAGCGCAACGCCTTGCGGAGGAAGATCCGCAGGCGGCCCTCATCTGGGCCGCGCAGCAGCCTGCCGAGCTGACGCGGGTTGCGGTGCAGGCGGTTCTCCAGGCGTGGGCGAGCCGTGATTCCACGGCGGCTTTCAAAGGAGCGGTGGCCTTGGACAACTCCGATGCCGGCCTGCGCACGATGGCACTGGCGCTCACCCGCGAGCAGTGGGGGGGAAGGATCCCGCAGCGGCGTGGCAGGGTATCGGGCAGCATCTCGCCACCTCGGGCCAGCGCGAGATGTTCGAGCTGGACGTCTTGAGAATCTGGGCGGGCGGCGACTCTGTCAGCGCAGCAGCCGCGCTCGATAAGCGCGCAGGCGAGACGCAGCATTTCCCGCTGCTGGGACCGGCCTTCGGAGTCGTCGGGGCCGGGCTGGCGCGCACGGGTATTGCCAGGGCGACCAAGTGGGCGAACTCCCAGCCTGCCGGTCCGGTGCAGTCCAGCGCAGTGGGCTCGGCCGTTGCGACCTGGTTTGAGAGGGATCCTGCCGCCGCCGCCGACTGGCTCAATGGCCTGCCACCCGGCCCCGGGCGGGATGCGGGCGCGCTGGCGCTGGTGCAAGCCGCGGGCCCGGGCCAACCGCAAACTGCCGTGAATTGGCCCGTGTCGCTGAGCGATCCTGCCATGCGCACGACGATCGTGAGCCAGACGGCTTCACGCTGGCTGATTGCTGAGCCCGAAAAGGCCGACGCCTGGATGCCTGCATCGGCCGATCTTACGGAAGAGGAAAAGGAGACGATCCTGCGGATTTCCCGGCTGGCCCGTCCGCTTGCCGCCGGTTCACGCTAGGACCGGCGCTTGGATTGACCGCGGATATCGCGGATTGCACGAATGGAAGAAGATCTGGCGGATACTGCGTGCAAATCCGCGCATCCAGTGGGCGAGCTTTACCTTGCGGCAGCGGGCATTGATTTCGGGCGAATTTGTATGTTTTAGTTTCGTGCGCCGCGACTAGTTGATTTGCAATCGCCAAGTATCACAAAATATGAAGCGCGTTAGTATATGAACATTGATTCCCATAACCACTTCTGGAAATACAGCGCGGATGAGTACGGCTGGCTCAATGATGAGATGGCGGCGTTGCGGCGGGACTTTCTGCCGGAGAATCTGAAGCAGGAGATCGGCCCGGCGGACATTCACGGGGTGGTATCGGTGCAGGCACGGCAGACGATCGAGGAGACGGAGTGGCTGCTTTCGCTCGCCGAGACGAACGATTTCATCAAGGGTGTGGTCGGCTGGGTACCGCTTTCGGAGGTTGGTGTGCGGGAGATTGTCGCCAAATTTGCGGCGCACCCGAAGTTGCGCGGGGTGCGTCATGTCGTGCAGGACGAGCCTGATGTCCGATTCATTCTGAGTGAGAACTTCAACCGGGGCGTTTCCTTGCTGGGGGAATTTGGGCTCGTGTACGACATCCTCATTTTCGAGCGGCAACTGTCCGCGGCGATCGAATTTGTGGATCGACATCCGAAACAGGTCTTTGTTCTCGACCACATCGCGAAGCCGCGGATCAGGGAGAACGCGATTGAACCGTGGAAGAAGGACATCAAGGACCTTGCGCGCCGCGGGAACGTGTATTGCAAGGTGTCCGGGATGGTGACAGAGGCGGACTGGAAGACGTGGACCGAGGAGCAAATGCGCCCGTATTTTGATGTCGTGATCGAGGCATTTGGTCCGAAGCGGCTTATGTTTGGTAGCGACTGGCCTGTGTGTCTCGCTGCGGCGAAGTATGGGAAATGGGTGGATTTGGTGCGTCGCTTGGCGGGCGATTTTTCCGCGGATGAACAGGCGTGGCTATTTGGTAAGACAGCCATCAATGCCTACCGACTGCAGTGAGTCGTTCATGCCCCCTTCAGCCGGGTGTGCCGCCGATCCGATGTATTGTCACACTGGAGGAATAACGCGATGAAGAGGTTTCAAGGGAGAATACCATTGGTAAACACCTTCTGAAAAAGGACTCTACATCCAGTCGACGGCACACCCCTTCAGCCTTGGGGAAATGGAGACCGTCATCTGAGCTTCTTGTCTGCCCGTGCGCTGCGGAGGTGGATGGTCTTGCAATCGAGATCGTGAACGGCCCGGATATAGCGGACGGTTCGGCTGCGTGAACGCATGAGAATGCTGTGGGTGATTGCCTTGCGCCCCATCAATTTCACGCCAGGCAGCAGCGGACTGTCGCTGATGCCTGTCGCGCAAAAGATGCCGCTTTCCCCCCAGATCAATTCGTTGCAGCGATAGACCCGACTCAGATCGTTCTCGCCCACGGCTGCGACGGCGGCGGCTCGTTCCGCGTCGTCGCGAGGTTTCATGCGGAGGAGCATCTCGCCACCGAGGGCATTCAGCGCGGCAGCAGTGAGAATTCCTTCCGGTGAACCGCCGACACCGTAGTAGACGTCCACGTCGCCATCGGGGAGAGAAGGCGACACCGCTGCCGTGATGTCGCCGTCGGTGATGAGGCGCAAAGCTGCGCCGGCCTTGCGGACGCTCGCGATGAATTGGTCATGCCTTTCGCGCTTCAGGGTCATCACCACCAGTTCGCTCACGCGTTTTCCCAGCGCTTCCGCGACCCGGCCCAGTGTGAGCGCGATGGGATCGTCTATGGAGATCTGCGGCATCCCTCGCTTGATGGCGCGCACGACTTCCGGCCCGTAGGCGAGTTTCTCCGAGTAGAACGTCGGGAGGTTGCGCATGACGTGCGGACATTCCTCCGTGGCCTCGCTGGCGGCCATGACTGAAATGCTGTTTGGAAGACCGCTGGCGATATTGGTTGTGCCGTCGATCGGGTCGAGCGCGATCTCGAAACGCGGCGACCCCATCCTCCATGTGCCGAGGTGTTCGCCGAGGAAGATCCCGGGCGCATTGTCCTTTTGCCCTTCGCCGATGACGACTTCCCCACAGATGTCCACGAGGTCGAATACGCCGAAGATCGCGTCGCACGCCGCTGCATCCGCCTGTTCCTTCTCGCCGCGCCCGAGCCACGGCAGTGAGTTGAGCGCCGCGTTCTCAGTTGCGCGGACGAATTCAAATTCAATCGTCCGTTCCGGGTCTGTGGTGCTCAGCGAGTTCATCGCGAAAGGGTCGCGGAATTTGGTGATGGACGTCAATCCTGCCGGTAAGGCCGAAAACGAAACCGTCCCGCCGATCTTGTGACCGGCGGGACGGTGAATCCTAGACGTGGAGTTTGCCTCAGTTGTTTGCCGCGATGGCTGCGAGATCCTCGTCTTCCAGTTGACTGGAGAGGAGATGCTCGATCGGATGCTCGCGCTTGCGCAGCGCCCGGCGCAGTTTGGCCAGGGCGATATTCTGAAGCTGGCGGATGCGTTCGCGGGTGACGCCGAACTTCTGGCCGACTTCCTCGAGGGTGCGGGTCTTGCCACCATCAAGGCCGAAGCGGGAGTTGATGATCTTGCGCTCGCGGTCGTCGAGCACGCCGAGCAGGTCGGAGACTTCCTCCTGAAGATTCTTGTCCGAGAGGTTCTCGGCGGGATCCACGGCAGTATCGTCCCCGACGAGTTCGCCAAATTCGGTCCCGTCCTCATCATTGATCGGGGCGTCGAGCGATGCAGGCCGGATGCTTACGGTTCGCAACTGGGAGAGCTTGGCTGCAGAAATGCCGACTTCCTCGGCCAATTCGTCATCGGTGGGCTCGCGGCCGAGTTCTTCGCTCATCGCCATGGCGAGGCGCTTCACTTTCGCGATTTTGTCCACGAGATGGACGGGAAGGCGGATGGTCTTGGACTGATTCGCCAAGGCCCGCTTGATGGACTGCTTGATCCACCACGCCGCGTAAGTGGAGAGCTTGCCACCCTTTGCGGGGTCGAAACGCTCAACGGCCTTCATCAGGCCGATGTTGCCCTCCGACACGAGGTCGAGGAGCGGAAGGCCGAGGTTGCCGTAGTCGTGGGCGATTTTGACGACCAGCCTCAGGTTGGCTTTGATCATCTTCGCCCGGGCTTCCATGTCGCCTCGCTGGATCTTGGCGGCGAGTTGGATTTCCTCCTGTGGAGTCAAAAGGGGAGTCTGGCCGATCTCGCGGAGGTAGATCTTGAAGCCAGAATCGGAATCGTCGTATTTGCGCATTGGAATGAGGAGGTGAAGTTTTAGTGGTTACAGCAGATATTGTGCGGAACAGGGAGGTCTTTGTCGTCTTCGAATATGAGGAGGATTTGAGCGATGAGTTCGTTTAATTGCTATTCGTGTAACTGCATTGTATGGACGCTTGAATACCAGATTTTGTTCAAAAAAATCAAGAATTTTTTTATCATACGGGCTCAGTAGTTAATCTCTTTAATCGATGGTTTCTTAGCTTTGTACGACTGATTTACGCACGACATGTTCACGTCAACCTGTGCGATTACAGCATATTCATTCCGTAACTGATTCGTCGTCTGACGCGAGATGAACTCTTTACGGTCGAAAATGCGGGTCTGTTCAGACCCAGATGCGCGGACTTGTTGGCCCGCGTCGGGTTTGCCCTTCTCCGCTCTGATCGGCGCGTGAATGCGGGGTAGCTTTTGCTAAAAGCGTGAATAGGAAATGAAACCCAGAGGCGCAAAGCCGCAGAGGACGCCGAGATAAGAAACAGCCGCCGTTTCAATGCCGCTCACCCAGCGGGTGCATGGGCCTTTGCTGCTGCTGCCCGAAAGCCTTCTCTCTCTGCCCTCTGCCCTCCGCGTCTCCGCGTTTGATTCCCATCGCCGCTTCAAGGCTTATTCGCGGTGTGACCGTCCATTCTCGGAGTCGGGCATTTAGCGCCTTCGCAACGGTCGATGTCAGCAAAGCGAAGCCTGCGGCGCGAGTCCTCCCGCAGCGCTGATCAGCGTCTCGATGGAATTGCCTGGGAAAACCCGTGGCTCAGCGCCGTCGAGCAGGCATCGTCCGGGCACCGTAGCCCGGGCTGCGGGGACGATTGTTCGCAGCAACGGCCGTGGCGGCAATCGCGGTTCCGACGGCAGCGGCTCCGATTGCGAGGCCGGCATTTTCGCGGTCCACCCGAGCCTTTTCGACTTCGAGGTAGTTGCGCTCTGCCACGTACTCCTTCCGACTGATGTTGCCAGCGGCGTATCGCGCGTCGAGGTGGGCAATCTGGTCGGCGTAGGGATTTGCGCAGGCGCAGAGCGCGAGGGCAGTGCCGACTGCGATGAAGTATCTGGATTTTGTTTTCATGGTGGCTGAGTTCGTATTACGGGTGGTTACGGGGGAAGCGAATATGCTGGTTTCGTGCCCGCCATCAATACGATTTTGGCGCGGTTTTGAGCTGTGCCCGAAGTTCGCGAGAATCGCGGCGGCTTGCCCTTCCCTTGACCGCTCGGTTGAACTTCCGC
>Ga0209181_10010795_pt1 | contig 11806 bp, 10 predicted proteins | sample MAT05_FD_187208 | JGI IMG/M metagenome (GOLD analysis project Ga0209181, IMG submission 187208) | Freshwater microbial communities from Lake Fryxell liftoff mats and glacier meltwater in Antarctica - MAT-05 (SPAdes) (version 2) | ecosystem: Environmental > Aquatic > Freshwater > Ice > Liftoff... | reverse complement strand
TCGTTCGAAAACGCCCTCTTCCGGCCGCTCTCCGCCGCGGACATCCTACCGCCGGATGCCGACATCACCTCCGCCGAAAACGCCGAAGAGTGGGCTCGCACGGTCGGCGAATCGTTCTTCGACGTCGTAACCCCCGCCGGCCTCCAACTCGGCCGCACCCTCTATCACCTGCCGCAAACGCAAAATCTGCTCATCCGGCACGGCGAAACCGCCCTGGCCGGGGCCCAACTCGGCTTCCACGAAGGCCTCGCGCTTTTCCAGTGCGACGGCACCATTCGTCGCTACCGCCGCGTCGGCTTGCAAGCCAAACTGATCCAGGACCGCCTATCCCGCGCCGCCCAAGCCGGTTGCGACATGGCCACCGCCGATACAGAGCCCGGCAGCGCCTCCCAACGCAACTACGAAAAGCTCGGCTTCCGCGTCGCCTACACTCGCGTCACCCTCATCAAGCCAGAGTAGCCTTCCACGCCAAGTACCCCAGCCCCAACAGGAAGCCTAACAGCGCCTGATACTCCCGGTTCTTGCGATACAACCACCCACGAAACGGCGTTTCATTCTCGATCCCTGGCCACCGTGGGATGAGCAGCGGGACTCGGTCCGCGTACGCCCCGTAGTCCGGAAACAACCCCCGCAGATGTTGTTCCTCCAACTCCATCACAGGCACGTAAACCAAGCCAAAAACCGCCCCGAACAACGCCGCCAACTCCCACCGACCGGCCGCCGCCGCTAGTCCCAAGGCGGTCAACAAAGTCCCCGCGTACAGCGGATTCCGATGGAACCGGTACGGGCCGCTGGCCACCAGCTTCTGGTTCTTTTCCAGGTGCCCCGCCGCCCAAGCCCGCAGCGCCAAGCCCACCAGCGACACCGGAACCCCATAAAGCAAGGTCCCGGCTGTCGGCTGAGCGAACCAGCCGAACGCCAGCACCAGAACGAATCCACTCGGCACTCGCATGCGGGCTACTAAATCGGCATATGGTTTGGGGAAGAAATATCGAGGCATCGTTCCAAGGCTTCCAGCACCGGGCCCACATTAAGGGCCTGCATCGAAGCCGCAATCTCCTGAGTTCGTTTGTAAGTCGTTTCCGCGCCCGGCGCGCGCATCACGGTGATGGTACCGCCATAAGGCCCATTTCGCTCGGGTGAGGTCGGGCCGAACAGCGCCACCCCCGGTTTGCCCAGCGCTGCCGCCAAATGCATTGGCCCGCTGTCGAGCCCCAAAACCGCCGCCGCCTGCCGGGTGGCATAGATCAGTTGGTCTAAATTCCACTCTGCTCGATTCATCACGAGGGGCACCCGTAACCCCTTCGCCAGTGCCGCGTAGTTCGCGGATGGCCACTCTTTCGCCCGCCATCCTGCTCGCTCCGAAGCCAGCACGAAAGGCCCCGCCGGAAGGCCCTCGACAACCGTCCCCGACGGCAGCGGAAACTCCGCCACGAGCAAGTCCGGCGACGCCCCCGTCAAAGAAAGATTGTGCTCCACCACGTGCGTTCCCCGCGGCGTCACCCGTTCTGTGTAAAGCCACCCCGCCGCCCGTTCGCGCAAATACGACGAGACGAAGCCAACCCGCCGCGGCGCCCCGCTCACCCACCCCACCAGCGCCGACTTCACCAGCCCTTGAAAATCGTACGCCGCCGCGAACCCAGCCCCGCGCAAATCCCGCGCCACCGTCACCACATCGCCCGCCAACCGCCGATCAAACGCCACCGTCCTCACCGGACACGCCCGCAACAGCGGAGCCCACTTCCGGTCCACCACCCAAGTCACCTCGACCCCGCTCCGCGCCAGCGCCGTCGCTGCCGGCATCGCGTGCAACACATCGCCAAACGCACCGAGTCTGATCACGAGAACCCGCACCGCGCTCAAGTCTACGCTTTCTGCCGCTCGCGCACCAGAGCCATCAGCGCCTCCCGGCGCCGCAAGTCGTCGTGCGTCTCGTCGATTACTACCAAGCCCGCTATTGCAGTCAGCACCGAAACCTCGGCATGCTCAGCGATCGTCACGAACTCGGTGCACCCCAAAGCCGCCGCCAACTCCGCCCGCGCCCGCACCGGCAACAGCGGATCCGCCGGACTCGTCACGCAAACCGCCAACGGTCCATACTCCGCCGCCAATGCGCCCATCCGCTCCACATGAGAATAGACGACCGGATCAAAATGGCCGACCACTAACGCCCGGGGAGGCGCCGGAGCCAACAGCCGTTCGCGAAACTCTTTAAAATCGACAATCTTGGTTCGGGTATCCACCATGTGACCCGCCTATTGTCGCGCGATCTGCACCAATTCCAAAACTTCCGCCGCCACCCGCTCCGCCGTCACCGCTTTCATACACCGGTGATCAATCGGGCACTCGCGCAGCAAACATGGGCTGCACTCCACTTTTTCCCGAATGATTTTCGCGAGCGGCCCCGTCGGCCCGGTCGCCACGTGGTCCGTCGCCCCGAACACCGCCACCGTCGGCACCCCTAAGGCACTCGCAACATGCATCGCCCCGGAATCGTTCGTTACAAACGCCTGGCACGCCGCCGCCATCTCTACAAACTCCGACAGGTTCGTCTCGCCCGCAAAGTTCGTCGCCGTCAACCCCGCATCTCGCACGTGCCCCGCCACCGTCTCGCACAACGCCCGCTCATCGGGGGATCCAAACACCGCGACCTTCGCCCCCAGTTTAGTAGCCACCGTCACAGCCGCCTCTGCGAACCGCTCCGGCAGCCAGCGCTTCGCTGTCCCATAGGCCGCTCCTGGCGATACCCCGATCCAAAGCCCCTCGAGCCGCTTCCGCCCTTCTTGACGCAGGAACGGAATCCCCGGCAATCGCACCGCCGGCACCTCCGGCATGTGCTCGATCAACCCCGCTCGTCGCAGCATCTCCAGGTAGTAGTACCGTTGATGGTTTTCAATCTCGCCCGGCTTCGGTACCACGATCGGGTCTGACAGCAGAAAACCGCGCCCGTCCCGCGAATACCCGATCCGCACCGGAATCCCGGCCAACCAGACAATTGCCGCAGCTTCAAACGCATTCTGCAATAGAATTGCCGCATCGAAGTGCATCGCCCTCAATCGCCTTGCCAAATGCCATTTTCCCCGTAAATCGTTCCAGCCCTTCCCCGCCGTATAGGGCACAATTTCGTCAATCAGCGACTTATCGTAAAGCCCACTTACCCACGGCCGCGCTAACACCGCAATATGAGCCTCCGGAAACCGGGCGCGGACCTGCTCCAAAGCGGGCACCGACATCACAGCGTCGCCCACCCAATTCGTCGCGCGAATCAGGATGCGGTTAAAGTTCATTGCGTTACAATCGCAGCGTGAACCCGAAAAATTTTCAGGAGTTGCAGGAACAAGGGTACACGATCATCCCCCAGATGATCGACCCCACCTGGCTCGAAGAACTCCGCGCAGCCGTCGCCGAACGCATGACCATTGAAGGCGAAAACGCGGGTGCCGAGTTCCGCAAGGAGGCCAATTCCCAGCGCCTTGCCAACCTCGTCGACAAAGGGGAAGTTTTCCAGCGGGTCATCGCCCACCCCACCTTGCTCGCCGCTGCCACCGCCGTTCTCGGCCCCGATCACAAGCTCTCCAGCCTGAACTACCGCGCCGCGGAACCCCATTCCGACTCCGCCCAGCCCCTGCACTGCGACATGGGGCTCCTCGCCGACGAAAAAGGCTTCGCCGTTTTCAACTCCATCTGGATGCTCGACGACTTCACGCCCCACAACGGCCCCACCCGCGCCGTCCCCGGTTCTCATCTCTCCGGCCAACTCCCGCCCGCCTCTCACCCCGACGAGACCGTCATCCTCGGCCGCGCCGGCGACGTGATTATGATGAACTCCCACTGCTGGCACGGCGGCACCGCCAACCACACCGACCATCCCCGCCGCTCCCTCCACGGCTTTTTCGTCCGCGGCGATCAGCCTCAGCAGCAGTATCAACAGCGCCTGCTCAGCCCGGAAACCATCGCCCGATTGAACCCGGAACTGCGCCGCATTCTGGCCCTGGATGACCCCCGCAATGATGCCCTCAGCGCGACGGGTAGCGGCAAGTCCGGTTTCCTCCGCTAATCTCGCGTTGTCCCCGGCCCTGTTTTCCCGGACCGCAGCACTTGCTCCGCCCGGAATCCATCGGCCGATTGAGCCCGGAACTACGCCGCATCCTGGCCCTTGATGGCCCCCGCAATGACGCTCCAGCCTTACCGGTAGCGGCAAGTCCGGTTTTCTCGGCTAACCTGGAAGAGAGCTGATGAATCCCCTTCTCTCCATTACCTTCGCTGTCCCCTTCGACCAGATCGAAGCCCAACACGTTGTCCCCGGCATTCGCGAGTTGATCGCCCAAGCGCAAGCCGCCATCCAATCCGTCGTCGACGCCCCGGCTCCGCGTTCGTACGCCAACACCCTCCTCGCCCTCGACCGCTGCACCGAACCGCTCGACGTCGCCCTGAATGTCGTCCGGCATCTGGAAACCGTCGCCACTACCCAGGAACTCCGCGAAGCCTTCAACGCCATTCAACCCGAAGCGAGCGCCTTCTACTCCTCCATCGCCCTGAACCCCGGCCTCTGGGCCGCACTAAACGAGTTTGCCGCCACCGAAGAAGCCGCCCAACTTACCGGCCTCCATCGCCGCAATTTCACGAAGACCATGGACGCCTTCCGCCGCGCCGGAGCCGAACTCGACGAAGCCGGCAAAAAACGTTCGGAAGCCATCGACATCGAACTAGCCAACGTTTCCACCAAATATTCGGAAAATGTCTTGGACGCGACCAACGCCTACGAACTCTATCTGACCGACGAAGCCCAACTCGCCGGCCTCCCCCCCAGCGCCCGCGCCGCAGCCCGGCAAAGCGCCGAAAGCAAGGGCCAACCCGGCTGGCGCTTCACCCTCCAACAGCCCAGCTACCTCGCCGTGATGACCTATCTCGACGACCCGGCCTCCCGCGAAACCCTCTACCGCGCTTTCTCCACCCGCGCCTCGAGCGGGGACCACGACAACCGCAACCTCACGACGCGCCTCATCGAACTCCGCCGCGAAAAAGCCCAACTCCTCGGGTTTGCCACCTTCGCCGATCTCGTTCTGGTTGAGCGGATGGCCAAAACCGGCGCCGCCGCCCGCGCCTTTCTCGACGATCTGTACGAGAAAACGAAGCCATTCTTCGTCATCGAAAACGAACAGCTCATCACCTTCTCCGGCCAGCCTCTCGCCCCCTGGGACATCGCCTACTGGGCCGAGAAACAGCGTCTCGCCCTCTTTGACTTCGACGAAGAAGAGCTCCGTCCGTACTTCGCCCTGCCCAAGGTCATGGATGGCCTGTTCGAAATCACCCGTCGCCTCTTCGGTATTCTCGTCATTGAAAAGCCCGGCGCTTCCGTTTGGCATGGCGACGTCCGGTACTACGAAATCCACGACGAAGCCTCCGGAGCCCACCTCGGCAGCTTCTATTCCGACTTCTACCCCCGCGAAAATAAGCGCGGCGGCGCCTGGATGGATTCGTTCCTCACCGGGCTCCCCATCGCCAACAGTGATGATTCCTGGGATCCTCATCTTGGTCTAGTCTGCGGCAACCTCACCCCGCCCATCGGCGACCATCCCGCCCTACTGACCCATCGCGACGTCGAAACCATCTTCCACGAATTCGGCCATCTGCTCCATCATTGCCTCACACGGGTCCCCCTCCGCGGCATGGCCGGCACTAACGTCGCCTGGGACTTCGTCGAACTGCCCAGCCAGATTCTCGAAAACTGGTGCTGGGAGCACGAGGCCCTCGCCCTGTTCGCTCAGCACTACGAAACGGGTGCCCCCATCCCCGCAGAATTATTTAACAAGATGAAACGCGCCCGTAACTTTCGGGCCGCCAACGCGCAAATGCGGCAACTCAGCTTCGGTATCGTCGACCTGGCGCTCCACACCACCTATTCGACGGCCGCCGATGGGGACGTCATCGCCTATAGCCGAGCGCTGCTCACGCAGTTCGCCCCGGCGGGCCTGCCGCCCGAGCACGCGATGATCGCGAGTTTCACCCATCTGTTTGCAAACCCAGTCGGTTACGCGGCTGGCTACTACTCCTACAAGTGGGCCGAGGTCCTCGACGCCGACGCCTTCAGCCGCTTCCGCAAAGAGGGTGTATTCAACCTCCAAGCTGGCCGTGACTTCCGCAATCAGATCCTTGCCCAAGGCGACAGCGAAGATCCGGCTCAGCTCTATCGCAACTTCATGGGCCGCGATCCGGATCCCGATGCCCTTCTCCAGCGCTCTGGGCTACTCGCCTAGCGCATGATACAATTTTTCATAGTCGGCAAGGTTAAAGTTATGAAAATTGCAACCTTGTTGACGGGTCAATCGTCTAGATGTCCAGGGGACAGGATGCAGAACGATGGCGACAATTCCAACTCCACCACCGACCGAAAATAACCGCGCACTTCCCTCGCAGCTTGAAATCGAGGAAGACCGCCACTTAGCCCGTCTAATGGCGCCCCCGGAGCCCCCATGGCACTTGGCATTCATCCAGAATGTTAAAGATCTGTTCAGCCCACCCGTGCTCCCGCCGCTCGACGTAACGTCGAAGCCGGTCGCGGTGCGCGACATCTGGGGTGGAACGGGCGGCAATGAAAAAAAATCCGGCGTCTACTCTCTCCTGGTTCACGGCGTCGTTCTGGCGGCCTTACTTTTCCTCGGGACCAACAAAGCAGTGATCCAGGCAGTCAAGGATACCGCCCTGTTCATGCCGACCGATTTGGCGCCCTACCTGCCCAAAGCAGCCCCTCAAAAGGTGGCCATGGGCGGTGGTGGTGGCGGAGGCAATCTCAATCCGCTGCCTCCGACGAAAGGGAAGTTACCAAAGATCGCACCCAAGCAGTACGTTCCTCCAACAGCGGAAGCGATTTTGAATCAACCAAAGCTCGTCATGGAGCCCACGGTAGTCCTGCAACCCAACACACCGATCCCCCAGGTTGCTCTGACCAACATCGGCGATCCCTTCGCTATGGGTAAGATCCCATCCAACGGACCCGGCTCCCAAGCCGGTATCGGCTCCGGCAAGGGCGGCGGCGTCGGGTCGGGGTCCGGTGCCGGTGTCGGGCCTGGTTCCGGCGGTGGCATGGGCGGCGGCGTTTACAGAATCGGCGGCGGCGTCTCCGCTCCGTCGCTTCTATCGAAGGTCGAACCTGAGTATTCCGAAGAGGCTCGTAAAGCCAAATTCCAAGGCACCGTGGTCCTCTACGTAGTTGTCGATGAGAAGGGACAGCCCCAGCAACTCCGGGTTGTTCGTCCTTTGGGTCTCGGTTTGGACGAGAAAGCGATCGAAGCAGTACAGAAGTGGCGCTTCCGGCCGGGTTTCAAAGATGGCAAACCGGTTCCGGTCGCCGCGACGGTAGAAGTTAATTTTAGGCTCCTGTAAACCGCTCTCCTCCGAAGCGGTCCAGCGAAAGAGGCCCACTCACGCCAAAAGCGTGAGTGGGCTTTTCTGATTTCAGATAGAATGGAAGGGTAACCGCACCCCATTTTTAACATGCTGAAACCCAAGGCAGAATCGCACGCAGACCTCAACCCCGTAGAAACCAGCGAATGGCTGGAAGCGCTGGATCAGATTATCGACGTCGAGGGTCCCGACCGGGCCAAGTTTCTCCTCGAACGTTTGCTGAATAAAGCCGCCAACAATGGTGCCGCGCCTATCGCGCGCTACCAGACGCCCTACGTCAATACCATTAGCGTAGAGGAAGAAGTCCCCTACCCGGGCGATCGCGAAATCGAACGGCGGCTCAAAAGCCTCGTGCGCTGGAATGCGTTGGCCATGGTGGTCAAAGCAAACAAGTACGACGCGGGCATCGGCGGCCATATCGCCACGTTCCAGTCGCAAGCCACGCTGATTGAGGTAGCGCAGAACCATTTCTATCGCGGTTCCATCAATGGGGAACCGGGCGACCTGATCTATTTCCAGGGTCATGCTTCTCCGGGACAATATTCGCGAGCATTTTTGGAAGGGCGCCTGACCGCTCAGCATCTAGCGAACTTTCGGCACGAACTCCGCGACACCCCGGGCCTCTCGTCCTACCCCCACCCGTGGCTGATGCCAGATTTCTGGCAGTTCCCCACCGTTTCCATGGGCCTCGGCCCACTCAACGCCATCTACCAGGCGCGCTTCATGCGCTACCTGGAAAACCGCGGCCTCATCCCGAAAACCGACCGTAAGGTCTACGCCTATCTCGGCGATGGCGAAATGGATGAACCCGAATCGCTCGGTGCCGTTGGTCTACCCGTCCGCGAAAAGCTCGACAATTTAATTTTCATCGTCAACTGCAATCTGCAGCGCCTCGACGGCCCCGTCCGCGGCAACAGCAACATCGTCAAGGAACTCGAAGGCATCTTCGCCGGCGCCGGCTGGAATGTCATCAAACTGCTTTGGGGTGGTCCCTGGGACGCCCTCTTTGCCGCTGACAAGTCCGGTATGCTGCTCAAGCGGATCTCGGAAGTGGTCGACGGCGAATTCCAAGCCTACAAAGCCAAGGGCGGTGCCTACATCCGCGAGCACTTCTTCGGCAAGTACCCGGAAACCGCCGCCATGGTAGAAAACATGACGGACGAGCAGTTGGGCTCGCTCTCGCGCGGTGGCCACGATCCGGTCAAGGTCTATAACGCGTATCGCCGCGCCAACGAAGGCAATGGCAAGCCCACTGTAATCCTCGCCAAAACCGTTAAAGGATACGGCATGGGCGAAGGCGGCGAAAGCCGTAACTTCACCCACCAAGCCAAAAAACTTGAAGAGCAGTCGTTGCTCCACTTCCGGGATCGGTTCCAGCTTCCGCTCACCGATGAACAGGCCAAAAGCTGCGAACTCCTCAAGCCCGCCGACGACGCGCCGGAGATGGTCTACATGCGCGAGCGCCGTGCGGCCCTGGGCGGTAGCGTCCCCGCCCGTCGCCCCAAGCCGATCACCCTTTCCGCTCCGGCCATCGAATTGTTCCAAGAGTCACTGACCGGGTCTGGTGCCCGCGCGGTCTCCACCACGATGGCCTTCGTCCGTATTCTTACCGCCTTGATCAAGGATCCCGCCCTCGGCAAATACATCGTGCCCATCGTGCCCGACGAAGCGCGGACCTTCGGGATGGAGTCGCTCTTCCGCCAAGTGGGCATCTACGCCCCCATGGGGCAGCTCTATACCCCACACGATTCCGAAATCTTCCTCTTCTATAAGGAGATGGTTAACGGACAGGTTCTCGAAGAGGGAATCTCCGAAGCAGGCTCGATGGGTTCGTTCACGGCCGCCGGCACCGCCTACGCCAACTACGGCGCGCCGATGATCCCGTTCTTTACCTACTACTCGATGTTCGGCTTCCAGCGCGTCGGCGACTTCATCTGGGCCTTCGCAGACAGCCGTGGCAAAGGCTTCTTGATGGGAGCCACCGCCGGGCGTACCACGCTCTCCGGAGAAGGTCTCCAGCATCAGGACGGCCACAGCCAAGTGCTCGCCTCCACCGTCCCCACCTGCCACAGCTACGACCCCGCTTTTGCCTACGAAATCGCCATAATTGTCCAGGACGGCATCAAGCGGATGTACGAGTTGAACGAGGATCGCTTCTACTACATCACCATCGGCAACGATGATTATGCCCATCCGCCGCTCCCGGCAGACGATATCGCCGAAGGCGTTCTCAAGGGCATCTACCGGATCCGAACCGCCGAAGCGCCCCACGCCGTGCTGTTCGGCAGCGGCGCGATTCTGAACGAGGTGCTCGAAGCCTCGCAGATCCTGTGGGATCGCTACGGCGTGTCCACCGACGTCTACAGCGTCACCAGCTACAACGAACTCCGCCGCGACCTTCTCGAAACCGAACGCTGGAACCGGCTCCATCCGATGGAACTGCCCCGCCTCGGTTATCTCCAGACCGTTCTCGTTGGGTCGGACCTGCCCATCATCGCTGCTTCTGACTACATGAAGATCGTCCCAGACCAGATCGCCCCGTGGCTCCCTGGTCGGTTGGTGAGCTTGGGAACGGACGGCTTCGGCCGCTCCGACAACCGCGAGCAACTCCGTCGCCATTTCGAAGTGGATGCGGAAAACGTTGTCGCCGCCACGCTTTCCCGCCTTGCGCGGGATGGCAAGTTCGACCCCGCCCGCGCTGCGGCGGCCATTCAGGAACTCGGCCTCAACCCCGAACGCCCCGAACCCTCGCGCGCCTAAATTAACCGAAACGAACCTAAGACGACCGGAGCTTCACCGCTCCGGTCGTCTTTCTGTTGCAATCGTCCCCAGGCATCAAACACATACAAGCCGATTCCGTTCGCTAAGCCAAAGGCAGTCGCTTCCTGCTGGTCCTGGACGAAGTGAACCTCCGTCTCTTTAAGCCGCCCCAATGCACCCAGGATCCGGGCCGACAGGCGCCCTTGGCCGGCCAGTACTACGACGTGTCCGCGCGCACCCAAGCGCTCTCCCATCGTTGCGGCAAACGCCTCCACCGCCACTTCGGCGTCCTGGTGCGACGGCTCAAGGAGAAGCACCGCCGTCGAACAGCCCGCCGTTCGTTCCAGCTTCGACTCCGCCGGCCAGTCATCCCGCTGGGCGATCAGCGCCGCCAGACAAATCGCCAAAAGTATCGATTGTTTGCCCACGTTTCACTTCTCGTCCAAATCCCGGCGACAATGAAAGGAAATGGTGCATATCGACGAAGCAACCGTACGCCGCCTCCTTCCCATGACGAAGGCCATCGACCTGCTCGCCCACGCCTTCCGCGATCTCAGTCTCGGCCAAGCACAGTCGCAGCCCCGCCGCCGACTCGCCCTGCCGGCCGGAGCCGTCCTGCATCAAATGGCCGGTGCCCACGGCGCCTACTTCGGCACTAAAATCTACTCGACCCATCCCAAGCACGGTGCCTGGTTTGTTTTCCTTCTCTACGACGCCGAAACCGGTGAACCTCTCGCTCTGATGGACGCCAACTGGCTCGGCCAAATCCGCACCGGTGCCGCCTCCGGCCTAGCCACCAAGTGGCTTGCTCGCCCCGACGCCCAAAGCGTCGCGGTTCTCGGCAGCGGCTTTCAAGCCGCCAGCCAACTCGAAGCCGTCCTCGCCGTCCGCTCCATCCGCTCGATCAGCATCTGGAGCCGTAACACGGAAAAGCGCGCCGCCTTTGCCCGCAACTACCCGAACGCCGCCCCTATGCCCTCGGTCGAAGCCGCCCTCGTCGATGCCGACATCATCATTACAGCCACGCAGGCCAAGGACCCACTTTTCTCTATTGAAATGGTCCGCCCCGGCACCCATATTAACGCCGTCGGCTCCAATTCCGCTAACCGCCGCGAGCTATCTACCCAGGTACTCCAGGCCGCTCACCGCATTGTCGTCGACTCTCTCGAACAAGCACGAAGCGAAGCTGGCGACCTCATCCTTGGCTTAACTCCGCCCGACTGGGACGCGGTCGAACAACTCCAGAATCAGCCGGAAAGAAAGAACGGAGCCGAGATCACCGTCTTCAAATCGGTCGGCATCGGTCTTGAGGACGTCGCCGTGGGAGCGTGGGTCTACGAACAGGCCGTCAAACAGGGCCTGACCAACCAGCTACCCCTATTCGCCGCCCGTTGAGGCCTGCAGATCGGAGTCCCGCCAAGCGCTGATCTTCAGCCGACGGCAGACCCAACAAAGTTGCTCCACCGCATTCGGGGTCACTTCACCCGCACACACCTCGCACTTCCGGGCCGGCGTAGATTTCTCCAAACCTAGGCTCCGGTGGGCCGATTCCAAAATCTCTGGATCAACCACTGGTGTCTCTTTTTCGGGCGTCTTGCGTTTCATGTCTCTCCGTTCAGGATAACTCACTTGGCTTATGCCG
>Ga0209181_10010789_pt1 | contig 11810 bp, 11 predicted proteins | sample MAT05_FD_187208 | JGI IMG/M metagenome (GOLD analysis project Ga0209181, IMG submission 187208) | Freshwater microbial communities from Lake Fryxell liftoff mats and glacier meltwater in Antarctica - MAT-05 (SPAdes) (version 2) | ecosystem: Environmental > Aquatic > Freshwater > Ice > Liftoff... | reverse complement strand
CAGGCTGTCGCTCGCCACGCCACGCCACGCCACGCCACACCCGCCACAGCCCTTACCGCAACCGATCAACAGCATCCAGCCACATCCGATGACGCCCCAGACCACCGCGCCCACCATGCCCGTTGCCATTGCCGGCACCCTGCAACGCGACGGCGCCCACCATGCGCCCAGTGCCTGGGCCCCCGACAGCGAGTGCGACGCCGAGCAGGGCGACGCCATCGACCGCCCCGCTGGTGGCATGCCCGCCGACCGCCTGGCGCGCATCGCTGCACGCCGCGCTTTCGTGGCCCTGAAACTCAGCTTCCTGTATGTCGTCGATGGGCTCGATGGCCATGGCGAGCTGCAAGCGCGCGTACGAAGGGCTGAAGAGCCGATCGAGTTGTGGGCGCTCAGGGCACCGGTCTTTGCCGCCCTGACAGGCGAGCAGGCGCGACAACGCAGCCATCGGCAACTGCTCAACCGCAGCCTGGAATCGATGTTCCCCGCTGCGTCACCGCAGCTGAACTGATCACTTGCGAATCCGGCCAGGACAGCCGGGCCCGCGTCGACAGCTGTCCTTACACTGACGGGTTGGGCAGCCCCCGCCCTCACTTGCGACGCCGCACGCCATAGACATGAACGAGTTGTTGCTGAACGTCGGCCTTGCACACTGGAAGCCCGTGGTCGCCACTCTGCTGCTGCCGCCGGTGCCGATGCTGGTGCTGGTGCTGCTGGGCACCCGCATGCTGTTCAGTCGCCAGTGGCTGGGTTGGCTGATGGTGCTGGCCGGCGTGGCCGCGATGTGGCTGAGCTGCACGACGGCGCTCAGCCGTGCGCTCACCCTGGGCGTGCTCAAGCCGGCGCCGGCCTTGACCGAGGCCGCCGTCACCGAGCTCAAGCGTCAACCCAGGACCGCCATCGTGATACTCGGCGGAGGTCGCCAGTTTTCGGCACCCGAATACGGCACCACGACGCTGAATGCGCGTTCGGTCGAGCGGCTGCGCTACGGTGTCTGGCTGAGCCGCGAAACCGGCCTGCCCATGGCCTTCAGCGGCGGCATCGGCCGCACGGAAGTGTCGGGTCGCAGCGAGGCCGAACTGGCCGGGCAGATTGCCGAGCGCGAGTTCAGGCAGCCCTTGCGATGGCAAGAGGTGCAGTCGCGAGACACCCATGAAAACGCGCTGCGCAGCGTGGCCCTGCTGCAGGCCCAGGGCATCGAGCGCATCGTGCTCGTCACCCACGCGTACCACATGCCGCGCTCGATGCGCAATTTCGAGCAAGCCATTGCCCGATCGGAAGTGAAGCCGCGCATCACCCTCGTCGCCGCGCCCGTGGCGCGACCGAAGCTCGGGCCCTGGAAACCCAACGACTGGCTGCCCAGCTTGCGCGGCTTCGAAGAAAACTACCTGGCCATGCACGAAATGCTGGGTTTGCTGGTGGGCGCCTGACGAGGCTGTGGCTGTCGTCAGCCGCCGTCGTCGGCTGATCTCGTCAGCGGCGGTCGTCAGCGGCTGTCGTCAGCGGCTGTCGTCAGCGGTTGTCGTCAGCGGCTGCCGTGTCGATTCTTTCAGCGGCTGCCGTCAGCGGCTGAACAGCGGCGGCGGTATCTTCAGCGGTTGCTTCTGCGCCTCCTCCTGCGCCTTTTCCTGGGCCTTGGCGTCTGACTTTTCGCGCTCGGCCTGCGCGGCCTGCAGCGCCTTGATGCGGCGCACATGTTCAGCGGCACTGGAGCGCCTGAAGTCGTCCATCAGCACCGCATCGGCCTTCATGCCCAGGGCGAGCATGCGCTCGCTCAGGCGCAGGCCCGCGCCGACGTCGCCGCCCAGCGCCGCCACCACCTCGTTGGCGAAGAGATCGGCACTGCCGACAATGCTGTCCACGGCAATCGCGCGCTCGGCCTGCGCCTCGGCCGCCGACAGCAGCATGCCCGCACCCGGCACCGCCACGGCCAGGATCTTGCCCACCAGGAAGCCGGTGCTCAAGCCCTCGGACTTCTGCACCGCCGCGATCGCGCTTTGGCTGGCCTGGAAAAAGGTGCCGAAGGCGGCCAACCAGCGCAACTCGTCGCGCGAGCGCGCCTCGAGCATCGCGTTGGCCGGAATCTTGGCGCGGCGGTTGCCTTGGCGCCAGAAGATGTCGGGGTCGGTGTCGAATGAACTCGCCGTCACGCTGCCGGCGCAGCCGGTCTGGGTTTCGACCTCGGTCTTGCGGCCGTCGGCCAGAGTCAGCGTCATCACCTGCTTGCCGGCCGCCTCCGCGCGCGCCTGCAGCATCACGTCCCAGAAGCCCTGGTCGTCGTTGCTGACCATCGAGCCGCCCTTGAACAGCGCGCTCATCTCGAAGCGCGCGCCACCCTCGGGCAGCCTGCGACCGTTGACGGCAGTGACGACATCGCCGATCTTCAGATCATCGGGCGCGCCTTCGTCGGCCCAGACGACGCGCCAGTGCTCGTCCATGCCCGTGACTTCACGGAACAGCCGCAGTTCGGGCTCGGCCATGCGCTTTTTCAGCGCATGCACCGACAGCAGCACGAAAGGCTCGACTTGCGCGGTGGATTGGCACAAGGCCTCGGCGCCCCAGGCCACGTGAATGGCGGCAGCGCGGAACTTCACTTCCTGCTCGAACCGCGTCTTGAACAATTCGCGCTCGAAGGCGAAGTCGTAAACCGGCTTGGCCGCGGACCGGGCCGCGGCCTGGGCCTGCAGTTCAGGCGCCGCACTGGCGCCGATGACCGCGATGCAGGCTGCGCCCAGCCAGCCACGCCCCTTTGTACTCACGCACCGTTGCATCAACTCCCGATCAAGCACCATGGTCCGCATTCTGAAGGCAGGGCCCGCGGCCGTGGATGCGCCGGCACACCGCTACACCACCAGCGCCACCACGAACACGCCCACCATCATGCAACCCAGCACCACCTTGGCCAGCAGGCCCACCAGCATGCCGAACCAGGTCGCCACGCCCACGCGCAAGGCCGTGCGCATGTCTGCCGTGCGCACGGCCGTGCGCATGTCTGCCGTGCGCATGTTCTGCTGCATCGCCTGGCCCTGACTGGTCTGCGCGGCGCCTCCAGCGGCCCGGGCCTGGCGCCGCAACTGGGTCTGCGCCCAGTATTCGCCCAGCGCTGCGCCCACCAGCGGCATGAAGAGCACACCCACCAGCCCCAGCAACAAGCCTGCGATGGTGCCCAATGCCGCACCCACCAGCGCCCAGCGGCTGGCCCCCGCCCGCTTGGCACCCAGCAAGCCGGCCACGTACTCCAGCACCCAGGCCAGCACCGCCAGCGCGCCCACCAGCACCAGGGTGACAGTGCCCACGCGCGTGAAATCGTCGATCCAGGCGCCCAGCACGATGCCGGCCAGAATGAGCGCAGTGCCCGGCAGCGCAGGCAACACCGTGCCCACCAGGCCTGTGCCTATCAGGGCCACCACCAGAACCCACCACAGCGCATCGGTCATCATTCGCCTCGCAACGGCGGACCGGTGGCCCGTCGGGGCACCGATGATGCCTGCTGACGGCTGGTTCACACACTTTCAGCAAGGGCAAGGTCAGTCCCGATTGGCGCTCCCGGCGCGCAGCCTCAAACTACCGTTCGCGGCTGGAAATGGCCACGATCGTCATAACCGTAAGGAACAGAGACAATGAAGAATTGGCTGATTGGTGCCCTGGCCATGGCTGTGCTGGCTGCTGCCACCGTTCCCACCTTGGCCGAGGCCAAGCGACTGGGTGGCGGCAACTCTGCCGGCATGAACCGCAGCATGCCTGCCCGCACCGCGCCCGACGCGCCGCCGGCCAAGCCCGCGCAAACCCAGCCCAGCGCCAGCCCCACCAGCCCTGCCGCGGCTCCCGCCGCCGCAGGCGCCGCAGCTGCAGCCAAGCGCAGCTGGATGGGCCCGCTGGCCGGCCTGGCCGCTGGTCTGGGCATCGCCGCCCTGATGAGCCACCTGGGCATGGGTGAGGCCTTCGGCAACTTTCTGATGCTGGCACTGCTGGCCGTTGCCGCATTCTTCGTGGTGCGCTTCCTGATGAGCCGCTTCGGCAACAAGCGCACACCCGCGCTGGCCGGTGCCGGCGCAACCGGCGCCTCCTCTGGCGCGCAGGTGGGCTGGCCACAGAACACCGAGCGCACCAGCCTCGAAAGCAACTCAGCGGCCGCTCGCACCGAGCCCGCGATGGCCCCGGACGCACTGGCGCCCGTAGCAGGAATGCCGGACGTTGCGGCGGCCAACGTGGCGGCAGCAACCCCGGCCGTGGCCAAGGCCTTCGTGCCCGCCGCGTTCGACAGCGAAACCTTCACGCGTACGGCCAAGATGATCTTCATCCGCCTGCAGGCCGCCAACGATACGGCTGACCTGGACGACCTGCGCCGCTTCACCACGCCGGAGCTGTTTGCCTCGCTGCGCCTGGACATCCAGGACCGCGGCACGCAGCCGCAAACCACCGACGTGCAAAAGGTCGACGCCCAGGTGCTGGACGTGGCACAGGAAGGCAGCGATCAGATCGTCAGCGTCCGCTTCACGGGCCAGGTGGTTGAAGTGAAGGGCGCGGCGCCGGTCGACTTCAACGAAGTCTGGCACCTGGTCAAGCCCTTGGACGACAGCCGCTCGTGGGCCATCGCCGGCATCGAGCAGATGGGCTGAAAAACGCGCTGAGGCCGTCGCTGCTGCACGAGCCGCACGGCCCAGCCGCACGGCCAACCAAGACGCCCGAACGGCAGACTCCATTGCAGCGGGCTAGCATGCAGGCATGACGCCTAAGTTTCGTACCCTGTCCACCATGGCCGCATCTGCGGCCATGGCCTTTTTCGCCGCCTGTTCGACGCCACCCGTCGCGCCGTCCGTCACGCCGTCCGTCACGCCGTCCGTCACGCCGTCCGTCACGCCGTCCGTCGCGCCGTCCGTCACGCCGTCCGTCACGCGGCCACTCGCACCCCCAAGCGAGCGCGCCGCGCCGCCACTCGCCGAGAGGCTGGTGCCGCCACCGGCGATGCGCGTCGAAGGCGTGCCGCCACTGGCGCTGCAGCGGCTGGCAGCCGTACAGCGCTACAGCCAGATCGCCGGCCATCAGTTCGTCGAATGGCATCCCACGCGGCGCGAAATGCTGGTGACACACCGCCCCATCGGCGCCAGCGCCACCCAGCTGTTCCTGATGCGCAGCCCGATGTCGCCGCTGCAGCCGCTGACCAGCGGCAGTGACCCTGTCAGCAGCGGCACCTGGGAACCCCGAGAAGGCCGATACCTGGTCTTCACGCGCGCCAGTGGCGGCAATGAAGTCTTCCAGCTCTACCGGCTGGAAGTGGATACCGGCACCGTGGCGCAGCTCACGGCACCCGACCAGCGCCACGCCTTCAGCGGCTGGCTGCCGTCGCGTCAGCGCATCCTGGTGGCTTCGGTGCCGGTCGACCGAACCGCAGCCGGCGGCAGGCGCGACCAACTCAACACCACGCTCAGCCTGGTGAACCCCTTGCAACCGCAACAGCGCGAGCTGCTCGCCGAGCTGCCTGGCGGCGGCTGGTTCGGCGCCGAAGTCTCGCCGGACGAAAAGACACTGGCCATCGTGCGCTATGAGTCGGCGACCTCCAGCGAGGTGTGGCTGATCGACCTGGTCAGCGGTCAGCGCCGCCGCGTGCTGCCAGCGCCCGAACAGACGCTGCAGGCCTCGCACTTCGTCAGTGGCTGGGCATTGGACGGCAGCGCGCTGTTCTTCGCGAGTAACCGCGCGAGCGAATTCGCCGAACTCATGAGGCTGGATCTGGCCAATGGAGCGATCACCCGCCTGAGCGCGGACACACCCTGGGACGTGTCAAGCAGCGCCATCAGCCCGCGCAGCGCGCTGCCGCTGGCCGTGTTGATTGCCAACGTCGACGGGCGCGAAGAGTTGCGCCTCATCGACCCACGCAGTGGCGCGGCCTATGTGCCGCCGGCTGGCGCTGCGCTGCCGGCGATGCCGGCGGGCAGCGTCACCCGCGCCGAATTCCACCCGGGCCGCAACGAACTGGCGCTGGTGGTCAACAGCGCCCAGGGCCCGGCGCAGGTGCACAGCCTGGACCTCAGCGGCCCCGGCGCGCCGCGCATCAGCGCCTGGACGCAGCCCATCGGCACCGATCGCGTCGACCTCAAGTCCCTGCCCGACCAGCAGATCGTGCGCTGGACATCGTTCGACGGCCGCAGCATCAGCGGTGTGCTCAGCCTGCCGCCGGCGCATTTTGGTGGCCGCCGCCCGGTGGTGATGATGATGCACGGTGGGCCCGAGGGTCAGGCCAAGCAGGGCTGGCAGGGCCGCATCAACTACCTCATCGAACAGATGGGGTTGGCGGTGCTGGAGCCCAACGTGCGCGGCTCCAGCGGCTACGGCAAGACCTTTCTCGGCCTGGACAACGGGCGCTTGCGCGAAGACAGCGTGAAGGACATGGGCAGTGCCATCGACTGGATCGCAACGCACCCGCGGCTGGACGCCACCCGCGTGGCCGTGGCGGGCGGCAGCTACGGCGGCTACATGGCACTGGCCGCCAGCACGCGCCTGGCCGACCGCATCGCCGGCGCGATGAGCGAAGTGGGCATCAGCAACTTCGTCAGTTTTCTGGAGAACACCGAAAGCTACCGCCGCGATCTGCGTCGCGTCGAGTACGGCGACGAACGCGACCCGGCGATGCGTTCCTTCCTGCACAGCATCTCGCCGCTGACGCATGTGGACAAGATCAACAAGCCGCTGATGGTGGTGCAGGGCAAGAACGACCCGCGCGTGCCCTGGACCGAAAGCGAGCAGATCGTGCGCAGCCTGCAGTCGCGCGGCACGCCCGTGTGGTACTTGCTGGCCGACAACGAAGGCCACGGCTTTGCGCGGCGCGAAAACGCCGACTACTACTTCGTGGCACTCACCGAGTTTTTGCAGCGCATCCTCAAGCCTTGACGGCCGCGAGCGCGGCCGCATGAGTCAGTGTCACTTGGTTGCTTGACTCATACCCCCTCGGGGGGGGCTGAGGGCCGCGGCTCCGAGTCCGCCTGCGCGGACCTGGACGGCCCGAAGGCCCAGCGCCTCTGGCGATGGGCGGTGGCAAACCCGCCTGGGGGCGCACTTACGCCAACGCCGCGCGCAGCCCGTCTGACAGCAGCTTCACGCCCGTGAAGCACATGCCGGTATAGGCCACGCGGTAGAACCAGGTAGGCGTGATGCGATGCAGCAGCCGTGTGCCCACCCACACGCCAAAGGCCGCCAACGGCATCAGCAAACCAGCGGTGGCCAGGTTGCGCGAGTCCAGCAGCCCCAGCGCCGCATAGGGCAGCACCTTGGCGACGTTGATGGTGGCCAGAAACACCGCCAGGCTGGCGCTGGTGACCAGGGGTGCCAGCCGCAGCGGCAACACATAGGCCAGCACGGGCGGGCTGCCGGCGTGCACGATGAAGCTGGTGATGCCCGCCAACGTGGCGCACAGCCGGCCCACCCAGCGCGGCGCGGCCGGCTTGCCGGCGCTGGGCGGAAACAAGAACCGCTGCGCCACGAAAAGCAGGGTGAGCGCGCCCACCACGCCCGACAACGCGGCTGAAGGCAGCACGCCGAACAGCACGACGCCTGCGGCCGTGCCCAGCAGGCCCCAGGGCACCAGCAGACGGACCAGGCTACGGTCACGCTGGCGCCACAGTTGCTGCAGGCCCGTGACGTCCATCACCAGCAGCAGCGGCAGCATCACCGCCGCGGCCTGCGGCACGGGCACCGTCAGCGCCATCATCGGCGTGGCCAAACTGCCCAGGCCGCTGGCAAAGCCGCTCTTCGAAAGACCCGCCAGCAACACCACGGGTACCGCGACGGCCCAGAACCAGGGGTCATGGATGACCGGCAAGCTCTCAAACAAGCTGGCAGGCCTCTTCAAATGCCAGGCGCGGGCTGCGCGCCAGCACCTTGGCGGGGTCGCCATGACCCAGGGTGCAGATGAAATTGCTGCGCACCGTGGTACCGGCCCAGAAAGCCGCATCCAGAGCCGCGGCGTCGTAGCCGCTCATGGGCCCGCAGCCCAGGCCCATGGCCCGCGCGGCCAGCATCAGGTAGGCACCCTGCAGGCTGCTGTTGCGAAAGGCGGTGGCCTCGATCATCGCCGGCTTGCCGACGAACCAGGCACGCGCATCGGTGTGCGGGAACAGCTGCGGCAGGCGCTCGAAAAACGCCATGTCCATGCCCACGATGACGGTCACCGGCGCCTGCAGCACCTTGGCCTTGTTGGCAGGCGCCACGCAGGCCGCCAGCCTGTCCTTGGCGGCGGCACTGCGCACGAACTGCAGCCGCGCCGGGCTGCAATTGGCCGAGGTCGGGCCCCACTTCATCAGCTCGTACAGCTCGCGCAACTGCGCGTCGCTCACGGGTATGTCGAGATAGCCGTTCTGGGTGCGGGCTTCGGTGAAGAGCTGTTCGGTGCTGGTGATCATGGCAGGGTGGTGGCGCGGCGGCAGCCGCTGCAGTGGCAGTGATGGACGACAATTCTCGGATGTTCCAACCCTCGCAGAACGATGTGCGTCGCTTCTTTTGCGAAGCGCATGCGCGCGATCAGATGAAGGCACCGCTGCAGCCCATGCAGGCGCTGGCGGCGCGCTGGATCGCCGAGCACCCCGAATACCACGCCGACCTTGCCGACGAGGCCGCGGCTCTGGCCGCCGTCTACACGGTGGAGGCTGGGCGGACCAACCCCTTCCTGCATCTGTCCATGCACCTGAGCATCGAAGAGCAGGTGGCCATCGACCAGCCTACCGGCATCCGTCAGGCGGTGGAATTGCTGGCGGCCAGGCGCAACTCGCTGCACGAGGCGCATCACGAGGTGATGGAGTGCCTGGGCGAGATGGTGTGGGCCAGCCAACGAAGCGGGCTGCCGCCTGACGGGCTGGCGTACCTGGAAGCCGTGCGCCGGCGGGCCACACGCGATTGAATGGTCGGCAGCGTGGGCAACCACCTGCGCCGCGCCAGCGACGTTGCTCAGGGGTGGTTCAGTGGGGACTGCCGTTCATGCGGCGCAGCACCTCGGTGTCGGCCCACAACCCGTCCAACCAGGGAAACTGGCCTGGAAGACGCTGCTCGCGCGCCACGATGCGGTCGTGGCAACCGGCTGCAGCCAGGTCCACGACCTGCGGCGTCACCGGCATTTGCCGCTTCACCGAATAGAACAGCTTGAGCACCGGGTCCACCAGCGTGCTGGGGTTCTGCGCCACCACCACGGCCAGATGCCCGGACTCCAGGCGCACCAGGCTGCGGTGCAGCACCACGTCCAGCAAGGCCTGGTGGGTGCTGTTGCCTTCGAGTAGCAGCTGATGGGTATCTTTTTTGAGCATTCGAAAGGGAGCTGGTCGGGTGCATTGAACGCCCGTTGTGCATCCACTTCGACCATTCGCTGCCGACCTTGAGGCCGTCATGCCGTCTGTTTTTTTCGTCAGCTCACACCACCGCACCCCGGCTGTTGACATACAGCGCATACAGCGAATGGCTCGCCGCCATGAACAGGCGGTTGTGGTGGGCACCGCCAAAGCACAGGTTGGCACAGCGCTCGGGCAGGTGGATGTGCGCCAACGGACGGCCTTCCCGGTTGTAGACACGCACGCCGTCCAAATCCTCGAGGTCGGCACCCGGCGCGCCGCTGCTGCCAAAGCCGCACCACAGGTTGCCCGACTGGTCTACCGCGATGCCGTCATAAGCGCCTGGGCCGCCGGCATCGACGAACAGCCGCCGGTTCTTCAGGCTCGGCCCGGCGCTGCCTGCCGTCACGTCGTATTGCCAAATCTTGCGCTGCGGTGCGGCGCGGCTTTCCACCACGTACAGCAGCTGCTCGTCGGGGCTGAAGGCCAGGCCGTTGCTGCCATCCAGGTCGTCCACCAACATCGACAGTTCGCCCGAGTCAGGCGCGATGCGGTACACGCCATGCGGCAGCTCAGGCGTGGCCGGTTCACCTTCCCACCAGCCGGAGATGCCGAAGGGCGGGTCGGTGAACCAGATGCCACCGTCGCGGGCGCAGACGATGTCGTTGGGCGAGTTCAGCCGCTTGCCCTGGTAGTGGCTGGCCAGCACGGTGATGCGGCCGTCGTACTCGGTGCGCGTGACGCGCCGGGTGCCGTGTTCGCAGGCCAGCAACCGGCCCTGGCGGTCACGCGCCAGACCATTGGCGTGGTTGGATGGCTTGCGAAAGTCGCTCACCGCGCCGCTCGTTTCGTCCCAGCGCAGGATGCGGTTGTTGGGGATGTCTGAAAACAGCAGGTAGCGTCCATCGCCGAACCACTGCGGCCCTTCGGCCCAATAGCAGCCGGTGGCCAGCCGCTCGACGGTGCCCGACAGCAGGCGCAGCGGCATGAACTGCTCGTCCAGCACGCGGATGCGCGGGTCGGGCAGGCGTGTACTGGGTTGAAAGGGCTCGGGCGCACTTTGCGATGGGTTCATTTCAAAGCTCCGTTGTGTTGGGCAACCGGCGCGGGCAGGGCAAGTTCGTCGAAGGGGCCTGTGCCCAGAAAGCTGCCGCCTTGCAGCAGATGCTGGGGCCCGGCGGGCTGCAGCAGATGCTCCATCTGGGCGGCGTGGGCTTCTGCGTTGTCCTGCGGCACGAGGCCCAGACGGGCCCAGGCGGCATCGGTGTTCCAGATGGCCATCTGATGCACCGCATGGGCGTCGGCCAGATCACAAGGCCAGGCTTCCGAGCCCGCGGGCAGGTTCAGGCGCGCCAAGGGCTGTGCAAGGTCAGAGACGCGCAAGCGCGTGCTCAGACCCTGCAGCGCAGGCGCCAGGGCTCGGCCCAGGGTGCCGGCAGCGCCGGTCAACAGCAGGGTGTGGAAGGGGGTGTTCATCGGGTTCCTTGTCAGCCCCAAGGGGCACGGCGGGCGCAGCTTCGATGCCGCTTCGAGACCGCCTTCATAGAATATCGAATCGACCTTCCAGGCGAAGCCCGGGGAATCCATGGTGAGTGCAATACAAACCGGCTTGAGGGTGGTGTCGTTCGGCGAATGCATGCTGGAGCTGCAGGGCACCGCGTTTGGCAACCTGCAGCAGAGCTACGGCGGCGACACCCTCAACACCGCTGTCTACATGGCCCGTCTGGGATCGCGGCGTGGCCTGAGGGTGGACTACGCCACCGCATTGGGCGACGACCCGCTCAGCGCCGGCATGCTGCAGCGCTGGCAGGCCGAGGGCATCGGTACGGGGCTGGTGCGCCAGTTGCCCGGCCGGCTGCCGGGGCTGTACCTGATCGATGTGGACAGCAACGGCGAACGCCGTTTCAGCTACTGGCGCGACCAGGCTGCTGCGCGCGCCTACTTCGACGTGCCCGAAGGCAGCACGCCGCTGGAACTGCAGGTGGGCGCGATCGACGCGCTGTACTTCAGCGGCATCAGCCTGGCCATCCTGCCCGCGGCCGGGCGCAGCCGGCTGCTGAAGGTGGCTGCGCAGGTGCGTGCTCAGGGCGGCATGGTGGCCTTCGACAACAACTATCGGCCGCGCCTGTGGGCCAGCGTCGAAGAGGCACGCGCGGCCTTCACCGCCGCCACGGACGCCGCCACGCTGGCGTTGATGACGCTGGACGATGAGCAGGCGTTGTGGAGCCCCACCGACGCCGGCACAACCGCCGACACAAGCGCCGGCACAACCGCCAACGCAAACGCCGCCTCAACCGCCGCCTCAACCGCCGAAGCGCAGCTGCAGCGCACATTGGCCCTGCCCTGCCCGGAGGTGGTGGTGAAACGCGGCGCACTGCCCACGGTGGTGCGCTGTGCCGGGCAGCCCGCCGTACAGGTTGCCACCGAGCCCGTGCTGCGGGTGGTGGACAGCACAGCGGCCGGCGACAGTTTTGCCGGCGCCTACAGCGCCTTTCGCCTCGG
>Ga0209181_10010787_pt1 | contig 11810 bp, 9 predicted proteins | sample MAT05_FD_187208 | JGI IMG/M metagenome (GOLD analysis project Ga0209181, IMG submission 187208) | Freshwater microbial communities from Lake Fryxell liftoff mats and glacier meltwater in Antarctica - MAT-05 (SPAdes) (version 2) | ecosystem: Environmental > Aquatic > Freshwater > Ice > Liftoff... | reverse complement strand
AATTAACAGCAGACGAAAAGGAAGTTATCAAAAAGGCAATATCAAATCAAATTGACATAGTTATTCAAGGTGCAAAAGAGCTAAATGTTGACAAAGCTGCAAGTGTTTATTCAGACGATGCCGCACATAAAAATGTAAAAGAGCCAAAATTTACCAACCGCACACCAACCGCGACAAGTATTTGGACAGTTTGGAGTATAATTTACACATATTTTACGACCTTAATTCATTTCGACCCTCCTTGACAACTGCAATTTAAAAGACCAATATTCAAAACTATTTTATACTTTTAATCACAATTAAATTAAAGACAAATGAAAAAAATATCCATATTATCGTTACTGATTTTTTCTTTCAACACAATTTTAGCTCAAACAAATAAGCTCAGTGAAGAAGAACGAAATAAAATAATAACACAACATAATAAAGAACAATTAGCTAATACTGCCAATTGTGAATTAATTATATTAGGAAAACAGATTAATAAGTCATTTACTTATTATGCAAAAATTGACGGACAAAAACATATTTATACTGGTAAGACAATTCAAATACTAAAAGTAATCAAGGGTTCTACTGACCTTCATGCAATTGAATTACTTTGGGATTTGGGGGGACAAATAATAATTGAAAAAGATGGACAAATTGTAGATATTGTAACGGAGGAAAAGCCAATAAATGATTATACTATTGATTACATTCCTACATCTCATGGCTTTGTAACTGATTCTGGATATTTCTGTTTGAACAAAATGACAATCTCGAAATTAAACAAACAGAATCAATTCGAAGAAGTAGTTGTTTTTAAACCAATTGATATGATTGCTATTAAAAATTATAGTAGTGATATTAAATTTTATGCCCAATATAACCAATTAGAATTTACTTCACTTGAATCACTGCATAAATCAATGGGTTTACCGTATGACAAAACAAAATCAGTAAAAAAAAAAGAACAAGAAAAACTGCGGATTCAAAACAAGAGTGAAATAAATAAACAGAAATTCAAAACAACAGAACTTAAAATAAATCAAAAAAAGCAAGATTATATAAATAATCAACATAGTTCTTCATCAACCTCTGAAAGCTGTAAAGAACCTTTTTTTAGTGAGTTCTTAAACGGTACAAATCTTAATAAAGCTCTCGAAATATTTAATCCACGGACAACTGCCTTAAATTTACACGGATTTGTTATTAAAGCTGGATTAATTGGACAAACGACATTAATTTCAATATCACTTAGTGGTACAATTCAACCTAAGGGAACTTATGTTATTTCCAATGTTAGTGCCGATTCTAGTATTGTATCAGTTGCCAATTTAGTAATAAATGATTCAGCATTGCTAAGTGCTGTTAGAATTACTTTAGAAGATTCAACTGGTCGTATTTATGATAAAATAGGGAGTACTCAATTAATTGAATGGTTAACTATTTCTATACCATTCTATGCCTCTCACAGTTTTAAAAGAGATTATAATATTTCTCAAGGCGACACCAATTGGGTAACTGCTCAAACTACATGGAATGCCATTCCACAAAATGACTTTTCAAATATACACAGACATACCAATGTTTGTAGTCCATTATCTAATTCAATAAATTTTGAATTTGATAACTTTACAGTAAGTAATTCGAGTGGAAATAACTATGCAGAATTTGATATAATGGCAACATCAAGTTCAGGGGCATATCTGCAAAACGCACCATTTTGGGTTGGTTACAGCAATTCTGCTTTTATCCAAAATGTTGTTACAAACAGTGTAATTACAGTTACAAGAGGTGCAACATTTGGAAATAGTTATGAAGACCCTCAAACATCAATTTGGGATTCATTGCCAAATATGTTTATAGTTGGAATTACTGATGCTTACACTGCAAGTTCATGGAATAGACCATACATAGGAAATACTCCTGTTCAAGTACTTCACTTCAAAATTGAAATAGCCAATTGTAATCAAAATATTGATTTTAATTTCTTAGAACAAGCAACATCTTCATTTGTAACATTAGGATGCCCAACTGCAACAGAAGATGCCATAACTGGAAATTATTATTTCTTTGACAATGTTTATTATTCAAATTTAACCAACGCTGCAATACCTCCATGTTCAATTTATATTTCACAGATAAATGGCTCTCCAACAGCAGCAAATTGTATTGGCGGAGATATTAATAATATTCAAAGCAAAATAACAATTCAAGGAGCATATTTTGGAGCAACAATCGGTAAAATTAGAATGAAAAACAGTAATGATGGAGGACAATCATTAACAACTCTTGATGATTATGATATTATTTCTTGGTCAGACAATGTTATTAATGTGTTGGTTCCTAATGTAATTTCATCTGACACCTTAACTCCATCGCTAGACCCTCATTCTGTGGGTTCCGGCACTATAAGGGTTATTCATGCTAACGGAATTGATTCCACAACAACATCACCCAATGTTGATGTTAGATATTCACTACTAAATTATAGTGCCTTAAATGGAAGCAATCCCTCATTTAAAAATAGGAGAATTTTATCAGGCCGAGAGGGAGTAGACCATAAAATAAAATTCAAAATTAGCGACCGCTTAAACCAAATACCAGGTGCAAAAGATTGTGTCGCAAAAGCAATTAGAGATTGGAGATGCAGCACAACTGTAAATTGGTATTTTGATTCCTTAACCACATCTATTGACACAGTCAGACATGATAGCATATGTATTATTGGTTTAGGTGCAAACAGCAACGCTTCTGTTTTGGCAAGTACACAACGATTTAGCAAATTTTGCTTAGGAACAAGTGGATTAAATAATCAAATTTCATTTGTAAATGATGTAGATATTAGATTCAGCAATACCTTTATCAACGATATGCATTTTGATACAACATTCACACAAGATATTCCTGCTGGCAAATATGATTTTTATCATATTATTTTACACGAATTAGGACATGCTGCATTACTGGGGCACACTAACGAAGAGACAGATATAATGTATTACAGCGTTCCAACAGGACAAACTCAAAATCAGCGAGTTTTCTACATTGACTATGGTAATTTAGATGGTGGTATTGATGTAGCACTTAAAAGTGCAAACACAAATTATTCTAATTGCCCAATTGGAGGAGCAATGCCATACGAAGCATCTGGAAACTGCACAGGCGGTACATCTGGGGACAGATATATTTCAACCAACTCAAACAATACATTAAACATTTTCCCTAATCCAACAAGCGATTTGTTAAACATCACATACTCTTTGACAAATAATAATAAAACGCAAATTCAAATATTCAATTCATTGGGTCAAATTATCAAAGAAGTAGTAAACCAACAAACAGCAGGAACATATACTCTCTCTGTTGATACAAAAGCATTCGCCAACGGTATTTACTACATTAGATTTTCCGATGGAGTAGATACTAAACAAGCTAAAGTTATTGTGCAATAAACTAATTAATAGTCAAAAAATCCTTTTGTAAATCAATGGGATTTTTTGACTATTTTAAAAGAAATAGCTAGAATGGTTTTTAAATTTCGCTTTTACTCCTGCATTTCAATTTTACTTCTTTCTTCTTATTCAAAAGCACAATATTCAAAAGAATTTTATACAATAACAGCAGATGAATCTTGTAAATTACTAATTGATAGTGTTGCTAAATGTTGGCTTCTTGATTCATGTGTACATATTGGAAATACATTAATATGTGATTCTATTGATGTATCACAAAATGTATATTTCGATAGTACAGGTGTAAATTTTAATAATGCCAATTTATATACATATGTTTATAACCTTAAGGAAATTTATCCTGTCGACTCTATCAATAACACCAGTTTAGTAAGCCAATGGTATCCATCCCCACCAGAAAACACAAAATTTTCATACTCAATTTACGTATATGATAGTTTAGCTACTTCTGTTCCTCTATATCCATGTGGTTTTACACTTGGTCAGAATAAAATCACAAAATCTGCACAGAATAATTTAAGTATATTTCCCAATCCAACTAACGAAAAATTGAATTTAGTTACAGAATTCAATAATTCAAATAACGTTAGAATTATAATTTCAGACATTACAGGTCGTAAAATATCCGAAATTAATAAAGGAAAATTGGAAGCGGGTAAACATTACATTGAAATTGATGTGAGAGATTTTAAGCAAGGACTATACTTAGTCCAATTAGTCAGCAATGAAAATGTGATATCAACCAAAAAGTTTATTAAAAATTAAACATGAAAAATTTTCTCATTTCTCTAATTTTAATTTCATTTTCAAGTAGAGCCCAATCTTTAGATGGTCAACTTGATTCAACATTCGGTACAAATGGAGCTGCATTCTCCAATTTTACTGGAGTTTCAATTGGGTTATCATTCAAATTTGATAGCAATAAAAACATTATTGCCTGTGGTCAATATATGGGCTCTGTGAATTATGATTTTGCAGCAATAAAATTCGATTCTCTTGGAGTAATTGATACAACTTTTGCTTCAAATGGTAAATTCATATATAGTTTTGGCCTTGATGATTATGCTAATTCGCTCTTAATTCAAAATGATGATAAAATTATTTTAGGCGGTGTTTCATCTACTTGGGATGGATTTAATGTAAACAGTATATTCAACCAATTTTCATTGCTTCGGATATACAATAATGGAACTATTGATTCTACATTTGGAATTGATGGGAAATTTGAGTTAGATTTCGACCCAATAGATTGTGGCGCAGTTACTTTGGCTTTGCAATCGGATGGAAAAATTATTGCTGTAGGTAGGTATAATAATGGTTCAAGTCTTCAATTTATTGCTATTCGTATAACCACTGATGGCATTCTTGATACCAATTTTGGCAATGCTGGCATTGCTATAATACAATTGGATAATTATGCGAAAGATGATGAAGCAACTTGCTGCGTAATCCAGCCTGACGATAAGATAGTAATAGGAGGAGTTACAATTGACCAGCCGCTTGGTGGAAAGGTTTTTGGTATGGTGCGTTTAACTCCCGATGGATTGTTAGACACTAATTTCGGCACAAATGGAATTGTAAAAACAGATATTCCTAATCAGGGAAATGATTTAGCTTCAGCTATAACAATTCAAAGCAATGGTAAAATAATACTGGCAGGCACTTGCAAAAATTCAAAAATTATGGCTATTTGCAGGTATAACCCCGATGGCACACTTGATAATGAATTTGGGAATCAAGGTATTGACACATTAAATATTTCTTTAGGTAAAGATATAATAAGAGATGTCTTGGTATTAGATGATGAGAAAATAATATTAGTTGGAGAAACAAGCAGCAATGCTTGTATTCTCCGACTTAAAAAAGATGGTAAAATTGACTCTACTTTTAACTTTACAGGTATAAATTACTTTGGTAATTCTACAGGTGAATCATTCAATAACATACTTTTAATGAGCCCAAACAAAATAATTGCCGCAGGTTATGCAAAAGACAGCGCGCAGATTTTTCAGTTCTCGGCAGTAACTTATAACTCATTTTTATTCAGTGGAATTAACAACACAGAATCCATTATTACCGAATTAGAAATCTATCCAAACCCAGCTAATGAAACCATTAACCTACAAAACATCCAACCCAACACCTTAATAACAATTACCAACATCACTGGCCAAATAATACTACAAACAAGCCTAAACCAAAGCAACCAAATAAATATAAGCAACCTAACAAGTGGCTTATATTTTATCCAATCCCAATCAAATAATAATTTCCAAACAACAAAATTCATCAAACAATAAAAAAAAACAGCCTCCCAAATTTTGGGAGGCTGTTTTACATTAAATTAAACTCTAAAGGTTACTCCAAAGCTTTCATTAAAAAACTCTTCCCACTTGTTACCCCTGTTTGTATGCTTACAGTAAAATCACTGTCTTGTCTTGTCCTAAAATAGGTTTACACTAAAAAGTGTAAAACATGGACAAAAAAATCATTAAAAAAGCGGCTAAATATTTTCCCTCCCGCAAAACACCACCGCACATAAAAAACAAAAAGCGCTCACAATGCACCGCACGGGTCAGCGCAGAAAAAACACGGACACGAAACAATTGTACCGCTGGAAAAAGATTGGCTGCTTATAACAGCTAAGGCTTCGTTGCGCCTGCAAGGCGAACAATGAAGCCAATGTTGCACGGAACCATTTTTTATTTTACTATGGGGATTGCGTCTTGAGTATCGAGGCGCATTTTTATTTTAAGACGATTTGCAATGAAGGATTTTGCAAACTAATATATTAATTCAGTTGTTTTTTGTAAGAATTTGTATCATACAAAAATAAAAATATTCAATTCTTTTGGATAATCGCAAAGCGTTGCCAGCTCTTTATTTTTCAATAAAAAATTTAGTTCATAGTTATCGATTTCAATACTTGTGTGTTGTGTGTTCTCCAATTTATTGGTGGCCCACGTTGATCAAAATCCATTAATCGTATCATGCTTTGTTTTTTACAACAAGGGCAAAGCAAAGGATTAAAAGGTTCAGCTTTTGTTGTTATAGGTTTTACATTTATGTTTTCAAATTGATCTCTAATGGTTGGTATTGCTGTCCCTTTAGCGGTGCTGCTCAATATTCCATAATGCCGTATGCGTACAAATCTTTTGGGTAAAATATGCAACGAAAATCTGCGAATAAATTCCATTGAATTTAAGGTGAGCTGCTTTTTCTTTTCATTGTCTTTATAATCTTTGTACTTAAATGTGATGTATTATGACACAACTTTTACACAAGATATTCCTGCAAACAAATTTGATTTCTATAGTATAATACTTCATGAATTGGGTCATGCCATGCTTTTAAGTCATACAAATCAACAAACAGATATTATGTATTATAGTATTCCTCCCAGACAACTTCAAACTGAAAGAGTATTTTACATCAACTATGATAATTTAGACGCTGGACAAAATGTAGTAACCAAAAGCAATAATACAACCTTTAATTGCAACATAGGAGAAACTATTTTTTACGAAACATCTGGTTTTATTGAGGGAATATTATTTATTGTTTAAGCCAAAAGAATGGCTTTTTGAGGGTCAAAACAACAATAAACCTTATGACGCAAGAAGTTTATCAAATGTTTTAAAGCAAGCGCTTGGCAAAACAAATATAAATAAGCCAGTAAGTTTGCATTGGCTTCGTCATAGTTATGCAACCCATTTACTAGAGGCTGGAACAGATTTGCGATATATACAAGAAATACTAGGGCATAGCAGCAGCAAAACCACTGAAATTTATACGCATGTAAGCACGCGTAATATTCAAAAAATAATAAGTCCGTTTGATACTTTATAAGAAAAAATGAGTATTTTTGAATGAAATGAATCGGCCATCTTATGGCACAAAGCCCACCCAAACAGGTGGCATACCAGCCATTTTATGGCTGGTATAAACAAGTTATAAGCCATTTTAAAAAAAACACGACATGAGACATAATAAAAAATCACATCAAAAAAACTCGACTTCTGAGAATAATCAATTTTTAGTTAGTCGAAGAGATTTTATAGGTAAGTCTGCAATCATTAGTATTGGCTTAATGCTTCCAAACTACCTTACTGCATTTGCAAAAAGCTCCAAAAACAATATGACAATGGTAGACCCTGCAACTGCAATGACAGCAATAACAGCTGCAAAAACAGCATTGGATATTATGGCAAGTTTTTCAGGCAGCAGCGACTCTGGTATAGCAGCAATGTTGAGGTATCAAAATGCTTTACTACATCTTATTATTGACCAATTAGGAGAAATTCAAAGGTCTTTATTGACTGTACAAAACGCAATTGCAGTATTACCTGAACAAATAAAAAGTGCCCTAGCGGAACAGTTCAGAATTGAACTCATCGCGAACATTAATGGCGCTGCCTCAAGATATATTACAAATGTACTATCCCCAAGCTTGTCTAATCCCGAACTTATTAATGAATTGCAAGTTCAAAACGAGATTTCTAACATTGTATTTATCGTAGATCAGAATATTAGCACTTTGCTTGAAACCCAGACAGGAATTGGACCTGAGGCTTGTATGATTGCACCCTTAGCAATGAGTTTGAATATTGCTGGACGAACCAACTTAAATTATTCAAAGAGCGTTAAAGTCTCACAACTTTTGAGGTATAGAAAATGGTTTGATGATATGCTAAGTGATAAGCCTGGGTCAATAAAAAGTGTGCAGAAACAATCTATGATAGATCATGATCGATATATTTCTCAATTGGATAACAATCCTCTGGCAAATCGTTTAGGCATAAAGAATTTTATAATAGGTGGTTCTCAAATTGGGATAGAGGATACCGATCCAGCAGTTATGATATCTAGAAGTGGTGTTTCATGTGATATAATCGAAGGTAAACCTTGTGATAAATATGGTGGTTGGAGACCCAATGATTCCTTTCTTTCTAGAGCATTTTCTGGAATTTACATTAGATTAAGCAGTGTAACAAAAGTTTTAGATAAGCAGTTGGACGCCTACACCCTACAATACAACCAATCTGAACCGCTAATCTACTCCAAAGATGAACCGAATTCCATGACCACTTATAAACCATTTAGTGGCAAGTACCATTATTTACATACAGTGCCAAATAATACAAAACTACCATCGAATTACATTAAGGAATTAGTTGAGTCTGATAAAACTGCTGCTAGAAACAATAATGCTTTTAGAGAGGAAATAAAATTAGCAATTACACAAGCAAATTTGGAAAGAGCCAAGATTAGCTTTTGTGCTCAAGCCCAAGTAGTGGCTCTCAATACAAAAAAAAGAATTGAAGAATACATAAACACAATCGAATAATGAAAACAGCAACATTAATATTTATTCTAATTTTTAGCTTATCTCAATTGTCTGCACAATACCGACCTCCGGGCATGGCTGATATGAGTTTTTACAACAACCTTGGCGACCTTCTTGAATCGAAATCTCATGAACTGCAAGATGATGTTTTTAAAAATACCGCCCAAAACGAATCAAAAGCTCGTCAACAAGATATCTTTAACGCTTTAAAATGGATAGGAGAAGGAGGATATTTATTAAGATTAAGAGTTCAGGAAGACCCAATTACAAGAAACAAAGTGCCTTTACCAATAGAATATATTGGAGTCGGCAAAGTTCCAGCTGACATTGTTATTGCAAATTCTATAAACCCCACCATATCATCTTCACCGAATGAAAACTTACGTGTGCAATCATCATATATTTGGATTACGATTAAAAACAAAGATTCAAGAAAACCCAAACTTGTATTCGGAGATATTTATGGAGAATTCGCTAAACAAGTAAACCAGAAAGTTTTACTTCACATGTTAAATAAAGATATGCTGGAGTCTTTTTTTATTTCTCAAAAGGCAGTGTATTTTGAGACAATAAAAAACAATCTATATAAACAAATATCCGACAGAACAGTGGCTTCAAACACTGAAAACCTTATGCAGTCATTCCTGAATCAGGCACAGCGACTGAAAAGTATTGAAGAAAAACTTCAAAAAGACCTAAAAAAAATAGAAGAGGCTAATGCTGTTTTAAAGTTGATTAGTGACTTACAAACTGTGCTTTCTGTTGCTAGCTTGGCGATTCAAATTTCTGCCGCATTAGACGATATACCACAAGCGAGTTTGAATGCAGCAACCACACCAGCTGAACAAGTCAAGGTAGTAAATGAATATATGCTGAGAAAGGGGGACGTAGTTGAAACTTACAGACAAGAAATTATTTTGGAAGGAAAAACACATAATAATTTCAAGCTTGATTTAGAGAATCAATTAAAAACTTTAGGAGTTCCAGATGAAATGATTAGACCATTGCTATATTAAAATGCAACTATTTAAAGAACGCGGAAAAACGGCTAATAACAGCACCTACAAGAAATTGGCGGTTCAGTGGTTAAATGAAGCTGTGTGCTTCGTATCAAGTTTTGTGGTGGCAGACAGCTTAGTGCTTCGAAATCGCCAACTTCTTGTAGCTGCAAACCGTCAAACCGTCTAAAAACTCACATTCATTTGTTGAATACTTTTCATTGAAATAAAAAAAAGTTTTCTTCTTTTTTTTATTTTTGTGGATGCAATTTATACAAGGAAAAAACAGAACCCAAAGCATTCTATTCCCTGAGAATTTAGACCAAATTGTAGATTCAGAAAACGAAGTTCGTATCATCGAACTTTTTGTTGAAAGCATCAACCTTCCCGATTTTAAATTTATCATCAAAGAAACCAAAGAAGGTCGCCCTGCTTATCATCCTAAAGATTTACTGAAACTATTTATTTACGGTTATTTAAACCGCATTCGCAGCAGCCGTGCTTTGGAAAAAGAATGCAATCGCAACATTGAACTGATGTGGTTAATGAAAGAGCTTGCTCCGGACCATAATACCGTTTCAAATTTCAGACGAGATAATGAAAAAGCAATACGTAAAGTTTTTCGTTACACCGTAAGCATTGCCAAGCAGTTTGATTTGATTGGCGGTAAACTTGTTGCTGGTGACAGCACCAAGCTACGTGCGCAAAACAGCAAGAAAAATAATTTCAATGAAAAGAAAATTGAACGTCATCTGGCATATATTGATAATAAGTTGAATGAATACAATACCGCATTAGAAACAGCAGATGAAGAAAATAAAAAATTAATTGAACTGGAAATTCTAAAGCAAAACAGACGTAAAAGACAATACAATGCCTTGAGTGATCAACTTAAAGAAACAGGCGAAGTACAAATCTCCACATCCGATCCTGATAGCCGTCAACTCATTACACGTAATAATATTACTGAAGTAGCTTACAACATACAAACTACTGTAGATGCCAAACATTATATTCCTATTGATTATAAAGTAACCAATCAGAACGACAGCAAAGCCATGGGTGGAATGCTCAAAAGAGCAAAAGTAATTTTAGGTACAACCGATTTTACTGCACTTTATGATAAAGGATATCACACTGGAAGCGAAATAAAAACCGGCATTGATTTAGGAATTAATATTATGGTGGCTATTCCGGAAGTAGCTTCCAATGCACCGGACACAGCATACAATGTTGCAAATTTTATTTATGATAAAAAAAATGACACGTATACTTGTCCGCAAGCAGAACTGCTAACGACCAATGGAAGCTGGTATAGAAAAAACAGAGGGAAATCGTTCACACAGATGAAACATTACAAAACAAAAGCTTGTGGTAATTGTCCGGTAAAAAATTTATGCACTAAAAATAAAGATGGGAGATTGATAGAACGCAGTGAACATGCACCATTTATAGAACAAAACAGATTAAACATTGAGGCGAATCCTAAAATATATAAAAAGCGTCAAGCAATTATTGAACATACTTACGGAGTAATGAAACGGCAATGGGGTTTTTATTTCATTAGCACTAAAAAAGGTATGAAACGCGCCAGTGCCGATGTTGGATTTATGTTTATCGCTTACAATTTACGCAGGCTTATGAACATTTGTGAAAAAAATGTAATAAAAAAGTTCCTTGAACAGCTTTGTTTTTTTGTTTTTGAAAAAACGACCTTCATGAAAGCAAATAAATTGTTTTTAATTCATCCGAATTTTACAAAACACAATTCCGAATATTTTTTGAAGGCTGCTTAAAACGCGTTTTATTAGCTTATATTTTTTTACAAACGGTAGTTTTTAGACGAACTGCCGTTAGCTGCAACCCACCCTATTCCTCCACGCCATTGACTTCCAAAGCTAACGTTTGCCTGAGGACGATAAATTTCCGTAATTTGCATTGCTCTATGAAAGGCCGTTCTTACGATTGTTGCGTAATAGCACGAGTGCAATCCTGGTTGAAATG
>Ga0209181_10010786_pt1 | contig 11811 bp, 7 predicted proteins | sample MAT05_FD_187208 | JGI IMG/M metagenome (GOLD analysis project Ga0209181, IMG submission 187208) | Freshwater microbial communities from Lake Fryxell liftoff mats and glacier meltwater in Antarctica - MAT-05 (SPAdes) (version 2) | ecosystem: Environmental > Aquatic > Freshwater > Ice > Liftoff... | reverse complement strand
TACCGGCAGACAAATTTTTAAACACGAAGTTGCACATATACAGCAAAAGCATACACACGACAAACTATTTGTAAACATCATCCTCATTTTTTGCTGGTGCAACCCGTTCTTTTGGCTGTACCGAAAAGAGCTGAACATGATACATGAATTTATAGCCGATAAAAAAGCTGTGGAAGACAGCGATACTGCAGCTTTTGCCGCCATGATATTACAGGCGGCTTATCCAAAACATCGTTTTGAATTAGTCAATAATTTTTTCTACTCACCCATAAAACGCCGTTTAATTATGTTAACTAAAATTGACAACCCACGTGTAAGTTATTTTGCAAGGATAATGGTTTTACCGCTGGCAATACTTGTTTTTGCAGCTTTTAGTTTAAAGCCAAAAATTAATGCATTTAAAGCAGTAACAAGCTTTAGCATAGAGTCTAATATTACTGACAAAGCGGCAACAGCTCTGTTAATTGATAGCCTGTTTAAAAGTATTCCTAGATTTAAAAACACAAAAGATACGTTTCCAAAAAATATAAGAGAAAACGATACAACTGGCAAAAAGCCAATTTATATTTTAAATGGAACCGAAATTGATGAAAAAAACTTCTCATCTATCAGCCCAAACGATATTGAAAGCATAAATGTTTTAAAAGATAAAGATGCAATTCAAAAATATGGTGATAAAGCAAAAAATGGAGTTGTGGAAATACTTCTTAAAAAAGACAGAATAGTCGTTTCTGAAAGTAAGAACCCGGAATTAATGTCTGATTCAATTATTTATGTTTATGGTTTCACTTACAAAGGCAGATTAGGATGGAAAATCAATGACGTTGTTATTCCAAATAATGCACTGTATATTTTAAATGGAAAGGAAGCACGGGAAGAAATAGCAGCTAAGATTGCAGACAAAGATGTAGCTGATATTACCGTATTAAAAGGCGGGGAAGCAACAAAAAGTTATGGCTCGAAAGCGCTAAACGGGGTTGTTATAATAAATACAAAACCCGGTTACGAAATACGAATTTGGAAAGCTGATACTTTGAAATTTTACAGAAATGCAAAGCTTTCACCAGTTAATAAAAAAATGTTGGTAATTGTTAATAACAAATTTTATTATGATAAAACATTGCAGCAGGTGGCAGATGAGCTGGGTATAATTCAATTTGAAACAATATTTTTTTTACCCCCTGAAAAAGCTATTGCGAAATATGGCGAAATGGCAAAGGATGGCGCTGTGCTTGTAACATTAAAAAATATAAAAGAATCCGTTTTTAGCGAAAATAGTGACGATGTGAATATCGCCATCCAGGAACCAAAAATATATCTCGGCAACAGCACAGGGGGCAAAATAAATCTTGAATACCTAAAAACAATAAACGAGGTCAATGTATCTGGCGGAATCGCATTTGTGAGCGGTACACTTTACATAAGTGGTCCGGGGTTTGATAAAAATGTATTGCAAATTCAGCTCCGCACTGCTTCGCTTTCAAATGTACAAACTTCCTTTAGTAGATGTAAGAATGGCGCACAGCTAGTCTTTGATGCTGTGCGTGTAAAAGATAGAAATGGTGATGAACGTACGCTTCAATCAACGATGCCGTTTATTGTGTACGATAAGAATACAGAAATTAGTGAGTCAGCCATCATTAAAAATTGAATGGATCTCTGGTATTTCTATAACTATCGCTGAATTTTTGATTATAAAATTTACAAATCGGGAAGGTTTTATTTTTCGGGCACCAATTTTATGAATGTTATTGCATTCAGAGGTGACAGCTTATAAAAAGCAGTCACCTCTTTTTAATATCGTATCTCTTCATCCATCAACTTTATCACCAACTCCTTCTTATCACTCTCTTCTACCCTGCCAATAACCTGCGCCGCAATGCCAAATTCATTTGCAGCCGCAATCATTGTATCTGCATCGGCAGCATCGCAATAAATCTCCAGGCGGCAGCCCATGTTAAACACTTCGTACATTTCCTTATTGTTGCTGCCGCTGTTTTCTTTAATGATGTTGAATATTTCAGGCGGCTCAAAAAGATTATCTTTTATTACTTTCAGGTGTTTCCCATGGTCAGACGGGACGTCAGAACGTGGTGAAGGCAAATACTTCAAGCACTTGGTTTGTCCGCCGCCGCTGCAATGAATAACCCCATGTATTTTATCAAAATGATTTTCCAGTAAGCCTTTCATTACCGGGGCGTACGTACGGGTGGGGCTTAGTAAAAGTTGACCTATGGTTGTAATAAGTTGTTCGTTGTTCGTTGTTGGTTGTTCGGGTGCTGAAGATTGATCACTTTCGGTCAACGGCCAACCAACAACTTTCAACGAATCATTTAACCGGTGTTTACCTATATAAACAACTTCATCATCAAGCCCAGTATTATAACTTTCTTTAAAATTTTCTGCATAAAATTTACTCAGCACATCATGCCGGGCGCTGGTTAGGCCATTGCTGCCAAGACCGCTGTTGTACACTGTTTCGTAAGTTGATTGGCCGTAACTGGCAAAACCAACAATTACATCACCAGCTTTTATTTTATTATTACTGATGATTTTATTTTTTGGCCAGCGGCTGGTCATGGTGCCGTTAACTGCAATGGTACGCACCACATCGCCTACATCGGCAGTTTCGCCGCCGAGGTAATGTATGTTTACTCCAAATGTTTTTAGCTGATCAAATAATTCCTGTGAGCCAGTAATAATTTGTTCCAGCACTTCGCCCGGTATCAGGTTCTTATTACGATCTATGGTGCTGTTAAAAACAATATTATCGTAAATGCCCACACAAAGCAAGTCATCTAAGTTCATCACGATGGCATCCTGTGCAATGCCTTTCCAAACAGAAATATCGCCGGTTTCTTTCCAATACAAATAAGCCAGAATACTTTTGGTGCCGGCTCCATCGGCGTGCATGATGTTTACAAAAGCATCATCGCCACCCAAGAAATCGGGATAAACTTTGCAGAATGCATTTGGGTACAAACCCATGTCGAGGTTTTTAACCGCAGCATGTACTTCTTCTTTTTGGGCCGATACGCCCCTTTTGGAATATAAAGACATTAATTAGTTGTTGGTTGATAGTTTTTAGTTGACAGCCTTTAAGCGGTTGAACAATTATATTAAACCGCAAATTTACAAATCCAATACCCATTATCCATTAAATAATTATTCCTGCCTCGCCGGCAGGCAGGCATTATCCATTAACACGTATTCGTTTTAAAATTATCAATTAGATTTGCACTCCTAATTATGCAAATACACCGCAACATAGCTGATCTACCAAAATTCAGGAATGCCGTTATCACTATCGGCACTTTCGACGGGGTTCATATTGGCCACAAACAGATTATTAATAATTTGAAAACTGAGGCTACTGCTGCCGATGGTGAATCGATTATCATTACTTTTCATCCGCATCCACGTAAGGTAGTTTCGTCGGTAATTACCGGTGTAAGGTTGATAAATACCTTATCTGAAAGAATTGAATTGCTGGAAAAGACGGGTATTGATCACCTCGTAATTGTTCCGTTTACCGATTATTTTGCCAGCCAGACACCCGAAGAGTATATACAGGATTTTTTGGTTGATAAATTTAAGCCGCATACCATCATTATCGGTTACGATCACCGTTTTGGAAAGGACCGGGCAGGCGATTATAAAATGATGGAAGAAAAAGCAGTTGTTTATAACTACCAGCTTAAAGAAATTCCTGAGCACATTCTTAATACCATAAAAGTAAGCAGCACCAACATCCGCAATGCCATTCTGCGTAGTAATGTTGAAGAAGCCAATGATTTTTTAGGCTATGAATTTTTCTTTGAAGGGGAAGTGTTTCATGGTGATAAGATTGGCCGCACCATCGGCTACCCTACTGCCAATTTAAAAAGTACCGATGAAGAAAAGATTGCACTTGGTGATGGTATTTATGCAGTATATGCAACGGTAGAACGCAAAACCTACAAAGGCATGATGAGCATAGGTTTCAGGCCAACAGTAAATGGCAAATTACGGGTAACCGAAGTAAATATTTTTGCTTTTACCGAAGAGATTTATGGACAAACCATCCGGGTTACGGTAAAAAAACATTTGCGTAGCGAAGTTAGATTTGATGGTTTGGAGGCATTAAAAACACAACTGCACAAAGACAAAGAAGATAGCCTGGCTTGTTTGTAGGAATTCGCCTGTGGCGAATTCTGAACACGCCAAAAGGCTTGTTCTTACTGAATTTGTCTTCGACAAATTGAATTCGCCAAAAGGCGAATTCCTACTTAAAGCCCAATACAGATTTAATGTACAAGAGTGTCCTTCGGCTACGCTCAGGATAAACTGCCAATGAAGCTGAAGAAAGAAATATAACCGGGCTCAAAAAAATTAAATTCAAAATTCCCCACGGCGTATTTTAACGTACAACCATCTTTACCACCATCTCCTTCATCAACGCTGCATCCGAAGTTCCGGTATCGCCCACGCCCACGCCTTTTAAATTGTAATGATGCAACAACAATAATATTCTTTCTATACCATCGTACCCGTAGTTATTAATTGTTTCCAATGCGCTTTTTACTGCATTGGCGTTAAAATAAAAATGTGGTTTAAGTGCTGCTTCGCTTCTATCCTGCATACCAAAAACGGTGTACACTTTACTAAAGCTGGAATACAGTGCAGGTAAAATCATCTGTATGGGCCCGGCCTTGGGGTTACCTTCAAAATACTGAATAATTTTTATGGCTTTGGCGAGGTCTTTTTTTGCAATGGCAGCCTGTAGCTCAAACACATTATACTCTTTGCTGATGCCGATATAGCGTTCAATATCATCTTCGGTAATGTCTTTCTTACCTTTTAAATTCAGCGCCAGCTTTTCAATTTCATTTACAATACGGTTTAAATCGTTGCCTATGTGTTCATCAAGCAGGCTGATGGCTTTTGCATTGATGGTATATCCCTGCGACCGTACATAAGTACCAATCCATTCCTGCAGCTTATATTCTTTTACTTTTTCAGAAGTAAATATCTCAGCCGATTTTTTTAGCAGCTTGTGCAGTTTCGATCTTTTATCGAGTGTTTTGGTTTTATGGGCAACTACAAAAATAGTAGAGCTAAGTGGGTGCTCAGCATAGCTTTCTAACTTATCAAGATCTTTCATCTGTTGTGCCTCTTTAAGCACAACAACCTGCCGCTCGGTAAACATGGGATATCTTTTACAGGCATTTACAACAGCCGCCCAGTCGGCATCTTTACCATAAAACACAGTTAAGTTAAAGCCAGCTTCAGCCTCATTTAAAATTTTATGTTCGGCATAATCTACAATCATATCAATATAATAATCCTCCTCACCCTCAAGCCAGTAAATATTTTTAAAAACCTTTTTCTGCCATTCGCTAATAATTTTTTCTGCACTCATATTTCAAAGATAATACTTACTCCATTTTAAAAGTTTTTAACACAGCAATAACGCCGGTAATAAAACGTTTTTTAAATTGTACTTTAACTTTGGTGTAATTTTAGAAGATGAAAAACATCAGTTTTTTTAGTTTAATATTGACTGATGCTGCTTTTCGTTTATAAAACCGCCAGAGAAAAACCTAAACTATGAGTTTCGAAAACTTTCCTACGACTGAAAAATCTATTGAGCCTGCCTTTAACCAACCGCAAAACAGGTGGCACACATATTTAACTGCCATTCTTATTATAGCTTTATTGTGTACCTGGGGATATATCATCTGGGATAAAAGCAGAACCAAGGATACCATTCATCAGAAAGACCTGGTAATCACCAACACTTCTTCGCAAAGAGATCAGTTACAAAAAGAACTAGAAGATGCCTCCCGGCTGTACGACATGATTAAAACGAACAGTGCCAACATGGTACACAGCAAAGACAGCACCATTTCTAAAAGAGACCGGGAGATTGCTGCAAAGCGTGAAAAGATACAGCAACTATTATCGAAGGTTGGCGCAACAGAGCAGGACCTGGCCCAGGCTAAAAGTTTAATTTCATCCTTAAACAATGATATTGTAAAATACAAAACCCAGGTTGAAACTTTGGAGGGTGAAAAAATTGTGCTGACAAAAGAGAAAAACATGGTAATTCAGCAGCGTGATAAAGTTCAAAATGATTTTGATTCTGCCAACAATGTAATAAAGCAAAAAGAAGAAGTGATTGACGTGGCAACTACCCTGCATGCCTCCAATTTTTCCGTTTTGGGTATCAATGAAACTGGCGACGGAAAGGAAAAGAAAACAAGCACTGCTAAAAGGGTTGATAAGCTGCGCATTTCATTTGATATTGACGAAAACCGGATTGCCCAATCGGGCATTAAGAATATTTATGTATGCATTACCGGCCCCGATGGCAAACCACTTGAAGCTGAAGCCATGGGTTCTGGTAAATTTAGCACCAGAGACGGTGCACAAAGATTTTATACGCAGAAAATTGATTTGAATTATACACAAGGCCAACGCCAGACCTTAAACATTGACTGGAAACAAAATGCCAATTTTGTAATTGGTGATTATAAAATTGAAGTTTATAACAACGGATTTAAGATTGGCGAAGGCATTGGCATTTTAAAGAAAGGCGGATGGTTTAGTTAGACTTTTTAATGTTTGGCCACTAATAGCAACTTTTCAAAGCCGGCATCACACTAAAAAATTGCCCTGATGGATGCCCTGCCAATATGTATCGTTCTTGATGATTCAGGTTTTCGTCCTTCGTACTGTACGCTCATTTCTATATTGCCAGCAAGCCGTTTTGTAAATTCTAAATTCCATAAATAATTTTTACCGGGCAATAATCCATCTAATAAAATATAACCCACCGTTGTATTTGCTGACCCGCTATAACCTTTGTAGCTTATCTGGTTAAGAGAAAACCGTGCATTGAGCGTGCTGCTTGACAAAATATTGTAACGTACATCTGCAGAAAAAATATGGTTGTTGGCTGATTCCATTGAATCAATGGTATTCCTTTTTTGTCCGTAGGCATAAGTTAAACTTGCTCTGAGGTTAGTTTTATACACGTACGATAAAGAAGGTTCAATAATATTTTGAAGCACTAGATAATTGCGGTTATCAAACTTCGGCCCCTTGGTATTTAACACATTTTTTATCTGCTTATAGCTAACCGTAGTAACAAAATTGCGGTTAATATTCCATCTTACTTTACCAACCAGATTACGTAGTTTGCGGCTCTCAAATCCGTAACTCAATAAAGATTTTCCGTCATTGATGCTATGTGTAATATCAAAACCCCATTTTATATTGCTACGGTTAAAAAACAACGTGTTTGATAAAAAGGAGCTTAAAGTGATGAGCGTTGTATCAACCAGTTTTTTTGTGAAGGGATTAAATTGAAAACCTCCCGTGCTGATGTCTTTCTTATTTATCTGCAAAGCAGAGCTGGTGCTGGAGCGGGATAATATTTTTTTAAACCCTTTTACTCCAGGCTTTAAAATCGCTTTAGGATTTAATGCAAAGCTGTAATTAAACTGTACATAATTTGCTTTTACATACTGGTTGCTGGGTGTAAATACCCTTATGTATTTTTTCTGATCCTGAAAAATAGCCACTTCAAATTCGTTCAATTCCGGAATGGCATTGCTATTATAATCAATCCAGGTAAATTCGCCCTGCCCTGCCGGCACTTCTACAAAAGTATATTCACGCTTTTGCTCCTGGCCCGATCCAATCTCGTACAAAACATTGCCAACAACAAAACCTTTTAATTCATTTACATAATACTCTGCCCTGCCCAACAGGCTTTCATCGGCTTTTTGTCTGCTGATTATATTATTAAAAATGTGGAGCTTGCGGTATGTTACATTTAATTTAAACTGGTGCTTTTCGCTCTTCAGCAAATCTGTAAATAAGTTGTAGTTGTCGCTTCTGTCAGCCCTTTCTAACCGGTAATTTACAGGCAACAAATCTGCTCTTGTAAAATAAGATACGCCCCATCTGTTGGCTTTTGAAGGGTTCGATCTCAGGTATAATTCCCACACGTTAAATGCATAACTGAATGCCGATAATGTATCCGTTTTTTTATCACGCAGGTTATTATTTTCGCTGTTGTATTTAAGCCCCACCTGCATTTTCTTTAACTTGGTTAGTTCTTTTTTCAAGTCAACTAATGGTCGTACAAAAGTTCCATCCTGGTTGGGGTTACGTGTAGTTGTTAAGCTGAACTGACTGGTAAGTTGCCAGCCATCATAATCATTAAAACTATTAAGCACATGCCGCAAACCATTGTAATTATTGCTGCGGTTATAATTGGTTACTTCGTATTGAAGAAAATTACCGCTGCTATCTGCCAGTTTTATTGCTCCGTTAATGATACGTTCATCGGCAACACCAATATCATACGGCAGGCTCCAGTCACGCAGAAATTCAATGTTCCTTATCCGCTCAACCGCTCTGAACCGTTCCTGCACAAATTCATAACCAAGTATTGTCTGCATATAAAACCGCTTTTGAAACAGGTTGATCCGGCCGCCATCTTTTATAAACTGCACCTTGGTTGCAAAGGCCTTATCGTTGCTTTTATCTTTGCTCGAAAAAAGATTTATATCGTAATCACTCATGGCTACTTCTACCTTAAGCCTGGTTGAGGGGTTAAATAGATATTCTCCTCCTACAGTTATAATGCGTTGCTTTTTAGGAGAGATGAGTAACAGCACCGGAGCATAATCGCCCTGTTTAATATTATTTGCATCGGGTTGCACCCAGGTAAAAACCTTTCCATTGGTTGCACTTTGCAGCACTGTATAATTGCCTTTGCCAGGCCCCAGGTAAGTAAAGCTTAAATTATAAAGAATATCATTGGGGTTGGTTGAAAAAACAAAAATAGAATCGTGTACAGTGCTATTGTATAGGGTATCAATTTTTTTATACAGAATTTTACCTGCACTCAATGTATCCCTTACTGCATTTACATAATAGGCGCTATCAACCCCATCACCAATATCAGCCAAAAACTGCTTCTGCTTCGAATCCAACACCTGATTAATAGACGAATTTTTCGCATCTGTATTATTATAGAAACCAATATTCAGAAAGAATTTATTCTTATAATTAACTTCATTGCTGGCATAAATCTGCGAGTTTAAGAAGTTACGGTCGGCATATTCAAACTCTACCTGTATCCGTTTATCTTTTGAAATCAACCGTTTTTGTGTAAAGGTTAACTCGGCTGTATTGTAATTGATAATGTAGTCCTGGTCTTCGCCACGTTGCAGCAACTCACCATCCATATAAACCCTTTCGGTACCGGCAAGTATCACAAAAAACAACTCCAGGTTGGGGCTGGTAAGCCGGTAAGGGCCTTGGTTGCCTTCCAATGGCGTTAACTGGTTGCGGGTAAATTTTCCTTTGGCAATAGCACCACTAAGTAATAAAGAATTAGAAATATTTTTTGTGATCTTATTATCTGTTATAAAAGAAACACCCTGTAATCTTTTATAAAAATTAAGAAAATAATTTTTGCTTTGCCTGATATCAATATCACCAAAATTTGCTTGCCAGCCTTTTTTCTTTATCTGCAGATAAATACGGTCAAAGTCACGCAGGTCCTGCGTATTACCATCGGGCTGCACTGGAATATTGTTGTCGGTTATAGCAGCTGTAAGTTCCAGGCTATCGCCAATAAAACCGTTTAGTTGCAGATTAAGGCTGCTGCTCACCACGGCGTCCTGGCTGTTGCCAAAAGAAATACCACGGCCAAAACTTCCTTCAGATTTTATGTTTCCAAAATCAGTAAGCGGGCTCGTTTGTTTGGAACTTACCCTTAATGTAAAAGGATTATTAGCAAGAAAATTATTGCGTATGCTATCGTAACTAAAACGCTTTACCACAGCATTCAATTTGTATGGGAAAACACGGTAGGTTACCGTAACAGTTTCTTTGCCTGGATTTTCCAGCCAGGTAATGGTTCCGTTTACTTCATCAATTTTGTAAAAATAGGGAGATATTCCATCAACAGTAACCGAGCCGGGAACAAGACTTAAGGAATCGAGCTTTACTGTTTTGCTTTTGGTACTTATTGTTATTTTACGAAGATTTGAAAGCGACGGTGGATTTATCTGTGCATATATAAATTGCACCGTTAAAATTAGCATTAGGGATATGTATAGCTTTTTAAGCTTCAATATATCTTTGGGATTAGTCTGTTAAAATTACTAATAATTACTTTAGGTTTAAAACCATATTTACAGGTACAGAAAAGCCTTCCATACAGAAGGCTTTTTATATAACTTCAATCAGGTTAAATTATTGTTCTGTAGTTAAACCCGCTTTTAGATACTCCCGGTTCATCCTCGCAATATTTGCAACTGAAATCCCTTTAGGGCATTCAGCCTCACAGGCGTAAGTGTTGGTGCAGTTGCCAAAACCTTCCTTATCCATCTGTGCCACCATATTTAATACTCTTGATTCTTTTTCTGGGCCTCCCTGCGGCAATAATGCAAGTTGAGATACTTTGGCACTTACAAATAACATGGCACTGCTGTTTTTGCAGGCAGCTACACAAGCTCCGCATCCTATGCAGGCAGCAGCCATAAATGCATCATCAGCATCTTTTTTATCAATTAGTATTGCATTGGCATCAACTGCATTACCTGTGTTTACAGAGATAAAACCGCCGGCCTGAATTACCCGGTCAAATGCACTTCGGTTAACCATTAGATCTTTAACTACCGGAAAAGCGGCTGCACGCCAGGGTTCTACCACAATGGTATCTCCATCTTTGTAGGCACGCATGTGGAGCTGGCAGGTTGTATTTTTTGTCCAGGGGCCGTGTGCCCTGCCATTGATGTACATGCTGCACATACCACATATTCCTTCTCGGCAATCATGGTCGAATGCAATGGGGTCTTTACCTTGTGTGATCAATTGTTCGTTCAGTACATCAAACATTTCCAGAAAAGACATCTCTGATGAAATATTTGAAACCTGGTAGGTTTCAAAATTACCTGCTGCTTTTGTGTTTTTTTGTTTCCACACTTTTAAAGTGAGGTTCATGTTGTAGTGTTCCATAATTAAATAAATTTTCCTTCCTATAAATTTATAGTGTGTGGTGTTACTTCAAACTGAGTTTGTTTTCTAATTAACCTTATTAAATCTCTGTTCCAATCAGTATTGTCATATTTTGGAACATACTCCCTTGATGATACAACTAAAGCATTTATTTCAAAATCCTGAATCTGGATTTTAGTTTTTTCAATTGAATTATATAATTGCTCACAAGCATCTTCCAAAAGAATTCCTTTTAGTTCTACATAATAAGCCAAAGATTTTTTATTTTTCAAAATAGCATAAATCTGCTTTGCTTTATCAAAAAGGAATAAGTAATCACATCTTCTTCCGTCCTTTTTCCCTGTCAAAACACATTTTTCAATGGGAACAACATCGCAAACTATTTCATATTGCTCATTCACAAAACTAATTTCTTTTCCTTCCTCTTCTCTGTATATCTTATGCTTAGTTTCTGTTTGAAAACACTCATTTAATGTTTTCATTTAGCTACACCTATTTCAATATTTATAATTTCATTAAATTCCGTATTTAACTCCCTGCTTACGCTGTCAATCATCGAAGATTTAATTAGACCTTCTTTGTCTTTTATATCTTCATGTATTGAGTACCCATTTTCATCTAGCTTTAATAAGTAGCAACTCACATCATCAGGATTTATCCAATTTTGTTGTGGTATAATATCACTTACTGCTGCTTTATGTACTCCACTTTCCATATTACCTACTTGATGTGCATACATCAAATTGTTTAATGAAGTAAGAATGTAAGGGCTATGGGTTGTGATTA
>Ga0209181_10010783_pt1 | contig 11813 bp, 10 predicted proteins | sample MAT05_FD_187208 | JGI IMG/M metagenome (GOLD analysis project Ga0209181, IMG submission 187208) | Freshwater microbial communities from Lake Fryxell liftoff mats and glacier meltwater in Antarctica - MAT-05 (SPAdes) (version 2) | ecosystem: Environmental > Aquatic > Freshwater > Ice > Liftoff... | reverse complement strand
ATTGCCGAACTCGATCGATGTGTTGCGAGCCTTGATCCGAATGATGAATGACGCCTCTCGGACGCCGCATCGTCAGCGCCATGCTCAACGCATCCAGAACGACCGTCACGTGTAGCGTCGTCGACATCGACCAACCGACAATCCGGCGGCTGAAGACGTCGAGAACGACCGCAAGATACAGGAAACCCATCCACGTAGGAATGTACGTGATATCGGCCACCCACAGCACATTCGGGGCATCCGCCGTGAACGCACGGTCGACCAGATCGGGCGCTTGACGCTTGCCATCGCGCACCGTCGTCACCACGAACTTGCGCCGACTGACGCCAACAATATTCGCCTCCCGCATCACGCGCGCGACGCGGTTCGGGCTGGCCGGACCCCCTTCCGCGACAAGCTCCGCATGGACGCGCGGAGCACCATAGGTTCCACGGGATACCGCATGGATCGTGCGCACTGTTTTGGTCAGTGTGGCGTTGTCCTGCGAACGCCGCGACGGCGCACGCTTTACCCAAGCATAATAGCCGCTCGCCGAGACCGCCAGCACGCGGCACATGGTGGCGATCGGAAACTCGGCCTGATGCGCCGTCACGAATCTGAACCCTTCGGTGGGATCACATCCGTCTCCCGAGCGAACCAGGCCGCGGCTTTTGAGAGGATGTCACGCTCCACTTTGAGCTGACGGTTCTCACGCCGCAGTCGGTTGATCTCGTCGCGATCCGCCGTCGTCGAGCCATCCTCGCGCGTACCTGCATCGCGGCCCGCTTGCGCGACCCAGTTGCGGATCGTCTGAGCGGTTGGCTCGAACTCCTTGGCGAGGCTCTCCGGACTGCGTCCGGATCGAACCAGCTCGATCATCTGACGCCGGAACTCCGGCGTGAACGGTTTGGACTTTCTGGCCATTGCGGACTCCTGGAACACAAATGTTCGGGTGTCCACGAAACCGGGGGAACATCAGTATTCCACATTCCGAAAGCGAACGAAAACGCACGACGCCAAGTGCTCGATAATCTTTTCGTCCTGTGTCGTGTATATGCCCCCGACCGATGGGCTCAGGTGCTTGGTGATGCGGTCGAAGCTTCTCTTCGCGAGTGTCGGCAGACCGTCTTCGGATTTGAGAAGGCTCACTCGCTAACCCTTGTCCCAGACATTCCACATCAAAGCGCCAAGCGATACCGCGAGACCCGCGCATGAAATCAAGAAGGCGCGGCGAGTGTGTTGGTGGTCATATCTCTTATTGCCACCGAACCCGTTTCGTCGGAATGCCCATCGGCACACCTGTCCCGGAATTCATGGCCACTCACAGCCTCAAGAAGTTGCTCACCGCTGTGGATCGCTGGTACCGGCGCCACGGGCGGAAGCTTCCCTGGCGCATCGGCCCGGCCGAGCGCGACGCAGGTGAAACGCCTGATCCCTACCTCGTCTGGCTGTCGGAGGTCATGCTCCAGCAGACCACAATTCCACACGCAACGCCGTATTTTGAAGCCTTCCGAAAACGCTGGCCCACCGTTCGACAACTGGCCAAGGCAAGCTGGGAAGATGTCTCCGCCGCGTGGGCCGGGCTCGGATACTACAGCCGCGCGCGCAACCTCCACGCCTGTGCAAAAGCCGTGGCGGAGCAGGGCGGATTTCCACAGGACGCCGCCGGCTTGCGTCAGCTTCCCGGCATCGGCCCCTACACCTCCGCCGCCATCGCTTCGATCACGTTCGACGAACGCATCGCCCCGGTCGACGGCAATATCGAGCGCGTCGTCTCGCGCCTCTACGCAATCGGCTCAGACGGAACCGAAGCCGGTTGGCGCGCCGCCAAGCAGGTCATCACCGCCCAAGCACAGGAGATCGCCAACGCCCTTCCCCAGAACCACCGCGCCGGCGATCTCGCTCAGGCCCTGATGGATCTCGGCGCCACCGTCTGCACACCGCGCAGTCCCAACTGCCTGATCTGCCCCCTCAGCGAATTCTGCGCGGCCCGCGCGGAAGGCGATCCCCAGCGCTACCCCGTGAAAGCCGAGAAGAAGGCACCGCCCACCCGCTACGGCTCGGCCTTCGTGCTGGTGCGCGGCGACCAAGTGCTGCTCATCCGGCGCCCGCCCTCGGGCCTACTTGGCGGCATGATGATGCCGCCCTCCAGCGCATGGTCAGAACGACAAGCCGCTGATCCGCTTGCCGAAGCCCCCGGCAATTTCGCATGGACGCACACCGGCCAAGTCCGCCACGTCTTCACGCACTTCGCGCTGAAGCTGGATGTCTACCGCGCCGACATCGGATCCCGCGCGAAAATGCAGGGCGAGTGGCTCAAGCATGAAGACGCGCTCGCCGCACTGCCCACGGTCGGCCGCAAGGCCGTGGCGCTCGGATTGGGCGTAGCGAGGCGTTAGGTGCGAAAGCTGGCTAGATCGCCGGCGCGACAAGGCGGCATACGAGACCATCCTTGTGAAACTCAAGGTCGGCCTTGCCGCCGAACGCCAGTCCAAGATTGCGCGTGATCAGTGTCGTCCCGAAACCGCCGCGCTTCGGCGTCGAGACCGGCGGCCCGTCATGCTCGCGCCACACCAGGCTCAGCGAGCCATGCTCCAGCGTCCACACGATCTCGATCCAGCCATTATCGGTCGACAGCGCGCCATGCTTCGCGGCGTTGGTGGCAAGCTCATGCAGCGCCAGCGTCAGCGCATGCGCACGGCGCCCATCAAGCGCAACCTCGGGCCCTGAAATCTTGGCGCGATCGCCGTTCGCGCAATGCGGCGCCAGCGTGCTCGTCACCACCTCAACCATCGAGGCCGCGCGCGTTTCGGAATCAATCAGCAGCTTCTGCGCAGCCGCAAGCGCCAGAAGCCGTGCATTGAAATCGTCCACGCTTGCTGCGTCCGCATTGCGGAATGTATGGCGCGCAATCGCCTGCACGACCGCCAGCAGATTGCCGATGCGATGCTTCAGTTCCTGCGTGATCAGGTCGCGCCGCACATCCGCACTCGCCGAACTGGCCAGTGCCGCGCGCAACAGAATGTTGTCGGCTTCCAGGTTGATCGCAAGGACCGGCTCAAGATAGTGCTCGGGTTTCGGCAGCTTGCGCAGCTCGACGGCCGTCTGCAGCTCTTGCGGCATCTGGTTTCCCCGGGATCGGACCTGGCCAGCGGCTGGAAAGCGCGCTCGGATGAGGCCTACGCCAATTCCGGTAACATGGATTTTTGCGAGGGCCTAATGCGCCTATGTACGGTAGCGTACAGATGCTGCGACCGCCTCGTAAAATGGTTCCTGTCCCTCGCTTCGAATGAGGTCGAACCAAGGCTGCGCCCCAATAAACAAATGCGTCGCGCTGATTGTCTCCGCCTGTGTGCCGCGCCACATCTTGTGGGTCCCTGTCAGTGAGCCCGCCATGAGAGATTACAGCTTCCGCTATCTCGACGCGCACGGCCGCACGCAGGCCTCCGACTACTGCAAGCTCATCGACAACGACGCCGCCATCGCCTTCGGCCGCGAATGCCTTGCGCGCAGCGATGTCGTGGAGGTGTGGGCCGGCAACAAGTTGATCGTCACGCTGAAGGCAGAACCCGGCACAAACGCCGGCGCCGGACAACCCGTGGTCGCCCCGGCGCCCGATGCCCCCGCAACGCCAGATCCCACGCGCCGCCATCCACCCGCACAACCGGGCGCCGTCATCGTCTCGCTGCCGCCCTGGACGCGCCCGCCGATCCGGTAGCTGCGCGGCTCAGACGCCAAGAACAGTCGAATACCGCCCGCGCAGAACCTTCTTGTCGATCTTCCCCGTCGCAGTCAGCGGCACGCTCGCGAAGATCACCTTGTCCGGCTTCCACCACTTCACGATGTGCGGCTCGAGATAGGCATGCACTGCGTCCTCGGTCAGCTCGACCCCGTCATGGCATTCCACCACCAGCACGGGCCGCTCCTCCCATTTGGGATGCGGCACGCCGATCACGGCTGCTATCTTCACGCCCGGACATCCCACCGCGATGTTCTCGAGATCAATGGATGAAATCCATTCTCCGCCCGACTTGATCACGTCCTTCTTGCGATCCGTGATGCGCATGAAGCCCGCCGCGTCGATCGTCGCGATATCGCCGGTGTCGAACCACCCATCGGCGTCTGCTGCGTCCTCATCCTTCCGGAAATAGCGCTGGATCGTCCACGGCCCCCGCACCAGCAGCGCGCCCGAAGCCTCGCCATCCCACGGCAGGTCCGCGCCATCCTCGTCCACGATCTTTAGTTCGATGCCGAACTGCAGCCGCCCCTGCCGCGTCCAGATCGCTTCATCCATCGCCTCTTCGCCGGCCTCCGCCAGCTCCGGAGTCGGCGTCGCGATCACGCCCAGCGGGCACGTCTCCGTCATGCCCCAGATCTGCAGCACGCTAACGCCGTACTTCTTCTTGAATGTCTCCGCCATCGCACGCGGCACGGCCGATCCCCCGATCACCACGCGCTGCAGCTTGCCCGGCGTCAGCCCGGTCTTCTCCAGATACGACAGATACATCGTCCAGATCGTCGGCACCCCGCCCGAGAACGTGACGGCCTCGCGCTCGATCAGCTCCTGCAAGCTCGCCCCATCCATCTTGTCACACGGGAACACCAGCTTGCAGCCATTGATCGGCGCTGCAAACGGCAAGCCCCACGCCGTCGCGTGATAAAGCGAAGAGCAGGGCATCACCACGTCGAACGCATCAAACCCGAACGCACTCGCCAGCCCAGAGGCCATCGCATGCAGCACCACTGCGCGATGCGAATAGAGCACGCCCTTGGGGTCCCCCGTCGTGCCCGACGTGTAACAGAGAAACGCCCCCGCATTCTCGTCCACCACCGGCCACGCAATCTCCGTGCTCTCCTTGTCGAGCAGGCAGTCATAGCCAACCGCGCCCGCCGTTCCAGGCAACAGTCGCGCCTCATCCGACAGCATCACGAACGTCTTCACTGTCGTCAGTTGCGGCGCGATCCGCTCCACTACGGAAAGGAAATTCCGATCAAACAGCAACACGCCACTCTCGGCATGATTGATCGTGTAGACAATCTGCTCGTCGAACAGCCGGGGGTTTGCCGTATGCAGCACCGCGCCAATCCCCGGCACGGCATAGAACAGCTCGAAATGCCGATGCGTATTCCAGGCAAGGCTGGATACCCGATCCCCCGCCTGCACGCCCAGCCGCCTCAACGCGTGCGCCGCCTGCGCCGCCCGTTTCAGCGCGTCAGCATAGCAGTAGCGAAACACCGGCTCATCCACGAGGCGAGACACAATCTCCCGCCGCGCATGCGCCTTGGCCGCGAACTTCAGGATATCGATTATCTGCAGCGGCGGCGTCTGCATCAGCCCGACGGTCATGCGTGCTCCCGTGTGAAGCGGGCAGGGTAGTGCGGTCGCGTCACAGGTGGAAGGGCGCATGAAACAATGCGGCCCTGGTGGAGACTGAGATCCCCACCAGGGCCGTATCGGACAGCGATTGATCAGGCGCTCGGAGGGAGGCGCAGATCAGGTCATCGCCGCCTTCACGGCAGCTGCCGTGATCGGAATATGGCGCAGGCGCGCGCCAACAGCGTTGAAGATAGCGTTGCCGATCGCCGGGCCAACCACCGTCGTCGCAGGCTCGCCAAGTCCCACCGGAACTTCGCCGCTTTCAACGAAACTGATATCCAGCTCCGGCACATCCGCGAGGCGCAGCGGCGTGTAGGCGCCAAGGTTCAGCGCCTTCACATTGCCGTTCTCGAACTCTGTCCCCTCATGCAGCGCCAGCGAGAGGCCCCACAGAGCCGCCCCCTGCATCTGCGCCATCGCGCCATCGGGGTCCACAATCGTTCCCGCATCAGCAACCAGCGTCAGCTTCTCGACCTTCACCTTGCCCGTGGCCTTGTCGACATTGACGCGCGCCACGCACGCCACCCATGTCGGCATGGTGCGTTCCTGTCCGAACGTGGTCGCAAGGCCCAGCCCCGTGCCCTCGGGCAGCGTCCCGCCCCAGCCGGCCTTCTCGGCCGCCAGCTTCACGACATTGGCCTGCCGCGACGCGCCGCCGACAGAGTTCGGTGCCGTTCCCGCATTCGCGCCCTCCGCCTTCAGCAGGTTCAGCCTGAACTGCACCGGATCAGCCTTCACCTTGTGCGCTGCCTCATCCATGAAGCTCTCAAGCGCCCAGTTGGTGAAGCCCGGTCCGACAGACCGCAGCCAGCCCGGCCTGAACGTCGCATTGGCAAGATCGTTCGAGACCGCCCGGACCTTGTGTTTGCCCACCGAATACCAGTGGTCAGCCCCGCTGATCGCGAACGGGTCATAGGGCTTGCCGTCTTCGCCCGGCGGCATGAACACGGGGATCATCACCTGCGTGGGCCAGCCGCACGCCACATGCTGTTCCATGCCGACGACATTGTTGTCCTTGTCGAACGCCATCCGCATCTTCTGCACCGAGGGCGAGCGCACCGAGTCGAACTTCGAGTCCGCCTCGCGCGACATCACCATCTTCACCGGTTTGCCGATGGCTTTCGAGGCGAGCGCCGCGCCCACGGCATAATCGCCGTTGAGCCTGCGGCCAAAGCCGCCGCCCAACAGGTAGGTCTTCATCACGATGTCGGTCTCGGGCACTTCCAGCGCCGTCGCCAGCCATGGCAGCACAAGGCTCTGCCACTGGTTGCCGGTGTGGATCTCCCACTTGCCGTCCTTCTCGAAGGCCAGCGCGTTGAGCGGTTCCATGGCAAAGTGAAGCGCGGTCGCCGTCGTGTACTCCGCCTCGATCGTCGTCTTCGCAGACCGGAAAGACGCCGCCGTATCCGTGGCGCCGGTCGCCAGCACAACGCCCTTGCTCGCGTCGTTGATCAGTTTGCGACCGTGATCTTGGATATCCTTCTCGGATACATTCATCGTGTCGGTCGGCTGGTATTCCAATACGACGGCCTCGGCCGCTTTCTTCGCCGCCCACCACGTCTCGCCGATCACAACGGCCCAGCCGGGAACGGTGTTCGATGGGTCTTTCAGAATGATCGTGTCGATATAGCCTTTGATCTCCTTGGCGGCGGGATCCATCTTGTAGTTCACTTGGCCGCCATTCCGCGTCGGCGGAATGATGGGATAGCCGTAGACCATCCCCTCGACCTTCGCGTCGATGCCGTACTTGGCGGCGCCTGTCGTCTTGGCGACGATGTCCAGCGATGTCACCGGCTTGCCGATCAGCTTGCGCTGGTCCACCGGCTTGATGCTGAGCGCGTCGATCTCTTCCTGCGTGAATGTCTTGGTTAGCCCGCCCTTGCGCACGATGTCCTTGAACGAGACTTTCTTCCCGCCCGAGATCACCTCGCCATTGGCGACCGTGCAGGTTGAAGCCTCAACACCCAATGCCGCAGCGCCCGCCTCGATCATCGCCGCCCGGCCCGCCGCGCCCGCCTTGGAATACAGCGGATAGGATTGCCAGACGGACCATGATCCGCCCGTCACCATCAGTCCCCACTTGGGATCCGAATCGACGTGGTTGATGCGCACATTCTCCCACGGCGCCTCAAGCTCATCGGCCAGAATGCGCGCGAGCGCCGTGCCGACATGCTGGCCCATCTCCGCGCGGATCACGTTCACCGTGACGATGCCGTTATTGTCGATCGAGAACCATTGCGTCGGCTCATAGGCCGGCGCGTCCGATTTCGTGTCCCCCGTCTCGCACGCAGTGAGGAAGGAGAAAGCGACGCCCGTGGCGCCCGCGGCGACAAGAAAGCCGCGGCGTGAGAGGGCGGTGACAACTTCAGAAGGTTTGTTGAGACGTGTCATGTGATCAGGCCCCCTTCATCGCGGTGGCGGCCTGCCGAACAGCAGCGCGGATGCGCGTGTAGGTCATGCAGCGGCACAGGTTGCCCGTCATCTGCTCGTCGATCTGCGCGTCGGTGATATCCGGATTGTCCTTCAGCACCGCCGCTGCCTGCATGATCTGGCCAGACTGGCAGTAGCCGCATTGCGGCGCCTGCAAGTCCTGCCAGGCTTTCTGCACCGGATGCGCCCCGTTCGGATCGAGCCCCTCGATCGTCACGATCTCCAGCCCCTCCGCCGCGCTCAACGGCATCACACAGCTGCGCTGCGCCTTGCCGCCCACATGGATGGTGCACGCTCCGCACATGCCGATGCCGCATCCGAACTTTGTGCCGGTCAGCCCGGCCTCATCGCGGATGACCCACAGCAGAGGGGTGTCGGGCTCGGCCGTCACCTCCATCTTCTTTCCGTTGAGTGTGAAGCTCGTCATGGCAGGACCCTCCGACCGCATCGCGTGGCTGGCGCGGTCAAGCGAACCTGCGCCGGCGATTGCTGCATGATTGCCTGTTGGCGGCGCCTGTCCAGCCGGGCCACGCTTGGGCCTGCGGTACGAAATCCGGCGAATTCTCGAAATTACGCTGCACCTGGAAGGTGCTGCACCTATCGCTATATTTATGCGCATACAGCGCAATTATTTCAGGCGTGAACCAGAAAAGAGAACGCCGCCGCCTGAAGGACAGGCAGCGGCGCTCCACGTGTTCGAATGTGTCGCCCGATCAGTGCGGGGCAGGGGCCGGAGCAGCAGGCGCCGGCGCTGCCGGAGCTGGCGTTGCGCCCGGACCAGCGGGAGCTGCGCCATCGGCGGGCGGCGTTGCGCCGTCCACCGGAGCCACAGCGCCGTCAGCGGGGACAGCAGCCGGATCGACCGGCGCGTCGGCCTGCGGCGGCAGCGGCGCCGGCAGCGGAATGCCTTCGCCGCCCAGCGTGCGAATGTAGGCAATCAGGTTCATGCGATCCGTGAGGCCCGTGATGCGGCTGTTGATGCCCGCGAAGTTCATCAGCGTGCCCGAGGCAAAGCCCTTCGGACGCTCGATGAAATGGTCGAGCTTCTCATAGTCCCACGCGCCTTCGATTTCCGACAGCGAGCCGCCGCCGGTCGAATACTTGAAGCTGGCGACCGATGCGACGTCGCGGCCCAGAACGCCATAAAGGTGCGGGCCCTGCATGTCGGCGCCGCCTTGGTCGAAGTTGTGGCACTGCACGCACTTCTTGGCCTGCTCGGCACCCTTGGCGACGTCGGCGGCAGCCAGCAGCGTGCCATAGTCGCGCGGACCTTCGACCACGGCCGGACCAGCAACCGCTTCCTCGATCGGAATGTGATAGCCCGCGAATTCGTGTTCCTCGTGGTGGAACATGGCATGCGAGGCCTCGTTGAGGCCGATCACCGCGAGCGCAGTCCCGAGGACGCAGAACGCGATCTTGTTGAAGCCTAGATCACTCATGGCCTGATGCCCCTGTCTGCCGGGCGCCTGAAAGAGCAGCCCGAAAGATACGATTCGTGCCCGCACGCGCGGGGCTTTCTGGCATTTTAGCTGGTATGCGGCAATCGAAGAAAGTCCGGCGAAATGACGCACGGATGGGCCGCCCTGCGCCCCCTAAACCCCTATTTCCGTTGCCATGTTCCCTTCGACACGGGCATAGAAGCGCCCATGAGCAAGATCGCCTTCCAGGGAGAGCTGGGCGCCAACTCCCACATTGCCTGCCGCGACGTCCATCCGGACTTCGAGCCGCTGCCCTGCGCAACCTTCGAGGATGTCTTCCAGGCCGCGGCCTCGGGCGAGGCGGAACTCGCCATGATCCCTGTGGAAAACTCCATCGCTGGCCGCGTCGCCGATATCCACCACCTGCTGCCCACCTCGCCCCTGCTGATCACCGGCGAGCACTTCATGCCGATCCGCTTCCAGCTGATGGGCCTGCCCGGCGTGAAGCTGGAGAACATCAAGGCCGCCCACAGCCACATCATGGGCCTCGGCCAGTGCCGCAACTTCCTGCGCTCGCGCGGTATCGTCGCAAAGACCAGCTCCGATACCGCCGGCGCCGCCCGCGAGGTGCGCGACCTTGGCGATCCCACCCAGGCCGCCATCGCCCCGCGCCTCGCCGCCGAAGTCTACGGCCTCGATATCCTCGCCGAGAACATCGAGGATGCAGCCCACAATACAACGCGTTTCGTCGTCATGAGCCGCGAAGCCACGCAGCCCGAATACGTGCCGGGCAAGGTCTGGGTCACGGCCTTCGTCTTCCGCGTCCGCAACGTGCCGGCGGCGCTGTTCAAGACGATGGGCGGCTTTGCCACCAACGGCGTCAACATGACCAAGCTGGAAAGCTACCAGATCGGCGGCTCCTTCAACGCGACGCAGTTCTACGCCGAAGTCGAGGGCCACCCCGACGAGGCGCCGGTCCAGCGTGCGCTCGAAGAGCTCGGCTTTTTCTCCACCCAGGTCCGCCACCTCGGCGTCTTCGAGGCCCACCCGTACCGCCAGCGGGCAGGGCTGCCGGCCTGAACGAGCCGCGCCGGCCATGCGCGACCTTATGGTCCGCCTACGGAACAACTCCCACCCGAAATGACGCCGCCTTTTTGCGGTCCGTATCTGCCATTGAGAGGCCATATTTCCGGAGCGGTATTTGGCCGCGAACGTTAAGTCGCTTGTCGTCGGCCCGCAGGAATCCGTATCGAATCCGCCCCTTGGCCCCGCAACAGCATTCACAAAGTAATCGTTCGCCCACCCGGTGTATCGACACCGTTTGGCCACAAGTATTTCGCGCGAATGAAGTGTGAATGACTTTCTGAACAGTGGGTGTTGCTCTGCGGCCACCTAACGTTTTTTAATCGGGATCTTCAGAGGAACTGGTTTGAGGGATGCCTATTTAGTCGGCATACCACCCGCTGCTGGGTGCATATGAGAAGCGCAGGTGGTCCCCACAATAGAGGGCGCTAGCGGGTCTCAGGACTACAACCCGAGCGGGTCCTTCACGTCGGCATCACGCAATGCCGCCGGAACCCTGCTCCAGACACAACTGGAGTTTTCCCCATGAAACTGAAACTTGCCCTGGCCGCCGCTTCGATGCTCGTCGCTCCGGCCCTCATGACTGCCCAAGCCCAGACCTCCGGCGTGTACGTCTCCGGCGGCTATTCGCAATTCGAAGGCGACGGCGGCGCCTCCCTCGGCGGCATCACCGGCCGCGTCGGCGTCAACCTCACCCCGAACTTCGCCATCGAAGGCGAAGGCACGATCGGCGTGACGGATGATTCCGGCACCGAACTCGACAGCGAAATCGGCGCGTTCGTCGTCGGCAAGATGCCGATCAGCCCGTCCTTCGACATCTTCGGCCGCGTTGGCGTCTCCCGCATCGAAACATCGCCGGGTGGCGATGAAGATGGCCTCGCGTACGGCGTGGGCGGCACCTACAACGTGACCCCGGCCGACGGCATCCGCCTCGACTGGACCCGCCACGACTATGACGTTGGTGAAGTGGACGCCTACTCGCTGTCCTACGTTCGCAACTTCTAACCTCGCGCTCTCTCAAAGAGCACAGGTCTGATACGAGACACCCCGCAGTCGCCCTGCGGGGTGTTTTCGTTTGCTCCGCACGCGCCTAAACCGTGCGCAGGAGCCCCGCATGCCAGAGATTCGCATCCAGCTGATCGCGCCCGACGATCCTGCAACGCTCGACCTCGCCTACGCGCTCTACGCCGCCGAGATCGAGCGGACCGAACAACGCCCCGAACAGGAATTCCGCGCGCTAATCCTGCGCCCCGGCTACCGCTTTCTCGCCGCCCACCTCGATGACGAACTCATCGGCATCGCTGTCTCTTGGGTCCCCGATGATGGCGACTTCTGGCTGTTCGAATACGCCGCCGTCGCCCCACGCCTGCGCGGCAACAAGATCGGCGCAAACCTCTTCCTCGCCTCACGCCATCTGGCCGGGCAGGGCCGCACCGGCCTCGTCGAAGTCGACGCCTTCACCGGTGAAGACATCCAGGCCAGACGCCTCGCCTTCTATCGCCGCCTCGGCTGCCGAAGGATCGCCG
>Ga0209181_10010778_pt1 | contig 11814 bp, 7 predicted proteins | sample MAT05_FD_187208 | JGI IMG/M metagenome (GOLD analysis project Ga0209181, IMG submission 187208) | Freshwater microbial communities from Lake Fryxell liftoff mats and glacier meltwater in Antarctica - MAT-05 (SPAdes) (version 2) | ecosystem: Environmental > Aquatic > Freshwater > Ice > Liftoff... | reverse complement strand
ACGTAATTTTGCGATAGGACCGCAGATGTCTCACCCCTACTGCTAAAGTGACGGACTATGAAAACCGACTGTCATCTCGATTACGAAACGGTGCTCTGCGGACGCGCGGAGGTGGTGCATCTCGCTTTGGCGTTCAACGCGGAAAAGCAAGCATCCGCTCGACAGACGCCGTTCGCGTTCGGCTTGGTCATCGACAATAGTGGTTCGATGGCCGGCAAGCCGCTCGAATACGCCAAGTCGGCTGCGACGATGGTCCTCAAACATTTGCGCGACGATGACCATTTTGGGCTCGTGGTCTTCTCCGACTCCGCGCGCACGGTCGTCCCGCTGCAGGTCGCGAAGGACAAAGCCCGTCTCCAAGCGCTCATCGCCGACATCCACGACGAGGGCAGCACCAACCTCACTGCCGGCTGGATGCTCGGGCGCGACGAACTTGCGAAGACCCCTGCGGAGATTCCGCGAAAGCTGCTGCTGCTGACCGACGGCCATCTCAATCAAGGCATCGTTGAACCGGCGCAGGTCCGGCAGATTGTAGCGAGCGGTCTGGAAAAGGAGCGCATCCGCACGGCCTGCCTCGGCTTCGGCGACGGCTACAACGAAGACCTGCTGGACGAACTCTCGAAGGCTGCCTCCGGGGCGCTGCATGACGCCGCTTCGCCGGAGAAGTTCCCGGCGATCTTCCGTCAGGAACTCGAATCACTTCTCGCGCTCAGCGCGCAGAACCTGCGCGTGCGAATTCGCAAACTGCATTATTGCAGCGGGCTCGGATTGCTCAGCGACTACCCCGTGGTCGCACTCCCCGAAGGCGGCATCGAAATCATGGTCGGTGATCTCGTGAGCGAGGAGCAGCGCGTCGTTGTCCTCGCGCTGGAAGTTTTGCCGATTCCACCACTGGCTGACGGCAAACCGGCCGCGTCCATCGAAGGTGAAGCGCTCCTCGAGATCGAACTCGCTTACGACGAGATCACCGAGAGCGGCATCACATCGAAGACCGAGCAACGGACGATCCGCCTCGTGGCAGTGCAAGACCCTGCTGATGTGCGTGTGAACGCTCAGGTCGTCGAGTGGGTCGCGGCACAAGAAGTCGGACGCACGATTTCCGAGGCCATCGCTGAGCGTGATCGCGGCGACATTGACGCCGTTCGCCGTCGGCTCAAGGCGACGAAAGACAAGCTGGATCGTTACGGCTGCGCGGAGAGCACGGGCAAGGCGGTGGAGAATCTGAACGCCTTCGAGGAAGCGAGCGCAGAATGGGGGCCGCGCGCTCGCAAGACGAGCCGGGCGTTCTCCAGCCGCTCGCGGAAGACGAGTTCATACTACGAGGCGGAGGCCATCGGCGATCCATCGAGCCAGCAGCCACCACAGGCTCCACCACCACCGCCGGACAAGCCGGACGATCAGGTCAATCCACCGAAAGCGAGCGAGGAGCCGCCAGCCCCAGGAGCATGACACAGCTCAACGGTCTTCCTACACGTCCGACCACGGGTTCAATGACACCGCACTTCACACGAATGCGGCCGCGCACTGATGGAAGTTTGGAGACACGATTGGGCTTGGTTTTAGGCCGACTGGTGGGCTTGCTCTTCGGGGCCTGTCGCACCCCCCAAAAAGTGCGTCGGTGGGCGGCGCTCCGTCCTTAGCCCTTTCACCAAATGCCCCGGATTTTCGACAACCTCACACTCAATCTCCTGCCAGCCCTGCGTGAGACTTTGGAGATTTCCCAACGCTCCGACTTCTGCGTCGGCTACTTCAATCTGCGCGGCTGGAAATCCATCGACGAGCTGATTGAAAAGTGGGCGGGTGGAACCGGACAGCAATGCCGCCTTCTCGTTGGCATGCAGCGGCTGCCGCAGGACGAGTTGCGCGAAGCCTACAGCCTTCTGCCGGAAGAGGACCAAATCAGCAATCAGGTCGTCATCCGATTGAAGCGGCGGCTAGCCGAGGAGTTCCGCGCGCAACTTACGATCGGCGCCCCGACCGACGCCGACGAAGCAGGCTTGCGCCGACTTTCCGCGCAACTCAAGGCGGGCAAGGTCGTCGTGAAGCTTCATCTCCGGCACACGCTCCACGCCAAGCTCTACCTCTGCTTTCGGCCAGACCCGAACAATCCCATCACCGGCTTTCTTGGCTCCAGCAATCTCACGCTCTCGGGCCTCTCCAAGCAGGGCGAACTGAATGTGGATGTCCTCGATCACGATGCCACCGAGAAGCTCGCCAAATGGTTCAATGACCGCTGGACCGACAAGTGGTGCATCGACATCACCAAGGAACTCATCCAGGTCATCGACGAAAGCTGGGCGCGGCTCGAAAGTCCGCCGCCTTATCAGATTTACGTCAAGATGGCCTACCACTTGGCGGAGGAAGCGCGGGCCGGTCTCTCCGAGTTCAACATTCCGGCAGACATGCGCGGTGTGCTCCTTGAGTTTCAATCCGCGGCGGTTCGCATCGCCGCGCGCCATTTGGAAAAGCGCGGCGGCGTCATCCTTGGCGATGTCGTCGGACTTGGCAAAACGCTCATGGCCACCGCGCTGGCCCGTGTCTTCCAAGATCCGCCCCGCTCCCTCGAAACACTCATTCTTTGCCCGAAGAACCTCGTCGGCATGTGGGAGGACTACGCTCACCGCTACCGCCTCATCGCCAAAGTCGTTTCCGTGACTCAGGCGCAGAATGTTCTGCCTGATCTCCGCATCTATCGCGTCGTCATCATCGACGAAAGTCACAACCTGCGGAACCGCGAAGGCCGCCGTTGGGCGGTGGTGCGTGACTACCTCTTGCGCAATGCCAGCAAGTGCATCCTTCTTTCCGCCACACCTTACAACAAGGCCTACCTCGATCTCGCCAATCAGCTTCGCCTTTTCCTAGAGCCTGAAGACGTCGTCGGCATCCGGCCCGAGGAATATCTGCGCCGCGACTGTGATGGTCGCCCCGACGAGTTCACGCGCCGCCATCAGTGCCCGTTGAACTGCCTCGCCGCGTTCGAGAAGAGCCTGCATCCCGACGATTGGCGCGAGATGATGCGCCTGTTCATGGTCCGTCGCACCCGCAGCTTCGCGGAACGCAACTATGCTTTCACCGAGTGCCCGGCTTGCCAGACCGTCTTGCAGGCCACTCAGGAAGCCTGCCCCAACTGCTCCCGCGCCAAGGCAAAGGCCGACCGCCGTTTCCTCGTCTTGGAAGGTGGCACCCGGTTCCATTTCCCCAAACGCCAGCCCAAGGCGCTCCACTTCCGCATTCGCGACAAACACCCCGACGACCAATACGCGAAACTCTACTCGGAGATCGTGGTGGACACCGTTCGCCTGCTGCACCTCCCGCGTTACGGTCTGGCCAACTACCTCATGGCCACGCTCGACGTGCCGCCGACTGCCTCCGAAGCCGAGCTCATGAAGAACCTCTCGCGCGCCGGGAAGCGGCTCATCGGGTTCTGCCGCACGAATCTTTTCAAACGCCTCGAAAGCAGCGGCCACTCGTTCCTCCTCTCCGTCCGTCGCCACATCCTGCGCAACTTCATCTTTCTCCATGCGCTCGACAATGATTTGCCAGTGCCTGTGGGAACCCAGGACTCCTCGCTCTTCGACACCCGCAGCGATGACCACGACAGCGACAGCACCCTGTTTGGCGACGAGGAAAAGCAGGCCAAGGAACCCACGGAAATCACTGCTCAATCTCTCGCCGACTTCGCCAAGGCGGGAGCTGGCGGTTACGGCATCCTGAAAGCCGAACACGGCAGCAATTTTGATTGGCTGCGTCCCGACCTCTTCGTTGAAGACCTCGCGAAACACTTGCGCCAGGACGCCGAGCGGCTGTTTTCGATTCTGCAACTCGCCGGAGACTGGCAGCCGGCGAAGGACGAAAAACTCGCCGAACTCGAAAAACTCCTCACCAAAAAGCATCCCAAGGAAAAGGTGCTCCTCTTCTCGCAATTCGCCGACACCATCAGCTATCTCAACGAGCAATTGCGGGCGCGCGGACTCAAGAAGTTCGCCGCGGTCACCGGAGACACCGATGACCCTTCCGAATTTGCCCGTCGCTTCAGCCCGGAATCCAACAAGGCGCGCGAGAAGGTTTCTCCTTCCGACGAACTCCGTGTCCTGGCCGCCACTGATGTCCTTAGCGAAGGACAAAACCTCCAGGATGCCGCCATCGTCGTGAACTACGACCTGCCGTGGGCCATCATTCGCCTCATCCAGCGCGCCGGCCGCGTGGACCGTATCGGGCAGAAATCGGAGGAAATTCTCTGCTACTCGTTCGTGCCCGCCGATGGCGTCGAACGCCTCATTCGCTTGCGCGCGCGCGTCCGCCAGCGCCTCCATGAAAATGCCGAGGTCGTCGGCACCGACGAGACGTTCTTCGAGGACGAGGAGCACGACGGCCTCACCCGCGATCTCTTCACCGAGAAATCCGGCATCCTCGACGACCCCGCAGACGACGAAGTGGATCTCGCCTCGCTCGCCTACCAAATTTGGAAGAACGCCTGCGACATCGACCCGTCGCTCAAGAAAACCATCCCCGACATGGCCAGCGTGGTTTTCTCCACCAAGTCTCTCTCCGCGGTGGCGCCCAAACCCGCCGGGGCGGGCGGAGCCACGCCGGACTCTGGCGTCATGGTTTACGTCCGCACCGCCGACGGGAACGACGCCCTCGCCTGGGTCGATGAACAAGGCCGCACGGTCACCGAGAGCCAGCACGAAATCCTTCGCGCTGCCGCGTGCGAACCCGCCACGCCCGCACTCTTGCGCCTGGCTGGCCATCACACTCTCGTGCAGCAGGCTGTTTCCGGGATTCAAAAGGAACACGCCACCACCGGCGGCCAGCTTGGAAAGCCTGCCAGCGCTCGTCGCCGCATTTACGAACGGCTCAAGGACTACGCTGCGCAGGTGAAGGACAGCCTCTTCGACATCAAGCCACTCCATCAGGCCATCGACGCCATCTACGAAACCCCGCTGACCGAGGCCGCCCGCGACCTGCTCAACCGCGAGATGAAGTCCGGCATTGAGATCGAAAAGCTCGTCGAACTCGTCCTCTCGCTCCACGAGGAAGATCGCTTGTGTGTGCCCCAGGACGATGTCGAGGCGCGCGAACCTAAAATCATTTGCTCCCTCGGAATCCGGAAGGACTGATTCATGAAACAAGGAAAGAAATCCACACTGGACGTTCAGGGAGCCGCCGTCGCGGTGCTCTCGCAAAACCAGCAAGACTTCATTTCTCTGACCGACATTGCCCGGTTCAAGAATCCCGATGGAATCGATGATCTCATCCGCAATTGGCTGCGGAACCGCAACACGGTTGAGTTTCTTGGCGTTTGGGAACGCCTCAACAACCCCACTTTTAATCCCGTCGAATTCGACGGGATTAGAATCCAAGCCGGATTGAACAGCTTCACTCTGAGTCCGAAGCAATGGATCGAGAGAACGGGCGCTTCTGGCATCATCGCAAAACCTGGCCGCTACGGCGGGACCTACGCTCACAAGGACATCGCCTTTGAGTTTGCCTCGTGGATCTCGGTGGAATTCAAGCTCTACCTCATCCGGGAATTCCAGCGGCTCAAGGACGACGAAAACGACCGCCTCAAGCTCGGCTGGAACCTCCAGCGCACCCTCGCCAGGATCAACTACCGCATCCACACCGACGCCATCAAAGAAACGCTCATCCCGCCCGCCGTTTCCAAAGCGCAGGCAAACGCCATCTACGCCAGCGAGGCTGACTTGCTGAACGTCGCTCTCTTCGGCCTGACCGCGAAGCAGTGGCGCGACGCCCACCCGGACGCCGAGGGCAACGTCCGCGATCACGCTCCCATCGAGCAGCTCGTCGTCCTCACCAATCTCGAAAGCCTCAACTCCGTCCTCATCCGCCAAGGCCTGCCTGCGCCGGAACGCCTGCTCAAGCTCAACGAAATCGCCATCACTCAGATGCGGACTCTGCTCACCGCGGGAAACGTGAAACGCCTCAAATAGAATCATCATGCCACTCGATCTTCCACGCGCCCGCCCGCTCCTGCAAAAGTGCGACTTGCCCACGCTCTTCATCGAGGAAATCGGCTGGGAACCATGTCGGCAGAAACTCACCATCCGTATGGGTGAACAGGACTACGCTTTTACCGCACTGGCGGAGAAATGCGGGCCGATCGCCTGGCTCTGCGAATCGCCCAAAGGCGGCCTGCCCGACCACGCCACCCGCCTCAAGCTCGACCGCAAGCTTTCCGAGACCAGCTTCGAGCATCTCGTCGTCTTCGTCACCGCCGACCGCTCCCACCAATCTTGGATGTGGGTTCGGCGCGAACAGGGCAAACCGCTGGCCGCCCGCACCCACGAGTATCACCGAGGCCAGCCCGGCGACTCGCTGCTTCAGAAGCTGCAGCTCCTCTTTATCTCGCTCGAAGAAGAGGAGGCCGGTCTCTCCACCGTGACCGTCGCTGGACGCACCCGCGCCGCGTTCGACATCGAGAAAGTCACCAAGGCGTTCTACCGCGACTTTGATACCCACCGGAAAGCCTTCCTTGAGTTCATTGATGGGTTTCCGCCACCAACCAAAGTCGAAGGTAAGAAGAAGTTCGACCCGGACCAGGAATGGTACGCGTCCGTCATGCTCAACCGCCTGATGTTCGTCTATTTCATCCAGCGCAAGGGCTTCCTCGACGGCGATCACGACTACCTCCGTCATCGCCTCGACCGCTGTAAAAAGGAACAGGGCAAGGACAAGTTTTACACCTTCTACCGCTATTTCTTGCTCCGGCTCTCCCATGAAGGTTTCGGCAAGCGCCGCAAGGACCGCGCGCCTGATCTCGAAAAACTGCTCGGCAACATTCCTTATCTCAACGGCGGTTTGTTCGACGTGCATGAACTCGAAAGGCCCGAGCGCTACGGCAAGGACATCCAGATTCCCGACAAAGCCTTCGAGCGCATCTTCGACTACTTCGATCAATACCAATGGCATCTCGACGAGCGCCCGCTGCGCAAAGACGACGAGATCAACCCCGATGTCCTCGGCTACATCTTCGAGAAATACATCAACCAGAAGCAAATGGGGGCGTATTACACAAGGGAGGACGTCACCGAATATATCAGCAAGAGCGCGGTCATCCCGTTCCTCTTCGACGCCGCCCGAGCCAAGTGCAAAGTGGCCTTTGAGAATTCTGGCGGTCCGACCGTTTGGGATTTGCTCCGCGAAAATCCTGATCGCTACATTTACGAAGCAGTCAAAAAAGGCGTCACCACTCCGCTGCCCAAAGGCATCGAGGCCGGCGTCAAAGATGTGTCGAAACGCGGCGGTTGGAATAAGCCCGCGCCCGGCGAGTATGCCTTGCCCACTGAAACCTGGCGCGAAGTCGTTGCCCGTCGCCAGCGTTACGAGGAAGTCAGAAAGAAACTCGCCGCCGGAGTTGTCCGCGAGGTCAACGACTTCACCACCCTCAATCTCGATCTCCGCCAGTTCGCGCAGGATGTCATCCAGAGTTGTGAAGGCCCGGACTTGCTCATGGCTCTCTGGAACGCCATCACGACCATCACGGTCCTTGACCCCGCAGGCGGCTCGGGCGCGTTCATCTTTGCGGCACTTAACATTCTTGAGCCGCTCTACGAAGCCTGCCTCGACCGCATGGAAGCGTTCCTCGCCGAGTGGGGCGAGAACGGAAGCAAGGCCCATCCGAACTACCACAAGAAGTTCACCGAAATTCTTGGTCGGGTGGACGCGCACCCCAACCGGCGCTACTTCGTCCTGAAATCCATCATCCTGAATAACCTCTACGCCGTGGACATCATGGAGGAGGCGGTGGAGATCTGCAAATTGCGCCTCTTCCTCAAGCTCGCCGCCCAAGTAGAGCCGGACACCACCCGCGACAATCTCGGCATCGAGCCGCTGCCGGACATTGATTTCAACATCCGCGCCGGAAACACCCTTGTCGGCTACGCCACCTACGAAGAAGTCAAACGCGCCGTCACCAGCACGCTGGATTTCGACAACGCGATGGAAACAATCGCCGTCAAAGCCGCCGACCTCCAGCAGACGTTCGATGCGTTTCGCCACCGGCAGACCGAAGGCGACGGCTCCGTGCCAGCCGCCGACAAACAGGAACTCCAGAAACGCCTCAAGGCGCTGGAAGACGAACTGAACCGCCACCTCGCCAGCGAATATGGCGCGAAGGTGAGTGACAAAGCTGCCTATGCCGCGTGGGTGAAATCCCACCAACCATTCCACTGGTTTATCCAGTTCTACGGCATCCTTAACAGCGGCGGATTCGATGTCATCATAGGCAACCCGCCGTATGTGGTGAACACATCGGAAAAGGTCCACTACGAGATTCGCGAGGGGCTTTTCACCACATATTCGTCGAAGAACCTCTATGCCTTTGTATTCGAGCGTTCGTTGCAGTTGGGTGATCAGAACGCAGCAGTCGGAATGATCGTGCAATTGACGGCGCTATCGGCAGAGAAAATGTCATCCCTGCAGGATTTGCTACTTCCCCGCGGCTTGCTGGTCGCATCGGCGTTCCCACGTAGGCCTGAATCAATCTTCGACGGTGTGGAGATGCCTGTCACTATCATGATCTCACGGTCGTCATCACCAACGCTGCACACCACGCGGGTCAACCGATTCTACACTGACGAACGCCCCAGTGCCCTAGCTACGATGGGATTCACGCAACACGGCATTCGACTCCACGGGCACCGAATCGCAAAGATCGGCTCACCGGTCGACGTTGGCATCTATCGCAAGATTGAATCGCAGAGGGGAGTCCTTGGATCCCTGACATCATCAGCCTCAAAGCACGTTCTCTATTACCAAGAGGCGTGCCGATATTGGGTGAAGGCTTGCGTTGGTCTGCCGTTTTTCCGACGTAATGGCGAGCGCATGGCTCCGCCGCACGGAAGGACGCTAAATTTCCGCGACGCCGGTTCCTGCGCGTTCGCGGGGTGTTTGGTAAACTCATCGCTATTCTATTGGTTTTACAGCGCATTCTCGGATTGCGAACACATCAACGATGCGCTGATCCGGGATTTTAGGATTCCGTCCGAGTCGAACCCATCAGACTGGATTGCCCTCGAATCGCGGTTGGCAGAAAGTCAGAAACGTCACGCGCGCCGTAAAACGATTCTCACGAAGCAGGGCCACAAGATTGAATACGATGAAATGGACGCACCTAAATCGAAATCCATCCTCGACGAAATCGACACGGTGCTGGCGTGGCACTACGCCTTCACGGAGGAGCAATTGGATTTCATCCTGAACTACGACATCAAGTATCGTCTCGGCCGTGGAGCGGACAACGAAGAGGAGTGACGCGCTATGGGCATCGGTGAAGTATTCCAGCAGTTTTGCGACAACCTAAAAGTCACCACCGGGGCGACTATTTCTTACCGCTACCAGCGCATCACGCGGCAACTGAACACTGACTTCTACGGCTACGCGAACGACACCTATCACAGCATCTATACTGGCTCTTATGGCCGAGACACCGCCATCGAGGGTTTCAGCGACCACGACATGCTGTTTTGGTTACGTCCCGAGGATTACAAACGATTCGACAGCTACGCCGGCAATGGCCAGTCCGCGATGCTTCAGGAAGTCAGAACGTCCATCAAGAGAACCTACCCGAATACCGAGACCAGCGGCGACGGGCAGGTCGTCGTGGTGGCGTTTGACGATGGGATGAGATTCGAGATCGCGCCTGGCTTCGAGCTGACGGATAACCGGTTCAAATGCCCGAACTCCAACGCTGGTGGCACATGGTATATCACCGACCCCCGAGCGGAACAGGCAGCCATCAATAAGAAGAACGAAGAGTGGAACCGAAACCTGAAACGGCTCGCCCGGATGGCTCGTGCATGGAAGCGGACTTGGACGGTTCCGATCGGGGGACTTTTGGTAGATACCCTGGCCCACAATTTCCTTGGGAGCTGGCAGTATCGGGATAAGTCGTATATTTACTACGATTGGATGTCGCGGGACTTTTTCAGCTATCTAATGAACCAAGTCCCGACCCAAACCTACTGGCTCGCGCCCGGCAGCAATCAATACGTGTGGCGCACGGGCGATTTCGAATACAAGGCCAAGCGCTGCTACAACATCTCGCTGGAGGCCATCGAGGCAGACGGCAAGGGCTACGAACACACCCGAAACCAAAAATGGAGGGATATCTATGGAACCAAATTCCCCGCCTGACGAGCTTTCACCAACAGCCATCCTCGAAGCTCAAATCCGCGAATGCTTCGGGCGGGTGGTTTACTCCCACAAAACGCATGAGAAGTGCGCGGACATTCTCCTCACCCGGCTTTCATGGCTGAAGCACACGCAGATCGCCCTGTCCGTTCTCGTGTCCGGCAGTCTTTTGACTGAACTCCTCGGCAATCACCCGTCGAAGGGCATCGTGCCGGCAGTGCTTTCGACCGTCCTCGTTTTCATCAACCTCTACTTCAAGAACTACAACTACGGCCAGATGGCGCAGGCCCATAAGGAGACGGCTGACCGCCTGTGGAATGTGCGTGAGTCCTACCTCTCGCTGCTCACGGATTTGGCGGCCGACATCGTGACCCCCGCCCAAGCCGCCGACAAACGGGACAAGCTCCAAAAAGACCTGGCGACCATCTACAGCCGCGCCCCGCGCACCAACTCCAACGCCTACCGGAAGGCGCAGGAAGCTCTGCAATACAACGAGGACCTCACGTTCTCGGCGGAGGAGATTGATGCGTTCCTCCCGGACGTTTTGAAGAAAGCCAAACAGACAAAGACGGTGACGGAAAAATGAATGTCACCCCTCGATGGCCTGCAAACCGCGAAGCCCGAGCCCACGGCGGGCGCGAACTAGAACCCCAAACGAATTGCCCCGATGAAATCCGGTAAGCTCATTCAGTTTTCTCAAGGCGCATCGGACGACGACGTGGGAGCTGCACTCCATTTGCTCCGCGATGCGCTGGCGGAAGAAGCCCAACGCATCAACGACGAAGGCGCGAAAGCGATGAAGGCCGGTGACTATCCGACCGCTGAAGGGGTGCTCGATTTCGCGAAGCGGCTGCTTGCCTTTCGCAGCCGAGTCGAGGGCCTCGGGAAAGAATGGGCAGAGTTGGAGGGGCTGCGCGACAAGTCGTCCGAGGAAGTGCAGCAAATCGTCAGCAAGCGTTTCTTTGGCCGCAGGCCAAGCGGCGACATTACGCCGCAGATCGAATACTGCCGCTACATCCTGGAGGTGCTCGTGGAGATGGGCGGCACAGGAAAGACGGACGACGTGCTGGAAGGCGTCAGCAAAAAGATGAGGCCGGTGCTGAAGCCGAAGGACCACGAGCCCCATAAATCCGACGCGAAACAAATTCGCTGGCGCAATACCGCGCAGTGGGCGCGCAACCTCATGGTGAATGAGGACGGGCGGATGAAGAAGAAATCGCCGCGTGGTGTGTGGGAGATCTCGGACGCTGGCCGCGCGTGGATTAAGGCAAACATGTGAGACAAAATTATGAGCGAAGAACTCAAGGACATCGCGAAGACAATTAGAACCACGGGGAAGCCGCGACAAATCACCGTCCGCAAGCTCCTCGAGTCGATCGGCCAAAAGCGACGGGGTAAATATGTCGCCTCACAGTTAAGCACGATGCTCTTGGTTAACGGATTGGACTGCCATCCGGATTTCGAGAACACCCACTTCGATGCACCAGTGACACTCAGTCCGCGCGAGGGGCCATGCGCCGCTGAATTCGATTTGGACGAAACCGAAGACGAATCGAATCACTATGGCTTTGGCAGACTGGCCTGCTCCCCGAAAGTTGATCCAGGCGCTATGAGAGTTGGCGGCGCGATAGCGCCGCCGAACTCTCACCATGAAACGCA
>Ga0209181_10010777_pt1 | contig 11814 bp, 11 predicted proteins | sample MAT05_FD_187208 | JGI IMG/M metagenome (GOLD analysis project Ga0209181, IMG submission 187208) | Freshwater microbial communities from Lake Fryxell liftoff mats and glacier meltwater in Antarctica - MAT-05 (SPAdes) (version 2) | ecosystem: Environmental > Aquatic > Freshwater > Ice > Liftoff... | reverse complement strand
GGCTTCACGCGCAGCCGGCGCACGCTGGCGGGCCATGCGCAGGCGTTGGCCGACGTAGGTGTGCTGGCTCTGACGCCAGACCTGCCCTGCACCTTCGACTTTCGCTGCAACGCCAGGGCTCTGGCCGCGCTGGTGGGATCGCTGCGTGCGGGCGGGACCTTCGGCGCCCCTGTGGAAAGGGTCATGCTTGTGGGCTTTTCCGCCGGTGGGCTGTCCAGCCTGCTGGCTGCGGACACGCCCGGCGTGGTCGGCCTCGTCGGCCTGGATCCGTTCGACCGCACGTTGTCTGGCGAGACTGAGCGCTTGGGCTTTGCAGCGGCCGGGCGGCTGCGTACCGAGGCGCTGCTGCTGCGCGCACCTCCGTCGCGCTGCAACGCCGAAGCCGTGGCAGCGCCCTGGGGCACTGTACTGTCGGCGTTGTGGCGCGACGATCTGATCGCGGGCGCGTCGCACTGTGACTTCGAGTCGCCCACTGACTGGGTGTGTCGCTTGGCGTGTGGCGACACCCACCCGGCGCGCCAGCAGCAGGGGCGTCAGGGGCTGCTGGACGCCGCGGCACGCTGGCTTCGCTAAAGCGGGCCACCCGCGGGATCACCGGGTCCAGAGTCCGCTCGGCGCTCCTTGCCGAAGGCATCGGCCCGCCTGCATCCGCCGTGGCAAATGCGGCCAGGATGATAACGAGCGAGTGCGACCGCTCGAGTTGCGGGCCCTCTGCGCGACAATGACGCTTATCGGCGCCAGCTTTCTGGCTGGACCGGTCGCTTGCCTTAGCGACCTCTGGCCGGCAGCTACGGGCAGCTCAAGACAGTTGACGCCTTACTGTGAGTGACGGGACCAATAACCCCAGGCTGCTGACAACCACGCCAACCGGTGGCCAACCACGCAGGCCCATTTCCACAGCCGAACTTCGATGAGAAAGCAATCAACGGCACAGGCTGGGCCATACGCGGCTAGGCTGTTGCCGTGGGATACCCAGCAAACTCCGCGGTTGAAGTATCCACCGTATACCTCGCCTGGTGCGAGCATGGCCAGACGCGGGCTCTCGAAATGGCCCCTCTACACACCAGGCTTGCAGCAAAACGGCACCACCAGCCATGAACACCCTAACGCTTGCCGAAGCCGCTGGCTTCCTGAAGATGCACGGTGAAGAAGTACGTTGCCGAGCAAAGCAAGGGCTGATACTGGTGTCGAAACCCCCTGCCGGTTGGGTCATCCTACCTGCCGCTGTTCGGCCCCGCGCTCACGGTGGCCGCCAATTCGGCGCTGGCCCAGGCGCAGCAGCTTTGCAGCACCGCAACATGACCAACGGCCTGTGGTACCCGATCGCCATTGCGCTGGCAGGCTACGCCTTCGGCATGGTGTTCGTGCGCAAGGCCTGGCACGTTGAACTCAAGGCCGTTGCCCGCTGCCGGCGGTCGCTGCCGCCGCCACTGCATCGCCGCGACTCGCGGCTGTGCCAGGCACAGGGATCGGAGTAGGCCTATCGAGCCGACGAAGATTCGAATTTCGGCTAACTTGCGGTCGCCTAACGCGAAGGCAAAAACGTGGGTCGCCAGGAAGCGGTCCATCGTCACCGGCAGGAGCTGGCCGGATGCAGCCTTCGAGATAAGCCTCTCGAGGCCATCTCGGCGGTGGTTCTAACATCGACAAAATTACCAGGGCGAACAGGGTTAGCCGGGTCTCCATCTGCAGACGAAGCGATGCAGCGGGCTCATCACGATGTGCGTGGTGCCGTCGCGCCAGGCGGTCTTGAGTTGGAGCACCGCCTGCCCGGCGCTGACCAGCGGCTTTCAATGCCATCCGCATCGACCATGGGCTGCTGGCGCCAAATGCCAGGCTACGGGCCATGGTGGTGCCGCACGACCCCGGCAAATCGGAGCTCACCGCGATCGAGCCAGGCTGCGCGCATGGCCGGCCAGCGCGCATCAGCTGGGCCCGGCCGCTCAAGCGCGTGTTTGAGATCGACATCGAGCACTGCCCGAACTGCGATGGTCAGCTCAAGATCATCGCCGCCATCCTCGAATCGGCGGTAATCGAGCGCATCTTGACGCATCCGGGATTGCAAGCCAGGGCACCGCCCCGGGTGCCGGCGCGCACAGATGTTCAGCAATCAGACTCATGGTTTGTACGCAAAGCCCACTAATGAGAACTTGGCTGTGGTGGATACGAAGATTTCGGGGCTGCCGAAGTTTTTGCACGAAGAGGCCGCGGCCAGATCGCCGCGTCAAGGATATTGTTGGCGCGAGTGCAGCCCTCGCAAAATATCAATCACATCGTCGCCGACCTGATAGACCACGATGTGGTTGGGATGGACAACATGCTCACGGGTTCCCGGGCACGCGGCCAAGGCGAAAAAGATAGGGCATGAGCGGCAGGCTCTGGGCCGACAGCATGATGACAGCAAGAAGGTTTTTCGCTGCTATCGCGTTTCGCTGCTCGATGTAGTCGATGATTTCCACCAAGTCGGTGGTGGCCTCGTCAGACCAGCGAACGGTCTGCACGGACTTTTCGTCATTCTTCTGCACTGGCCAGTGGATGCTCATTGCCTTGGCGCCACGACGCAGTTCGATAACGGATGTCGCCCGATGACACCCCAACACTTTGCGGCGGCAGCCTCTCGAAGCCTTGTCGCGCCATTTGCACACCCGGTTGGCGTTGAGCCTGTGCGCCATCGCAACCGCAGCCACCGACGCGCCAGGCTGCGCCATTTCATGCAGATTTGCCGGTCGAACACGAAGCTCTGGGCGTGCTGCTGCACTGCATCGGACCCTCCTCGCGGCCGCGGCCGCGGTTTGGTAGGGTGCGCCCTCAACAATGGCTGCGCCTGGTCCCTCGAGAGGTGCAATGGTTCTTGGGGCGGCCCCGTGAGCGACTCGCGAGGCAGGTATTGCGTCGCCGCTCCCCCGTCATTCGTGAGAACGTTCCATCCAGGCGCCAAGCAGCGCATTCACTGTCACCGGATCCTCGATCGGCGAGCAGTGGCCGCATTCAGCGAGCAGATGGAGTTCGGCGCCGCTCACAGCGGAGGCGATCTCCCAGGAGATGGGCGGTGGTGTGCTGCTGTCATGGGTGCCGCAGATAACTATGGTCGGACAGGTGATGCCTTGCAGCAGGTCACGGCTGTCGGCGCGCCCGATGATGGCCTCCTGCTGGCTCTCGTAGAGGTCGGCACCCAGGCGCTCCGTCACCCTTTCCAGCTCGGTGATGGTTTCCTTGGAAAGACGCTCGGGACGGTAGAAGCTCAACCCCATCTTCTGCCGCCAGGCCACGGCGGGGCCGAATTCGCGCGCAGTGCGCACGGACGCACGGCGCTCGACGGCATACTGTGGCGGGTCCTGCCGCGCCGACGTGCTGATGAGTGCCAGGCGCGATACGCGGTGTGGCGCACGTCGCATGATTTCGAATGAGATATACCCGCCCATCGACCAGCCAACCAGTGCAAACTGGGGCGGCAGCCCTTCAAGAATGTGCTCCGCCATGGCCGCGATCGTGGGCTGGTCCCAATGGTCCTGCGGGAGGATCAGTTCGTAGCGTGGCTGAAAATGGCGTATCTGTTCCTTCCATGCAGTCCGGTCGGTCAGCAGGCCGGGGATCAGCACCATGGGAAGAAGGTCCATCATGTGGCACGCTCCTGGGTTTCGGGTGGGGACATCGGATGGTGTGGCGCCACCAAGTGGCAGGCCACGCTGCGGTCGTGCTCGACCATTTTCAGCAGCGGCACCTCGCTGCTGCACCGAGCAGTCGCCATCGGGCACCGGGGATGGAAGCGGCAGCCACTGGGTGGGTCCACCGGGCTGGGTACGTCGCCTTCAATCAGCTGTCGCGCGCGCCGCAATCGCGGGTGCGCCACCGGGACGGCGTCCAGCAACGCGCGGGTATAGGGGTGCAACGGGTGGGACAGCACCCTGGCAGCCGGGCCGGTCTCGACGATCCGGCCGACATACATGATGGCGATCCTGTGGCTGACATGCGCCACCACGTCGATGTCATGGGAGACCAGCAAAATGGCGATGCCATATTCCTTCTGGAGATCGACCAGCAGGTTGATGACCTGCGCGCGTATCGAGACATCCAGGGCGGACACCGGTTCGTCGGCCAGCAGCACCTTGGGCTTGAGCGCCAGCGCCCGGGCGATACCCAGCCGCTGGCGCTGGCCACCCGAGAGTTCGTACGGATATCGGCTGACATAGTCCCTGCGCAGGCCGACCCGGTCCATCAGGTCGTGGACTGCAGCCCGGCGTTGCGGCGGCGTGCCGATGTGGTAGTTGTCCAGCGGCTCGCGCACGATGTCGCCTGCGGTCATGCGAGGGTCCAGGCAGGCGTACGGGTCCTGGAAGATCATCTGCATGAGGCGCCGTCGCTCACGCAGCGCAGCACCCGACAGCGTGGTGATGTCCTCGCCGGCGAGTCGTATACGTCCCTGATCGGGTGCCTCCAGCCGCAGTATCAATCGGGCCAGGGTGGATTTGCCGCAGCCGCTTTCGCCGACCAGTGACAGCGTTTCACCGGCGTGCAGACTCAGGCTGACGCCGTCAACCGCGCGAACCTTCCGGCGCCAGTCGAGCCGGTACTGGCGTGTTACGTCCTCCACTTCTACCAGCGCGTGCTCAGCCATGGGCCACCTCCGCCTGTGCGACCGGGCCTAGCCGGATTGTGGTGTGGTTCAGGCACCGGGTGGTATGGCCAGCCGTCAGCTGCACCGGCACCGGTTGTGCGACCTGGCAGTCCTGGGTGGAGAATGCGCAGCGCGGCGCAAAAACGCAGCCGGTCTGTGGGCGGCCGCGGCGTGGCAGGCTACCGGGAATCTCGACCAGGCGCTGTCCTTCCCTGGCCTTGGGCAACGCCGCCAGCAAGCCGGCAGTGTAGCCGTGGGATGGCGCGTCGAAGATGTCGGACACCGGCCCGGATTCGACGATCTCTCCCGCATACATGATGGCCACTTCGTCCGCCATTTCCGCCACCACGCCGAAGTCGTGGGTGATCAGCAGGACCGCAGTGCCAAACTCGTGCTTCAACTCGTCGATCAGGGCAAGAATCTGCGCCTGCACGGTAACGTCGAGCGCGGTGGTCGGTTCATCCGCGATCAGTACCTTGGGCCGGCAGGCAAGCGCCATGGCGATCATCACACGCTGGCGCATGCCCCCGGAGAGCTGGTGCGGGTAACACTCCAGGCGCTGCGCGCCGTCCGAGATGCGGACTCTCTCCAGCATGTCCAGCGCCAGACGGCGCGCGGCGCCAGCCGACTCCTTGCGGTGCAGACGAATGGCTTCGGTAATCTGGAATCCCACGGTGAGGGCCGGATTGAGGGATGTCATTGGGTCCTGGAAGATGAATGCAATCTCGCCTCCGCGGACTTCGCGCATGCGTGACGGCCTCATGTCCAGCAGGGATTCACCGTGAAGCGTGATGCGCCTGGCCTGTATGGATGTGGATGCCGGAGGCAGCAGCCCGAGCAGCGCCATGGCCGAGACACTCTTGCCCGAGCCGGACTCACCGACCAGGCACAGCGTCTTCCCGGCGGCGATGTCGAACGAGATGCCACGCACGGCTGAGAAACGCTCCACGCCCGCGCCGAAGCTGACCGACAAGTCCTCCACCTTGAGCACGACCTGTGGATGGCTCATAGGTCGCTTCTAATGTTCGTGCGCGGATCGAGCCTGTCACGCAGACTGTCCCCCAGCAAGTTGACCGCGAGCACCAGCAGGCACAGGAACAGGCCAGGAAAGCCGACGATCCAGGGCGCCAACTGGAAGTACTGCCGCCCAACTGCCATGATGTTGCCCCAGCTCGGAACCTCGGGCGGTATACCCACCCCGAGAAAGCTGAGGACCGACTCGGTGAGGATGGCTGCTGCGCCGACATAAGTTGCCTGGACGGACAGTGTGCCAACGGCATTCGGCAGGATGTGCCGGAAGAGGATCTTCGGCGTGGATGTGCCGATCGACACTGCCGCCACCACGAAAGATTGCTCCCGCAACGAAAGCACCACACTGCGGGTGAGCCGCGCCATGCGGGGGATCTCCGGCACCGTTATGGCGACGATCAGAGTGATCAGGTTGCCGCCCAGCAGCGACGCCAACGCGATCGCCAGCAATACGCCGGGGATTGCCATCAGGCCATCCATCAAACCCATGACAATGCGATCGGCCATGCGGAAGAACCCTGCGTAGAGCCCAATCAGCACCCCGAAGACGGTGGCGAAGGCCGCTACCGTCACACCCACCATCAGGGAGGTGCGGGTGCCTACCAAGCTGCGGGCGAAGATCTCGCGTCCCAGGTGGTCGGTGCCGAACCAGTGCTCAACACCCGGGGGCTGCAGGCGCTGCCCGGTATTGATGGTGGTGTAGTCACCAACCAGGAGGGGCGAGAACAAGGCAATGGCTACATAGGCGCACAGCAGGTAGAGCGAAGCCTTCACGCCAGCCGAGAGGCGGCGCGTAGCCTCCGGGGTGTCGTCGGATGCGACGCCCGCCGTGTCGAGAGTCAGTTCGTTGCTTGCCATTGCACTTCTTCAGTAACGGATTCGTGGGTCAAACAGGCCGTAGCTGAGGTCGACCAGCAGGTTGACCGCGATCAGCAAGGCCGAGAACACCAGCAGCACGCCTTGAACCACCGGGTAATCGCGCTGCAGGATGGCGTCCACCGTCAACCGCCCGATGCCGGGTATGTTGAAGACGGATTCGGTGACCACCACACCGCCGATCAACGACGCGAAGCCTATGCCGACCACCGTCACGATGGGCACGCCCGCGTTCTTCAGCGCATGCAGCAGCAGCACCCGCGCCGCGCCGGCGCCTTTGGCGCGCGCCGTGCGCACGTAGTCCTCGCTTAGGATTTCCAGCATTGCGGCCCGGGTGACCCGCGCCAGCAGCGCACCGAACACCAAGGCCAGCGCCGTGCTCGGCAGCAGCAGCGTGCGCAGGCAGGTGAACAGGCCTTCGGACAGAGGCTTGTAGCCCTGCACCGGCAACCAGCGCAGCTGGATTGCAAAGACGTACATCAGCGCGTAGCCGACAATGAACACGGGTATCGAGAAACCGCCGACCGAGAAGCCCATCACGGCGCGGTCCACCAGGGTCCCGGCCCGGGATGCCGCGATGATGCCCAGGGGCACCGCGTACAGGATGGAGAGAACCGTGGCCATCAGCGCCAGCATCAGCGTCTGCTCCGCCCGCTGCCCTATCAGCTTGGTCACCGGCAATTCCGAGAATACCGACTGGCCGAGATCCAGCACCGCCAGGTTGCGCAGCCAGATGCCGAACTGCACATACAGCGGTTCATCCAGGTGAAGCCGAGCGCGAACCTTGAGTACTGTCTCCGGCGATGCGCCTTCTCCGGCGATCATCGCCGCCGGATCGCCCGGGGCCAGGTGCAGCAACAGAAAGACCACCACGACGACCACGGCCATAACCGGAATCACGGACAGCAGTCGGAAGGCGACGTAGCGCAGCATGGTGGAGGATACGGGGTTTGCAGTCCAGCTTATTTGCTGACGTTCCAGAGCACCGGAACAGGGGCCTCGATGATGCCCTTGAGATTCTTTCGCCACGCCGCGAACTGCAGCATCTGGCCGCCGTTGACGTAGGGGACCACGTCCTGCGCACGCGCCTGCATCTTGACGGCAATGGCCTTACGCTCGTCGTCGGTGCGGGATGCAAAGAATGCTGTGCGCAGCTTCTGCATCTCTTCGTCGCATGCCCAGCCGAACCAGCCCTTGTCGCACGCACCGGTCATGAACACGTTGGTGGCCGGATCCATCAGGTCCACGCCGCCCCACCCAGTGGCGAAGACGTGCCAGCCACCGGCGTTGGCGGGGTCCTTCTTGGTGCGCCACGAAAACATGGTGGCGAGGTCGATCATCTTGGCCTCCACGGTGAAGCCGGCCTTGCGCAACTGCTGGACGACCACCGTCATGACGTCGTTCTGCAACTTCTGGTCGGTCGGGTGCATGACGATGAGCGGCGTGCCGGTATAACCGGCCTCCTTCAGCAGGGCGCGGGCCTTGGCCGGGTCGTTGGCCATGGAACGCGCGCTATTAACGTCGCTGGTATACGGGCCACCGCAATACAGCAGGGTCGGGCATACTTTGTACAGGTTGGTACGGGCCCCGTTGTAGGCTTGCAGGATCTCCTTCTGGTTGATGGCGTACTGGATTGCCTGGCGCACGCGCACGTCGTTGAGTGGCGGCTGCAGGTGATTGAGTACGATCTGCATGCTGTGGCCCAGATTGCCGCGCGGCCCCATTACGATGTCCTTGTTGCCCTCCAACAGTTTCATCATGTCCGGCGGTACCGCCTCGATGTAATCGACTTCGCCGGCGATCAGCGCATTGACCGCGCTGAGGTCGTCCGGGATGTTGATGCGTTCGATCCGGTCCACGCCTGCGACCTTGCCACCGGCCATCATGCTGGCCGGCTCCTTGCGCGGCACGTAGGCAGGGTTTTTAACGTAAACGATCTTCGCGCCGGGTACCCATTCGCTCATCTTCATTATGTAAGGCCCGGAGCCGATGGCCTCGGTATTGGACTTGTCCGGCGCCGTCCTGGCCATGCGCTCCGGCATCATGAAAGGCACGTAGGAGCTGACCTTGCCTAGCGCGGACAGCGTGAGGCCCCAGGGGTTCTTCAATACGAGCTTGAAAGTCTTTTCGTCGACCTTCTCGAAACGGTCTAGATGCGTCTTCAGCACGCCGCCCAGGGTGTCCTTGAGCATCCAGCGCTCCAGCGACGCAATGCAGTCTGTGGAGGTGACTGGTGGGCCGTCATGCCATTTCAGCCCGTCGCGCAAGGTAAAGGTATAGGTCAAGCCATCGGCACTTAACGTGTATTTGTCCACCATCTGGGGTTGAATCTTGTAATTCGCGTCGGTCGAGAAGAGCGTGTCGTAGATCAGGTACGACATGTCGCGCACCGGGTAGCTGGTGGTCCAAATCGGGTCGATCTGCTGCAAGTCGCCCGTCATTTTTATCCTTAGCACGGTCTGCGCGGGCGCCGTGCTTGCCGCGCTGACCAATGCCAGCGCCGCCAGTACTAGGGCGCCTCTACGAATCAAAGGAATAGCCATGTTGTCTCCTTAGGTGTTGTGGCCCGTTGTAGGCCGGTTAGTGCCGAGGCTTTTTGGGGGGTGGCTGCCTTGGCGAGGCCATGCGGGATTCCGGATCGGACGCGACGCGTCCCGGCAGGAAGTGGGCATTGATCGGCAGCAGCGCGCTGCCAAGCAGTGCGGCGTCGCTGCCCAGGGTGCTGAGCATCAAGCGTGGGACGACCAATCCCGGAGGCGCAGCCGCGCGCAGCCGGCGCTCGAGTTTGTCCGCGATTTCCATCACCAGGAACTGGGGCAGCAGGCTGTCAATGAGCACGGCTTCGACGTCGATCACAGCAAAGCAGGCGGTCAGCCCTTCCACCAGTGCCGCGACACAGTCGTTCAGCCAGTCCTGGACCAAGCCTCGCGCCTGATCCAGGACATCGGGCAATTCCGAGACAGCGTGGATGGTGAAGCCGTGCAGACGCAGATAACGCATCAGTCCGGTAAGAGAGGCGCGGTTGCCGAGGAAATCGTTGTACGCGGGGCTGAGTTCGCTGTGGGCCAGGCGGCTGGGTCCCACCGGAATCGCTCCCAGAGTGCCGGCGTTGCCGTGGGCGCCGGTTTCAAGGCTTCCACCTAGAACCAGGGCACCGGAGATGTGCGAGCCAATCACCACGTAGAGAAAGTTGTGGAAATCCTGGGCTCCGCCGAGCAGGTACTCGGCGACTGCGGCGACCCGGGTGTCGTTCTCCACGAATACCGACAGGCCGGTGGCCGCCTTGATTTCAGCAGCGATATCGCGCTCGTCCCATTCCGCAAGAATCTCTGCCGGCAGTCCGCGCCGGTCCGGCCGGTACCATAGGTCATACGACAGGGCTACGCCCACGCCGGAAATGCGGGTCAGCGTGGTGTCCTCGCTCCCGAAGGTCTTCAGGCCCGAGGACAAAAGCTGTAGTACGTTGTCCAGGCGCGGGAAATCGTCCTCGCTGCGCAGGCGTTTGCGGATCTTGCCTTCGAAGTCGACCAGCACCAGTTCCTGGACGGCACGCCGCACATGTAGCCCCAGCCCGTAGACACCGCTCGGATTGATTGCGTAGAGGATGGAGGGTTGCCCCACCTTGCCAATGCGGCGGCCGAGCTTGCTGACCAGCCCCTCTGCGCTCAGCCCGTTGACGATATCCACGACCGTCTGCAGGGAAATGCCGGTCGCCTCCGCCAGTTCCGTCTTGGATGCCTGGCCGAGCCGGCGAAGCTGGGTCAGAACCACGCGCTCCTTGAACAAGCGCGTTCGCCCCGAACCTTCGTTGCCGCGTCGGTTTCCCATGAAATGCCCCCCGTCAGGATGCCGGGCGAAAAAGTACGGTCGCCCGAGTAATAGGTTTTGAGTGGTCCCACCGTGGCACCGCCGAACGGGGAAGGGACGCACGCATCTTAATCCAGACGGGCCATGGTTCTGGTCGCGTGGGTGTGGTCCGGGTCTGCAAGAGCTCCCCGGTGAACCCCTTGTGCGTCGGCAGAATGTGGATGCGGTAGTGGGCATTTCCTGAGGGCTGCAATCCTTGACTGCGCGTATTTAATCACCGGCGCCGGAGCCCGTCAATAATTATTACGGTTACCGTTGTTATTATTTTTTTGCAAGATGCAGAACCGTGTCGTGCGCGCGAGGGTTAACCCGGGCGCGAACCTGGAACTTGCGCTCTGACCGCGAAGTCCGACACGGCCGTCGCGGCTGACGGCCTGCCATGGCGGCATGCAAAGGGCCGGCTCCGGTTTTGGTTGGGGGATCGGCGATCCCGAAATGGTTACCAACGCCGAGCTGGACCGCTTCAGACAGATAACGCCGCGTGTGCTGATCGCTAGCGACGGCGTGACCCATGGCGGGCGCGACCTGGACCGCCTGGCCGTGGTGGGCGAACTGCGCGCTGCCTTGCCCACCGTCGAACATGTGTTGCTGCTGGACAACCTGGGAACGCTTGCGGCGCAAGGCGGTGCTGCCGGTCTGGAGGTAGCGGATTTCGCGCTGGCTGCGGCGCGCGATGACGCGCGGACGGGCTGCAGCTACGACGCCAATTCGCTGGCCGAGCGTTACCACTGGTACTACTCCACTGGCGGGATCATGTGGAACGCACATGGTTTCGGCTTGCTGTTGGGCGCCACCTGCTGCAACTTCGACGGCAGCCCAGGTGGCAGGACGGTGGACGCCGTCTGAAACCGGCTGGCGCCGGACTGGGGCACGCTGTGGCGGTTTGCAGCCGAACTCAGCGTCACTTTCTTCGTTGCCGGCGCGGCCTTTTTTCGGCAACGGAGTTCATGCAGCGCCTAGCCGCCCGGGTGAATTCAGCAGGCGGCGCGATCGCGGCCCGGCACCCCGGGCTGCAGGGAGGGGCTGCGCCTGACGCGGGTCGCGCCCGGTTTGGGGCCACGAAGCGCGAGGGATTGCCCGATGCCCTGGCGGCTTTCAGGGCAGGCGGTGGGGCTGAGACCGAAGGCATCGAGATTTCTGCTTGCGGCCAGGACGGCGAGACGCAGACTGTTATTGTCAAAGAAGAAGCTGCGTTTTTTGCCATGGCTGCATTCAGTGCGGACGTTGTTTCCGATGTCACAAGCGAAGGTGTTTTGCTTCAGATTGAATCGGCTGTTTTCAAGGATGGCAATAAGTGGCGATTTAGCGATGGATCCAACTCGTTCTTCGCTGAGATTAGCGACAAGGCCTTTCGTGCGCGTATCGATTCTGGTGACGAGAGGTTCGGCAAGGGGGATGTTCTAATCGTCGATTTAAGGCGGGTTCAG
>Ga0209181_10010776_pt1 | contig 11815 bp, 10 predicted proteins | sample MAT05_FD_187208 | JGI IMG/M metagenome (GOLD analysis project Ga0209181, IMG submission 187208) | Freshwater microbial communities from Lake Fryxell liftoff mats and glacier meltwater in Antarctica - MAT-05 (SPAdes) (version 2) | ecosystem: Environmental > Aquatic > Freshwater > Ice > Liftoff... | reverse complement strand
GCGCCATCAAGGCGGCCAGCAGGCCCCATACCCAGACGGGGGTGTGCGAGAGGATGTTGACGATCATGGGGTGCTCCGGCGTCGGGTTGAAGAGGGTGTGCCGCTAATGTGGCGCCCGCCCGCCGCAGTTGCCAGCACCTGGCGACAGGGCGGCGTGCCGCGGCGCGAAACGCCGCTGACAGGGCGCAAACCGAAGGGTCAGGACGTCTTCCATCGGTAGCGCCTTGAGGTCATCGAAGTCATTCGTCATGCGTTGCCCTGTTACCCCGCTTCCCAATAAGCCCGCAGCGGCCATTCAGCAGCCTCCCTGAGCGGGGTCGCTGCAAATCGCAGGGAGGAAAGCGCCACAAGCTTGGTGGGTCAGCCTGCGTTGCGGAAGGCGCATGATTTGCACTTTGTTCGTGCATGGCGCGCCATGCCAGGACTGCCTCGCTTGGAGCAACGCCATGGCCAGACCCGATCTCAACCTGCTGTTCACGCTCGACGTGTTGCTCGCGGAAGGCAACGTTGCCCGCGCCGCACGGCGCTTGCGCCTGAGCCCGTCGGCGATGAGTCGCGCCCTTGCGCGGTTGCGCCAGGCGACCGGCGATCCGCTGCTGGTCAGGGCGGGCCGCGGCATGGTGGCCTCGCCCCGAGCACTCGAGCTTCGCGATGCCATCACCCAACTCGTTCATGACGCCGAAGCTGCCCTGCGCCCCGCCGACAAGCCCGACCTCGGACAACTCGACCGAACCTTCACCCTGCGGGCCAGCGAAGGCTTCGTGGAGAACTTCGGGGCCAGGCTCCTGGCGCGTTTGGCCGATGAGGCGCCCGGCGCACGCTTGCACTTCCTGCACAAGCTCGACAAGGACAGCGGGCCGCTGCGCGACGGGACGGTCGATCTGGAAACGGGTGTGGTCGACAAGGCCATCGGCCCCGAAGTGCGCACGCAGGCCTTGTTCCGGGACCGCTACGTCGGTGTCGTTCGAGCGGGGCACCCGCTGAGCGAAGGTGAGGTCACACCCTTGCGCTTTGCCAGGGCAGCGCACGTGCACGTCTCGCGCCGGGACGATGACAAAGGGCCCATCGACAACGCCCTTGCAGGGTTGGGGCTGGACCGGCGGATCGCCGTCACCGTGGGTGGCTTCGCGGCGGCACTGGCATTGGCTCGGGCCACCGATCTGGTCGCAACCGTTCACGAGCGTCACACCGGCAATCTCTACGCCGGCATGCACAGCTTTGCGATTCCACTGACCATTCCGCAGTTCACGGTTTCACTGCTCTGGCATCCGCGGCTGGATGGCGACACCGCACACCGCTGGCTTCGTGGGTGTGTTCGAGAGGTCTGCAGCGCAACGGCGGGTCTGGACGGCTTTCAGGCGCCGCTGGAGATCGGGCCGGATTGATCGGCGATCTCACGACGGGGCATGAACTTGCCCCGGGCCTGAGCGCGGCGCAACCACAGCGCGGCGGCCACCGACCCTACGGTCAGCGCCACGGCCGAGGCCTCGACGCCGTAAGCCCCGCCGCTGACCCAGTCGGCACCGCTCATCGAGCCCTGCAGCCATCGTCAAGGGCGTTGACTCCACCCCATCGGGGGGCGGCGGCGGCGGGCATTTTGCCGCCGCCTTGCGGGCGCTCCCGGGTCAACGCTGGGCCGCTCCCGAGTTGACCCCTCCCCCTCGGGGGGGCGGCGGCGGGCGTTTTGCCGCCGCCTTGGGGGCGCTCACGAGCCCTGCCGCCAACGTCAGCAGCGCTCCCATCGCAAGGCCGATTCTCGGTGCTGCCTCGGCGGATGCCACGGTGAAGAGCAGGCTCATCGCGACCCCGCCCGCGGTCTGGCCCGCCAATCTGGCGCTGGCCTGCATGCCGCCTGCTGCGCCACTGCGGTCGCGCGGTGTCGAGAGGAACATGTTGCGGTTGTTCGGCACCTGAAAGAGGCCGAACCCCAGGCCACAGAGCATGGTGAGCGGCACCAGCGGCAAGGGCTGACCCTGCAGCGGCCACAGTGAGGCGGCCGCGAGCCCCACCGCCAGACAGACGCCGCCGGTGGCGCAAAGCCGGGCAGTCGGTAGGCGGTTGGCCAGGCGGCCCGCCAGTGGGGCCACGATGGCCACGGTCAGCGGCCAGGGGGTCATGTAAAGGCCGGTCGCCCAAGTGTCCTGGCCAAGGCTGTGCTGCAGATAAAACGGCAGCGCCAACAGGGCCATGGTCATGCCAGCGAAGCAACAAATCGACGCGATCACCGACGTGCGGAATGACGTCGCGCGCAGCAGGTCGAGCGGGATCAGCGGCACTTCGCTTCGCAGCTCCCGGTGGACCAGCGCGGCCAGGCCGAGGGCCGCCGCAGTGAGCAAGGCGGCAGCGAGCACCGGCTCGGTCACCAGCAGTTCCGCACCGACCACCAGCGACGCCAGGGCCCCGACGTTCAGCGCCACACTGAACCGGTCGAGCCGGCGCGCTGAGCCAGGGCGCTCGGGCAGCGCACGGGCCGCGCAGAGCACCAGCGCACCCAGAGGCAGGTTGACCGCGAACAGCCAGGGCCAGCTTGCGCGGGACAAGATCAGCGCGCCGATCGTCGGACCCGCCGCCGAAGACAGGGCAACGGCGAGTGCATTCCAACCGATGGCGGCGCCGAGCTGGCGCTGAGGAACAATGACACGCAGCAGTGCGATGCCGAGCGCCATGATCGCCGCCGCCCCGAGCCCCTGTAGAAAGCGCGCGGCGACGAGCCACGGCAGCGACGGTGAAAGTGCGCACAACACGGACGCGGCCGTGAACAGCGCAACACCCAGCGTGAACACACGGCGATAACCCAGGCTATCGCCAAGCGCGGCGCAGGGCAGCAGGCCCATCACCAGGGCCGTCTGGTAGGCGGTGATGATCCACACCGACATGCCTGGCGTCACGGTCAGGGACAGCGCGATCGATGGAAGTGCGACGTTGGCGATCGCCGCGTCGAGCACCGCGAGCACCAGGGCGGCCAGCACCGCGGCAATCGCGACCGTGCGCTGCGGCTCGCGCAACCGGGCGCTGGCACCGTCCGGGTGTGTCAATCCACCGTCCATGCGCCACCTCGCTCGACGTACCGCGTCACGCGGTGTTCTTCCTGGTCTTCCTTCTTCAAGTCTCTCTCCGTGAAGCGGAACAACAGCGCTGGCCCGGTCACGCAGCGTGTGTCGTGGATGTCTCCTGGCAGATAGACCTGAACCTGCCCGGGCCGTACCAACGTCGAACTCCTCTTCACGAGCCGGATGCTGCCGTCCGGCTGCTCGATGCGGGCATAGGTTCCCATCTCGATCTCACCGTGCTGAAGGGCATAGATGACCCACCCCCGTCCGTGGTCGTGGGGTGGTCTGTACTGCCCTGCGCCTTCCGTGTGCGCCAGCAGCACGTAGCCCTGCACCGGGTCGCGGTGAAGCTCCCTGTTGGCGGGGCCCTCTCTGTGCAGGGCCGCCAACCATTCCTCCGTGGCGGGCGCCTTGACCAGATCCTCCAGGTGCCGGCGACAACCAGCGACCACTTCGGTGCTCAGAGGCCCCCAGACCGACTTGATGCCCAGCATCGATGTGTCGAGCGTATTGCTGTCCATGTTTCTTCCTTTCGTTTCATCCGCACGAAACCAGTTCGAGCGCGTGTCCAGAAGATAGTGATTCACCCGAGGCGGCGGAAGGCGCAGCGTCTGCATTCAGTTCGTGCGTTCGACGCCATGCTGCAGCGCCCCACGGTTGGGCTCGATGTGCCGCCAGGCGATCAGCCGAGCGACCCAAAGATCACGGCCAAGCTTTCTGCGCTGGTGCGCACCGGGGGTGTTCGGTCTGCTGGCCCACAGACGGCCCGATGGACTCGGGACACGATGGGCCTGTCGCACCTTGCGACCAGGAGAGACCCATGACCCCGTACGGCCGCCCCGAAGGGCGAAACACTGCAATGCAAAGCATGGAGGTTGCCCAATGACCCCCGTCCCCAAACCCCCGATCCAGGATCCCGACCCGGGCGTGCCCGGTATGCCGGAAGACCCGCCCATCGACTCACCGATCGACCCGCCGATCCATGAGCCGCAGGACAGCCGGGTGCGCCATCTTGTAACGCAGCACAGCCACGCTGCGGCGGTCATGGCATGAACATCCTGATCGTGTTGACCTCACATGCCAGCCTGGGCAACACCGGCCGCAAGACCGGCTTCTGGCTGGAAGAGTTGGCCGCGCCGTACTGGATCTTGCAAGACGCCGGCGCCACGCTGACGCTGGCGTCGCCGGCCGGCGGGCGGGCACCCATCGACCCGGCCAGCGAGGCGCCCGAGGCCCTGACCGACAGCACCCGGCGCTTCAAGGCCGACACCGCGGCGATGACCGCCGTGGCCAACACGCTGCGGCTGGTCGATGTGGAGGCCGCGCACTTCGATGCGGTGTTCTATGCCGGCGGCCACGGGCCGCTGTGGGACCTGGTCGACGACCCGGCGTCGATCCGGCTGATCGAGCAGATGGCCGCGGCCGACAAGCCACTGGCGCTGGTCTGCCATGCACCCGCCGTGCTGCGCTTTGCCAAAGGCCCGGACGGCCGGCCGCTGGTGGCGGGCAAGGAGGTGACCGGCTTCACCAACGCCGAAGAAGCCGTCGCCGGGCTGACCGAGGTGGTGCCGTTTTTGCTGCAAGACGTGCTGCAAGAAGAAGGGGCGCGGTTCTCGAAGCAACCCCCGTTCGAGCCGCATGTGGTGACCGACGGCCAGTTGGTCACCGGCCAGAACCCGGCTTCATCGGCCGGCGCGGCGCGGCGATTGCTGGCGTTGCTGGGCTGACCGCGAGGCCAGGCCACGGTGATGGCAATCCAACCCGAACGACATCGCCCCCTCACCAGGGCGCGCACGACGCATTGCGGTGTACCTGGAGTCGCCCAGAAACCCGCTCAGAACCGAAACGCCAGCCGCAGCCCGCCCCAGTGGCGGCCGCCCACCGTGATCGGCGCAGCCGCTTCTTTCATCAGCACAAACTGGCCACCGCCCATGTCGCGGCGGTAGGTCTGCAACAAAAAGGGCTTGGCGTTGCGCGCTGAGCGCAGGCCGGTACGGTCGTTGAAGATGCGGCGGTTGCGGCAGTGGGCGGTGTTCCAGGCCAGATCGCCCGGTCGCTGAGGGTGGTTGTACTGGCGGTTGTGGCAGGCGACGTAGCCGTTGCGGTCGACGGCGATGCAGAACACCACCTTGTCGCTGAACGCCAGTACCGGCTCCTGCACCGCCGGGAACAGCTGCTCGGCCAGGCCGCAAAAGCGGGCACTGTGTTGTTGCGGCGCGCTGCCGCCCACCGCCTGGTAGCGCTCGTCGAACAGGCTGGCCAAGTCGATCAGGCCGTCGCGCAAGGCGCCTTCAAGCAGGCCCGAGATGCGTGCGGCTGCGTCCTGCGCCGCCTGCACGTAGGGCGTGTCGGCAGTCTCGATGCCGCAGGCTGCGGTGATCTGGATCAGGTGCTCGGACATGTCGAGCAGCGTCTCCGTGCGGGTCAGCGTACCGTTGTAGACCTTCATCGAGGCCTGCATGTCGCTCTCGATGCCGGCCATGCGGCCCGACAGCGTGGTGCACACCCCGTGGCTGAGCGCAGCCGAGCGGCTGATGCGCTCGACGCCCTGGGTCACCTCACCGAGCGCACTGTGTACCGCGCCCTGCGGCTGGCCGGTGGGTTGGCGCTGGATGTCACGCGCCAGCGTGGCGATGCGCGCGTCGAGCTGGCTCACCGTGCCCATGATCTGCTTGGACGAGGCCTCTACCCGGTTGGCCAGGTCCTTCACCGCATCGGCCACCACGCCGAAACCGCGGCCAGCCTCGCCCGCGCGCTTGGCCTCGACCGAGGCGTTGAAGGCCACCAACCGGGTCTGCAGTGCGATCTGGGTGATCTGCCCGGCGGCGTCCGAGACTTCGCGCAGGGTGTCGATGATGGCCGACACCTCACCGCCCACTTGCTCGACCACCCCGCAGGCCCGCGCCACCGACTGCAGGCCGATGACGGATTCGCGCACGATCGCCGCCTGCGCCTGGTTGATCTCGGCGACCTGCGCGGCCAGGGCCTGGACCGTCTGCACCTGGCGGGCGGCCTGGCTGTTGGCATCATCGATCGCGCCGCGCACCTCGGCCGACTCGCGGCCCAGCGTGGACGACTGGCGCGCCATGTCGGTCAGCACGGCTTGCGTGTCCATCGCAGCGACCGCGGGGGCCGGGGCCGGGGCCGCGCCAGCGGGCGTCACCAGTGAGAGTTCAGCGCGTGAGCGACGCAGCCAGGTCATCATGATGTCCGTCCTTCGGTCTGGTGGTCCGCCCGGGGTTGTGGGCCTGTTGCTCAGCGCGCAGCCTGCCATGCGCCCGCGCGAAACCTACCAGGCGCGCAGCCTGCTGCGCAGGCGCGCGATGCTCTGGCTGTGCAGCTGGCAGACCCGGCTCTCGGTCACCTTCAGCACGGCGGCGATCTCTTTCAAGTTCATGTCGTGCTCGTAGTACATGCTCATCACGTACTGCTCGCGCTCGGGCAGGTTCTTGATCGCCTCGACCAGGGCTTCGCGCATGCGCCGGTCTTGCAGCATGGCCAGCGGGTTGACGGTGTCGTCCACCACGTGCCGGTCCAGGTAGTCGTCGTCGCCTTCGTCGCCGGTCATGTCCTCCAGGTAGATCAGCTGGGTGCCACGCACCTTGCCCAGCAGCTCCTGGTACTGGACGAGCGACAGGCCCATCTCGGCGGCGATCTCGCTCTCGTGCGGCGCCCGGCCCAGGGTCTGCTCCAACTTGCGCAGCGCGGTTTCGATCGAGCGCTGCTGGCGCCGGTCGCCCCGGCTCATCCAGTCGTTGCCGCGCAACTCGTCGAGCATCGCGCCCCGGATACGCTGGGTGGCGAAGGTCTCGAACTGCACGCCGTGGGCGGCGTCGAAGCGGGTCAGCGCATCGGACAGGCCGATCATGCCGACCTGGATCAGGTCGTCGAGTTCGACGTTGGCCGGCAGTTTGGCGATCATCTGGTGCGCCAGCCGCCGGACCAGCGGGCTGTACTGCTTGAGCAGCGCGTTGGCGTCGAGTCGGCCCTTGGCGGTGTACATGTTCATCATGCTCCGGACAGTTCAGTTCAGGCGGCCGATGGCCGTGCCTTGGCGGGCGGGTGCAGGGCGTGCCGACGGCGCCAGGCGGTCGGGCATGGCGGACATAGGGGCGTCCGCAGGGCGGGTGATGTCGGCGTTGCCGGCCTGACCGGCCGCCTGACCGGCCAGTTGCAGCGCCACCAGCCGGGTCAGGTCTGCGGGCAAGGGCGCTGACGGCGCGGCCTGCGGGTCAACCACGGCCAGGTTGCGCAGCGCTGCGCCCAGAAAGTGGTCGCCGCACTCGGTGAGCCGGTCGGCCATGCGTTGTGCCCGGCGCGGCGACACATCGCCGGCCACCACCAGGTCGTAGGCCAGTGCGCCCAGCCGTTGCGAGAGCAGTTTCATCGAGGTGTAGGCATGCGTCAGGCTGTCGGGTCGGTTGCCGGCCAGCAGCACCGGGCTGGGGGTGCGGCCGGCAAACATGCGCCGCAGGTCCAGCGCACCGGCGTGCAGCAGCACCACGTCGGCACGCGGTGCGGCACCGCGCAGCGCGGTCAAAAAACCGGCCAGCGTGGCGCGGCTGTCCAGGTAGTGCATCGGCAGTCCACGTGCCGCCAGGTACGAGACCTGGGGCGACAGCCGCTCGACACAGGCCGGCAGGTCGACCGTGGCCAGCTCGTGCGGCGGCGACGCGGTGTCGGCTGCGTCCACCACCAGCGTGTGCAGGCCCTGTTCGGCAAAGGCGGCGCACAAGCGCTCCATCACCGCACCAGCACCGGGCACCTGCGGGTTGTGCACCAGCGGCACGAAGCGCAGCGCAGCGCCGGCAAACAGCTGGCGCAGGCCGTGGGCCTGGTCGCGGGGCGCAGCAGATCGGCGGGAGGTCGGGGCGGGCATGGGCAGTGGGCGCTGGATTGACGATCGAAATCGGGCTGAGGGAAGGCCGGGGCAGCAGCAGCGGCGGCGGCGTGCAGGGCTGGCGGGTCGGGTCGGCCGATACGGTGGCTGAGGTTCAGGCATGCATCGGCATGGGCTGGCCACCCTGTGGCCCGGGGTAGCCAGCGCCCTGGGTGGCGGCAAACATCAGGTTGACCTCGCTGGCATCGAGCCGCCAGGACGCCCCGCCGCCGCCGCACAGCGCACGCTGCACCAGCGCCTGGGCCGACAGGCGGTGCCAGTCCTCCGGCACGCGCTGGCCGTTGGCCACGCCCACCACCTTGGCGCGGTGGCGGATCAGCGCGTCCAGCGCCGGCCCGAGCTTCACGGCCTCGTCGAGCTTGCTGACGATGACGCCATGGCATTGCTGCACGCCGTAGGCCACCAGCACGTCCTCGATCGTCTCGCCCTGGGCCGAGGCGTTGACCACCAGCAGCTTCTTGATGGCGCGGTGCTGCAGCATCTCCAGCAGCTCGCGGGTGCGGCTGTCGCGCTGGGCCATGCCCGCGGTGTCGATCAGCACCAGCTTCTTGCCGGCCAGCAGCTCGAGCAGGTCTTCCAGCGAGGCCCGGTCGTGCGCCGTGTGCACCGGCACGCCCAGGATGCGGCCGTAGGTGCGCAGCTGCTCGTGCGCCGCGATGCGGTAGGCGTCCAGCGTGATCAGGCCCAGCTGCCCGGCGCCGTGCCGGGTGGCAAAGGCGGCGGCCAACTTGGCGGTGCTGGTGGTCTTGCCGACGCCGGTGGCGCCGATCAGCGCAAACACGCCGGTGTGGTCTTCCAGCGGCAGCTCCTGCTCGTCGGTGCGCACATTGCGCGCCAGCACGCCGGCGGCCCAGGCCAGCTCGTCGGGCGCCTGGGCCAGATCGGCGGGCAGGCTTTGCACCAGCTTGCGGATTAGCGCCGGCGACAGGCCGACATCGAACAGTTTTTGCGACAGCGTGGCCTGGCGCGGGTCGCGCTGCAGCCGCTCCATGAAGGCCAGCATGCCGAAGCGCTCGTCGATCAGCTCGCGCATCGAGCGCAACTCGCCCATCAGCTCGCTGCGCTCACGCGGTGAGGCCGACAGGTTGTTGCCTGCAGCGCCGGCCGCCGTGGTGGCATGCGCGCCGTCGTCCAGCAGGTCGTGGCGGCCAGGTGCGGCAAAGCGGATCTCGTCACGCAGCACCGGGGGTTCACGGCGCGGTGCGCTGCCGGCGATGCGGTTGCGCAGCGCCTGGTGCATGCGCGGCTCGGCCGGCTCGGGCGCTGCCTGCGGTGGGTCACGGCGCCGGTCGCTGCCGACCATGCGCAGCGGCGCGGGGCTGCCGGGGGCTGACAGGCTTGCAGCGGACAGGCGGCTGTCGGCAACCGAAGCGCCGCGGGACGCGACACGGCTGGCCAACGCCGCACCATCGGGCTGGTCGGCCGACTGCTGGCTGATCTCGGCCTGGCGGCGCTTGAGCACCCGCTCACGCACATAGTCCTGGAAGGTCAGCGTGCTCATGCCCAGGGTTTCGACATCACGCGCCACGCTGCCGTCACCCAGCGGGTCGGGCAGCGCCTGGCTGCGACTGGGGTCGAAACGCGAAGGGGCGCCGGCATCGCTGCCGCGGCCGAAGCCGGATTCAGCGTCCAGGCTGGGCTCGCGGCGGGCATCCAGCCGCGGCTCCAGGCGGGGTTCGGTGCGGTGCTCTGGCCGCGGCTCACTGCGTGGCAGCAACTTTTCGCCGCGGGCGGCGATGCGCTCGGCCAGCGTGGTGTGGCGCACCGGCGCCTGGGCGGTGACCAGCATCGGGTTGTGCACGGCTGCCGGCGCGGCCACCGGCGTCAACACAGGCGCACGTTGCACCGGTGCCTGGGCAGCGGCCTGCTCGATACGGGCCATGCCGTCCGGCGCCAGCGCCAGCACTTCCACGCCCTCGGGCGATGGCCGGGTGGACAGCACCACGGCGTCGTCGCCCAAGGCCTGGCGCACCAGGGCCAGCGCCTCGCGGGCTGTCTTTGCGGTGAAACGTTTGACGTTCATGCCGTGCCTCCGATGATCGAGCCGATCCGGATCGAATGGGTCTCAGGAATCTCGCTGTGCCCCAGCACCTTCAGGCGCGGTGCAGCACGTTTGAGCAGCCGGGCCATCTGCACCCGGATCACATCGGGCACCAGCAGGCAGGCAGGCTGGCCCAGGTCTTCTTGCTTGCGGGCGGTGTTGGCCGCCTCGCGGGTCAGGGTGTCGGCCACGCCCGGGTCCAGCGCCGCGCCGTGCGGGCTGGTCAGGGCTTGGGTGACCAGGCGCTCCAGGTCGGGCTCCAGCGCGATCACGTCCAGCTCCTTGGTCGGGCCGTAGATCTGCTGCACGATGGCCGGGGCCAGGTGCACCCGGATGCGGCGGGCCAGCTCGGCCGGGTCGGTGACGGTGGCGGCAAACTCGGCGATGCACTCGACGATCGAGCGCATGTCGCGGATGTGCACGCCCTCTTCCAGCAAGAGCTGCAGCACCTTCTGGATGGTGGCGATTCCGACCATTTTGGGGATCACATCCTCGATCAGTTTGGGGGCCTGCTTGGTGACGTGTTCAACGAGCTGCTGGGTCTCTGTGCGGCCCAGCAAGCGGGCAGCGTTCACCTGCATCAAGTGTGAAAGATGGGTGGCTACCACGGTCGCGCAATCAACGACGGTAAATCCGTTCATTTGGGCCATGTCACGCTGGCGTTCTTCAATCCAGGTCGCGGGCAGGCCAAAGGCCGGGTCGACCGTGACCGTGCCGGGCAGCTTGACGGTGGCCCCGCCCGGGTTGATGGCCATCAGCATGCCGGGGAAGGCTTCGCCCTCGCCCACCACCGCGCCGCGCAACAGCACCCGGTAGGCGCTGGGCTTGAGCTCCAGGTTGTCGCGGATGTGCACCGCCGGCGGCAAAAAGCCCACCTCTTGCGCAAACTTCTTGCGCACACCCTTGATGCGCGACAGCAGATCGCCCTGGCGCGCCTTGTCCACCAGCGCGATCAGCCGGTAGCCCACTTCAAGGCCCAGCGTGTCCACCGGCAGCAGGTCGTCCCAGCTGGCCTCGGCATTGGCGGGCTGGGCATCGGGCGGTGGCGCCGGCGGTGCGGCCTTGGCAAGTGCATCACGCCGCTTGATCCACCAGGCCAGCGTGCCGATGGCGGTGGCGATCAGCAAAAAGACAAGGTGCGGCATGCCCGGGATCAGCCCCAGCGTGCCGACGATGCCGGCAGTCACGCCCAGCGCCTTGCTGCTGCCAAACACCTGGCTGCCGATCTGGTTGCCGATGTTCTGCTCTTTGCCGACCCGGGACACCACCATCGCCGCAGCCACCGAGATCAGCATGCCCGGGATTTGCGCCACCAGCGCATCACCCACCGCCAGCAGCACGTAACGGTCGGCCGCATCCCCTGCGGACAGGCCGTGGCTGACCACCCCGATGATGAAGCCACCGACGATGTTGATCACCAGAATCAGCATGCCGGCGATGGCGTCACCGCGCACAAACTTGCTGGCGCCGTCCATCGAGCCGAAAAACTCCGCCTCCTCGCCCACCTCGATGCGGCGGCGCTTGGCCTCCTTCTCGTCGATCAGGCCGGCGTTCAGGTCGGCGTCGATCGCCATCTGCTTGCCGGGCATCGCGTCCAGCGTGAAGCGGGCGCCGACCTCGGCGATGCGCTCGGCACCCTTGGTGACCACGATGAAGTTGATCACCACCAAAATCGCAAAAACGATCAAGCCCACCGCAAAGTTGCCGCCGACCAGAAAGTGACCAAAGCTCTCGATCACCTTGCCGGCCGCCGCCGCGCCGGTGTGGCCCTCCAGCAGCACGACCCGGGTGGATGCGACGTTGAGCGACAGGCGCAGCATCGTG
>Ga0209181_10010771_pt1 | contig 11817 bp, 7 predicted proteins | sample MAT05_FD_187208 | JGI IMG/M metagenome (GOLD analysis project Ga0209181, IMG submission 187208) | Freshwater microbial communities from Lake Fryxell liftoff mats and glacier meltwater in Antarctica - MAT-05 (SPAdes) (version 2) | ecosystem: Environmental > Aquatic > Freshwater > Ice > Liftoff... | reverse complement strand
GTCGACGGGGGTCGAACCCGCAACCTCCGGATCGACAGTCCGGTGCTCTAACCAATTGAGCTACAACCCCATCGCTTAGCAGGATTATATACCTCGCCACGCTACCCGCAAGCGTACTTGCTATCCACGTCACTATTTTCCGTCGAATCGCCCTGACGAATGAACAAGAATCGCCTTTTTTCCGGGAGAACCGGCATATTCGACACTCTTGCTCTGGAAAGTTGCGAAGCCAATCCTGCATCGTTTGCATCGTCCATGCATAAACCTAGGTTGCAATGTCGTGTTTCCGCATCGCGTCAAGCAATAGCCGGTTTTGTCAGATCCATCGATTGTATTTGAAAACGAGATCATGCAACTTATCACCAACCTCGTCTCCCAATTCACCCAAGGTATTTGCTACAGCGTGGAGCATATGACTGTCATGCAATGGGGAATCGTCGGCACAATGTCGGTCTTAATGGGGTTCATGTGCCTGAGAACCACAAAGTTCTAAATGCCTAAAAACAAAGCTGGCCGATGGTAGAACCACCGGCCAGCACTTGTTTTTTCCTCCGACCGTCAGGCGGCACGACACGGAGCCGCTGCGAGACTGGCGTAAATCAAGCGTGCTACTGCACTGCCCTTTGCGATCTAGGCCAACGCATAATGATGGTCCCTCAGCCGGAAAAACGACCGGAGGCAATTGTTGCAAACTGTTTCCGGTTTGCACCCCTGAACTATAGGCAACAGTTGGTGAGATGGAAAGATTGATTCATCGGAAAATCCTCGGCGGACTCGGACCACCCGCAACGCATTTTTGGTCCAGGACGGGGACAATGCTCGTTTCATGTGACAATTATGAACCTTTCGCGGTTACCGCCACATTCGGGGTGCTGCTAAAAAGCAGGATTTAGCAAAGCTTCTGGCGAACTCGACTTTGATGAAATGCCTCAGTAAGTAGAATGAATAGCAATTAATTTGTTGGATTCAAGCATAGGAAATCGAATGGCGACTCGGGCACAATCGGACACTGAAGGACTTTTGCGGGAACTGATGGAGCAACGCATTTTGCTTCTCGACGGCTCCATGGGAGCCCTTATTCTGCAAAAGAAGCTGCCGGAATCGGCCGTCCGGGGAGAGCGATTCAAGGATCATCCTGCTGACGTATCCCGGGCGACAGACGTACTGGTGCTGACGCAACCCGACATGATACGAAGCATGCATGCGGAGTACTTGAATGCCGGCTCGGATATCATTGAGTCTAATACTTTTAACGCCAGCTTGATTGGATTGGCGGAAAACAGGTTGTCGGAATTTGCGTACGAGATTTCGAAGGTTGGAGCAGAAGTTGCGAGGTCTGCTGTCGAAGCGCACTTGAAACGAGATCCATCTAAGCCTCGCTTTGTTGCTGGGAGTATTGGCCCAACGGCAGTTCAGCTTTCGATGAATTCCAAAGGAGACCCCGCGACTCGGCCCTATAGCTTTGAGCAAATGGTTGCAAGCTATGAAGTAAATGTGAATGGATTACTCGATGGTGGTGTGGATATACTGCTCCCGGAGACTTCCTTCGATACTCTCAATTTTAAGGCTTGCTTACTAGCTATCGAGAATGTCTTTTTGCAAAGGGGAAGACGTTGGCCAACGATGCTTTCTGCCACAGTATTCGAGGGGGGGGTAACTCTTACAGGGCAGCAATTGGAAGCCTTTTGGATTTCCGTTTCGCACTTCCCGATGTTGAGTGTTGGCCTAAACTGCGGCTTGGGTGGCGATCGCATGCGTCCTTACCTGGAGCGATTGGCAAATGTTTCTGATGCAGCAATCAGTTGCTATCCAAACGCTGGCTTGCCAAATGAAATGGGTGAATTTGACGAAACACCCTCGAAGATGGCCGGTTTTGTTCGCGACTTCGCTACGCAAGGCTGGGTGAATATTGTTGGCGGTTGCTGCGGCAGTACCCCCGCGCATATTAAGGCAATCGGTGATGCAGTCGCAGGCATCGCCCCTCGACAAGCACAATCGAACAATCGAACCACTCAATACGCGGGAAACGAACCATTTGTCTTCCGAAAAGACAATCCTTTCGTCATGGTCGGCGAACGCACCAACGTAACCGGCTCCAAAAAATTTGCTCGACTCATCAAAGAAGGCAAGTTTGAAGATGCCATTCGTGTTGCCAAGACGCAAGTCGACGGTGGTGCTAACGTGATCGACGTGAACATGGACGAAGGCATGCTCGACGGCGCCGCCGCCATGAGCACTTTCCTTAATCTTGTCGCGCACGAATCCGAAATCGCCAAAGTGCCGCTGATGATCGATAGCTCCAAGTGGGAAATTCTCCAAGTGGGCATTCGGCATTCACCCGGCAAGCCGATCGTCAACTCCATCAGCCTCAAAGAAGGTGAAGAAGAGTTTCTCAAAAAGGCCAAGTTCATCCACCAACACGGGGCTGCTGCCGTCGTCATGGCGTTCGATGAACAAGGCCAAGCGGCGGACTACGAAAACAAAGTGCGTATTTGCAAACGCGCTTACAAAATCCTTACGGAAAACGGATTCCCGGCTGAAGACATCGTCTTCGACCCGAACATCCTCACCGTCGGAACGGGTTTGCCCGAACATGCCAACTACGCAGTCGATTACATCGAAGCGGTTCGCACCATCAAAAAAGAATGCCCCGGTGCAAGAACCAGCGGTGGCGTTAGCAATGTCTCCTTCTCGTTCCGAGGTAACAACACCGTTCGTGAATCGATGAATGCCGTCTTTTTGTACCACGCTATCCGAGCGGGGCTCGATATGGGGATCGTCAACCCGGAAATGCTCGAGGTCTACGACGAGATCGAACCGGAACTACGCGACCGCGTGGAAGACGTACTGCTCAATCGCCGACCCGATGCAACCGAACGCCTCATCGACTTCGCCGAAACCGTCAAAGCCAAAGACAAGGCGCCTGTGAAGGTAGACGCATGGCGAGAATTACCGGTGGAGGAACGACTCAAGCACGCTCTGCTCAAAGGAATCTCCGATCACATCGCTGCCGACACAGAAGAAGCCCGCGCAAAATACGGTCGCCCGCTGAAAGTCATCGAAGGTCCACTCATGGACGCGATGAATCTCATCGGCGATTTGTTTGGACAAGGCAAAATGTTCCTGCCTCAAGTCGTTAAGTCGGCTGCGGTCATGAAAAAGAGCGTCGCCTATTTAACCCCGTTCATGGAAGAGGAAAAGAAGTTAGCTGGCAACACGGGTGGTCACACGAGTCGCGGAAAAGTTCTGTTGGCGACAGTCAAAGGGGACGTGCACGATATCGGTAAGAATATTGTGGGAACCGTGCTGGCTTGCAACGATTTCGAAGTTATCGACTTGGGAGTATTGGTTCCCTGCGAAAAAATCCTGGCCGAGGCCAAGAAACACGGGGCGCAAGTCATCGGACTTTCCGGACTCATTACTCCCTCGTTGGACGAGATGGTGCATGTCGCCAAAGAAATGCAACGCGAGGGATTCACGATTCCGCTTTTGATCGGTGGCGCAACGACGAGTTCCAAGCACACCGCCGTCAAAATCGCCCAGCACTACCAGCATGAAGTGGTACACGTCCTCGATGCCTCCCGAAGCGTTCCCGTTGTGGAAAAGCTTGTCAATCCAGACTCACGCATGAATTTCGGTATCGAAATCAAGGCAAAGCAAGAGGACGAGCGGGCGAGTTTCGCCATGCGTCGCGATCGCAAGTTCGTGGACTTCGCCGATGCAAAGAAGCGAAAATTCGCCATCGACTGGGATACCTACAAGTCTCCGCAACCGGAGTTCCTAGGTGTTCGCGATATCGAAGTCAGAGTTGCGGAACTTCGTCCCTACATCGACTGGTCACCGTTTTTCATGACTTGGGAGCTCAAGGGCAAGTACCCTAAAATATTCGAAGACAGTTTTGTCGGCGAAATTGCCAAGGAGTTGTACGACGACGCCCAAGCGGTACTGGACAGCTTTGAAAAGGATCCCTCAATTTCATTGAAAGGGGTCTATGGCCTCTTTCCGGCCAAGAGCCTTGGCGACACCATCGTGCTCTATTCCGACAATTCTCAGACCGAGGAGATTGTTCGCTTTGAAATGTTGCGACAACAATGGGAACGAGTCGGACAAAGTTCCTTCCGAAGCTTAGCCGATTACGTTTCGCCGAACGGCAAACCGGACTACATCGGGGCTTTTGCGATCACCGCGGGTCATGGGGTGGATGAAATCGCCAAAAAGCTTAGGGCCGAAATGGAAGATGGGAAATCGATTCTCGTTCAAGCGTGTGCGGACCGACTTGCAGAAGCCTTTGCCGAAATGCTGCATCAACGCGTTCGGAGCGAATGGGGCATCCAAGAAAACCTATCAAACGACGATCTCCTTGAAGAAAAGTACCAGGGCATAAGACCAGCCGCAGGCTATCCATCTTGTCCTGACCACAGCGAGAAAGCCACACTTTGGAAACTGCTCGACGTGGAAAAACGGGCAGGCATTAGTTTGACCGAGAGCTATGCCATGTGGCCGGCTGCCTCAGTAAGCGGATTGTATTTTTCGAATCCGGAAGCTAGATACTTTGCGGTGGACCAAATCACTCGCGATCAGGTGGAGGATTATGCCAAGCGCAAGGGGTGGCCGATGTCGACGGCGGAGCGATGGCTAGCTCCGAATCTCGGCTACGACGCGTAAGGTCTGTGCATCGATTAAGACGTCGCTGTTAAACCCCGACAGCAGACAGAGAGGTACCAGGCCACTGTGTGGCACGCCCACCGGGCCACCGTGTGGCACGCCCAAAGCGCTAGCGCGCTAGCGATGGGCGTGGGAACTGTGGCAAATGTCACTAGCGATCCACCACGCCCTTCGTAAACTCAGGGACGTGCCACACAACGATTCGGGACGTGCCACCAGTGCCACACAACGATTCGGGACGTGCCACCAGTGCCACACAACGATTCGGGACGTGCCACACGACGATTCGATCTACTCGCAATGAGTCGACGTTTACACCGACGGAAGCAGAAGTGAAGCAGCATTGCGGAACAAGATGCGTTCGCGATCCGATTGGTTGATCGAGAGTGTTTCTCGGAGAAAGCCATCCATGTCTTGCAAAGTGGAGGCGGAACCAGCCAGGTATCCATGAGCGCGGTGTCGAGTCCTACGCGACGGTTCGACCAGGATGCTTTGATTGCCGATGGTGTATTCGCCCGGTGGCATTCCCGCCGCACTCATGGAGTCGCTGATGATGATGCTACGCTCGCAGCCAATGATCTTCAGCCAAGACTGGAGCAGCCAGCCTGGCAAATGGATGCCGTCCGCAATCAACGTGATGGTGAGCCTGTCTCGCAATGCCAATACCCGATGCATGATGTTGTCGTGACGGTCGACTTGGTGGACACAGCCATTGCCAAGATGCGTGAAGCCCACCAAACCATGATCGACTGCGCGTTTCAATGTTTCGAAACTAGCGTCGGTATGGCCAGCGAAGACAATTACCTTGTCGGAACATAATCTTTGAATGACTAGGCAATCTGGATCTTGTTCCGGCGCGAGCGTAAACAATCGAATCCATCCACCGCCAGCATCCAACAGTAGCATCGTATCACGCTCGTTGGCAGGTTGGATGTGTTGCTTAGGATGGGTGCCGTAGTAGCCGGACTGATTGGATAGGAACGGGCCTTCGACGTGGATGCCTTTTACGAATGGGCCCAATTCTGGCTTAGACTCAAGTATCCCAACGATCTTGCGAATACGTCGGCACATGGTATCGATCGAGTCGGTGATGATGGTCACTAAAAATCCTGCGACACCCGACTCTTGCAGTTTATCGCATGCCAACTCAAAGCCCTCGCTGGTCAACGAGTCGTCATTAAAATCAATGCCGTAAGCACCGTTGACTTGTAGATCCAAATACTTCATGACAAAACTCTAGATGCGTTCGGATTGGCTAAGGCTACTTGGGCTCAATTTCGCGGCGCTGGACTCGTCCAAGACCAGCGTCATATCGGTATGTTTGCGAAGGATCGACGCGGGAACATTGGGAGTGATCGGTCCATCGACGGATAACGCGACCGCATCGGCTTTTCGCCCATCGGGGACACTGCAAATGATTTTTCGGGATTGCAGTATTGCGTGGATCGTCATGCTGATGGCTTGGGTCGGGCAGTCTTCTAGACGCGGAAACCAGCCTTCACCAACTTGCTGACGTCGGCAAGCGTCGTCGAGTGAGACGACATGGTAGACTTGCGTGGATTGGAAATCAGCCGGCGGATCGTTGAACGCCAGGTGGCCATTTTCGCCGATGCCGATCATTGCCAAATCGATAGGCGCTTGAGACCAAAGACGAGAAGCTTCGGCGAGAACTTTTTCAGGATTGGACTTTCCGTCCAAAAAGTGGAACGAACCGATCGGGACTTTGTTTACGAATCGAGCGGCAAGATAACCACAAAAACTGGCTGGATGCGTGCGTTCCAATCCCAAGTATTCGTCCAAGTGAAATCCATCCACTCGAGACCAGTCGATGGCCTCTGCCGTGGTCAAGTGTTCCAGAACTTCGAACTGACTTGAGCCCGTTGCGACCACTAAACGGGCTCTTGGTTGAATTTCGAGCAACCCGCGAAGGTGTTCTGCGGCAAGTGCCGCGGAATAAATCCCTAAACCTTCACGATCACGCGCGATCTTTGCAAACACGTTTAGTCTCCATTTGGGCACAGTTATTGCTTCTAGTTGGACAGAATTCACCAGCATACGGTTTTTGTCGAAATCTGGAGCCACATAAGTGTGGGAATTCATGAGTCAAAATGTGTAAAGGGCGCTTTCTGGCGTATAAAGTTCCTTTGTTCGTTGACAAAGACGTTTTGAACGCAATAATGTCGTCCTGGCGATTTCCTCGTATGGAGAAAACAACAATGTCAAGTTCGGTGCGTTTCGCCAAAGTTTGCCCAACCTGCGGGCGAACTTTGCAAATACCGGTCGAGTTATTGGGTAGGGATGTTTGCTGTCACGGATGTGGTGCAAATTTCAGGGCAAGTGCCGCGGACGATTCTAAACCAAAAAATGTGGAGGATATCGATCAACGAGTGGATAGGCTCATCCAACAGGCCGACAAGCAGCTTCAGCACTTTTCACCGGTTAGCTTTTCGGAATATTCTTAGTCGAAAGGTGCAATACCGTTCAATGAAGTCCAATTTCGCAAAAATTTCGTTTAACCGTTAGCCGTAGGCGTACGTTAATGGTATCGAGTACGCCTTCGGCTGACTGTTAAACGAATAATTGAACGGTAGTCGTCGGGCGATCGTTCAAGGGTGGGCTGCGCGACCCTGGCTATGATGTCCAACGCCATCAGCTTGGGAAATCAGAGGCGCTTGCGGCGACATCTTGATGATCGGTATATACTGTCATGCCCTAACAAGCTTGATTCAGAAAACGCGACCGATTTGATGACCACCGAAAGCTCCGATTCCCCTGAACCCCTTGAAGCTATTGTGGTTTCAATGACGCCCTTGGCGCGTTTCGAAGAGTACTTGCAAAGCAAAAGCCTGAGAAACACCGAGCAGCGGAAGTTTCTAATTGAGCAAGTCTTCAATCGTCATGAGCATTTTGACGCCGATCAGTTGATGGAGCACCTCCCGTCCAAAGGGGAACCGAACTACGTTTCCAGGCCTACGGTATACCGAACGTTGCGAGAATTTACCGATGCTGGTTTGTTGAATCGATTCGAATTGGACGGCAGAAGTGTCTACGAGCATGATTACGGTTACCCTCAACACGATCATTTGTACTGTACGAAATGCAGGAAGTTGATCGAGTTCACGAGTCCCGATATTTTGCAAATTAGGGACTTCGTTGCAAAGCTGCACCGATTTCGGGCTCGCAATCATCGTTTTATTATCGAGGGCACCTGCGACGAGTGCGCCAAACAACGATCAAAGGGGCGTCGGCAGGATCGGGTTTAGGCGAGCGGCATACGACAATTTCAACTTCACGTTACGTTGGGGATTGGGCTCATCACCCTTTCCGTCTAAAATCCTTCCACCTGCGGCTAAGCCAAACAGTCTGCCGCGTTTGTTTTTAACGAAAGTGAAGTAAGGGATGTCGGATCGAAAAGGAAGCGCCTTCGCGGGGGTCGGCGTTGCGATTGTTACTCCATTCAAGGATGGAAAACTAGACGTCGCAAGACTCAAATCGCAAATTGAGTTCCAGATCGCATCTGGCATCCACTTTTTAGTTCCAGTCGGCACTACGGGCGAATCGCCCACTTTGACCCACGAGGAACATGAGCGGGTCATTAGCGAAGTGATTCAACTGGCTTCTGGTCGCTGCAAAGTTATGGCGGGGACCGGTTCGAATTGCACGGCAGAAGCCCTGAGATTAACACGCTGGGCGGAAAAGGAAGGTGCGGACGCGTCGTTGCAGGTCGCTCCGTATTACAACAAACCAACACAAAAAGGTTTCTACGAACACTTCAAGGCGGTAGCCGAGGATATTGGCATTCCGCATTGCGTTTACAACATCCCCGGACGTTCCGCTAAAAACATTGAACCCGAAACAATAGCAAAGCTAGCCGAACTACCCAACATCACCATGGTCAAAGAAGCGACCGGCTCGCTGGACCAATGCTCGCAGATTTTGAACTCGACCAACTTGACGGTTCTTAGCGGCGACGATTCGCTCACGTTGCCGATGATGAGTATTGGAGCTCAAGGGGTCATCTCCGTGGCTGCGAATATCGTTCCGAAAGATTTACTTGAAATGGTGGCATTAGGTCTTCGAGGAGACTTTGCTGCCGCGTCCAAATTGCACCATAAGCTGTTTCCACTTTGCCGTGACATGCTTTCGCTGGCCACCAATCCGATACCGCTCAAAGGTGCAATGAAATTGCTTGGACGAGACACAGGCGAGCTGCGTCTGCCCATGACTGAGTTGGAAGATTTCGAGTTCGCTAAGCTACGAAAAACCCTCGCGACCTATGGGCTCCTTTAGCTCCTGCTCGTTCCAATCTCTAGCCGATGCTGCCTGCATTCATGCTTGGGAGTATTTCAAAATACAAATCAGCCTAAATAGCGACTTCAACTCGCTCGCCCAGGTTGATAAAGTTCTCGACGCATGCCGGTGCAATCCCGACCAATCTGAGCTTGAATCGATCATTCTGTGTTACGGCGCCTGGCTAGGAGAATGGATTCGGATCCGGATTTCTGGCCATTGGATTGGTTTGAATGAATCGATTCCCCCCCGCATATTGGTTCATTGCGAAATCGTCAGTCCGCTCGATGCGGTTCGGCGTCGATTGGCAAGTCAAGAATTACCATCACTTCAAGCATTGGTGGCTAAGTTAGTACAACGAGCACCATCGGAATCATCTGCAACCATCATAGCCGCAAACGAAGCGGCCTGGAACCGACGAGCAACCGACCCGCGTTTCGCCATTCTTCCGCCATGGTCTGTGAGCACAGAACAGGCACTTTCGGCGGTCGATCCTTGGGTGATTGCCGACGGACCGTTAGACAATCGACGTGTGCTATGTCTAGCGGCAGGTGGCGGGACGCATGGTCCTCTGCTCGCAATGGCCGGTGCCGATGTCGTCGTCGTTGATTTTAGTTTGTCCCTCCTGCAGATCGATCAAAGGATTGCGGAGCAGAACCACTTGCGATTGCGAACCGTTCATACGTCTATGGACGACTTATCCGCATTTGAATCGGCATCGTTCGATTGCGTGGTCCAGCCGGTTAGTACTTGCTATGTCCGGGACGTCGAAAGCGTGTACCGAGAGATAGCCCGCGTGTTGCGTTCCGGTGGACTCTATGTATCACAGCACAAGAATCCATATTCACTGCAAGGAGACGAGCAGCCGACCGGCAACGGTTACAACCTTTGTGTTCCGTGCATCAGTGGCAGAACGGCCAATCCAACCAAGCACCCGTCTGCGAATCGCGAAAGCGAAATGACGGAGACCATTCATTCGATCGATAGTCTAGTTGGTGGCCTTTGCCGTTGTGGTTTTGTAGTGGAGGATGTCGTCGAACCGCCCCACGCAGATGCATGGGCTGCAGAAGGAACGCCGGAACATCGAGCGCAATTCCTGCCACCCTATTTGAAGATCAAGGCACGACGCAAATTCGGTAACTCCGGTTGTTAGGCGAGAGGCAGACGGAAGACTACCAGGCCGGCCACCGTGTGGCACGCTCAAAGCGATTAGCGCGATTAGCGATGGGCGTGGGATGTGTGGCAAACGACTCTAGCGATTCACCACGCCCTTCGTACCTCAGAGCGTGCCACCCAGTTTATAGGTAGATTTCGAACAGCCCCTCGCGTTAGCGCCGCGACCTGCATGCCCCTGGCTTCACGCCAGGGGTTATGACCATCTATTCTAGAGGGATGGTAACTATCCCCCGAGTAAACTCGGGGGCATTACGCAGTACTAGGCAACCTGCTTGAGAAAACCTTCCAGCATTTTGGCCCGGACAGGATTTTGAAGCTTCGCAACTGCCTTGGCTTCGATTTGTCGTACACGTTCGCGGGTCACCTTAAAAATCCGGCCCACTTCTTCGAGCGTATAAGAAAAACCGTCCGTCAAGCCGTAGCGAAGTCGAATGATTTCACGTTCGCGGTACGTAAGCGTCTGTAATAACGAATCGATCCGATCGCGAAGCACTCCATTGCTGGCGTTGCGAATCGGGCTATCGCTGGATGGATCCTCGATAAACTCGCCGAACGCGTTGTCTTCCCCTTCGCCGACGGGTCGGTCCAAACTGATCGGGCTTCGGCCGATATCCAAAACGCGCTGCACTTCTTCGATAGTCATCTCTGCGACTTCCGCGATTTCGTACATGCTTGGCTCACGTTTGAAATCTTGGGTCAGTTTCTTTTGAATGTTTCGCAGCTTGCTCAGTACGTCGATCATGTGCACAGGAATGCGGATCGTTCTCGCTTGGTCCGCGATGGCTCGCGTGATCGCTTGGCGGATCCACCATGTGGCGTAGGTCGAGAATTTGAATCCGCGTCGGTATTCGTACTTATCGACAGCTCGCATCAAGCCGGTGTTACCCTCTTGAATGAGGTCCAAGAAACTCAAGCCGCGGTTTCGGTACTTCTTGGCAATCGATACAACAAGCCGCAAGTTACCGCTGGAGAGTTGTCGTTTTACTGCTTCGTATTCTTTGAAATTCTTTTTGAACTCTTCCACACGGCCTTGCAGCGAACGAGGGCTTTCCTGCGTGGTCATGATCAAGTGCCGGAGTTCTGACACGCAGCGATTGAGTTCGGCTGCTGAACCCATGTTTTCTCGGAGGTAGGCTACGCGATTCTGCAAGTAATCCATGCGTTGCGAAAACTGTTCGAGCTGCTTCATCAACGGAATGACTCGGCGAGAACGAAGCGAAAGTTCTTCGACCAAAACGAGCGACTTTAGGCGTCGTCGTTGGTAATTCTGGCGAGTGCGAACTTTTTCGTCCTCGGAGGTGCTCTTTCGAACGACGCGCTGGAACTCTCGTCGATTCTCTTCGATCAATGCATCGAGAGTTTGCAAGTTGTGCGGCATGCGTGCACTGACTTGCTCCTTGGTCAATCGCTCCGTCAAAGAAACTTTGATGGTTCGATCAAAGGGCAAAATGCCAGCGGCGACTTTACGCAAGATTTCGACGGTTTGTCGCAATGCAAAGTCATTGCCGAGAACGGCACGGCGGAATTTTCGGCGTGTGATTTCGATTTTTTTCGCCAAGGCGATTTCTTGCTCGCGGGTAAGCAAGGGGATTTCGCACATCTGGCTCAAGTACAATCGAATCGGATCGTTTGTCAGCTTAGGCATCTCGGTTGGAGTGGTCGAAATGGACTCTTCACCATTGAATA
>Ga0209181_10010769_pt1 | contig 11818 bp, 10 predicted proteins | sample MAT05_FD_187208 | JGI IMG/M metagenome (GOLD analysis project Ga0209181, IMG submission 187208) | Freshwater microbial communities from Lake Fryxell liftoff mats and glacier meltwater in Antarctica - MAT-05 (SPAdes) (version 2) | ecosystem: Environmental > Aquatic > Freshwater > Ice > Liftoff... | reverse complement strand
CCCGCCGCGCAGCAACCTTCCGAAAGCCCCCTTTCCAAGGGGGTTGGGGGTGCCTCACATCGCTTCGCTCCGAGTGCACGCGACTCCCACCACCGCCATCGGAAAAGCCCCCCTCGAACGAGGGGCTGGGGGAGGTTCCCAGCGCGGGAGCGCACGATTGAGGCTCAAAAAGAAGTGATGAACCTTGAGGGGGGAGGTTCCCAGCGCGGGAGCGCAACGAATCAGGCTCAAAAAGAAGTGATGAACCTTGAGGGGGGAGGTTCCCAGCGCGGGAGCGCAACGAACGAGGCTCGAAAGAAATGAGAAGAGAGGGGCTGACAGCCCCCCCCTCACCAACAAATAGTGCGGACGAAAGGACTTGAACCTTCACGGGAGTTACCCCACCAGATCCTTAGTCTGGCGCGTATGCCAATTCCGCCACGTCCGCAGAGCCAACAGGCCGGCGTTTGTAGCAAACGCCTCCCGCACGTCAAGGTCGATCACCGACCGGACGCTGAGTTCACCTCGCCCCACCGCTCACACCGCGCCGCGCACCTCTCGAACACCTCTCGCGAAGCGCGCGCACGCAGTTCTTGACCCGCGCGGCGCAACGTGAGGAACTGAACGCGACTTCGGGCTGACTTGGCCCTCTGGAGACGCGCATGTTCCGCGAAGCGCTACAGCTGGTGGTGGACAGCACCGAGGGCGGCATCGCCGCCATTCTCATGGGCTACGACGGCATCCCGCTCGAGCAGTACGTCGTCGGTGACTCCGAGCTGAACGTCGAGACGATCGGCATGGAGTTCAGCGTCGTGCTCTCGCAGATCCGCAAGGCGGCCGAGATGCTCGAGGCGGGCACCGCGCGGGAAGTGACGATCCAAGCCGAGCAGATGACGACCGTCATCCGCCTGCTCAACGACGAATATTTCGTCGCCGTCGCGCTCAAGCCGACCGGCAATTCGGGCAAAGCGCGCTACCTGCTGCGCACCAACGCCGGCAAGCTCATCGACGCGCTGACCTGAGCGCCGCGCGCTTCGCCGCCGAGCGCGGTGTCGCGCCTCTCGAGGAGTGTCGATGCGCGTCCTCGTCCTGCACGGACCAAATCTAAACCTGCTCGGCACACGCGAGCCCGGCGTCTACGGCAAGACGACGCTCGGCGCTATCGACCGGATGCTCGGCGCGCTCGCCCGCGAGCTCGAGGTGACGCTCGAGGCGCGCCAGTCGAACGTCGAAGGCGAGCTGGTCACGCTGGTGCAGCAGGCGAGCGGCCGCGTCGACGGCATCGTGATCAACCCGGCCGCATACACGCACACCTCGGTCGCGATCCGCGATGCGATCGCCGCTGTCGGCCTGCCGACGGTCGAGGTGCACCTCTCGAACGTGCACGCGCGCGAGGACTTCCGTCAGCGCTCGCTCACTGCTGGCGTCTGCATCGGCGTGGTCACCGGCTTTGGCGCAGAGAGCTACGCGCTCGGCCTGCGCGCGCTGGTCGCACATTTGCGCGGTGCCGTGCAAAAGCCGGCCGCGCGCGCGAAGCCGCCCGCGAGCAGCCGCGCGCGTCGTCCGCGCCGCCCCTCGTGACGACGCACGGCACAGCGCCTTGCAGCGCGTCAGACGCGCCGCGCGCAGTTGCGGCGAGACAGAGCCGCGCAGAGCCGCTATAAAGCGGCGCCGCCATGAAACGGCACCCTGGGGCGACGGTCGGTCGCCGGGTGACAGCCACGCAGCAAGGAGCCCGCCTCTTCGATGGACATCGACCTCAAGCAGCTGCGCGAGATCATGCGCGCCCTCAAGCAGTTCGACATCCGTGAGATCGTCCTCGAGAAGGGCGACGAGAAGATCAAGCTCGTCCGCGAGAGCGGCCAGCCCGCCAGTGGCCAGGTCTCGTACGCGCTGCCTGGCTATTCGATGGCGCCGCCACCTGGCGCGGTCGCCGACGCTGGCCACGCGGCCGCGCCGGCGGTGGTCGCCGATGATGCGAACGTCGTCTTCGTGACGTCGCCGTTCGTCGGCACTTTCTATCGCACGCCATCGCCCGACAGCGCGTCGTTCGTCGAGGTCGGCAGCACGATTCGCCCTGGACAAGTGCTGTGCATCGTCGAAGCGATGAAGCTGATGAACGAGATCGAGGCCGAGATCGCCGGCACGATCCTCGACGCACTGGTCGAGAACGGCAAGCCTGTCGAGTACGGCGACAAGCTGTTCCGCGTACGCAAGTCCTGAGCGGGGATCAGCCGTGTTCAAGAAGATCCTGATCGCGAACCGCGGCGAGATCGCGCTGCGCATCATTCGTGCGTGTCGCGAGCTCGGCGTCGCCACGGTCGCGGTGCACAGCGACGTCGACGCACAAGCGCTGCACGTTCGCTTCGCCGACGAGGCGGTCTGCATCGGGCCGGCGCCCGCGCGGCAGAGCTACCTGCACGTGCCGGCGATCATCGCGGCCGCAGAGATCACCGGCGCCGACGCGGTGCATCCGGGCTATGGCTTTCTCTCGGAGAACGCCGAATTCGCGTCGATCTGCGGCCAGTGCGGCCTCGACTTCATTGGGCCAACGCCGGAAGACATGCGGCGCTGGGGCGACAAGGTCTCCGCGCGTGAGGCCGCGAAGTCCTATGGCCTGCCGCTGCTCCCCGGCACCGATGTGCTGCGCGACGCCGATCACGCAGCGTCGGAGGCGACGCGCATCGGCTTGCCGGTGATGCTCAAGGCAGCGGGCGGTGGCGGTGGCCGCGGGATGAAGATCATCCGCAGCGCCGAGGAGATGCGGCGCCTCTTCCCGCAAGCGCAGCAAGAGGCGATCGCCGGCTTCAAGAACGGCAATCTCTACTGCGAGCGCTTCGTCGAAGAGCCACGCCACATCGAGTTCCAGGTGCTCTGCGATGGCAAGGGCGAGGCGTACGTGCTCGGCGAGCGCGAGTGCTCGATCCAGCGCCGTCATCAGAAGCTGCTCGAAGAAGCGCCGAGCGTCGCGGTCTCGGCGGAGCTGCGCGCGCACATGGCGCAGGTCATCGGCAACGCGATGAAAAAGAGCGGCTATCGCTCGCTCGGCACGCTCGAGTTCCTGATGGCCGAGGACGGCTCGCTCTCGTTCATGGAGATGAACACACGCGTGCAGGTCGAGCATCCGGTCACCGAGATGGTCACCGGCATCGACCTCGTCACCGAGCAGATCCGCATGGCCGCCGGCGAGGCGCCGAGCTTCGGCGATCTGCTCACCTCGGAAAGCACCATCGTCCCGCGCGGCCACTCGATCGAGTGCCGCATCAACGCCGAAGATCCCGTCACGTACGCCCCGTGGCCCGGACTCATCACCGAGTACCACCCGCCCGGCGGGGCAGGCGTGCGCGTCGACAGCGGCGTCTACGGCGGCTTCCGCGTGCCGAGCCACTACGACTCGATGATCGCCAAGGTGATCACCCAGGGCCGCACCCGCGCCGAGGCGATCGCGCGCATGCGTCGCGCGCTCTCCGAGATGATCGTCACCGGAATTCGCACCAACATCGCGCTGCACCAGCGCATCCTCGAGCACCCGGACTTCGTCTCGGGAAAGCTCTCGACGCGCTTCCTCGAGCGCATGGGTTGAGCGCACGCCGCCGCGCCCGATCGAGCCGCCGCGCCACGGGGAGCCGCTGGTTTGGGCGCGAATCACCGTTTCAGTGTGGATGGGGGCGCTTGGCCCCAGCCGAAGCCCTTGGATTCGCTAGGGTTTTCCGCGAAGACGGACGCCTCGGGGCGCTTGACCCCAGTGGCTCCGGCACCCTATGCTCGCGCACCCGGCGTGGGACGCCCGCCCGTCTCCCCCTCGCCCGCCGGATGCCCGCGTGAGCCTCGACCGAACCAAGATCCTCGACCAAGCCCAGAAGCACCTCCAGAAGGGCGCTCTGGATAAGGCGATTCTCGAGTATCAGAAGCTCGTCAAAGACGATCCTCAGGACGTCCGGACGTGGCTGAAGATCGGCGATCTGTACACGCGTAAGGGCTCGAACAAAGAGGCCGTCGACACCTACGCGCGCGTCGCCGAGACCTACGCGCAGCAGGGCTTCTTCCTCAAGGCCGTCGCAGTCTACAAGCAGATCCTCAAGCTCGATCCGCAGTCGATCGACACGCAGGTGCGGCTCGCCGGGATGTACGAGCACCTCGCGCTCGTCTCCGATGCGCTCGCTACGTACGAGCAGGTCGCCGGGATCTACGCGCGCGCCGGTCAGGTCGAGCGCACGTTGGAGACGCTCGGCAAGATGGTCGAGCTCGATCCGGACAACATCCCGGTGCGCATCAAGCTCGCCGAGTCGCTGAGCAAGGCCGGCAAGACGGCGGAGGCGGCGACCGAGTTCGAGGCGGGCGCGAAGCTGCTGCGCGATCAAGGGCGCATCGACGACTTCATCAAGGTCGGCGAGCGGCTGCTCTTTCATCGCCCCGACGACGTGAAGCTCGCGCGTGATCTCGCCGGGCTCTATCTCGATCGCGGCGATGCGAAGCGCGCGCTCGGCAAGCTACAGAGCTGCTTCAAGGCGGACCCGAAAGACGTCGTCACGCTCGAGCTGCTCGGGCAAGCGTTCCTCGGCCTGCAGCAGCAGCAGAAGACGGTCAGCGTCTTCAAGGAGATCGCGCGCATCCACCTCGACGCGGGCCGGCGCGACGAGCGGCTGCGCATGCTGCGGCGGATCATCGAGCTCGATCCGGGCGACCAAGAAGCGCGGCAAGGGCTCGCCGCGGCGACCGCTCCTGGCGGCGATCGAGATGCTCAGCCGCGTGGCGCGGTCGCGGCAGGGCCGCCGCCGGGCGCCGTGGTGCAGGCGAACTCGAGCGCGCGTGTTGGAGATGCGCGCGGCGAGGCGACGCGCGTCGGTCCGCCGGGACAGCTCGACGACGACGAAGAGGAGCTCGAGGCAGCCGACGAGGACATCCTCATCGAGGAGGGCTCGCAGCTCGACGCGGCACCCGCACCGGGCAGTCAAGAGGCCGCCGTCGCGAACGCCGCGCGTGACGCGCAGATCGCGCGGCTCCTCAACGAGTGCGACGTCTTTCAGCGCTACGGCCTGAAGCAGAAGGTGATGGAGCAGCTGCAGAAGCTGCTCGTGCTCGACCCGAATCACATCGAGGCGCGTGAGCGGCTGAAGAACGCCTTCCTCGAGGCGCGCCGCGTCGACGACGCGCTGCGCGAGCTGCGTGTGCTCGTCGAACTCTTGCTCGATGGGCAGCCCGAGCTCGCGGTGCTCTACCTGCGCGAGATCGTGGAGCTCGCGCCGGACGACGAAGACGCGCGCGAGAAGCTGTCGATCCTCACGGACGAGGATCTCGACTCGTCGGGTCACACTGCAGACGACTACGCCCAGGCCGGCGACGTGCTCGACGCGCCCGAGTCTGCGCGACCAGGCGCGCTCGAGTCGCTGCCGCCAGAAGCGCTCGACGACGATGGCGTGATGTTCGTCGAGGAGGATCGACGCGCCTCGGTCGCGCCGCAGAACTTCGATGATCAGACGCTGTTCGAAGGGCCCAACGAGCGGGCGACGGCGACGCGCAGCGCGCTCCGCGACCGCGCATCCATGCCGACGGTGGAGGACGCCGAAGCCGTCGGTCCGGTCACTGTGTTCGAGCATCGCCTCGACGACGACACCGGGCCTGAGCGGCGGCCGTCGGGCATGTCTGCGGCGGCGGCAGAAGCGGCGCTCGATCCGATGTCGCCGGCCGAGTTCGAGGCGCTGCGCCCGAGCTCGCCGGATGGCTTCCCGGTGGTGCGCAATTCGTTGCGCCCGGGCGCGAGCGCCGCGGAGATCGAGGAGGTGCTCGACGAGGCGGAATTCTACGTCGCGCAGGGCCTCTTCGACGAAGCGCGCGCCACGCTGACGGATACGCTCACGTCGCACCCCGGCCACCCGCTCGTCCTCGAGAAGCTGCAAGAGGTCGAGGAGGCCGCGGCAGGTCACGCCGAGCACGTCGCATCGCTGCCGCCAGCGAGCGACGAGGACGACGCGTTCCTGCTCGCGGAGAAGCTCGCCGAAGAGCTCAACCCGGTCGAAGAGCACGCCACCGCGGGCGACATGCTCGACGTCGATCAGGTGTTCGCGCAGTTCAAGAAGGGCGTCGAAGAGCAGATCGGCCTCGAGGACAGCGACACGCACTTCGATCTCGGCATCGCGTACAAAGAGATGGGCCTGCTCGACGACGCGGTGCACGAGTTCCAGCTGGCGATGTCGAACCCGCAGAAGGAGTGCCTCGCGCACACCATGGTCGGACTGTGCTTCGTCGAGAAGGGCGCGATCGCCGATGCGATCGGGCACTTCAAGAAGGGCCTCTACTGCGACACGAAGACCGATCGCGAAGAGCTCGGTCTCTACTTCGAGCTCGGCGTCGCGTACGAGCTGCTGCACGACCCGAAGGAAGCGCTCTACTATTTCCAAAAAGTGCAGAAGCGCGACGCGACGTTTCGCAACGTGCTCGCGCGGATCCGCGCGCTCGCGCAGCCGCGCGCTCCGCAGCCCGCCGCCGCAGCGGAGAGCGGCCCTGACGACGTCGATCGCGCGTTCGACGATCTGATGGGCGACGGCGACAAGTTCTGAGCGGCAAGCGCCGAAAGAAGTCGGTCCCTGCGGGCACGCGGCGCGACCAAGTGCGCGTGCTGCTCGACGCGCTCGAGATCGCGCGCGGTCACGATGGGCTGCTGCGCGGCGCGCCGGATCCGGTGCTGATCACCGCCGTCTACGCGACGCGCGCAGCCGAAGAAGCGGTGCTGCTCGCGCGCTCGTTCAAGCGCCTGCGACCGGACGCGCCGTTTCCGAGCGAGTGCGGCCTGAGCGGCGCCGAGCGCTCTCTCGCCGCCGTGTCGGTGCCGCGTGGCAGCGAGCATTTGTTGGTGCTGATCGCGGCCGTGGAAGAGGACTCGGTCGGCGATATCGCGGAGGTGTTCGCCGCGCTGAGCGACACCGAGACGCTCTCGCTGTGGCGCCCGAGTGACCACGCGCCCGAGCCGCGCGCGCTCGGCGATGCGGCACGTCACCTCGCGTCGGTGGTCGCCGCGAGCGCGCCCGAGGCCTCGCGGGTCGAGGTGCTCCACGCCGGCGTCGGCCTGCACGATAGGCTGCGCCTTGGCGCGTGGATCGGCGCCGGCGCGGTGGCGCTCTCACTCCTCGGCGAGCGCCCTCCCCTCAGCTGGCGCATGCGCTTCGCCAGCGCGGACGCGCGCAACGACTGGACCGCGCGCGTCGAGGTCAGCTGGTAGCGATTTGTACGCGTGTGCGGCGCACGTCAGCGACGCGCACGGCGCTCGTCACTGACACGCGGAAGCTGCGCTCGTCAGCGACAAAAATCGCCCCGATAGGCCGTGCGCAGCACCGTCTCTGCGGGCTTGCCGCGGGGCGAGAAGCCGAGCGGTCCTTCTTCGCGCGTGTCTGGATCGGTGAACCACTTCCACACGTAGACGCCGCGCACCCAGCTGCGTCCGTCGAGCCCGGCGAAGAAGAGGCGATACGCGCGCGTCTGCGAGTCGGTGTCCGCGATCGCGTGCGCGCGCTCGATCGCCTCGGGCCACTCGTGGGGGCGATAGGCGGCGCCGCGGATCGACTTGTAACCGACCTCGGTGAACAGCACCGGCCGCGCGACGCGCGTGCTCAGGGCGCCGAGCGCGTCGAGCTCCGCGTCGAGGCGGACGCGCATCGCGGCTTCGTCGGTGTCGTCACGGCTCGCGGCGAGCGTCGCGTAGAACTGCGCGCCGATGAAGTCGAGCGCGTCCCAGAAGCGTACGGCTTCGGCGCGGTCCCAGCTCGCGCAGTAGACGAGCTTGCCGTGATAGACGGCGCGCACATGCGCGATCGTCTCGCGCCACCACGCCTCGTGACGCACGGTCGAGCCGAGCTCGACGCCGACGGCGAGCGTCTCGGCGTGCGTCTCCTCGGCGAGCGCGGCGTAGTGAAGGAGAAACGCGCGATACGAGGCGAGCCAGCTCGCCCAGCCGGCCTCGCTGCCTGGATCGATCTCGTTGATCCACACACCGCCGCGCGCCCAGAGATGCGGCTTCAGCAGCACGTGTATGCCGCGTGTGTGGGCCGCGTCGATCTCGGCACGCACACGCTCGTCGGACTCGCCGCCGGAGTTGCCACGCGGCAGGTGCACTTGCGTCGCGCGCAGGGACTCGACGAAGCCGAACGGCGTCACGCTGATCCAGTCGGCGCCGAGCGCCGCAATCGCGTCGAGCTCTCGCGCGCTGCTCGGCGTGCCGTAGCCGCGCGCGCCGCCGTTCTCCCACGAGTGCGCGAAGCAGACGCCGCGCTCGACGCCCGCGGCGAGCGGCGGCACACCGGCGACGCAGCCACGCGAATCGACGACGATCGGCGCGCGCGGCGGACCACTTGGCGGCTGAGCCCGCGCGGCGCTCGGGGCATCGGTTCGCGCGCAGCTCGGTGCGCCGCAACCCGCGCAGATCAGCGCGAGAAGCGCAGCGAATGCGCGTTGTGTGGGCGGGATCATGTGTCGAGATTTTGACCTCGGGGGATCGCCTTTGGTAGGGGGAATGTGGGCGCACTGCGGTCAGTCTTCGACGCGGTCCCCGAGGAGGTACTTCGATGCTGCGAGCCCAACCGCTCGCGACCTGGCTCACGGCAGCCAGCGTCGCGTTCGTGCAGATGTGCGTGCCCGCGCTGCCAGCGCTCGCCGACGGCGGACGGACTTCGATCATCGCCGTCGGTGAGACCGGCGCGCAGACCGCGTCGCCGGGAGACGCTGGCGCGTTGCACGACGCGCTCGTGCGCGAGATCGGCCGACTAGAGGGCCTGCAACTCGCCGATGCACGGCGCGCGCGCTACGTCGTCGGCGGCTCGGTCACCCGCCTCGATCGACGCGCGAATGGCCGCGACGTCGAGGTGCGCTGCGAGGTCTCGCTGATCGTCGCCGACGCGCGCGGCGGCTCGATCCGCATGATGTTGTCCGGCCGCGCCGGTGCGCGCGGTGACGACGCCGAGACGCTCGCACACACCGCGCTCGAGGCCGCGGTGCGTGGTGCGCTGCGTCCGCTGCCGAGCTCGCTCGGCGCGCTGCGCTGAGCGCTATCCGACCGGCGCGACCGGCGACGCTCAAGGGTTCATGTGCCCCGCGCCGCTGCTCTTCTTCCACCGGCTGCCTCGTCCAAAAAGCCGCCCCCGCCGGCTGCTACACTCGCGCGGTGCTCGCTGATCTGCGCAGGCTCGCCATTTTTCCTGGTCGTGCGTTGCTGCGTGGTGAACGCGATGCGGGCGCCCGGGTCGAGGGGCTCGAGCGGCTCTCGCTCGACACCGACGAAGGACCTGTCGAGGGTTGGCTGCTGCGCGCACCGGGTGCGAGCGCTGCGCGGCCGGCGCCGCTGCTGATCTTCGCGCACGGGAACGGCGAGCTGATCGAATACTGGCCGGATGCGCTGCTGCCGTATCGCGCGCTCGGCATGCACGTGTTGCTGCCGGAGTATCGCGGCTATGGCCGCAGCGCGGGGCAGCCGTCCGAGGCGAAGACGGTGGCGGACCTCACTGCGTTTTATGCGCGCGTCGTTGCGCGGCCGGATGTCGACGCGAAGCGCGTCGTCTTTCACGGCCGCTCGCTCGGCGGTGGCGCGGTGTGCGGGCTCGCGCGCGTCCACACGCCGCGCGCGATGATCCTGTGGTCCACGTTCACGTCGTTGCCAGACGTGGCGCGTCGCTTCTTCGTGCCGCGCGCGCTGGTGCCTGACCTGTTCGACAATCTCGCGGTCGTGCGCGCGCTCGAGGCGCCGCTGCTCGTCGTGCACGGCACGAAGGACGCGCTGATCCCATTCGCGCACGGCGAGCGCCTCGCGCGTGCGCACCGCGACGGACGGCTGCTCGCCGATGAAGGCGCCAAGCACAACGACTGCCCGCGCTCGATGCCGTGGTACTTCGCCGAGGTCGAGCGCTTCCTGCGCGACGCAGGCGTTCTCTGAGCCTCGCGACGAATCACGCGCCGCGCGCGCGTGGAGTCACGGCGCGACGACGCGATGCACGACGACGGGGCCGGTGTCGTCGCGGACGACCGTCAGCGGATCGGTCGTGTCAAAGCGCACGGTCGTCGTCTCTGCGCGGTACATCAAGGGCACGCCGATCGCGACGGCGTCGCCGAGCGCTGCAGCGTCGACCGTCACGATGACGCCGGTGATCACGGTGCGCGCGGTGACGGCGAGCAGGCCCGCCGCGCTGAGCAGTTGGAACGTGCCGACGTTCGCCGAGCCGCCGGTGTCGAACACGACGATGACGCCGCCGCGGCGCACGAACGAGGTCATCGCGACGCCCCACTCGGTGCCGATCGCCTGCAGTTCAGCGTCGCTCTCGTCGCGCTGCGCGTAGAGCACGAGCGCGTCGGCCGACGCGAGCATCAGCGGCACCTCGGTACGCGTCACCGGGATGCGCGTCCAGCTGCGGCCGCGCGAAGCGCTGACTTGGTTGATCGCGAGATCGGTCCCGGTGATCGACGCCGCGCGCGCGCGACCCTCGTAGACGAGGACGCGCACCGGCGCGCCGGCGCCGAGGAACACGGAGTTGCCAGCGATGCGGTTCATGCCGACGCGCGTCGTGGTGTAGTCGTGGCCGATGAGCACCACGTGTCCGGCGGTGCCGCTCGAGCACAGCGCGTCGATGCAGATGCCAGTCGCGCAGACGTTCGGGCACGAGCCGCAGTGGTCCGGGTCGCTCTGCAGATCGACGCAGTTGCGGCCGCACGCGATCAACGGCGGATCGCAGACGGGCGCGCACGTGCCCATCGAGCAGACCTCCGCCGGCAAGCAGGCGTTGCCGCACATGCCGCAGTTCGCCGCATCCGAGCGCACGCACACGGCGCCGCAGCGGATCTCGCCGATGTCGCACGACACGATCGGGCCGCCGTCGTCGCTGCCCGCATCGCTCATTCCGGCGTCCGTCGCGCCGCCAGCGTCGACGCTGCCGTCGAGCACCGCGCCGTCGAGCGTGCTCGCGTCGGCGCTCGCGCCGTCTTGCACGTCGCCATCGCTCAGGTCGCCATCGAGCACCTCTGCGTCGCGCATGGCGCCGTCGCGCTCGCCTGCATCGCCTGCATCGGTGCGACCGAGGTCGACGCGGCCGAGATCGACGCCGCCCTCCCCGATCGTGCACGCGGCAGCGACGCACACGCTCGCGCCCCGGCAGGTGTTGCCGCAGGCGCCGCAGTTGGTGCGATCGTTCTGCAGGTCGACGCACGCGCCGCGGCAGACGGAATATCCGTCGATGCACTCGCCGCCGACGATCGGATTGGCGCAGGCCGAGAGGGCGATCGGGAGAAACGCGAAGAGAAGCGTAAAGACGACTCGAGACATCACGGCGTACCTCCCGAAGCAGCGGCGGGCACGTCGGATGCGGCGGCCGGAGCGGCAGCGCCGCGGCGCGCGAGCACGACGAACTCGACGCGACGGTTGCGCTGATACGCTTCTTCTTCAGACAGTGTTTGCGCCTCGTCGGCCGCACGCGGGCGCGTCGCGCCAAAGCCTGCAGACTCGATGATCGCCGCGGGCACGCCGAGCCCGACGAGCGCAGTGCGCACGTTCGCCGCGCGACGCTCGCTCAGCTCTTGATTGAACGCCGCGTCGCCGCGCGAATCCGTGTGCCCTTCGATGCGCACGCGCGTCCACTCGGGGTGCAGCATCACCAACTGCACGATGGCGCGCAGCACCGGGCGCGCGCTCGACTTCACGCGCGAGCGCTCGAAGTCGAACAGCACCGTCTCCTCGAGCACGATGCGGTCATCGACGAGCGCGATGAGGCCCTCGTCCGGGCAGCCGTCCTCGTCCTCGACGCCGTTGACGATCTCAGCGTCGTTCGGGCAGCGGTCCGCCGCATCGAGGATCTCGTCGTGATCGTTG
>Ga0209181_10010764_pt1 | contig 11821 bp, 11 predicted proteins | sample MAT05_FD_187208 | JGI IMG/M metagenome (GOLD analysis project Ga0209181, IMG submission 187208) | Freshwater microbial communities from Lake Fryxell liftoff mats and glacier meltwater in Antarctica - MAT-05 (SPAdes) (version 2) | ecosystem: Environmental > Aquatic > Freshwater > Ice > Liftoff... | reverse complement strand
TTGGTGTCTTTGCGTTGAATGATCGACTTCGCATGGTCAGCCAGTGCGGCCAAAGGCAGCCCTCACCCCCGGCCCCTCTCCCAAAAAAGCGTGGGAGAGGGGAGCAAAGCGCACATCAACGAAGCGCGTCGCTTACCAATCGAGATGCAGTCGAGCCGCGATCGCGTCGCCCTTGGTTTGGTTGCCAATGCGGTCAAGCGGCGTGCGATCGCCCTGGAAATGCACCCAGTTCAACATTACTTTGAGGTTGCCGTTGAGATACCAGTTGAGCGCGGCGGTGACGCTTTTCCCTTGATTGCCGCGATTGATGGCGACCGGCGTTTCACTGAAATCGAAGCTGTCGAAGCGAAAAGCGAGTTCAAACGCGCCCCAAGTGCCCTTTTCCCAGTCAAAATCGCGCCAGGGTTTGAGGCGATTAAAGCTGCCGACTTTTAGGTTGCGCGATTCACCAGTCAAAAACCATGTGCCATAGACGTAATAGCCATCGAAGACCAGATCGGCGAGCCCAGCTTTGCGCGCTGCCACGACGCGACCGTATTCGCCGGCCAAGGTCAGCGGGCCCTGGATGTAAGTGCTCTCAAGCCCTAAGTAAGATAGCGATTCCACTTGGCGGATAACGCCAGTGTCGGCCAGCGTGCCGCCGTCGACGCGCGCATTAGGGCGATCGGAAAGGCGTATCGCATCGGCAAAGCCGCCTTCCTTGAGATCGTCGCGGTAGTAGCCGGACAGCCCCAATTGTAGGATGTGACCGGGCTCAAAGATCGGCGCCCAAGTGGTGCGTCCGCTTAACCCAATGCTTTCGTCGGGCGCTGTGGCTACTCGCGAGGCGCTCTCGTTGTCGCCAAACACGCCAAAACCCGCGGTCAGCGTATCGGTGCCATAGAAGGCCGACAGCCCAATGCGGCGTTCGGCGCCAGCCGTGCCCGCCGCATTGTTGAACATGCCGCGCTCAAGGAAGGTGTTGAAGTTGTCGGAATTGTTCGATTCGAGGCCGAGAAAGGCCTTGTGCTGGCCCAACGTGAATGTCCACGGTTTGACTGGCACGAATTGCACATAGGCGTCGGTCAACCCGACCACATTACCGGCGAAGTCAGATTCCAATCGCCATTTGAACTGACCCATGAAGGCATCGCCTTCAAGCCCGATCCGCGCGCGGCGCAAGCCGGTGCCGCTGTTGAAGTCATAGCCGCCCTCGCGCTCGTGGAAGGCGATGCTATCGGCATCGATCACACCGCGAATCTTGAATAGAGAATCCCCGTTGACGTTCGTATAGGTGGGCACGACGCCGGGCAGGGCGGCTTTGGCGACGCGAGTTTCCTCGCTGGATTGACGTTTGGAGCGTAACTTAAGTTGCTCGCGCAGCCGCGTGTTTTCAAGCTCAACCCGGCCCAGTCGCTCTTCCAATTTCTCCAGGCGTCGCAGCAACTCAACTCCAGTTGGGTCCGCGCCACTGGCTATAGTGGGCAGGCTGGCGATCAGGGCTATCAGCATGGGACGCAGTCTGTAGGCCCGCGCCGAGGTCGATTTTAAGGACATGTTGACAGGTTCTCGAATAGTGAACTTGGTGTCGAGTGGCTTCAAAGTGTAGCTAAAACAGTCCATTACCCACGCCGGCGCTCGGTTCATGCGTTGCATCAATTGCGAACATACAATCTTTAGCGGCACCCGCGCGGTGAGCGCCGTTAGTCATCTGCGAAAGATGCTCGCGAGCCAACACCAAGTGTCACTGTGTTTGCCAAGTTCGCTTCGTCACCAAACTATCACCATGCAAGAATTCCACGCGCCATCCAATATCACCGCTATTTCACTGCGAACAAGCCCCCGCGTTCTCGCACACCGCAACGGGCGTGTGAAATCCGCGGCGGCAAAGGAAAAAAAAGCCCAGTGACTTCCACGTATTCGGTCACATCGGGGACGTAACTTGAACCATCAATTGATCTGTTGATATCACCCACGCATGAACGAAATCATTCCATCGCTGCCGGCGCTGTTGGCTTCCTTGCCCGGACCCACCGAGCATCTTCTGGCCGCCGTAATCGCTTTGCTGGCCTATGTCCTCACCAGCCGTGCCGAGCGCGAGCGCCGCGCGCCTTCGGTGGCAATCGGTTGGGTGCTGGGAATGATTTTCGCGCCGTACTTGGCGTTTCCTTTGTACTTCTTATTCGGACGACGCAAGCTAGTTCGTTCGCCTAGGCAGCGCTTGCCGGCAGCAGCGGACGCGCACTGGGCGGCAGTGTTGCTCGCTGGCTTTGGCATGCCGCCGCCTGCGCGCGGCGCGGTGCGCATGCACCACGATGGGGCCGAGGCACTGGAAGGGCTTTGGCGCACGCTGGCGCGCGCACGCACACGCTTAGACATTTGTAGCTATTTGCTTGGCCGCGATGCCTTCGCGCAAGCCTTGTGCGATCGGCTGATCGAGCGCGCGCAGGCGGGGGTCAAAGTGCGCGTCTTGCTCGACGCTTACGGCGCGTGGCTGGGTGATCGTCGCATGTGGAAAAATCTGCGCGCGGCCGGCGTTGAGTTGCGCATGTTTCGGCCGCTTTCACTGCGCTATTCCGATGGCCCACGCAACCTACGCATGCATCGAAAGTTGTGCGTGGCAGACGGTGAATGGCTGTGGTCGGGTGGCCGTAACCTCGCGGTCGAATACTTTCTGGGCACCGATCAACAGCCCGCGTGGATTGATCTGTCATTTGAAGTGGAGGGCGATACGGCGGTCGATGCGGCGCATCAGTTCGAGTTGGATTGGGGAATTGCGCGCGGAAGCACGCTAATCGCGACTGTGCGCGCTGGTGTGGAAGCGCAGACGGGTGCACTGACGCAGTATTTGCCGAGCGGCCCCGATCAAGCCGAAGACACTTTGCGTGCGCTGATAATTGAAGGTTGCTACCGGGCAGATCGCCGAATTCTGGCGATTACGCCGTACTTCGTGCCCGACGAAGGCGTGCTCGCGGCACTACGCTTGGCAGCTTGCCGCGGCGTACAGGTGAGCTTGTGCCTGCCATTGCGCTCGAATCATCGTCTTGCGGACTTCGCGCGTAACCGCGCGTTGCGTGAGTTGTCTGCCGCGGGTGTGGGGATACGCCTATTGCCACGCATGCTGCATGCCAAAGCCTTGGTCTTCGACGACAACTTGGCTCTAGTCGGCTCAGCCAATTTGGACCCGCGCAGTTTGCTTCTGAACCACGAAGCGATGACCGTGTTCTATGCCCCTGAAAACATCGAATGGATCGCCAATTGGATCGGTGCCTATGCGGCGCAGGGCCAGTTATTTATCGCCAAACGCCCTGGCATCTTCCGCGACATGGGTGAGGGGCTGGTGCTGACGGTGGCATTTCAGCTTTGAGCGCCAGGACTCGGGCCGCTTTCGGCTTCCTGCCTCCTGCCTCCCGGAGGCATTAGCACATCCCTTTGCGTCGGACAGGGGACTCGGGGCTCGCGGATAGTGCGCCCGGCTGGGAGGCTTAGGGGTAGCGCCGCGCCCGAGCCCATAGTCCCGCTTGTGATTCTGCGTCACCAGTGCAACTTCAAGACTAAACGCTCAGCTCATCGCCACGCCGGTGTATCCCCGAATAGTTCCCACAAATTTGGCGGCAAGCGCGCGAAGGCTTGGTCATAGCGCTCGGATTGACGCGGATCGCCAGTGACGTCGCGAATTCTGATGCCTTCGATGCGCCGCGGGAACTCGCGAGCGATCTCGCCGTAGATCTCTGGATCAAGTTCGCCCGAGTCGCCGATCAGCAGGAAGCGCCGCTCCAGAAAGTCGGCCAGCAGCCGCCGAATCGTGCCCAACTTATGGTTGCGCGAATCGGCATGCTGAGGGATCACATTGCGAACCGAAGTCGATTCGCGCAGGTGCACGGTGCCAGCGGGAAAGCCCGAATCCGCGAGAAACCCTGCCAGCGGCGGATACAGTTGCAATGGGCTTGATGACACATAGTGAAAGCTGGTCGACGGGTCCGCCGCGGCGATCGCCTGATAACGCTGAGCCATCTGTGGCAGTGCCAAAAATGGTCGCGTAAAGGTGTTGAGCAACAGCAGCTTCTTCTTTAGGACGTTCGAGTATTTGATGGTGTCGTCGATATCCGAAACCACAGACAGCCCACGCTCACTCATGAGTAGGCTACGTCCCTGGAACACACGCGTATCGCCAGGCGCCATGATCGCAGTGAATTCCACCCATTGTGACTGCGGTGTAAGGTATGGCGCGTCGACAACCACACGCTCGCTGACGCGACCGCCGGCTGCAGACTGGAGCAATGTATGCCTAGCTGCGTCGGGAAGTTTGATGCTCAGGCGCATCGAATTTTGGGAATCGACTCGAAATAGCTGCGTTCGCTGGATGAATAGTTCGCGCTCGGCGTCGGTGATTGAATCGAGATCCAAGTCAAGATAGTGCGCCAGAATGCGGCTCAATCCAGGACGGCGCTCAAGCTCGTATATCCACGCGTCGACGTGCAGCTCAATGTTGCCATTGGCCAAGACTCGTGCGGTATTCGGTATGAATATAATCTGCTCGTCATCGCCGACTGAGCGAACAAAGCCCCGGGGCATCGTCACCATGCTCAAGATCACCATTCACCAGAGCCCCACAATCCGCGCATCATGCCAAGGCTTTGTTAAGGAATTCGTGAGTCTACGGTGAGCAATGCGCGAGCTTTACGCCGCTTTAGAGGCTTGCAATCGAGGCACAATAGCGGCCGCCATTTAGCCGAATGTCACCATGTCTGAAAAGCGCATTGAAGCCTACACACGTCCTGCGGGCGGCTGGGATTCCCTCAAGCGTTCGTGGCAAGCGCTGCGCGAGGAAGGGGTAGTGGGGCGCGGCGCGCGGGCCATGTTGCGCACCAACCAGAACGATGGATTCGACTGCCCCGGCTGCGCGTGGCCGGATCGCAATCCGAACTCCACTTTTGAGTTTTGCGAAAACGGCGTCAAAGCCGTCGCAGCGGAAATCACCTCCAAGCGCGTGACGCGTGAATTCTTCGAGCAGTATTCGGTCAGCGAACTGGCGGCTCATGATGACCATTGGCTCGAATCCAACGGGCGATTGACCGAGCCCATGCGCTACCACGCAGCCTCAGATCACTATGTGCCGGTCAGTTGGGACGATGCATTTGCGCAGATCGGTGCCGCGCTGCGCGACTTGCCCTCGCCGAATTCCGCGCTGTTCTACACGTCCGGGCGCACCTCCAATGAGGCGGCTTTTCTCTACCAATTATTCGTCCGCGAATACGGCACCAATAATCTGCCCGACTGCTCTAATCTGTGCCATGAGGCGTCCGGGGTTGCGCTGAATGAGCAAATTGGCAGCGGTAAGGGTTCGGTCACCCTCGAAGATTTTGAGATTGCGCAGGCGATTTTCATCTTCGGCCAGAATCCCGGGACCAACCATCCGCGCATGCTCGGCGAACTTCGCACTGCCGCCAAACGTGGCTGCAGAATCCTAGCCTTCAACCCTTTGCGAGAACGTGGCCTCGAACGCTTCGCGCACCCGCAAAGCCCCAAGGACATGCTTACCGGGTCGAGCACGCAAATTGCCTCGCAGTATTTCCAACCGCGTATCGGTGGCGATCTGGCGCTGTTGATCGGTGTCGCCAAATTTGTGGTCGAATGCGGCGCCGTTGATCGCGAATTCATCGATCAATATTGCGCAGGTTTCGACGCGTTCGTGGCCGAGATAGACAAGTCAGATTGGCCGACCATTGAAGCCGAGTCGGGCCTCACACGCACAGAAATCGAATCGGCGGCGCAGGTTTACGTTGATAGTGAGGCCAGCATTTTCTGTTGGGGAATGGGGATCACGCAGCATCGTCGTAGCGTGGCAACCATTCAAATGTTGATGAACGTGCTGCTGCTGCGCGGCAACATCGGCAAGCCCGGCGCGGGGCCGTGTCCGGTGCGCGGGCACTCGAATGTTCAGGGCGACCGCACCATGGGTATCTATGAGAAGCCGTCGGCCGCTTTTCTTGATCGTTTAGGCGCCGAGTTCGGCTTTGAGCCGCCGCACGCGCATGGATTTGATGTGGTCGAAGCGATCGAGGCGATGGGGCAGGGCAAGGCGAAATTCTTGTTCGCGATGGGTGGCAATTTCGCTGCGGCCACGCCCGATAGCGCGCGCACGGCGGCGGCCTTGCATGCTTGCGAGTGGACGGTGCATGTCTCGACCAAGCTCAATCGCTCGCATCTGGTGCATGGCAAGAACGCGATGATTTTTCCGTGTTTGGGTCGCAGCGAAATCGATCTCCAAGCCGGCGGCGCGCAAGCGGTCACTGTCGAAGATTCGATGAGCATGGTGCATTTGTCGTCCGGGATGAAAGCACCCGCGTCGGAGCATCTACTGTCTGAGCCGATGATCGTGGCGCGCTTGGCGCAGGCTTGCTTGCCACAATCGCGTGTGCCGTGGGCCGCCCTGGCGGCCGACTACAATCAGATTCGCGAGCGCATTTCCCGCGTGATCCCGGGATTTGAAGACTTCAATCAACGCGTTCGCCACCCCGGCGGCTTCCACTTAGCGCATCCGGCACGCGAGCGCGTGTTCCCGACACCCAGCAAACGCGCAAGTTTTTTCGCGCATCCATTGATTGATCGCAGCGCGCTCGCCGCGGGCTTGATGCAATTGATGACCGTGCGCTCGCACGATCAATACAACACCACCATCTACGGGCTCGATGATCGTTATCGCGGCGTGCTCGGCTTGCGCCGCGTGTGTTTCATCAGCGCCAGCGACCTTATGCGGCTGAAACTCGTCGCGGGCGAACTAGTGGATATCGTCTCGGTTTGGCACGACGGCGAACGCCGCGTTGAGGCCTTTACCTTGATCGAATATTCGATTCCGCCAAGTTGCCTCGCGAGCTATTTCCCAGAGACCAATCCACTGGTCCCGCTCGATCATGTCTCTGAGCGATCGGGAACACCCGCATCGAAATCCATTCCAGTGCGTTTGGAGCGCAGTGCCGTCGGTGCCAAGGCTGGCTAGTGTGGTGAGCGCCGGATCGTCCAATAACGGCTTGCAGGAAGTCGAACTCTTGCGCGTCGACGCGAGTCGGCGCAGTGCCATGCTCGATCATGTCGTCGAGGAATGCGCTATCGCCTTGGTCTACAACGGCTTTTCCTATGCCGTGATGATGGCGACGCCGACGGATCTGGAAGACTTTGCGATTGGCTTTAGTCTCAGCGAGGGTCTAGTTGATCGGGCCGACGAGCTCAGTGTGCTGTCGATCCGCACACATGATCACGCGGTTATTGTGGAAATGGCCGTTGCCGAATCGCGCTTCCACTCAATCCAGGCTCGCGCACGACGTTGGCTCGGCTCAAGTGCCTGTGGCTTGTGCGGAAGCGAATCCCTGCAAGCGGCATTGCCGATCGTGCCGCATGTCGCGCCGGGGAATCGCGTGCGCCTGGGCCACATCACTCAGGCGCTGGATCACCTCGCCGAACAGCAGGTGATGAATCGCGCCAGCGGCGGGGTGCATGCCGCGGCGTGGGTGCATGCGTCCACTTTGTGTGTGCGCGAAGACGTTGGACGACACAACGCCTTGGACAAACTGATCGGTGCACGCGCGCGTCTGCGACTTCCCGCCGGTTGGCTGTTGCTGAGTTCACGCGCCTCCTATGAGTTGGTGCACAAGGCGGCCGTGGCAAACATCGCGCTAGTGGTGGTGATCTCGGCGCCGACGTCCATGGCCATCCGCGTTGCCGAATTGGCCGGCATCACACTCATCGGCTTCGCACGCGGCGAGCGCCTGAATGTGTATTCGCACGCGCACCGTTTGATCGATTAGGAAGCGTCGTTGCGGTTTGATCGATTGGGTTTAGCAGCTCACTAATGCTTTTCTTTCTTTGTCACCCAAAACCACGTGGGGGAGATGGGGTCGGTGCATCGCGATGCAAGTCCTCACGCTCGATGCCTTTTGGTGGCTTAGCTTGAAAAGTCTACGCATCAGGGAGCTCTGAATGCGCAGATAATCTTGAACAAATTTGTCGGTTTGGAGAGTCGAATGCTGCCCATGCCACCATCGGTGCTAACGCCACGATTATCGCAAGCCTTGGATTTCGCGGTCATCGTGCACGCAGGCCAAGTACGCAAGAGCACCAGCATTCCCTATGTGGCGCATTTGCTGGGTGTTTGTAGCCTGGTGCTGGAGCATGGCGGAAACGAAGATCAGGCCATCGCCGGACTCTTGCACGATGCCTTGGAAGACGGAGGTGCTGGACAAGAGCCACAAATTCGCGCGCGGTTCGGGGATGCAGTGGCGGAAATGGTCATTGCCTGTAGCGACGGGACAGTCGAATCCAAGGCTGATGAAAAGCTCGGCGATCCGATCGCCGCGTGGAAGCAACGCAAGCAGAATTACCTTACACACCTCGCGCAGCGCGCGTCACATGAGCCAGCCTTGCTGGTCTCGGCTTGCGATAAATTGCACAACGCTCGCGCGATCCTGAGCGATATGCAGCGTGATGGCGATGCGGTGTTTGCTCGCTTTACAGGCCGCCGCGAAGGAACGCTTTGGTATTACGCACAGATAGGCGAGATCTTTGATCGACACGCGAGCCCGGTCGCGCCTGAGTTGCAACGCACGATCTTGGCCATGCAGAAATTGACCGAGTCGGCCGCGAGTTAAGCCTGCGCGATGGCCATGACTGAGCGTTGCCCCTGCGATAGCAAATTGCCCTACGCGGATTGTTGTGAGCCATGTCATGCCGGCGTCGCAGCCCTCGATGCGCGTGTGCTGATGCGCTCGCGCTACAGTGCCTTTGCGCTGGGCTTGCGCGACTATCTGCTGCTCACCTGGCACGCATCGACGCGCCCGCAAGCGCTTGAACTGTCCGCTAAAACGCACTGGTTGGGTCTGGAAGTACGCGCCTACAAGGTTATTGATGCAGCCCACGCGCAGGTAGAATTCGTCGCGCGCAGTCGTGAGGCCGCCGGTCGCGCACAGCGGCTGCATGAGACCAGCGATTTTGTGCTCGACTGTGGCCGCTGGTACTATCTGCGCGGCATATTAAAGCGCGCGGAGTGATGCGATGGCATTAAAATCAGACACTGTCGCGGCGTATTTAGCCGCTCTCACGGAAGATCGTCGGGCCAGTGTAGAGGCTGTTCGCCAAGTGATTCTGGCCAATTTGGATGCCGAGTACGCCGAGGGGATTCAATACGGCATGATTGCTTACTTCGTGCCGCACGCGGTGTATGCCTTAGGCTATCACTGCGATCCGAAGCAGCCCGTGCCGTTCATGGCAATCGCCGCGCAGAAGAACCATCTATCGCTGCATATGATGGCTCTGTACATTGACCCGGACACGGCGCAGGGCGAAGAAACCGACGAATCGCGCTGGTTTCGGCACGCATGGCAACAGACTGGCAAAAAGCTCGACATGGGAAAAGCCTGTGTGCGCTTCAAGCGAGCCGACGATCTGGCACTCGACGTGATCGGCGAAGCGGTTAGACGGTCACCCGCCAAGCGCTACATCGCTCGCTATTCTGCAAGCTTGGCCAAGCGCGCGGCTTTGAAATCCGAGGAGCCGCCGAAATCCAAGCCCGCAAAGAAGTCGACGCAGGCGAGCTAGTTCGAGAAGATCGATGCCACCGATGGCGCGGCAACCGGCATGTGAGCCGGCGGCTGCTCAATGCGCGATGCGATGGCCAGCATGGCGACCGCCAATGCCGCGAGGAGGACACATACACCACGTTTAGAGTTATTGCGGGTCATGGTTCGGCTCCAGATTGCCACTGCCTTGCAGTGACGCGTTAACTACCGGAAGCCAACATAGGCCAGCGACTGTGGACGCTGTGCATCGGCAACAGATAGATTTTGTGGAGTGAAAGATTGCACATCGCGTCTGTGCAGCTTGCTGGGCGCTATCATCAGCGCGTGATCTGAACGGTTAGATCGCGTGATCTCGACCGCACGCGGGTTGATAGCTTTCGATTCGACATCAGGAATGCTGGCAGACAGATGCGAGTTTCGGTGCTAGGCGACGTCAAATGATCGCGGCTGAGAGGGGCGAAGATCCGCGTCCGCAGATGGCAGCGGACGAACCGTTGCGATTAGCGACTGCGCATTGGAAGGTGCTCATCGTCGACGATGAGCCCGCGATTCATGGTGTGACCGTCATGGTCTTGAGCGGATTGCGCTTTCGCGATCGCGGGCTTCGATTCCTAAGTGCCCACAACAGCGCTCAGGCGCGCGCAATGTTAGCTGCACACGACGATATCGCTTTGATTCTGCTCGATGTAGTGATGGAGTCTGATGACGCCGGGTTGCAACTTGTGCGCTACATCCGCGATGAGCTGCACAACGATCTCGTGCGCATCATCCTCAGAACTGGGCAGCCAGGGCAAGCGCCCGAGCGCCAAGTGATCCTCGAATACGATATTAATGACTACAAAGAAAAGACCGAGCTGACTGCGCAGAAGCTCTCGACGGCAGTGGTTGCGGCCCTGCGCGGATATTTGGCACTGGTCGAGGTGGCCTCGCTCAATCGCGAACTAGAAGGCAAAGTCGCCGAGCGCACACAGGAGTTACTGCAATCGAATCAGCGATTGCAACACTCGCTGGATCTGCTGGAGCAGGGCGAGAAAGCCGGTAGGCGCGTGCAGTTCAAGATGCTGCCACAAGCGAGTTGGCGTTTCGGCAATGTCGACTTCTCGCATCAACTGATGCCGTCAGAATTCATGAGCGGGGACTTCGTCGACTATTTTCCGATCGATGATTCGCGCGTGGGTTTCTACATCGCTGATGTCTCCGGTCACGGCGTCGCATCGGCCTTTGTTACGGTCTACCTGAAGCGTTTTCTGACGACAGCCTTGGACGCGCATCGGCATGGTGGGCTGTCGACGATTTCGGACCCGGCGAGCCTGCTGTCGCAGTTGAACGCCGAGTTGCTACGCGAGAAAGTCGGTAAACACATCGCCATCTTCTATGCGGTTCTGGACCTCAGAAACAGCGAACTTTGCTACGCGAACGCTGGCGCGGTGCCATATCCCTTGCTGGCCGATTCACACGGAAGCCGCTATCTGGAATCCAAGAGCACGCCGGTTGGTCTGTTCGAAGGCTCACATTACGAGAATGAGGCACTGATTTTGGCTGACCAATTTCGATTGTTGCTGTGCTCCGACGGTGTACTTGAAGTCCTTAAAGACGTCGGCATCAGCGCACGTCTGGAGCATCTGCGCCAGAGTCTGTCTTTGGAAGTCAACACGCTCGACACGCTACGCGCACAATTAGGGATCGACACTCCAATGTCGCTGCCGGACGACTTGACCTTGATGATGGTTCAACGCGAACACACGCCGTGACCGAGACCTTCCAATACAGCCTGCATGACGGGGTTTGCCATTTGCGTCTCGTCGGCGAATTGCGCCATGACACCGCGGGTGAACTAGACATCTGGGTGCAGAACTTAGTGGCCGGTCTCGACTCACCCGTGTGCGATGTCTGTATCGATCTCAATCAAGTGAGTTTCATGGACAGCACGGCGATTGGCCTGCTCGCCGAAATCGCGCGTGAAGTGGTCGGTCGCGGCCTGCCTGCACCGACGCTGATCTCAAACGACGCTGAGATCAATCAATTGCTCACCAGTCTGCGCTTTGATGAGGTCTTCAAGCTGATCGCGCGTCCCAGCGATTGTCGAGCTCACCCTGATGATGACGAACTACGCTGCATCGGGGATTCGAGCGCCTGCACCGGCAAGGCGATCCTTAAAGCCCATGAAGCACTGATCGATTTGAACGACGCCAATCGTGCTGCCTTCCAGCCAGTAGTTGATCTTTTTCGCGAGCAACTCGATAAAAAGTGATTGCGCGTATTGGCGCTCC
>Ga0209181_10010763_pt1 | contig 11821 bp, 7 predicted proteins | sample MAT05_FD_187208 | JGI IMG/M metagenome (GOLD analysis project Ga0209181, IMG submission 187208) | Freshwater microbial communities from Lake Fryxell liftoff mats and glacier meltwater in Antarctica - MAT-05 (SPAdes) (version 2) | ecosystem: Environmental > Aquatic > Freshwater > Ice > Liftoff... | reverse complement strand
TTTTGGAACAACCTGAAACAGATATCATTGTTGGCACTTACCCATGTACCAAATATTCTCCGATAGCCGATATCCATGGTACAAGAACCGGCGACGATTTATTCCTTCATTTTTTCCGCCACATAGCAATTGAAAAACCTGAAATGTACATTGTAGAAAATGTTCCGGGGATGAAAAAATTCCAAGTGGTGATGGAAGCAATGACCAAACTGCCGGATTATTATGTGAATGTTTTTTGTCCGGTGGATGCGGCTAACTGGCTGCCACAACGCAGGAAACGATTGATACTAATCGGAACCCGAAAACCATACAACATAACGGCTCCCACGCAAAAGTCAACAATCGCTTCCATTAAAAGTTTATTAGAAGTCAATCCCGTAGTACCAATGCCCAACTATGTGATTAAAAGAATCAAAGGCGGTTATCGGGATTTCCCAATAATAATTGATCCAGAAAGTCCAAACGCAATTGCGCCAACCTGTGTTGCACATTACGCAAAGGATTTAAGTACGAGGTTGGTAAAAGACAAATCAGTTGAATACGGACTAAGACCATTCTCAGTAAGAGAGTATGCACGGCTACAGGGATTTCCGGAAGATTTTCATTTTGAAAACAAAAGAAGTTCTTATAGATTGATTGGAAATGCAGTGCCAGTGCATATGGGCAGGTGGGTGGGCGAGGTTACTTTGAAATATTTTAATTAAGAGCGAGATGACTGTAAGCCTACTTCCGTTGTAGTTTTATCTTTCATAATCCTTTAATGCAAACTTAATTTTGATAAAACCTCAACTTGTACAACTGCCTGTGTTTTTAAAAGCACCCTTTTGGAAATCTGGGTAGGGGATAGGTGAATGAAAATTCTGGAAAGCCTGATTTATTCAATGGGTTGACGCAAATATACGATGGCTCTTTTGGGCATCAGGTTTTCGCAGATGTTTCTTCATGATATGAAGTTACTACTGCTAATACTTTGCTGGGACTAATTACTATTTGTTAGTTTTGTTGGACTGCTAATAGCATAATATCTTTGTACAAGTTAGCCAATCAGTCTATTCAGTTCATTAACCCTATATCTATTCTATGGCAAAATTCCTAAACACTTCAGGTGTCTCTTATCATCTTGAAGAACTTATTAAAAGCACCAAGGAAAGATTATTCCTTATCAGCCCTTATCTACAATTTAGCAAACGAATTAAAGAACACATTAGTAATCTCAATATTCAAAAGAAGGATATACGAATTGTTTATCGGGAAAATAAATTGCAGTTTGAAGAAAACAATTGGCTCGAAAAACAAATTGGCGTAAGGACCAGTATTTGTAAAAATCTACATGCAAAATGTTACTTAAATGAACAGGAAGCAATTGTTACATCAATGAATCTTTATGAGTTTTCTCAACAAAATAATAACGAGATGGGTATTTACTTTAGTAAGGTAACAGATCCGGAACTTTACGCTTCTGCTTTTGACGAGGTTAGTCGCTTACTAACAATTAGTGAAGAGATAAGGGTAAAAGTGCAGAAAATAAGTCCGTTTAACAAAGATGTTAGTGAACACGTTATAGTATCCGCCCATTTGCAAGCAGTTAAATACCCGATGGGATATTGCATCAGAAACGGCGTTCAAATTCCGTTCAATCTCGAAAAGCCAATGAGCTATGATGCGTTTAAATCATGGAGCTATTGGGGTGACCCGGATTTTGCAGAGAGATTTTGTCATTTTTCTGGCGAAGCTTCAAACGGGGAAACATCAGTAAATAGGCCAATTTTAAAAAGGAACTGGAAAAAGGCAAAAGAAATTTTTAATCTTTAATTTACAAAAACGACAAAGAGCTTATGTCTTTTTTAAACTTCATAGCATGCCTGACGTTTTAATTTACGCGAACACTTTTAAAGGCAAGAGCACGAAGCCAGAGATAATGAGCGAGGCAGTTTCTGTTTGTCAAAAGTTGCCTGTGTCGCCTGGATGACATAAAACTATCCGGTAAGCAGTCCATCGCATTATAAAGATAGAAAATCTTTTTTTTCGTTCTTCGCTATTTCTGGCATGGACACAAGGTTATTATTCCCCACCAGTCACAAAGTGAAACTTTACTGGAGAATTATTGAAACAATCCACAATCTTCAATTTATGAATAGGTTGTTACCTAAATCAGGCTATCAACTTAAAAAATGTTTTCAAGCCCTGGCTATTCAAACTTCTAAGCTTACTTTGCAATAAATACCATTAAAATAATTTCATTTTTATTGTATTTGTTGAAAGTTATACAATTACTAAATAATTACTGTTATCCTTAATCATCTGTTTTTCATGGAAATTTTTACAATAGAAAGTATTACCCAGGCAATGCAACTAATCGATCAAAATCCTGGTTTGTTAAAAGGTCGAGAATCCAAAGACTATGACATTCTTAGTGAAGACGGAAAAAGATACCCTCCAATTTTGGTTTTATCAGAAGCAAATAAAATTCTCGGTGGAGAGACACTTGTAATAAATGATTTTAACAACTCGACAAGAAGGCCTTTCAATTTTTTAAAAACTCTAGGTTTTAATGTTGTTGCAAAAGATATGCTCCTTCAGCCTTCTGTACCCTTTGAGTTTAAAGGATTTCTTGACGCTTGTCATGATGCTAATCTGTACATAAGTGAACAATTGGCTATTCGATTTATTTCATCATTATTAACCAAGCCATTTGTTATTCTAACCGGCTTATCTGGCTCAGGCAAAACAAAACTTGCATTGGCTTTTGCAAGGTGGATAACGAGCGATACTTTAATTAGTTCTTCTAATGCTTTTTCAAAAGGTGATGAAGTTAAGTCAAATAGGGTAACTTATTTGGTATCTGCTGCCGATAAAATAGCAGTAACCTTTACTCAGCCCGAGTCAGGGACAAAGGCAACTTTTCCTTATGAGCTAATAAATGAATGGGTTGTTGCTATTAAAGAGAATAAATTTTTACCGGAAACCCCATCGAGACTTATTAGGGATAAAGTAGAAGCAACAACAAAATATTCAACACAGCTAAACTCTTTTGAAACACACTTAAAAGCTGCTTCCTTCCATATAATAGCTAAGAATGAAGCTATACTAAAGACAACACCATACAATGGAGTTTGTATTGTACCGGTAGGTGCAGACTGGACGAACCGGGAACCTATTTTAGGCTTTCCCAATGCACTTGAAGCAGGCAAATATGTTGTACCTGAAAATGGTGCTTTACAATTAATAATTGATGCTTCAAACGATCCAGACAATCCTTATTTTCTGATACTGGATGAAATGAATCTTAGCCATGTGGAAAGATACTTTGCAGATTTTTTAAGTGCAATGGAATCTTCTGAAGAAATTCCTTTGCACAGCGACATGGGCGAATGGAAAGATTCTATCCCATGTAAGATTAAACTCCCAAAAAATCTTTTCATTGTCGGAACTGTCAATATTGATGAAACCACTTACATGTTTAGCCCTAAAGTGCTTGATAGGGCCAACGTAATTGAATTCAGAGTATCAGAAATTGAGATGCAATCCTATCTAAATAATAATAAACCCCTTAATCTGGATTTATTAACTTCTAGTGGTTCTGCCATGGGTAAAAGTTTTGTGCAAATCGGAACCGCTAAAAATACAATGCCTCATAACGCCGAGGAAATGAATATTGCGCTGATTTCTTTTTTCAACGAACTTAAAAAGTCAGGTGCAGAGTTTGGTTACAGAAGTGCGGCTGAAATTATTCGGTTTGCAGGTGTTGTAAATATTATTGAACCGGGATGGTCGATGACTAAAATAATTGATGCGGCAATCATGCAAAAGCTATTACCCAAAGTACATGGTTCAAGACGTAAGCTCGAACCAGTCTTAAATACACTTGGAAAATTATGTTTGCAGAATGAACAAAAAATAGAAGATTTTATTTTGCCAAAATCGGATTTTAATTTTGATGACACAACCAAAATAAAGTACCCACTTGCTTTGGAAAAAATATTAAGAATGCGCAGTAGTTTAATCAGTAATGGCTTTACAAGTTATGCAGAGGCATAGATAATTATGCAATTAAACTATAAGACCATACTTGTTACTACCACCAACAAAATTGTTGAGTTGGAAATCTTTGGTGAAGCTTCTGAAGAAACGATATTTGAAGTGTTAGATGCTGTTGAAAATGGCGAAGCTTTATACCAAATTATCGAAGGTTGCTTTTACGAATATAAAATTGAAAACGGCTTTTATCTTCAGCCTGACGAAATTGTAAGCCAATCAAAAGTGAATGAATCGTCCGGAAGGATTTCTCCAAATATATATGTAGGTACACTTTCCATTGACGTTTATAATTCTGTTACAAAAGAAAAATGCGGCGGAGTAAAACTGGAAGTACAATCTATTAAGACAACCTACCGAGCAGACTACCGGCATATGTTGGAAGATATAACAGACCAGTGCATGGATTTATTATTGCAACAAAATTCACCTGTATCTCAGTTTTTAGAAACTGATTTTGATGCGGATGCTAAAACCATTTACCAACGTTTCGCCTTCATAAAATCAATGCTTGACACATCCGAGTTCACTGACTCTGTTCACAAAATAATCTCAGCGCCGGTAACAAGATGGAAAGAAAGCGAAACCGTAAAAGATATTAGGAGTGTAAGAAGAATAAACAATGCATCTCTTCGACAAATAAACGGTGCGACCAACAGAATTGATTTACCGGTCGATCATCCACTTAAAAGAATATTTTATTCTATTCCTTCAAAGTTGAAAGTAAATCACAAAACGGAAACAGTTGATACACCTGAAAACCGATTCATAAAAAATGCGTTGCTTTCATTTCAAACCTTTTGTAGTCACTTAATAAGCAAGCTAATAGGCGATAGCCGAATAAAGCTTGAAGCAATTTTGCTTGAAGATAAATTGGAACAATGGTTAAGCCATTCCGTTTTCAAAGAAATCTCTTTGCCTACTACTCTGCCTCTAAACAGTCCGGTATTGCAGCGAAAGGAAGGTTATCGGGAGGTGCTTAGAATTTGGCTGATGTTTGATCTTGCTGCTAAACTGGTTTGGCATGGAGGCGAAGATGTATATAAAGGCAGTAAAAGAGATGTAGCGGTTTTATATGAATACTGGTTGTTTTTTAAACTACTTGAAATAGTAAAAGATGTATTTAAGATAGATCCGAAAAATATTAGTGAACTGATAAAGGAAACTTCTGATGGGCTTGGCTTGCAATTAAAACAAGGCGTACATCTGCCAGTCAAAGGGATTTATATTGGAGAGACCAGAAAACTGGAAATTGAATTTAGTTACAACAAAACTTTTAGTGGCAGCAGTACTTACCCTGAAGGTGGCAGCTGGACACAGAGTATGCGACCCGATTATACTCTAAGTATCTGGCCTTTCGGGATAGATTCAAAAACTGCCGAAAAGGAAGAATTAATTGTTCACGTTCATTTTGATGCAAAATATAAAGTTGAGAAGCTAACCGAAATATTAGGTGATGACGCTATTTTTAAGACTGAAAAAGAAGAACAAAGAAAAGGGACTTTTAAAAGAGCGGACTTACTTAAAATGCATACCTACAAAGATGCAATACGGAGAACGGCAGGTGCCTATGTTTTATACCCCGGTACGGAAGAAAAATATACAAAGGTGGGTTTTCATGAACTAATTCCAGGGCTTGGGGCCTTTTCAATAAGGCCGTCCAAAGTTGACAGCGGAACAGATGAATTAAAAGGGTTTTTAAATGAGATTGTAACTCATTTTATGAACCGAGCTTCGCAAAGAGAAAAGACTTCACTCAATTTTTATGAAACTTATAAGAATGGCACTAATGATCAGTTAAATGAAGCACTTCCGGAAACCTATGGGATAAACAGGAGCCTTCTGCCAGATAGTACTTTCATACTTGTCGCCTATTATAAAAACAAGCAACATTTGAACTGGATTATTAACAAAGGACTTTACAATGCAAGGGCAGAAAACGATAGAGGATCATTAAGATTAGGACCTGGTGAAGCAGGTGCAAAATATTTATTATTGCATTCGGATGGTGAACTTAAAGCCGGTGTCTTTTTAAGAATTACGGATACAGGTCCCAGAGTATTTTCAAAGCAAACTTTAATCAACAAGGAATACCCTACAGTTCCTTCTCAGAATTATTATTTAGTGTATAAAGTTGAGCCATTGCATGACAAAGAGTTTTTAAATAAACAATGGGATATTTCAAAATTGGAAGGTTATAAAAAGGGTAGAGGTTCTGCGCTGCCATTTTCAATATCTTTAACTGAGCTAATGAAAGTGATTGTAAAAAATGATTAATATTAAATTGTAATCAAGCAAACATGGAATGGATAGAAGCCTATAAAAAAATTCAAAAGTTAAAGAAGGATCAACTAATCTCTTCATCCCGAAAGATTTTACAAATTCCTCCCTATCTATGTAATAGCAAACGTTATAATTACAACGAAACAGGATTTGAAATAAAAATCGGACAGATATCAAAAATTAAAATTCCTATCTCAGTTCTTCAATCATGTTATGAAGGAGCTTTAACAAATGAAGGTTTATATAATCGCAAAGTTTTCAAGAAATTATATCCATTGCAATTGACCAATCATGCTTGTCATGTTCATGTTATTGGGCAAATGTTTGTCAATGCAGGAATAGCTGATTTTGTAGAGCCTTACAATTATAAATTGAAAGACAACATTTAGGCGCACTTCGCCCAGTGTCTCCCTTATTTTTTCCCAGCAACATACCTTTGCAAAGCCCTGTTTGTGTAGCCAAAGGACGTTACGTTTTATCAATGCTGCACGCAAACAATAAATATTAATTAACGCTTAACCTTATAAACCCCACCATGATTGATAAACTTGCCTGGATAGCAATACAAAACAAGCACATACTATCAACCAGAAGTTATGGTAAAGACAAATACTATATTCCTGGCGGTAAAAGAGCTACCGGTGAAACTGATGCTGCTGCTTTGTGCAGGGAAATTAAAGAAGAGCTGAGCATTGACCTGCGTGTGGAAACGTTACAATTTGTGGGCAGCTTCCAGGCACAGGCACATGGCCACCTCACTGGCACGCTTGTTAAAATGACCTGCTACAAAGCTGGCTATGAAGGCAACCTGAAAGCTGCCGCAGAAATAGCTGAAATAAAATGGCTTACCTATTTAGATAAAGACAAGATATCTGAGGTTGACAAAATAATATTTGATTTCTTACATTTAGAAGGGTTGTTGTGATGTTAAATATTTTACTAATATTTTCCTGAAAAACTAAAAAAATGCCTGGCTCTTGGAAGGACTCGAACCTATCAACTCATCCTTTTTACGGGTATGTATTTTGCTTATAAATACAAGGCCAGGCAATGTCCACGGGAAAGTTCCCGCCCTTTCCCATTTTAACTTAAATGATTTTTTTGTTACATCCGGAATATGTTTACTAATAAGAGTATCATTTTTTATTATCTCCTGCATTACGTCCTTTCTTTTAGCCAATAGCTGTTGGTGTTTAAACTGCCATGCCAACTTTTGCTCGAACCTAAACATCGTTCCATAAAGGAGGTTTATCAACCGTATTTGGGTGTTTCTTATTTGATTTCCTTGCTGCATAGTGGAATAGATAAGGGCAAAAAGGATCATTTCGATACCACTTTTGCAATCGCCGTTATTAATAAGCCGCAATGCTTCCGCCTCAAGCACATACTGCCAATTGCTAATATGAATATTTTTTTCATTTCCTGAACTGATATGTTCAAGCAGATTAAAAGGCTGAAGCCTTTTCTCAAAAGCTGCTTTTTGACCTGGTAGTATATTTTTGAAGGAAGGAGAATAGCCATTGTAATAGTAATGAATTATCCTGCGGCGTTTATGTTTATGGCTATAAAATCCATATGCCAAATCACTACTGAAGATAGCAAACTTTTTATCTTTCCGCCGGTAACCCAGAGGCACCGCTTTTAACAACGGCAACGCTTTACCGATAGTTGGTATCAGCAGCATAAAGAGGGTGGAAGACACCAGGGTTTTAACAAATTTCCTTCTGTCCGGTGCAGTATAATTATGTGTTTCAAAAGCCGGTGACATATTCACCGGTTGCAACCAGAGCAGAAACAGCATGATGGTGAGCGTTGTAAGTAAGATGGTTAAAAATTTAAAGCCGTTGCTGATATCAAAATTTATGTGGGCACTCAGATGCCAGCTGATCCAGCCTACGTAACATTGCAACGATACTACCAGTAATAAAAAAGATATGCAAAGCAAGTTTTGAAGTTTTATAAATTTCCAACCAACCAGGTTAATATAACTCGTATAGTCTTCACCCCTTGCAAATGTTACCGGTGCAAACCAAAATGGCACTTGCAGATCCATTTTGTCAAAACTGTCTGTGGAGTTCAAGTGCTTTCTAAAGACGGCTATTCTTTTAAGATAGTCCATCATCTTAAGACGTACCGAGAAAAAATAACCTATAAAAATCAGCAGCAACAGCATCCAGAATATAAGCCCAGCTTTAAAGCCCAGGTTAATAGCGCTTAAACTAGGTACATTAAAAACTATATTTGCCTTATTAATCAGCGAGTCTTTTTGATTTTTTGCCTCCGTTCTTTGTAACTCAGCTCTTGCAATCAATACATTAAGTGGATAATAAAGCTTTTTAATGGTATCCTTTATAGAATCCTTTTTAAACCCTTTTTCACTAATCGCTAAAGCAAGTGATTCCTTCAAATCCCACCTTTCTTTTTTCTTAAGGTTGGTCTTCTTTAAATTAGCCTCTATGTTTTCGCTGTTTAATTTAGTTTGATTTATAAACCCTGAGTCCACCAATGAACTATTGCTTAAAATACTATCGAACTTATTTAATCTAACTTTAAATGTATTAATATTTTTAATACGGCTTTTGCCAGCTTGGGAGAGTAAGCTATCGAAATAAAGTTCTTTTTGTTTTGACGTGAAATAGTCAACAATAAATGCCTTTTTTGGCTCGATGGAAACTACCCAGGTGTATAACAGGGCAGCAAAGAAAAGCAATCCCCATTTGCCTGCCGAACTGCCCAACTGTCGGAATCGATCAATAAAGTACTGGCATTTCTTTTCCCCCTCACTGTTATCACCGCTTTTCTTTTCGGTGTCGCCTACCTGTAAAGAAATCTTAAATGCCATATTATACCAGCTTAATATTTTATGCCATAAGCAATTTACAAATTTTCTCTGTATTCATGTTTACAACTTGAGTGCTTTGTACAGTCAGTAGCCTTGGTGTGGGTGGATGCTTTCAATTTGCTAAAGAAGATTTCAATAGTCCAAACCAACCCTACTGTGAATTACAAACTGTAAAATATTTTTATGTCTTAATAACGCAACGACACAGGACGGAGTGTACTTGGCGGAGAGTAACATGTATGATAATCGAAGTCCATGCCGTGTCGGGGTCCATACAACCAGACATGGCCCGGTTATGAAATTTTAGCCGGTACTTTGATGGGCTTACGAAATGGCGTAATTAGTATTATGAATTCGTCCATACGTTTTCACAGCATTCACTTCCATTTCTAAAAGACCTTCCGTGAAACCCCGACGTATAAAGTACCAGCAATATTTTACAGTCCTCATTCCTGGTTTATAAACTACATTAAACTAAAAATTGTCACTTTCCAAAAATCGAAGCGTGGCTTTAAAAAAAATTAAAGTCTTTGCCGCGGTGGGGTTATTATACCAGTGAAAGCATAAAGCTCAATTTTTTTCTGAACTTCCGCTCCATACTTCGGTTAGGTTTACAGAATACCCTAATTGCATTTGTGAAAAAGCCTGAGTATTGTCCTTTAGATTTACATAATGATTATATCTGAAAAAAATTTTACTTCCAGCGTCTCTTTTTCCGTAATACATTAGGTTGATGCTTGGACAAATCCAATACTCCGTGCTATTGTTGCTTATTCCCCCACTTTTTTTGATATTATTGAAGAGGAAAGGTACAGACAAGGTCATCGAAAAATTTTTGTGCCTGTTAAAGGAAAAGCTGGGTTCTAAAAATAATTGATTTTGGGTGACATTCTTGAAAGCAGTATCTATTATGGTATTTGCCTGGTCTTTGAAGAGAGTATCATACACTTTTGTACCTATAAAATTAACCCCTACATTTAATTGAATGTCATTTAATAAATGGTGAGGGTAAGTAGAGGGGAATCCCCTTAGCAAATTTAGTTTTATTCCTACATAATAGGTTGACCTTTGTAAAAGGTCCCTTCTACTTACACTATCCTCTTTGTATAATTTAGTGCCTTTAAAATCATTATCAAATTTGGATAATCCAGCCCGGAAAGAAATATAATTAAAAGGAACGACTGAACTTTCTTTAAAATTCTTAGTCCTTGTAATAAATTTGGCTTCTGCAGTAAATTGTGCCAACCCATTGGCCTCACCATTGATGCCTTTCAGATCGGTAAATGCAGCCACATTAAAATACGTATTTATAGAGGTTGATTCTCTTAATAAATAACTTCTGCTTTCGTCTGTAGGTAATAATGTAATGTCAAACTCGGCATAGGGGACATCCGTGTAGGATCTTAGGGGCGAATACATCAATACATCATCCAGGAAAACATACATATTTGCACCATTGGGCCTAAATCTTTGATTTTCGAGACGGAGTTTATCAGAGCCCCTATTTCCGAAATGTAGAAGATCAATAATTGCATTTTTATTTCTAAAAGTACCGGAGTCAGTAGTTACAATAATTTCAAGAATTATTCCCTCCCTTACACTTATATGAATCTTGTTGACCTTCGTTCTAAATAAAGTTGGATCTGATTTACCTGCCACTTCTTCAAGCACTTTTACAGAATCAAGCATTTCTAATTTCCCTATAACTTCTAAAGAATCCAATTGCTTGGAAATAGTTGCTTTTCTTTTTTCAATTTCTTTTTCAAAATCAGCTTTCTTTTTTGACAACGCAATTGTGTCCTTGGATAGGCTATCTTTCGCAACAGACAAATCAGCACTATCTTTCTTAAGTTTAGTTTGGGTTATACTTAAAGAAGTAATGTCAGCCTTCAAATTTTCTGTACTCTCCTCTAATTGATTCTTCTGCTTAACTAGGTCGTCTATCTTTTCGGAAAGTTGTGCTGTTATTTTTATTAGGGTATTTTTCTTTTTTTCCAGTTTGTTTATATCGGATTCAGACTTATTCTTTTTATTTTCCAGATCTTTTATTTCTTCCTGCAATGTTGTACTTGATGAATTCAAGATCTTTATCGTATCTGATATTTGATTTAATACTTCAGAGGTATGGGTTAAAATCGTTAATTTTTGATTTAAAGCCGTATCCTTCTCCTGGGCGGAAATCTTTTTAATTTGGAGGATATTTAACATTGTAATCAATAATAAAATTTCAATAGTGTAACGTTTTGTTTTCATGAGCATAATTTTATTTGTTTTGGAATGTTTGATTTTAATAGGAACTTTAGCATTTCTGAAGAACATACATCATAGAGGTAAAGAAAATCAAAAAATGGATTTTTTCAAACGGGATTTCTCCTGTATTTTAAGAGGAAAAAAACGGAAGGCAATTTACTTCTGAAATAAATATTGAAATTTTACTATCGAATATCCGGAAAGCACGCAATCACAGATTTTTGTAAAACTATTGATTACTTCCTCAGGCGCAGGGCTCCAGCCCTGTGTCTTACTTGTTACTAATCTTCGCTTTTAATAAAAACAAAACAATGAAATGCCCCCGGCTTCATTTATAACACAATCAAAGATCCACACAGGTATTCCGTACAAGTGAGTGATCCCGAGTTCCGTCGCTACGCTCCTCGTCGG
>Ga0209181_10010760_pt1 | contig 11825 bp, 10 predicted proteins | sample MAT05_FD_187208 | JGI IMG/M metagenome (GOLD analysis project Ga0209181, IMG submission 187208) | Freshwater microbial communities from Lake Fryxell liftoff mats and glacier meltwater in Antarctica - MAT-05 (SPAdes) (version 2) | ecosystem: Environmental > Aquatic > Freshwater > Ice > Liftoff... | reverse complement strand
GAGCTTCTAGCTGCTCAAATTCAACTTTTTGACCTTTGTCGCTTTGCGAGTTGAAGATATTTTTGCCTGACTTCACCGAAATTGCGAAGTACTCAGTGGCCGACTCAATCGAGATATCTTGCCCGGCTCCAGCACCTACTGAGGCATGGCGGCCTTCAATTTTGGCGTTTTGCGCAGCCCAAAGCGCCAATGGCTCAAAAAATTCGTTGCCAAAAATGGTTTCGTCTGAACTAGAAATGCGCGCGGTCAATAATCCGTCCAAAAGATGATCTGGGCGCTGAATACCCACCGCTCGATATAGATAAGGATTCTTGTTCAATAGCTTAGTTAGCGTCAGCGAACGAAGCTGAACAAAACGACGCAGGTACAGAGTCCCCAATAACTGTTCAATCTTTGTGTCGAGTGCACTCGAATCAATCATCACATCGCCCTATTCGTCAAACCCAACGACATTTGTCTCATATTGTTATGCACGGAGGTTCCGCGCATTCGCTTTACCCGCACTTCCGAATCCCCGAGGGCTACAGACATCAGCATCTGACCTAGCGCACGCCCTAGCGGAACCGGTACTGCATTGCCTATTTGGCGATAGGCCTCGGCTGCGCTTCCGACAAAGCGCCAATCATCGGGAAAGCCTTGAATGCGCGCGTACTCTTTCACTGACAAAGGACGTGTGTCGCGCGGATGGCACAGCAGAGTGGCTTTTTGAATTGGGCTGGTGACCAATGTCGGCGAAGGTTCCCAAAAAGCAAGCCTGCGAAAGAACCCCACTTTGCCACCGCCTGATTCAAATGCGCCACCCATCGCCGCTTCAACGCAATGCTGAGGCAATGATCGCCAGTTGCCACCTTCGGGAACCATGCTGAGATACTTTAATATGTTCGGCGAGAATTTTGCGCAAATGCCTGGATTTTCCATCAAATCAAATATTGCGCTGCCCAACGTCCGCCAACGCATTTCAGGATTTTGATGCATATGGAAGTGGGTCGCGGAGGGCAAAAAAATGGCCTCGCTGTCACGACTGCCGATGATTATTAGGCGCTCGCGAAACTGTGGCGCACCAAAATGTACGGCGTCAAGAACGCCAAAAACAGTGTGGTAACCAAGCCCTCTAAATTTCTCAATGATTACCGAAAGCAACGTTCCGGTACAACCGTCAGGTGCAGGCATTGAGGCGAGGCCTTTCACATTTTCCATCACGAAAAAACGCGGCTTAGTGGTGCGTACGACATGAATAAACTGCTCGTACAATGTTCCGCGCGCATCGTCCGTGCCTAAGCGTTTTCCGGCGGTAGAAAACGACTGACACGGCGGCCCTCCTACAACTGCGAATACGTCGCCTATGTCTAATTTGGCCGGATTGAGCAAAAAGCCGCATGCAGGGTCAGCTTCAATTAGCCCGCGAATATCGCCAAGAACGCTGTTGTGGTCATTGGTCAAAGCAGTTTGGACGCACCATTTGTCAGAATCTTGCGAAACGCTGACATGCAGCCCGGCGGCGGCAAGGCCCAAATCTAAACCCATGGCACCCGAAAAAAGTGACACAACCGGAAATGCGGGTGCTCCAGAAAGCTGCTTTACATTTTTCATGAGGGCACAGTCAAAAAGAGAAACTTAAGTATAGGCAGTTTCAGTTGGCAAGGCGTGCTGACACAGCTCAATTTCGAGCGATTCAATTAGTGAATTATGATAATGTTTTCGCCTAAAATTTGACCGCAGACTGACCCATGAGCGATGTAACAAAAGACGCCTTTGGCAATATCCTGACCGATGGCGACACGATTAAAACGATCAAAGATCTAAAAGTGAAAGGTTCCTCGATGGTGCTGAAACAGGGCGTTACCATTAAAAAAATTCGTCTGACTGAAGACGTCGAGGAAATCGACTGCAAAGTGGACGGCTCCAGCATTACCCTGAAGACTTGCTTCGTCAAAAAAGCTTGAACTTTAGCGCCGACTGCAGGCGCATCTGGATCACCGCCCCTTACGCACGCCCTTTCCGTTGGAACGTTATGTCGAACATGCATTTAAGCCCTAAAATTCTTTGTTTCGCGATCAGCACTTGCCTGTTTACTAGCGGCATTAATCAGGCTTTGGCATGCGGCCCGAATTTTCCGCTGGAGCTATTGAGCAATCGCACGCAAACGCTGCAGGGCATGCCCTCTGGACTATTTGAATTTGAAGCGTCAAAACTGCTGGCTAAACCTGCGGCGAAACTGACGCCTGAGCTTGATTTAGGCAGCGCGTGGTTTGAAAGTAGTGCCGAAACTCCGGTCACCGAAGCGCAACAGCAGGCGGAAACGAGCGACTACACGCCCAGCCAAATTGCCGCATGGAAGCGTGCACGCAGCGCGCCTTCGGCGGCTGAGGCAACCGCGCTGGCCGGTGAATTGCCAGCCGCACATCAACACTATATTGCGGGCGCTGCGGCCTTTCGTGCGGGCGATCTGGCGGCGGCAAAGGCCGAGTTTGAGGCGATTTTGGCCTTGGGCGATGCTGGAGCGTCGCGCTCTGTGTGGGCAGAATTTATGCTGGCGCGCACGGCACTGGCTGCAGGCGAAGCTGATGCAGCGGCGCTCGGGCATTTTGAAAATGCCCGAGCCTTGGCAGCGGCGGGTGCAGCTGACCCGCTGGGGCTGGCAGTAGCAAGTTTAGGTGCGCAAGCGCAGCTTAGCTGGCGGCCAATTGCGAATGGCGAGGATGTCGATTTTGCGCAGCTGCTGCCGCGCGCGGTTGCGCTTTATGCGCAGCAAGCGGCGTATGGATCTGCCTCGGGTAACGCATCGCTGTTGATTGTCGCGCGTTGGTTGAACGCGCATCCCGAGGCGTTACAAGTTGGCTTGAGCGATGCATTGGTGCGCAAATTAATGACCAGCTATGCGTTTTCGCGCGGTTTTGAAGCGCTGGACGATGCGCAAACCGAGGCTTTTTCCAGCGGCAGTGATTATAAAAACCCGGATCTAATGGGCGGTATGGACAATGCAAAGATTGCCCCCAGTTTGCTGGACGCGATTTTGGCGAGCGCCGCAAATGATCAAATAGCGGGTGGCAAATTAGACGGCGGTGACCGTTTGGCTGCGGCGCTGTATCGAGCCGGTCGGTTTGATGATGCGGCAAAGTTTGCCGTCAGCAGTGATTTGCCACTGGCTGCCTGGGTGTCGGCAAAGCTTGCCTTGCGCGCCGGCGATCAAAAGACGGCAGCGGCGCAGTATGCCAAGGTGATTAAAGGCTTTGCCGCCGATGAACAATGGGTGCCGGGCGGCAATGAGTATCAGTCACTTGGCGCGCAATGCCGCGCGCAGGGCGAGGCAGGAACCTTGGCATTGAGTCAAGGTGATTTTACCGAGGCGATGCTGCAATTTTTTAACGCAGGCGATGATTACGAAAACGACATGAGCTACATCGCTGAGCGGGTGCTGAGCACCGATGAGCTGATTAGCTTTGTCGATGCGCACTCCAAGCCGCAAACGCTGCAAAAAGTCGATGCCTCGGAATATGCCCCGATGAGCTACGAAATCCCGTTTAACGCGCAGACCGGTGTGCGCGCCAAAGGTTATCAACAGCACACCTTGCGCGCGGTGTTAGCACGCCGTTTGCTGCGCGAAGGCGAATACGAGCGTGCACTTGCGTATTTCAATAACCCGCTGCATCTGCAAAGCGCGAAGGACTATGTTGCCGCGATGCAGCGCGCAAATAGCGCAGCGGGCATTAAAAAAGCCGAAGCGTTATTTGCTGCCGCCAATCTAGTCCGCACAACAGGTATGGAAATTTTAGGCACGCAGTTGACCCCTGACTTTGCCGTATATGGTGGTGGCTTCGGCGATTACGAACCGAGCCCTGAAGAGCTTAAAGAGTCGCCCGAGCTTTTTGTAAAGCCAACCGCCTTGATCAGCAGCGCGGAAACCAAGCGCACTGTTTTGAGTGCGCCGAAGCCCAATATACGCTTCCATTATCGCTATCAAGCGGTAGCGCTTGCCGAACAAGCCAGCGATTTGCTGCCCGCGCGCAGTCAGGCGTTTGCCGCAACGCTTTGTACGGCAACCAGTTGGATAATCTTTCGCGACCAGCCGGCGGGTGAAAAGCTTTACCGGCGTTATTTAAACCAGGGCGCGTACGTGCCATGGGGTTATCGGTTCGGCACCACGACGGGGTGTCCAAAGCCCGACTTTGAGCGGGCGCAAGGGATGCTGGATCAACAAGCCACGGCTGAGCGCAAAAAAATGCTGAAACGGGTGTTGCCGTTTGCAGTGGCGGGCTTTGGCTTATTGATTGTGCTGGGTGGGTTTTTGCTTTGGCGGCGGCGCAAGGTGGCGTAGGCATCGCGTCAATACTGCACTATCCAAGTCGACATAAAAAAAGACCCTGAACTTTTGCAGTCCGCGCGCATCGGCATCACGCATTTCTAGCGCGCAGCCTGCCAAAATGCCAGATTCCTAATTATTGAGCAGCAATCTTATGGCGACGGAAGCTTTTCGCTCGTACATGTGTGTAGTGTGCGGACTGATTTATGACGAAGCCGCCGGTTGGCCGGAAGACGGCATCAAAGCGGGTACGCGCTGGGCTGACGTGCCGGAATCATGGGTTTGCCCGGACTGCGGTGTAGGCAAAGCGGACTTTGAGATGGTTGAAGTTTGATTCCAGTTGGGTGCGCCCAATTGAGGAATAGAGATTGAGTTTAGCTGACCAGCCAGTTTCGACCGAGCCCGCGCTGCCGATTCTGGCGGCGCTGCCCGAGCTACTTGCGGCAATGACGCGCTCGGAGCGCGTGGTTTTGGAAGCGCCGCCAGGTGCGGGTAAAACCACGGCAGTGCCGCTTGCGCTGCTTGATCAGCCTTGGTTGGCGGGCAAAAAAATATTGCTGCTCGAACCGCGCCGCATTGCTGCGCGCGCGGCGGCTATGTTTATGGCCGGGAAACTGGGCGAGCCGGTCGCGAGCACAGTCGGGTATCGGATTCGGTTTGAAAATCAGGTTTCTAGCAAAACTCGCATTGAAGTGATCACCGAAGGTATTTTGACACGGCTTTTGCAGTCGGATCCCAGCTTAGAAAGTGTCGGCTGCGTCATTTTCGATGAATTCCACGAGCGCCATTTGCATTCGGATTTGGCTTTGGCGCTGTGTCTGGATGCGCAATCGGTGCTGCGCCCGGATCTGCGTATTCTGGTGATGTCTGCAACCCTAGACGGCGCGCGCTTGAGCGAATTTTTAGACGCCGAGCGCGTTACTAGCGCCGGCAAATCCTACCCGGTTGAGGTGCGCTATTTGCCGCCGCCGCGCGAGGAAAACCTGGAGTTAACGGTGGCGCGTGGTGTGCGTGCAGCGCTGGCTGCCACCGATGGCGATGTGCTGGTTTTTTTGCCAGGGCGGCGTGAAATTGAACGCACTGCTAGCGCGCTTAGCGATCTGGACAGCGCTATCGAGCTGCACCCGCTGCACGGTGAATTGAGCGTCGATGCGCAGGCCGCCGCGATTCGCCCGGCGGCGATTGGTTTGCGCAAAGTGGTCTTGGCGACTAACGTTGCCGAGTCATCCTTGACGCTGCCCGGTGTGCGCGCTGTGGTGGATTCTGGCTTGGCGCGCGAGCCGAAGTTTGATGTGAACAGCGGCTTTTCTACCTTGACTGAAGTTTGGATTAGCCAAGCGTCGGCGACTCAGCGTGCTGGGCGGGCCGGGCGTGTGGCGGCGGGCACTTGTTTTAGGCTGTGGAGTGAATCCAGGCGCTTGGAGCCCAATACCCGGCCGGAAATTTTGAAGGCTGACCTTGCGCCATTAGCGTTAGAGCTAGCCGCGTGGGGTAGTGCGGAGCTGAAATTTCTGGATGCGCCACCCGCTGCGGTTTTGGCGCAAGCGCGGCAGTTGCTCAGCAGTCTAGGCGCGCTGGATGCAAGCGCAAACTTGAGCGCAACGGGCCGCCGCTGCATGCAGTTGGGCACGCATCCGCGCTTGGCAAATATGTTGGTGCGCAGCCAAGGTGTCGAGCTATCGCTGGCGTGTGATTTGATCGCGCTGTTGGAAGCGCGCGATGTATTTAAGGGCGCAGAGCGTTTCCGGGAAGATTGGCAATCCCGCTGGAATGCGCTGTCGGCGTATCGCGCCCGACGAGTACACGGTGCGGATGCCCGGGCGTTAGCCATGATCGATCACGCCAGCCGCCAATGGGCCAAGCGCGTGCGCGCCACGGAAATGCCCGGTTCAATCAGTGCGCATGCCCTGGGTGATGTGTTGCTGCACGCCTATCCGGATCGCGTCGCAAAAGTACGCGGCGATGCGCCGTTGCGCTTTGGCCTGAGCAACGGGCGCGGCGGTGAAATTAACGCGGATTCGCCACTGCGGGGCGAGCGCTGGTTGGTGGTCAGCGAATTAGACGGCACCGGCCGCGATGCGCGGATTCGTCGTGCGGCGCCGTTTGATGAGGCGTTGCTGGAATTGCACTACGCGGATCGCATCAGCAAAACGCTTGAACAAAAATTTGATCTCAAAGATGGCGCAGTAAAAGCGCGTGAACTAGAGCGCTTTGATCAACTGGTATTGAGCGACAAATTCGTGGTGCCTAAAAATGCCGCAGCCGCGCTTTGTGCAGGCATTGCTGAGCTTGGCTTAAGCTGTTTGCCGTGGACGGAAAATCAGCTGCAATTGCTTAAGCGCGCGCAAAGTTTGCGGCTTTGGCTGCCGCCCGAGGCTAAGTTTCCGGATCTGTCTGATGCAGTTCTGCTTGCCACGCTGGAAGAATGGCTAGGGCCATTTTTAGAGGGTAAATCGCGCTTGAGTCATATCAATAGCGATATTTTGGGCCAAGCGCTGAGCTCGCATTTAAGTTTTAGTGATCAGCAAATGCTGGACGCACAAGCGCCAAAGTCACTGACAGTGCCCAGCGGTATGACGCGTGCGATCAACTACGACGACCCGGCCGGGCCGGTGTTGAGCGTCAAGTTGCAAGAGCTTTTTGGGCTAGCTGAAACCCCGCGGATTGCGCAGGGCCGGATGCCGGTGACGCTGCATTTGCTTAGCCCCGGCGGCAAACCCGTGCAGGTCACCAAAGATTTAAAGAATTTTTGGAACAACACTTACAGTGAAGTGAAAAAAGAAATGAAGGGCCGCTACCCGCGCCATCCGTGGCCGGATGACCCGTGGAATGCGATGGCGACGCACCGGGCGAAGCCGAGAGGTACTTAAAACGGCGGCATGCTTGATTGCCTGCCGCCGTCCAAAAAACTTACTTTTTTAAAAGCTGGGCGCAACTATTTTGCAGTTTCGCTTTGGCACGCTAACAAATCGTCGCTGTCAATTTTCCAGCCGCCGCTGCCGCAAATATCCACATCTGCCACTTCACATTCGTCACCGTCTTCATCCACGAGCTTAACGTCATAGGTTGCGCAAGGCACGCCCTTTAGGGTGAAGGTTTCGCCAGTGCCAATCACTTCTTCGCCCAACTGATCCTCGCCCCATTTCTCTTGATCAACGCTCGACACGTACAAGTGCTGCAAATTCCAGTCTGATGCGTTGGTAATTGTTACATCGCCAGCGTTCGCGGTAAGTGCTGCACTTGTGAGTGCAACTGCAAGGATGGCGCGCGTCATTTTTAAGCGTTTCATTTGTTTAAGCTCCAGGTTGATTTAGCGGACTTAGGTTGACGCATGAAGTAGTCACAGTTACAGAGTCTTTCAGCGCTCAATCAGTATGGGCAGATAAGACTGGGTTTTGGCTAAACACCACCTTCACATACAAAAATTTGCAAGTTCCGGGGCCTCTAGGCGCGGCATACTTACCGATCTTGATTGCAATTGAGCGGGGCGAATATGGGTGGTTTTCAAAGCGTGCAGCGGCTGGCTTTGTTTTGTTTAGCGGTGCTGATAAGTGCGCCACACGCGTTGGCAGATGGAAAATTTGTAGTGCTGGATGCCACCATTGAGAGTGAGGCATTAAGCCAAGAACTCGAAACCATGCAGGGTGACGCCATGCTGCAAGACGTCGCTGATGCCGTCAACGCACTTTTCATCGTTCCTGACGATGTTGGGCTGCGCTTTTCCGAATGCGAAGAGTCAAACGCGTATTTTTCTGCAGAGGATATGGAAATAACGCTGTGTGTCGAGTTACTGAGCGAGATGGATGAGTCGCTCAAGGAAACCTACCCAGACGAGGATGATCGTCGTGAGGCAGTCGCCGGCGCATTCACCGCGACTGTGCTGCATGAAGTTGGCCACGCATTGGTCAGCGTATTGGAAATTCCGGTCACCGGGCGCGAGGAGGATGCGGTCGATCAGCTATCCGCATGGGTGCTGATCGAGGCGGATATGGCGGATGCGGTGCTGTCCGCCGCCGAAACCTATTACACCGCAGAAGCACAAGAAGCCGACCACGAAACCCTGGCGGACGAGCATTCCCTCGATCAACAGCGCTATTTCAACATGGTGTGCTGGGTCTATGGCAGCAACCCCGATGACAACGCCGACTTATTGGTAGATTGGGAGCTACCCGAAGCGCGTGCTGAGCAGTGCCCGGACGAATATGCGCTGATTAACAAGAGCTGGTCGGCCTTGCTTGCGGCGCATTTGCGTTAACAAACTCATACATAGATTTAGTCACGACGCACAATTTCGCCTTCAATGATCCGCCCGCCGCTGTGGCTGGCGTTCTGCGTAGTTTCCCCGTCCATGCCAGCTGCGCGGGGAAAATCCGCACTGAACGCGTGCTTGGTCGCGGCCTGGAAACGTTTCTTACCGCTCAATTTCCACCAGATCGCGCCGACTAGAAAAGCTACGGCCGCCACCATTATTGCAGCAGTCAAAGCAAAAAATCCAAGTACAAACACGCCCGCTGCGATAATGCTGCCCAAAACGGCGATCACGACGCGTTTGATGCCGGAGCCTTTGTGTCTGCTTTCCAGATACAGCGCCATATGCAGATGCCTTTATCGTTGTGTAAGTAAGTGGACACTATATATGGGGGCTGTTTAGTTGAGATGAAAGCGAAAATTTGCTCGACGGTAAGCTGAAGCGAACAATTTGGCCTAGCTACCTTGAAATTGTGGCGTTAGGCCTTACCCAATTGAGCACACGATTGACATTACAGAGGCTTCAATGACCCAAAACTCGCAGAACAGTAATAATTCAGCGACTGAAAACACCCTTGATAACGACGGTGTGCTCAATAAAAATGTAGGGATTGGGGAAAACCACGGACTAACGCAGTTGGCCGAGGCGCAAGCGCGCATCGCGACGCTGGAAGATGAGTTTTTGCGGTTTCGCGCAGAATCAGAAAATCAACGTCGTCGAATTATGAAAGACGGCGAAAACGCGCGTAAATTTGCCACAGAAAAATTGTTGCAAGAGCTTTTACCGGTAGCCGACACGCTCATGCGCGGGTTAGAAGTGGCGAAAAGTGATAAAGCCACAATAGAACATCTGATTGAAGGCAAAGAAGCGACTTTACGTATGCTGGCCAAGGCGTTGGAAAACAACGGCGTGAAAGAAATTAACCCAATGGGCGAAGTTTTTAATCCCGATTTGCACCAAGCCATGACGGTTCAGCCAGCGGGTGAAGGCGTGGCGCCAAACACGGTGACCGCCGTTTTTCAACGGGGTTATCTGTTGAATGAACGATTACTGCGGCCAGCTTTGGTTGTTGTTTCGCAATCTTAAAGCGCACCTAGAAATTTGAATTTTCATCCCTAAATCACTGCTGTCAGTAAATTAAAACCGTCGCGCGGCTCACGCGCACTACACACACTAGAAGGAATCCATCATGGGTAGAATTATTGGTATCGACTTGGGCACCACCAACTCCTGCGTGGCAGTGATGGAAGGCGGCCAAGTGAAAGTGATCGAAAACGCCGAGGGTGATCGCACCACACCGTCGATCGTTGCATTTACCAAAGACGACGAAGTGCTCGTCGGGGCACCGGCAAAACGCCAAGCGGTTACGAATCCGAAAAACACGCTGTTTGCGGTCAAGCGGCTGATTGGCCGTAAGTTTTCCGAAGATGTGGTGAAAAAGGATATGGATCTGGTGTCCTACAACATTGTCGCCGCCGACAACGGTGACGCTTGGATTGAAGTGAACGGCAAAAAGATGTCGCCGCCGGAAATTTCTGCGCGTGTCTTGATGAAAATGAAGAAAACTGCCGAAGACTATCTCGGCGAAGCCGTTACCGAAGCGGTGATTACCGTGCCCGCGTATTTCAATGACAGTCAGCGCCAAGCGACTAAAGACGCAGGTCGCATCGCCGGTTTGGACGTCAAACGCATTATCAACGAGCCAACCGCGGCCGCCCTCGCTTACGGCATGGACAAGCGCGCGGGTGGTGATCGCAAAATTGCGGTTTATGACTTAGGCGGTGGCACCTTCGACGTTTCGATTATCGAAATTGCGCAAGTTGATGGCGAAATGCAGTTTGAAGTGTTGGCCACCAATGGCGATACTTTCTTAGGCGGCGAAGATTTCGACAAGCGCATTATCGATTTCTTGGTTGAAGAATTCCAAAAGCAAGAAGGCTTGGATTTGCGCAAGGATCCGCTGGCATTGCAGCGCCTGAAAGATTCGGCTGAGCGTGCGAAATGCGAGCTTTCCAGCGCCATGCAAACTGACGTGAATTTGCCCTACATCACGATGGATGCAAACGGCCCCAAGCACATGAACATCAAACTGACGCGCGCCAAGCTGGAAGGCTTAGTCGCAGATTTGGTGGCAAAGACCATTGAGCCCTGCCGCATCGCGTTGAAAGATGCGAATTTGCGTGCGAATGAAGTCACTGAAGTGATTTTGGTCGGTGGTATGACGCGCATGCCCAAAGTGCAAGAAGCGGTGAAAGAGTTTTTCGGCAAAGAGCCACGTAAAGACGTCAATCCAGACGAAGCCGTTGCCGCAGGTGCCGCGATTCAAGCCGGCGTGCTCAGCGGTACGGTCAAAGATGTGCTGCTGCTTGACGTAACGCCGCTGTCTTTGGGCATCGAAACCATGGGCGGCGTGTTCACCAAGCTGATCGAAAAGAACACCACCATTCCAACCAAGCAAAGCCAAGTGTTTTCGACCGCCGAAGACAACCAAAGTGCGGTTACCGTGCACGTGCTGCAGGGCGAACGCGAGCAGGCGAAGTTTAACAAGTCCTTGGCGAAGTTTGATTTAGCGGGTATCGAAGCCGCACCTCGCGGCATGCCGCAAGTCGAAGTCACTTTTGATATTGACGCCAACGGCATCATGCACGTGCAAGCCAAAGACAAGAAAACCGGCAAAGAGCAAAAAATCGAAATCAAGGCGAATTCCGGTTTGTCCGAAGCCGAAATTCAACAAATGGTGCGTGACGCGGAAGCCAATAAAGAGGAAGACAAAAAATTCCACGAATTGGTGCAAGCACGTAACCAAGCTGAAGGCTTGATTCACAGCACCAAACAGGCTTTGAAAGACGGCGGCTCAGGCACCGATGGTGCGCAAATCGCCAAAATCGAACAAGCGCTTGCTGAAGCTGAATCTGCAGTCAAATCCGACAACAAGGTGCAAATTGAAGCGAAATATCAGGCGCTGATGGAAGTCGCACAAAGCCTATTGGCGCAAACGCGCGCCAAAGCTGAAGGCGGCGCTGAGCCAGAAGGTGCGCCACCCGAAGCACCGAAAGACGATGTGATGGACGCGGAATTCACGGAAGTGAAAGACAAGTAAGCCCCGCGCTTGCGAGTACAAAAAAAGCCCAGAGTAATCTGGGCTTTTTTGTTGGGTGCGGACACGCTGTAGACGAATGGCTATCAGTATTCAAATCGTCATCTGGGTGCAACGCCGGTGCCACAGTGCGCAGGGAGATCGGCGCCTTGTTATCCATTTTTTTTGAAACTGGAATT
>Ga0209181_10010756_pt1 | contig 11826 bp, 17 predicted proteins | sample MAT05_FD_187208 | JGI IMG/M metagenome (GOLD analysis project Ga0209181, IMG submission 187208) | Freshwater microbial communities from Lake Fryxell liftoff mats and glacier meltwater in Antarctica - MAT-05 (SPAdes) (version 2) | ecosystem: Environmental > Aquatic > Freshwater > Ice > Liftoff... | reverse complement strand
ACGGCGCCGGTTTTGATTTTCATTTTTTCACATCAAAACCAACCAAACATGAACAAGAATAATATTTTGAAAAGCGATATCCTTGATATCATTTTCGAAAAACGTAACAAATTGTACGGGGCTTACAACCTGCGTAAGTTTTACCCTAACCGTTTAAAAATTGCACTGGGCCTTATGTTCATTACTGCCATAACTTTTTCGGCTTTTACACTATTGCCTAAAAAAGATAACAGGATAATAGCACTTGAGTATGTTTTGAATGATGTGGAGTTAAAGCCTGTCAAGGATGAACCAAAAGAACCGGAGAAAAAACCTGAAGTTCTAAAATCAGAAAAACAGCCGGCAGCAAAAGCCACGCCTGTAAATCAAAAAATATTTACCAGCCACATTCAGGTTGTTCCTGCAAACACAAAAACAGACACTATTACAACCCTATTGCCAACAGATGTCATCAGCACAAAAACTGATGTTATCACAACTCCCGGTATTACTTTTATTGAAGCGGCAAAAATACAACCGTTTACTGGTGGAAGCGATAAACCACTTGCTACAATTGATAAAACAGTTCCGATGGATGGAGATGCGGTAGATGTTCTGCCTGTATATCCCGGTGGTATGGATGCGCTAAGGAAATTTCTGGAAAAAAACCTGCAAACACCAACCGAAATGGATAGCGATGAAACGGTAAGTGTGCGGGTAAAATTTGTTGTGGATTACACCGGTAAATTAAAAGGTTTTGTGACTGTGCAGGATGGTGGCGATGCTTATAATAAAGAAGTGGTAAGGGTATTAAAGAAAATGCCTGATTGGGTACCGGGTAAAACCAAAGGTGAAAATGTTTCGGTATATTATATTATTCCGGTAAAGTTTACAAGTACAGACTGATTATAACTGATTAATTCAGTATTTTCACAATCCGATAATATTTTAATAAACTGGATTTTAAAAAAATATACCATGGCATTGGAAGAATTTGAAAAAGAAGAACCGAGTGAGCGTGAGAAAAGTTACCTGCGCATGCGAAGCATTATGGATTTTGGTATGGGTATTCTGTGGATAGGGATGGGCGTATTCATGATCTTTATTAAAAGGTTTAATGCCGAACTTGCAGAAAAATATGATGAAAGCACATTCAAGGTTTTCGCCGCTGTTTGTATAATTTATGGTTTGTTCAGGGTTTACAGAGGATATAAGAAAAAATATTTCAGGGACAGATGAGCAGAGAAAAAATATACCGGATCATAATAATCGCATTAAGCTGTTTTATGATCCAGTTTTTTACAGCAGGGTGTCACGATAATTTAAAGAAAGGCCCTACCGATACAACAACAAGCGGTACTATTCACATTAGTGTGGATGAATCGTTTAAACCTGTAATGGAAGAGCAGATCAGGGTGTACGAAAGATCATTCCCGAATGCGCATATCATTGCGGAGTATAAAACAGAAGCGGATTGTATTAAGGATTTTTACAACGATACTTTAAACCGAATGATTATTGTTACCCGGGGACTGAGAGATGAAGAAGATACCTATTGGTTAGACTCATTGAAATTTTATCCGCACTGGGATAATATTGCCAGTGATGCCATTACAATAATAGTAAACAGTAAAAGCAACGATACCATTTTTACATTAGACAGATTAAGAGATCAATTAACAGGAAAAATAAACAGGAAACAGAAAATTGTTTTTGATGGGTTGAATGCAACCAGCACGGTAAGGTTTGTGATGGATAGTATTTTAAAAGGCAAACAGTTTGACACTTCAGTGGTACAGGCAGTAAAAGGCAGTCAGCAGGTAATTGATTATGTAGCTAAAACTGAAAATGCCGTTGGCTTTGTTGGTATAAGCTGGGTGGGCAATCCCGAAAACAGTGTACAGATTGAAATGTTAAATAAAATAAAAATTGCGTACGTTGCCTGCGAAGTATGTGAAGAGAAACCTTACGTAAAACCAATGCAGGCAAGCATTTTAACAAGGCGCTACCCTTTGGTACGTGGTTTGCATTATATACTTAAAGAAAATTTCAATGGTCTTGGTACGGGCTTTGTAAATTTCTTAAACCAGGAGCGGGGACAGTTAATTTTCAAGAGGGCATATTTGGGAGCAAGAATGGATTTTGGTGTAAGAAGAGTGAGGATTAACCAGAAATTATAAAAAATTAGCAGAATTTAATGATAGAATAGTTGGAAAATTAATATTATTGTAAAGACTTAAAACAGCGAAATAAAATGAAGCAATTAAAATTTACTCTTATCCTGTTAACCGGCTTACTGGTTGCCAATATTGGCCGGGCACAATCCATTGAGGACGGCAAGAAATTTTTGTACTATGAAAAATTCATCAGTGCTAAAAATGTATTTCAGCAATTGCTCACTGCCAACCCTGCTAATGAAGAAGCAGCTTACTGGCTAGGCCAAACATTAATTGCACCCGATGAAGACAAAGATATTGAAGGGGCAAAAGTTGTTTACCAGAAAGGCCTGGCAACAAACGCCAACAGTGCTTTACTAAAAGCCGGCATGGGACATATTGAATTGCTTGAGGGCAAAACCCAGCAGGCACGCAGCAGTTTTGAAAGTGCAATAAGCCTGAGCGGAGGAAAAAATATCATGGTATTGGATGCAATTGGTTTTGCCAACGGAGATTTTGATTCTAAGTTAGGTGATGGCGCTTATGCAATTGAAAAACTGCAACAGGCCACAAACATGAAAGGGTTTAAAGATGCCAGAATTATGACTGATTTGGGAGATGCATTTCGTAAAGTAGGAGATGGCGGTACTGCACAGCGCACTTACGAAGCTGCATTGGCAATTGATCCAAAATATGCCAGGGCTAAATTTCGTATAGGTAGAATTTATCAATCTCAGGGATTTAGCCAGGCACCAATTTATTTACAATATTATAATGATGCTATTGCTTTAGATCCAAATTATTCCCGTGTATATTTTTATTTGTATCAGTATTATTACGGAACCGACGTGGTAAAATCTGCCGCTTATTTAGATAAATATTTAGCAGCCAAAGGTTCAGATGAACCCAACGCCTGTTTCCTGAGTGCGCAAATGAAATTTGCACAAGGTTTATTTGCTGAAACAATTACTGCTGCTGAAGCCTGTGTTGCTGCCAGCCCAAATCCCTATCCAAACCTTTTTGGATTACTCGCTTATGCCAATTTTAAAATAGGTGAAAAACTTGAAACGGCTGGCGATTCAATTGGGGCAATGGCAGCCTTTGGGAATTCTAAAATTGCTTTTGAGAAATATTTTCAAAAACAAAAGCAAGCAAAAATTGGTCCCAGAGATTTATTTACAAATGCTACGGTATTGTTGAAATTTCCGGGTAACGAAGCCCTGGCAGGAAATTTTATGGAGCAGGCTGTAGCACTGGATAGTACCGAAATAGGTAAAGTTACTATGCTGAAATCTGTCGCAGCTGCGTATGAAAAAAGAGGACAATTTGCTGAGGCAGGAGAATGGTACAAAAAAGTACTGAATATTAAAAAAGCACCCACTAAAACAGATATTTATAATGCGGCTTACAGTTATTACAGAATAGGTCAGTTTGCGCCTGCAGCACAACTATTTGATAACTATACACAAAAATATGCCGACGATATTTTTGGTTATTACATGATGGGTAAATCTTATTGGGGTATTGATACAGTAATGGCTTATGGCCTGGCGAACAATTCATTTACAAAGGCCATTGAAGTAGGAGAAGCTTACACTGATAAATCGAAGATTATTCCCCAATTGATGGCCGCTTATAAATACTTTATTGCATACAGCGCTAACGTTGAAAAGAATTATCCGCTGGCGGTAACTTATGCAGATAAGGCATTATTGATTGATCCCAATGACCAGGAAGTTAAAGCTAATAAGGATGCACTGGCAAAACTTCCACCTCGTACAGATATAAAACCGGTTAACACTGCAACAATGGTTGTAATAGGGCCAGACATGTCTATAACAGCTTCCGGTAAAGATGGATCGAACACAGTATTTACACAAGCAGGCAAAATAACCACCATTAAGGATGGTATAACAACAATTATTGAAAATGGCAAGGTTACCATAATCGGTAAAGATGGCAAGGTGATAAATACACCTGGCACTCCTGCGAGGCCCGGTGCTACAAAACCACCAACAACCAAACCAGCCGGCGGTACAAAAAAAAAATAGTAGCCACTAAAAAGAAAGGTTCTTAATAACCCATAAAAAACCCCGTTATCAAAATGATAACGGGGTTTTGTTTTATAAGCTATTGAATATTGCTTTTGCTGCCTTATTTTTGCCAATAATCACACTATATCCATATGCAGTTTTTTTTACTACAGGCTACAGATGTAAATAATGCGGCAAATTACCTGCCTATTGCCCTTCAGATACTTTTTGCCATTGGGTTGATAGCCAGCATCATTGTAGGTTCAAATGCTCTCGGTCCTAAAAGAGCAACGTCCGATAAACTGCAGAATTTTGAAAGTGGAATACAAATAAGAGGGAATGCAAGGCAGCCAATGGCTGTTAAATATTTTCTGGTGGCAATTTTGTTTGTTTTATTTGATGTAGAGGTCATTTTCTTTTATCCCTATGCAGTAAACTTTAGAGAATTGGGCTGGAGTGGTTTTATGGCAGTTGTAATGTTTGTTTCTTTATTTATAGCAGGGTTGGTTTATATCTTTAAGAAGGGAGCGTTAAAGTGGGAGGAATAAATTGAATTAGCTGATTAGCTAACCTGCTAATTTGCTAATTTTTTAAACCAGAAGTACAATACGATTAAATAAAAGATACAATGAATTGAGGGAATTAGCACAATAGCACATTAGCAAATTAGCACATTATGTCACGTCCAGTACAATATAATAATTACGTAAAATTCGATGGAATTCCCGAAGGGTATATGGGAGAGGGATTTATGGCCACCAACCTTGAAAAAGTGGTGAGTCTTGCCCGTAAAAACTCCATCTGGCCTTTACCATTTGCAACCAGTTGCTGCGGTATCGAATTTATGGCCACAGCCGCCAGTCATTACGATCTGGCCCGGTTTGGTGCAGAGCGTATGAGCTTTTCTCCACGCCAGTGCGATCTGATGATGGTGATGGGAACCATCGCAAAAAAAATGGCTCCCATTGTAAAGCAGGTGTACCTGCAAATGGCAGAGCCACGCTGGGTTTTAGCCATGGGTGCCTGCGCCTGTTCCGGTGGCATATTCGACAGCTACTCCGTTTTGCAGGGCATAGATCAGATCATACCAGTTGATGTATATGTACCCGGTTGCCCGCCACGGCCAGAAGCTGTATTGGATGGTTTTATGAAGATACAGGACCTGGTAAATGCTGAAGGGTTAAGGCGCCGGTACAGTGACCAGTATAAAGATATGCTGGCAGGATATGGAATACAATAGATTTATGATTTTAGATTGTAGATTTCGGATTTTATTCAATTCATACAAACTAAAATATAAAATCAGAGTGCTGTTTTGAGGTTGTTAAATCTAAAATCGACAATCTAAAATCTTAAATTAAAAATGGCTTTAACGAACGAAACGATACAACAAAAACTGACTGAAAAATTTCCAGATCAATTAAACGGTTGGGAGGAACCTTACGGCATGCTCACTTTTACGGTGCCCAAAGACCTGAATTTAAAAGTACTGCAGTTTTTATTTGATGATGCTGAACTTAGATTTCAATTTTTAACCGATTTACAGGCGGTACATTACCCCGATAATAAAGGAGCCGAGTTGGCAGTGGTGTATCACCTGCACAACCTGGTTGATAATGTAAGGATAAGGTTTAAGGTATTTGTTGATATAGAAAAGCCGGATGTTTTTAGTGCAACATCATTATACAGCGCCGCCAATCACATGGAAAGAGAAACCTATGATTTTTTTGGTGTGAATTTTATAGGTCATCCAAATTTAATAAGAATATTAAATGTTGATGAGATGGATTATTTCCCCATGCGCAAACAATACCCGGTAGAAGATCAGAGCAGGATTGATAAGGATGATGAGATGTTTGGGAGGTAAACCAGTTAAAAAAGATTCAGATAATTCTTTAGTTATGAAACATAAAATTCACTTACCGATATTAATAGAACAGGATGAAGACAAGATGTACATTGTTTCCTGCCCAAACTTTAAAGGTTGTCATTCTTACGGAGCAACAATCGCCGAGGCGATGAAAAATATACATGAGGTGATTGAAATGTGCCTGGAAGAAGAGAATATAGAAAATACCAATGCCTTTATTGGGTTTAGGGAAATAGAAATGGAAGTAGGTTAAACTTAAACTGATGAGTAAAAAGCAGTGGGTCTTATCTGGAAAAGATTTTGTCAGGCTTTTAGAAAAGATGGGTTTTGTGGTGGTAAGGGTTAATGGTTCTCATCATAGGATGAAACATTCGGATGGCAGGGTAACCACCGTGCCGGTTCATAAAAATGATAATTTACCAAAGGGATTAATTAGAAAAATAATACGGGAAGATTTAGAAATCAGTTTGGAAGAATTTGGACAGTTAGCAAACGCATTATAAATAAGGTATTCAAAAAAAGTTACCGCAACTCAAATTAAAGAGATATTGTTGGGTACAAAAAAATAATTAATGTCTAACAATAATCATATTTTACTGCCGGAAGGAAGCATAGAAAAGCAGACCACCACGCTTAACCTGGGGCCAACGCATCCAGCTACGCATGGCGTGTTTCAGAATATTCTGGAACTGGATGGTGAGCGGGTAATGAAATCTACATCTACCATTGGTTATATTCACCGTGCTTTTGAAAAGATTGCCGAGCGCAGGCCGCTTTACCAAATAACACCACTTACCGATCGTTTGAATTATTGTTCATCGCCCATCAACAATATGGGCTGGCATATTACCTGCGAAAAATTACTGGGTCTGCAACTACCTAAACGGGTTGATTACTTACGGGTGATCATCATGGAATTGTCAAGAATATCTGATCATTTGATCTGTAATTCAATTGTAGGTGTGGATAGTGGTGCCTTCTCAGGATTTTTATACCTGATGCAATATCGTGAACTCATCTATGAAATATATGAGGAAATATGTGGCTCCCGCCTTACTACCACCATTGGGCGTATTGGCGGTTTTGAAAGGAATTTCACGCCTGTGGCATTCGCAAAACTCGAAAAGTTTTTAAAGGAATATCCCAAAGTATTAAAGGAGTTTGAGAACCTGTTTACCCGCAACCGGATATTTATGGACCGTACAATTGGTTGTGGGCCTATCTCTGCAGAGCGTGCATTGAATTACGGATTCACGGGTCCTAACCTGCGTGCCGCCGGTGTTGATTATGATGTACGGGTACACACACCATACAGCAGTTACGAAGATTTTGATTTTATTGTACCGGTTGGAACGACTGGCGATTGTTATGACCGCTTTTTGGTGCGTAACGAAGAAATGTGGCAGAGCCTGAGTATTATTGATCAGGCTTTTCAAAAAGTAAAGGAATTTAAAGGAGCCGAGGCAGAAGTTTTTCATGCCGATGTACCTGCCTATTATTTGCCTGAGAAAAAAGATGTTTATACAAAAATGGAAGCACTCATTTATCACTTTAAAATTGTGATGGGCGAAACCGAAATGCCGGCAGGTGAAGTCTATAGTTCGGTAGAAGGTGCAAATGGTGAACTTGGGTTTTATTTAATAAGCGACGGAGGAAGAACACCTTACCGTTTACATTTCCGCCGGCCATGTTTTATTTATTACCAGGCTTTTGAAGAGTTGGTAAAAGGAGGCATGTTGAGCGATGCTGTAATTACCATGAGTAGTTTGAATTTGATAGCAGGGGAGATGGATGCATAATTATTTTATGTCGAAAGAAAGAAAAATAGAAATGGTGGTAACTAAAGTTTCTTTTGCAGAAGCTGAAGAAGCAGATATTGCATATTATGCTTCAATTGATTGGAAAGAAAGCGTAGCAACTGTTGAAGAAATGAGAAGACAAATCTGGAGTAAACAATACAAATCAGGGAAAATAGAAAACATAATACACAAGGCAGGTTTAAAAGAAGAACGAGATGAATTTGAATGACAATTTTGTCGAATTTATTGATCTTCTTAATAAGCATGAAGTAAAGTATGTTTTAGTTGGTGGCTGGGCTGTAATTTTTGAAGGATATAGCAGAACTACCGGTGATATGGATGTTTTTGTAGAAAGACAGAAGAAAACGCAGAAAAAATAATTGATGTGCTGAAGGATTCTTGGGGATCAACAATTGGATTTGAAAAAGAAGATTTTTTAAAAGAGAATAATGTTATCATGATGGGACGTCCACCCTTCAGAATTGACATACTCACATCAATAAGCGGTCTTGATTTTGAGGAGGTGTACAAAACAAGTAAAATATATGATGATGACGGTATTAAAATAAGATGTATTCACATAAACGAATTAATATCAAATAAAAAAGCAACAGGACGGTTAAAAGATTTCGCAGACGCTGAAATGCTTGAGAAAATATTAAAAAAAAGAAACAGTAAATAATGAGTATTTGTTTTTCTTCTGATAAATTAAATGAGATAAAGGAAATTATTTCCCACTATCCCGATGGCAAACACAAAAGTGCCCTGTTGCCTGTATTGCACATGGCGCAGCAGGAATTTGGTGGCTGGCTTGATGTACCGGTGATGGATTATGTAGCCACTGTTTTAAACATTGAGCCCATTGAAGTATATGAAGTTGCCAGTTTTTACAGCATGTATAATTTAAGTCCGGTTGGTAAATATATGTTTGAGGTTTGCCAAACGGGCCCCTGCATGATCAATGGCAGCGATAACATTATTGCTTATATAAAAGAGAAACTGAACATTGCTGTTGGCGAAACCACAACCGATGGTATGTTTACTTTAAAAACAGTAGAGTGCCTGGGCGCCTGTGGTTATGCGCCCATGATGCAGCTTGGTAAAATTTATAAAGAACATTTAACAAAAGAAAAAGTTGATGCCATCATTGAAGAATGCAGGGCAAAGGCAAATTAAAAATGGGTATAACTTCGGCCATATTAAAAGTAAAAGAACACCGCAAAAGTATTAAAACGGCGGAGGTTAATTTTTTGGTAGATAGCGGAGCAATTTACAGTTTAGTGCCGGGGAAAATTTTAGATGAACTGGATATAGAACCATACAAAGAAATGAATTTTTCTTTGGCAGATGGAACAACTTTAACAAGGAGAGTCTGTTCGGCTTATTTTGAGTTTGAAGGAGAAGGCGGGCCTGCACCGGTGGTGTATGGCGAAGAAGGCGATGAGCCTTTGCTGGGAGCTACTACTTTGGAATCATTGGGGCTTGTGTTGAATCCTTTTACAAGAACATTGCATCCCATGAGGATGTTGATGGCAAAACTGAGAAAGTAAAATGAAGATCTTTTTATTAGTATTTTTTTCATTGTTGTCGGTTGGTACTTTTGCGCAACAAACCGATGAAGAAAAATTAACGGCAACAGTAAAAGAATTTCACCAGGCGCTGGTTAATAAGAATACAGTTTCTATAAACCAGCAAACGGATAAAGCACTGAGTTATGGCCATAGTAATGGCTGGGTACAAACAAAAACAGATTTGATAAAAGACTTTGAAACCGGTTATATCAGTTATCAGGGTTTTAAAGAAGACAGCGTAACAGTTTTGATAAACGGAACAATGGCGAATGTGCGGTTTGTGGCAGATATTACTGCAACAATGAAAGGGGCTACAAATACTTATCATTTAAAAGTTTTGGAAGTGTGGGTCAAGAAAGGGAAGCGTTGGGTGTTGTTTGCAAGGCAGGCGGTAAAAAAGAATTGATATGCCAAAGATTTATGAATATTTGGGCTTAATTTTTTTCTTTTATGCGAACGATCATTTACCTGTGCAGGTTCATGTTTCTGTTGCAGAATTTGAAAGTAAATTTGAATTGGCATATGAGAATGGGAAACTAAAACAAGTTGGAGTTAAAAAAGTGAAAGGGAAAAAGCCGCTTGAACCAAAAGATGAAAAAGAGGCGATAAGGTTTATAAAAAAATATCATGTAGGAATTGTAGAAAAATGGAAACAGTTTTTTGTGGAGAATAAAAAAGTAAAATGTGAAGTGATTATTAAATTATGACCAATGGAGAACATAATTGTAAAGGAGGCAAAATATATTGAAGGCTATTTGTTGGAAATAATTTTTACCAATAATAAAAAAAGACTTGTTGATTTTGGAGGCTTTTTGCAAACCCATAGCCATCCGCAATATAACAGATATAAGCAGGTGGAAAATTTTAAAAAATTCAAAATAGAAAATGGTAATGTGGTTTGGGGTAAAGATTGGGATATGATTTTTCCGGTGTATGATTTGTATAAAGGAAAAATTAAAATGTACCAGGTAAAAGCACAATGAAGCAATACAGTACAAGAGTGCCACTAAAGTTAAACAAAGAATAAAATGTTAATAAAAAAGAAAAATAAAACATAATTAAAGCTCCGCAGCGGCGGATTTGGGGTATATGAGTAGAAAACTATTATTAGAAAAAGCGCATGTAGAAAACATCAGGTTATATGATGTATACCGCCGTGAGGGTGGTTACCGCAGTGTGGAGAAGGCATTAAAAATGGCTCCTGCCGATATTGTGGAAGAAGTGAAGAAGAGCGGCTTAAGAGGCCGTGGTGGTGCAGGTTTTCCTACAGGTTTAAAATGGAGTTTTATTGCAAAGCCAGAAGGTATTCCCCGCCACCTGGTGGTTAATGCAGATGAAAGCGAACCCGGTACTTTTAAAGACAGGTACCTGATGGAATTTATTCCGCATATTTTAATTGAGGGAATGATCGTTTCTTCATTCGCCCTCGGCTCCAATGTTTCATACATATACATACGTGGCGAATATGCCTGGATCGTTGATATTTTAGAACAGGCCATTGCAGAAGCAAAAAATAATGGCTTCCTCGGTAAAAATATTTTGGGCAGCGGTTTTGATTGTGAAATTTATGTTCATCGTGGGGCAGGTGCTTATATCTGTGGCGAAGAAACTGCTTTGATAGAATCGCTGGAAGGCAAACGCGGTAACCCGAGAATTAAACCACCGTTCCCTGCAGTTAAAGGTGCATGGGAAAGGCCAACGGTTGTAAACAATGTTGAAACAATCGCAGCAGTTGTGCCCATCATAAACGATGGGGGAGATGAATATGCAAAGATCGGCGTAGGAAAAAGCACCGGTACAAAATTAATGAGTGCCTGTGGCAATATTAATAAACCCGGTGTTTTCGAAATTGATATGACCATCTCTGTTGAAGAATTTATTTACAGCGATGAATATTGTGGCGGTATTCCCAATGGCAGAAAATTAAAAGCCTGTATTCCCGGCGGATCATCAGTTCCTATTCTTCCGGCTAATTTATTATTAACAACGGCTAAAGGAGAAAAAAGATTGATGAACTACGAAAGCCTGAGTGATGGCGGTTTTGCAACCGGAAGCATGATGGGTTCGGGTGGTTTTATTGTTTTGGATGATAACCAGTGCGTGGTAAAACACACTTATACTCTGGCAAGATTTTACCGCCACGAAAGTTGCGGACAATGCAGCCCCTGCCGTGAAGGAACCGGCTGGATGGAAAAAATATTATTGAATATCGAGAATGGAAAAGGAAAGATAAGTGATATTGATTTGCTGTGGGATATTCAACGCAAGATTGAAGGAAATACTATTTGTCCTCTTGGCGATGCAGCGGCCTGGCCGGTTGCAGCAGCCATCAGGCATTTTAGAGATGAGTTTGAGTGGCATGTGAAAAATCCGGTTGAGTGTTTAACAAGTAATTATGGACTGGCGCATTATGCGGAT
>Ga0209181_10010755_pt1 | contig 11827 bp, 8 predicted proteins | sample MAT05_FD_187208 | JGI IMG/M metagenome (GOLD analysis project Ga0209181, IMG submission 187208) | Freshwater microbial communities from Lake Fryxell liftoff mats and glacier meltwater in Antarctica - MAT-05 (SPAdes) (version 2) | ecosystem: Environmental > Aquatic > Freshwater > Ice > Liftoff... | reverse complement strand
GCGGGCAGACAAAACCCTTAGGCCAGCGAGCTTTCTCCAGATAGGCTGCACAAGCCGCTTCGTTCGGGAACATCTTCTGAAATTCCGGCAAAGATTCCGGGAACGGAAGGTCGTCGCGTTGCAGAACATCCATGCTTATGATCGACATTTAGGCGTACTCGCGCATACTTCATGTAGCGTCTATACTACCCCTAGGAGCCTGTCGGACTTAAACTGCAACTAATTGATTTATATAGAAACATGGATTTTACTCTTAAAAATTAATATCATTATAAACAATTTGTTACGCTAATATAAAGTCTAAGTCCGACAGTCTGCTAGTAGTGTTGGGAGACAACCGGATAGGCAAGGTTTATTCTTTGTGAAAAATATTTAGTTGATCTTTGCGTTTTTGTTGCCGAGATGGCGGACAACGAGGTGGTTACTTGATAGATTGTGCTATTGCCATCTGACAGGGCACACCAGAGAGTTATATCGCATTAACCCGATGAACTAAACTAAAGGGGCCAAAGCAGAGCCAGGACCGTGTTATTATTTTCTGTAGGATTGATCATGACAGTCGTCCGTATATGGGCTACGGTAGTGGAACGCAACCCTGTGATCATCACCAAATCAAGAGAGTGTACGGCTAACAGTTCACGCTATTGCAAGTACTTATGAAAAACCTTTTGATCCTTCATCTTGAAAGCATTACTCGGCAGCGACTTGCCACGTTCGGGTCGTCATTTCAGAACACAAGGCGCTTGATGCAGGACGCACTGGTATTCGACAATTACTTCTCGTCGGCGACATCGACACTGATGGTGATTACCTACCTCTTTCATGGCAACGATTTTGAATTCGATGCAGCGTCAGAATTCGAGGGCATGCGCCATGCGGCAAATAACCGTAACCTCTTCTCCATACTCCAGAGCTGCGGCTACAACGCTGATCTCATTTGCCTCAATGCCTTCCACGCAGCGAATCCAACGAAGCTTGCATCTTGGCCCGACGACCTGCCGCCATTGTGGGGTACAAACGATTTTCCGTCGCTGTTCAAACGCTTCGACGAACTTACTGATGCGCCTCCGTTTGCCATTTACGTGTGGGACCTCATTACGCACATTGAGCACAGCCTTGCACTGGCTCCTTTTTCCAGCGGACTTACCGACCAAATCCGCCGCGCCTGCGGCGTGGCCGATGATGCGGTCGGCGTGATGCTGGCGACGCTTGAGCGCAAGGGGCTGCTCGACAATACGACGATTATTATCTACGGCGACCACGGCGACGACTACTGGACCCATGGTTTCAAGGGCGGCATGGTGCATGCGACGGAACCGTATACTCAAATTAGGTGGGCGCCGTTAGCGATTCTCGATCCCGGTCTCACCCCAGGAACTAATGAAAATCTTGCAAGCACAATAGACATCGCGCCTACCTGCCTTGCTCTTCTAGGCATTGACGAAACGACCATTTTTCCACATACCGGAACAAATTTGCTGGCAAGAGCACCCGAGCTAGTGTTCTCACAGAACTTTACGGCCAATCAGCCGGACAATGGGAATTTCGGCATCGTCAAGGCGTTTGCAGTAACCGACGACACCTACAATCTGCTGGTGAGCTCGCGCGGTCTCGAGATGTACGCGTATCGTCTCGACCCCGGAAATCACTGCAACCTGTTGCACTTCTTCGATATCATGCCAGACGGGCGTCTTGTGTTACGAAAACTTCCTGGTGTGGCCGGGCATTTCCGCGGGGCAATACAGGACAATCCGCGCGCCGTCGCCAACTTGGTGTCGCATTTCGACACATTACGTGCTGCGTTGGCCGAGCGCGTCGCAGCCAAGCGGACATACATCGCTGAGCGTGGTGTTGAGCCTGCCTTTGCGCTTGACCCGCATTGTCTTCTCACTATCGCCGACGAAGCTCGCGCAGCGTTCTTTCGTCCTACAAAATGCGCGTAGACGGAGCGTACATTGATGTCCCTATTCGACTTAGTTCAAGCTTCAGTGAGATGATCGCTACCGCCAAACCTATGCAACGATTATGCGCTACTTGATTCTCTTAGCTGGCATGGGCAAACGCATGGGCAACGCGCAGGCGGGCCTCCCGAAATGTCTGATCGACATCAATGGCGAGCTGTTGATCGAACGGCTATTGCGGCAGATTCGACAATACGATGCGTGGGCCGATATCCACGCTGTACTGGGGTATAAGAGCGAGGTCATCGAACCGCTGGTTGATGGCTGTAGGATCATTGTCAATCCATTCTTCGACATCACCGGGATCAACGCTTCGCTGTGGTTTGCGCGCGCATCGTTTGATCAGCCGCTGATGGTGATCCACGGAGATGTCGTGCTGTCGGATGAATTGGCGGCCAACCTTTTTGGGATGGAAGCGGAGTCGCTGGTGGCCTACGACAGCAGTGTCCTCGATCCGAAGGAAATAAACATCTCGGTAGCGGACGATCACGTCACGCGTTTCGGCGTCAATTTTTCTTGCTACAGCGGAGCATACGCGGGCGTGTTCAAGCTTTCGGCATACGCTGCGCGGCTGTTTGCGGACACGCTCGATCACCGCGTGCGTCGAGGATTCAATGAATCACGCACGTATTATTTTTTCGTCATGCGCAAGCTGATCGCGGACACCGATGTTGTATTTGTGCCTTTTGACTTCGCTCGCTATCGCTGGAAGGAAATCGATTATTTTGAGGACATCGCAGTCGCCAGGTTGCGGATCTTCGGACGAGGCAACGTCGATGGATGCTAGCGACTACATGCACGATGTTCTGGACGAATACACTGGCGCCGTGGACTGTACAATCCTCGATGCCGGCTCTCTTCAAGTCGATCGATGCGAATTTGCCACCGTGATTCGGTCGATCTTGGACGGGCAAGTCGCTGAACTCGCCCGCGACCGAAACGCGATATGCTACCGGGTCTGCCTTTTCGGGCGCAAGAGAACGTCAGGCACCGCGATCGTCAAGGTACCACGGCCGGGCCCCCAGCGAACTAACGACGACGCTACATTTGCGTGGGAGGCAAAGATGCTCCTCATGCTTCCCGCTGCGGGCATCACCGATGCGCCTACACTACTGGCGCGCATTGGAGCCGCAGGTAGCTACTTCCTTTTTATGACCGAGTTGACGGGCAAACATCCGGATCCCCGAAAGCATCCGCTCGGCGCCCGACAGTTGTGTGCGATTCTCGACCGCTTATACGTGATGGACCGCTTGGGCTTTATGCACTATGACCTCAAGACCGCGAACATCTTAATTGATGACGATCGAGTGGGGTTTATCGACTTCGAGTTCGCCCGGTTCGAGAATTGCTGCAATACGGACTTGCCGACGAACACGACTTTCTGCGAAGACTTTAATGTTTCCGACAATCCTTTCTACCCGGCGCGGTCGAATGTCGTAAATTTCGAATTTCGGGCGTTACATCGCTACCTGCTTGAGCTCGGCACTATACATTCCGCTGGAGCCGCTAATGCCTTGTTTCGAGATTGGTTGCGCGGTAAGTCTGCCTACCACCGGCGGATGGCGGACTTTTTCGTAGAACGCAGCGAAGCGTCAATCGAGAGAGCTGCCTTTGCTGGCGGTATTGCAACAAATAAGTCTCGCGGTACATTGCTAGCGGCCGCAACATACGAGCGGCTGCTCGCGAGGCTGTTTAAGCGTCCGTGCGATGCCGTGGCTAAGGTCGAGCGGTCACTGATGGCATTCCGTTGCGCCGTTTTCGAGCGTAAAGTGGCCGAGACCAAACGGCTGCAACGCGCGATTCTGACCGAAATTAGCCATGATGCCGCTCACGCCGATGCACTACCCGACGCGTATAGGCTGGCCATGATTAGGGTGCTGGACATGGTGGGTCGTAGCGTCCATCCATCCAACTGATAAAGGACAGCGCCAATTCACAGCACGTAAAAGGTAGCGCAAGTTAATGTATAAATAATCAGGGTTAGATGCTCATGTCACTCGGTAATTATAAATAGTCATGCAATCATAATGGTAGGAATCGCGTTTCCCTTCGGCCTCCTTCTGTTACACCGCTTTGATGTGGATGTAGAACGCGCCTTCCGCAGGTTGGGCCGAACCTTCCATCAGCATTGAACATGTATCACAATGATTTACTGGTATTTTGATTAATCGAGTGACATGTGAATCTGAACATCCCGCTTGAAATTGCAATCAATTGTTTAATAAAGGCTATGTCACAATTAACTGTTGATACCAACAACAAAAACGAGTTTTTTGTATAAAATCAACGAGTTGATTAAAATATGCAAATACTTAAATCTAAATAAATTCAATAAGTTACGGATTGCCAACAGTTAATTGTGACATAGCCTAATTTTTTACCCTCAATATTTATTGAGGGACATATAAACGAATCAGCCTGCCAATACTTTTTGCGCTGCAGCTACTGCCACGCCATGCTTAACCGGTGCATTCATTCTGCCTAATACGTCATCCAGCGCACCGAGGCATACCAAAATATTTCTTTGATTGCTAGCGTAACCCATCAAGCCTATGCGCCACACTTTGCCGGCCATTACGCCCAGGCCCGCACCAATTTCCAGTTGATAATCGTTTAGCAGAGTAGAACGCACGGCGGCATCGTCCACGCCATCCGGAATGGTGAGGGCATTCAATTGGGGTAGACGTTCAGATTCTGGCACCACAAACTGTAATCCCATTGCTTCAAGACCAGCACGCAAGGCAAGATGGTTTTTTGTATGGCGAGCCCATGAATTTTCCAGGCCTTCTTCCTGCAATATCACCAATGCTTCATGCAGGCCATATAGCGCGTTAATCGGCGCGGTATGGTGGTAGGCGCGTTTGGTTGAACCGCCCCAATAGCTCATGACCAGATTCAAATCCATGAACCAGCTTTGCACTTTGTTCTTGCGGTTCTTGATTTTCTCCAGCGCACGCGTACTGAAGCTGACTGGGGAAAGCCCGGGAGTACAGGAGAGGCATTTTTGCGTGCCGGAATAAATAGCGTCTATTTCCCATTCATCGACCTTGAGTGGCGAGCCGGCGAGTGAGGTGACTGCATCCACGATGACCAAACAATCATGTTTATGAGCAAGCGCCGTCAAGGTTTTGGCGTCAGACAGAGCGCCAGTTGATGTTTCTGCATGCACAAACGCAACGATCTTGGTATCAGGATTAGCCCTGAGTGCTTCCTCCACTTTTTGTGGATCGACTGCACGTCCCCAATCGTCCTGCACCATTACTGCAATACCGCCGCAGCGCTCAACGTTTTCCTTCATGCGTCCGCCGAACACGCCGTTCTGACATACGATGACTTTGTCGCCGGATTCAACCAGGTTGACGAAGCAGGTTTCCATTCCGGCCGAGCCTGGGGCGGAAACGGGCATAGTCAATTCATTTTTTGTCTGAAAAGCGTACTTCAACAACTCTTTCATTTCGTCCATCATGCTTACGAACACTGGATCAAGATGACCGATGGTGGGGCGCGACAAAGCCTCCAGTACACGTGAACTGACATCCGATGGGCCTGGACCCATCAGAATGCGTTGCGGGGGATGGAACGATTTTATTGCCATGCTTTTTCTCCTTGCGGGTTACGATTCATTAATTTTGGCATTTTAACTTTTTTCGCTGCTTTCGGTCGCCCCTTGTTGAGAAAATGGCTGCAATAGCTCAATCCAATGTTTCACCGGCAGGCGAGCTGCACTTTCCAAATGTAATTGACAGCCGATGTTGGCGGTGGCGATGACCTCAGCCGCGCCTTGTTGCAGCGCATTCAATTTATTTTCCAGCAGCTGCTGCGACAGCACAGGTTGCATCAGGGTATAAGTGCCCGCAGCACCACAGCAAAGATGGCTATCTGCAACTGGCGTAAGCGTGTAACCACAGTTTCGCAGGATCGTTTCAACAGCACCAGACAGCTTTTGTCCATGCTGCAAGGTGCAAGATGATTGATAGGCGACGCGCGCACCTTTGCCGACATTGGCCAACGCACTCAAATCTTCACGGCCAAGAATTTCGCTCAAGTCGCGTGTCAGTTCGCTGATGCGTGTTGCCTTCGCGGCATAGTCTGAGTCGTGCTTCAACGCTTCGCCATATTCTTTCACCATCAGGCCGCAGCCACTGGAGCTCATTACAATAGCCTCTGCGCCTTGCTCAATATATGGCCACCAGGCATCAATATTGCGGCGCATCATGTTATGTGCCCCATTAATATCAGCCAAGTGTTGGTTCAGAGCGCCACAGCAGCCAGCCTTGGGTGCGCTGATTAAAGAAATGCCCAGGTTATCCAGCACGCATGCAGCAGCTGAGTTGATATTTGGCGCACTCAGCGATTGCACACAGCCTTCCAATATCAGCATGCTGCGTGGATGTTTGGTTTGCGGACGAGCTGGCTGTGCCCGCCGATGAGGCGGGATTTTACGTTGCAAAGCGAGTGGCAATAATGGGCGCACCACGCGGCTCATGCCAAGCACCAGCGCAAAACGCTTGGGATACGGCAGCACTGCCAGCAGGCTGCGCCGCACAATTTTTTGCCATAACGGGCGCGGCGCACGTTCCTCAATGACCTGCCGCCCAATGTCAACTAAACGGCCATATTGCACACCGGAAGGGCAGGTTGTTTCGCAGGCACGGCAGGTTAGGCAGCGATCCAGATGCAATTGTGTTTTTTCGCTGGATTGATTACCTTCCAGCATTTCCTTGATCAGATAAATACGCCCGCGCGGGCCATCCAGTTCGTTGCCGAGCAATTGATAGGTGGGACAGGTGGCGTTGCAAAATCCGCAATGCACGCAGGAGCGCAGGATCGAATTGGCTTCGGCGATATCAGGATCAGTAAGAAGCTCAGGAGAAATGGCGGTTTGCATAGGGTTTACAAGTTGGCGTAAATGCGCCCCCGGTTAAAAATTGCGTGTGGATCAAAACTGGATTTCAGTCGTTGATGTATGACGAGCAGGGGCGCGGGAAGCGGTTGAAATATTTCGGTATTGAGCTCTCCGCCGCGGAACTGAGTAACATGCCCACCTAATTTAGCTACGCGTTCGCGGATCAAACCAATGGGTTCGTCACTCACGAGCCAGCGTTGTGCACCACCCCAATCGAGCAACCATTCGCCGGCAATATCTAAAGGAGGAAGAGACGGCTTTACTATTATGCGATATAGCGGATTCGCAGAGTTAAAAAATGGCAGATGATGTTCGCGCAAGGAATGCCAAAAGGGTTCCGACTTTTCTATCACTTCGCCGCCCAAATGCTCGTGGGCATGCTTGACTGCTTGCTCACCCCCAGACAGGCGCAGATAGTAATGTCCCGCATGATAACAGGCCGCATCGACCGGCACGGATTGAGACAGCAAGCGACTCATTTTGCTGATGGCTTCAGTTTGAGTGCATTCCTGCATCAGAGTGTGACTGGCAGCCGGGCGCGGCAGCACTTTCAAGCTGATTTCCAGCAACACGCCCAGCGTGCCGTATGCACCGACCATCAGACGCGAAACATCGTAACCCGCCACGTTTTTTATTACCTGTCCACCGAAGCGCAATATCTCGCCCTTGCCATTGATCAGTTTGCAGCCCAATACAAAGTCACGTGCGGAGCCGCAAAAAGGACGACGCGGCCCGGACAGGCCGCAGGCAATGGTGCCAGCCAACGTGGCGGTGTCACCAAAGTGCGGCGGCTCAAATGCCAGCATCTGTCCGGCGTCTGCCAACGCAGCTTCAACTTCCTTGAGCGGGGTGCCGCTGCGTGCAGTCAAAACTAATTCACGTGGATCATGTTCGACAATACCGCTATGGGCACTGACGTCCAGAATTTCGCCGTGCGTCTCTCTTCCTAAAAATGTTTTGCTATTTCCGCCTTGGATTTTGAGCGGCGTCCCGTTACCGACGGCATTATGCACTTGCTGTTGCAGTGTCTCACTGATATCGCGCCCCGACATCAGAAGCGTTCCAACTCGGCATGGGGTAGTTGTCCGTGATGGACGTGCATGGCGCCAAATTCTGCGCAGCGCTGCAAGGTGGGCACGGCCTTTCCGGGATTGAGTAAGCCGGCGGGATCAAAAGCGGCTTTAACTGCATGAAATTGGCTGAGTTCGCCCGCTTTGAACTGGATACACATCTGATTTATTTTTTCCATACCGACGCCATGCTCACCGGTGATAGATCCGCCCACCTCAACGCACAGTTGCAAGATACGCTGCCCGAATTCTTCGGTGCGTGCCAACTCACCTTCCTTGTTGGCATCGAACAAAATTAATGGATGCAAATTGCCATCTCCGGCATGAAACACATTTGCCACCGGCAAGCCGTATTCTTCCGACCATAGGTTAATCTGGCGCAAAACGTGCGGCAATTGGCGGCGTGGGATCGTTCCATCCATGCAGTAATAATCCGGCGAAATCCGCCCCACTGCAGGGAAAGCTGATTTGCGCCCTTTCCAGAACAGTTGTCGTTCTGCTTCGCTAATTGCAGTGCGCACCTCGGTCGCGCCGCTCTGCTGCAATATTTTGCGCACTTCAAGGACGTGTTCGGATACTTCCGCATTGGTGCCATCCAGCTCGCACAGCAAAATCGCCTCTGCGTTACGGGGATAACCAGCATGCGCAAAATCCTCTGCCGCCTGAATGGCTACCTTGTCCATCATTTCCAGACCGGCCGGAATAATACCGGCAGCGATTATCGCGCCGACCGCTTCCCCGGCTTTGAATACATCATCAAAGGCTGCCAGTAAAACTTGCGCACGCTCCGGCTTGGCCAGTAGTTTCACGGTAACCTCGACGATTACCGCCAGCATGCCTTCCGAGCCAGTCATTAATGCCAGCAGATCATAGCCCGGAGAATCCAGTGTTTCAGCTCCGATGGTCAGCAATTCTCCTTCCATCGTCACTACTTTGAGCATCAGAATATTGTGCACCGTCAGGCCATATTTCAGGCAATGCACACCGCCGGAATTTTCCGCGACATTGCCGCCAATGGTGCAGGCAATTTGCGAGGAGGGGTCGGGCGCGTAATACAATCCATATGCGGCGGCGGCCTCGGAAATTGCCAGATTACGCACACCCGGTTGCAAAGTCGCCATCGCATTTTCCGGATCGATATGGAGTATGCGTTTAAATTTTGCCAGACTCAGCAGCACGCCATCAGACAAAGGCAGAGCCCCACCGGACAAACCGGTGCCTGCGCCGCGCGCCACAACGGGCACCTGCAAAGCATGACATAGGCGCATGATGGCCTGAACCTGCTCGAACGTTTCAGGCAAAACTACAACCAAGGGTAGACGGCGATAAACCGATAGCCCGTCGCATTCGAACGGGCGTAGATCTTCTTTATCAGTGAGTACGGCTTCTGGTGGTAAAAGCTTTCGCAGTTTATGGAGCAGATCTTCATTCGTGTTGCGATTGCATGGCAATCCATCTTCTGATGATGGCATGAAAGATTAATATAGAAAATTAACGGGATGCGGAATTTCAGCAGAGTTTGACACGAAATGCAACTGGAAAAAGTTACTTACTAGTCAGCAAAAAAACTGGGCTAGCATATGGCTTGCCCGGATTAACCCAATCACTAAATGGCGTAGATACCCGGTTCAAACGGCATTCTGGCGTCATGCTTAGTCATCGCTTTACGAACACCATACTTTAATATGATGAAAAAACCCGAATCTCTCAGATTCGGGTTTTTTAAACCACAAACTATCTCAGCAATAATTGCTCACATTTTCCAGCTGTGCATTTGCTTGATGAACATACGGCAGGTTTCACACACGTCGCATCTTTTGGTAATGAATGCAGCGCAATACATTTAGATGGAGTCACTGCCAAAAGGCATGCTCATTATGTTTAGCCTCGCATGCTATCGTAGCGTTGTCTTTGTTGCAAGTATCGCCAAATTTTAGTCAAATATGAAGACAAGCTAACATCGTGATATAGTTTGCATCCAGGAAAACCATACCGATTACATGGTGTTGCATCACCTCAATAAATAAATATACAAATCAAGGGGGAAATTATAGTGGCAGTTAAAACTCGACTTCATCGTAGCGAATTGGCCGTTCCGGGCAGTAATTTACGTATGCTTGAAAAAGCACCAACAGCAGGTGCTGATGTGGTCTTTCTGGATTTGGAGGACGCGGTTGCACCTGATGATAAGGAACAGGCACGCAAAAATGTCATAGGGGCATTAAATGATATGGACTGGTCTGCATGTTCTGTTTCGGTGCGAATCAACGGACTCGATACACATTGGTGCTACCGCGATATCGTAGATGTGATGGAAGCCGCCGGAGATAAGCTTGATACCATTCTGATTCCCAAAGTTAACCGGCCGGACGATGTCTATTTTGTCGCAACGCTGATGGAACAAATCGAGGCAGCAAAGAAATTCAAGCCAGTCAATATCCACGTGCTTATTGAGACAGCACTCGGCATGGCGAATATCGAACAAATCGCTCAAGCATGTCCCACTCGTATGGAGGCAATGGTATTTGGTGTGGCCGATTACGCCGCTTCTACACAGGCACGCACGACCAATATGGGCGGCGCTAACCCTAATTACGCCATGCTTACCGACGCCGATGAAGCTGGGAAGCGAACACGTCATTGGGGCGATCAATGGCATTACGCGCTATCGAGATTGGTAGTTGCTTGTCGTGCTTATAGCCTGAGACCGATTGACGGTCCATTTGGTGACTTTAACGATCCGGAAGGTTTTATGGCGGTTGCGGGCGGTGTGGCCGCACTGGGAGTGGAAGGAAAATGGGCCATCCATCCGTCACAAATTGCGTTAGCCAACGCAGTATTCACACCCAGCGAGGCAGAAGTTAGCCGCGCCAGAAGTATTCTGGAAAACATGGAACAGGCCGCGCGCGAAGGCAAGGGGGCGGTTTCGCTTAATGGTCGCCTTATCGATGCAGCATCCATCAGACAGGCACAGGTTTTGGTTGCCAAGGCAGATCAGATACAGGCGGCTAAGCCTGGACTTAAGTGAGTAACAAGCTATGAATATTCATGAATATCAAACTAAAGATTTGCTTAAACATTATGGCGTTCCCGTACCACCAGGGCGCGTCGTTCACACTGACGCCCAAGCGGCCACTGTTGCGGAAGAAATAGGAGGGTCACGTTGGGTTGTCAAGGCGCAGATACATTCCGGGGGTCGTGGCAAAGCGGGTGGTGTCCGGGTAGCCAATAGCATAGATGAAGTAAGAGTAATCGCCGATGAAATAATTGGCAGCCTTCTGGTTACCCATCAAACTGGGGCTGAAGGTAGGCTTGTCCGTCGTGTCCTGGTTGAACAAGCGAGTACTATCGTGCGCGAGTATTACATCGGGCTGGTTATTGATCGTGCCACGCGCCGAATCACTTTGGTTGCCTCCGCTGAAGGGGGTGTGGACATAGAGGTGGTTGCGCAGCAAACACCGGAACGAATCATCAGAGAAATAATTGATCCAGCAGTGGGCCTGCTCGATTTTCAATGTCGTAAAGTTGCCTATAAGGTCGGGTTGAAAGGAACGCTATTGCCACAGGCAGTAAAAGTCATGAAGGGTCTTTATCGCTGTATGCGAGACAATGATGCCATCATGGCTGAAATTAATCCGCTGGCTATCGTAGACAGCGGCCAGCTGTTGGCACTAGATGCAAAAATGTCTTTTGATGACAATGCACTGTACCGCAGACCGACAATTTCCGAACTCCGGGATTTTGACGAAGAGGATCCAAAGGAGGTGGAGGCTACTGGACATGGCTTGAACTACATTGCACTGGACGGTGATGTTGGCTGCATCGTCAATGGTGCTGGCCTGGCAATGGCAACCATGGATGCGATTACTCTGCATGGCGGCAGACCAGCA
>Ga0209181_10010752_pt1 | contig 11829 bp, 6 predicted proteins | sample MAT05_FD_187208 | JGI IMG/M metagenome (GOLD analysis project Ga0209181, IMG submission 187208) | Freshwater microbial communities from Lake Fryxell liftoff mats and glacier meltwater in Antarctica - MAT-05 (SPAdes) (version 2) | ecosystem: Environmental > Aquatic > Freshwater > Ice > Liftoff... | reverse complement strand
CCGGCGCACCGCACGCACCAGCGTCACCAACGCCTCGGGTGGCGCCACCATGTTCAACAAGCCCGTGGACAACATCGGCGACAAGTCGTTCGGCGGCGCTGCGGGCTATGCCACCTATGCCAACCTGCACCTCTACGACGTCATGATCCCGGGGTGCAACACACCCGGGCGCGTCTTCGTCGGCCAGCGCAAGGAACCCTTCTACATCGCCGTGGGCCGTGCTTTCGACCTCTTCAACCTGAATCCGTTGGGTGCCGAAGTGGGTGGCAACAACAACGACCTTGAAGGCAAGAACGTCAGCACGCTGGCGATGGAGTTGCCCATCAGCTGCCTGACAGCCGGCACCGACCCGGTCATCGGTGCCTTCACCACGGCCAGCCTGCGCCAGGGCCGTCTGCTGAACGGCTCGCCGGCCACCGGGCTGGGCAAAGTCACGCGCGGGGGCGGCGCCTGGACGCAGGTGTCGCGCCTGGGCATGCCGCTGGTCAACGAGCTGATCATCGGCATCGACGACAAGGACAAGTTCAACGCGTCCAAGCCGAAGGACGACGCCGCGAACTTCGCCGACTACGTCACCAACCCGGTGCTGCCGGCGCTGATCCAGACGCTGTTCCCGGCCGCCGTGGCGCCGACCAACTTCCCGCGCACCGACCTGCAGACAGTGTTCCTGAAGGGCATCAGCGGCGTGAACCAACCGACGACCGTCGTGGCTGCGGAGATGCTGAGGCTCAACACGTCGATTGCGGTCACGGCCGCTGGCGCGCAAAACCCACTGGGTGTGGCGGCCGGCGACAACGCAGGCTTTCCGAACGGGCGCCGCCCGGCCGATGACGTGGTCGATCTTTCACTGCGTGTGGCGATGGGCGCGTTGTGCGTGCTGACCGGCGCTACCGACACGCTGAAGGTGGGCTGCAAGCCGGCCGACGCGCCCGCGGGTGGGCTGGCCCTGACCGACGGCGTGCGCAAGACGGCCGCCAACTACGGCGTCACCTTCCCGTACCTGACCACCCCTTTGCCGGGCAACCTGAACCCGACCCCTGCCGCTGGCACGGTCTACCCGTGAGGACTGCATGATGAATATTCAACGCAAGTTGTTGACGGCTGGCGCGATGGCAGCAGCCTTGGCCCTGGCCGGCTGCTTTGGCGACGATGACGACGATACGGTGACACCGCCGGTGGGCAGCACCGAGGTTCCCGCCAGTGCCGGCGTCAGCACGGCCTCCTTCATCAGTTTCCTGATGGGCCTGAGTGCCACTGACGAAACATCGGAGCCCTTGTCGATCCCGGACACCTTCGCCGTGCCCGCCGACGAGACTTCCGAACCCACGCCTCTGACGTGAACCCGGGGCGCGCTGCAAGGCGCGCCCCCCCAACCTCATGGATGCGCTGCGGTCCTCATCACCCCAAAGGGATGATTGAGGACGGTGTCAAGCGCGTGGTCCTCTCAGCCGGCGTTCCCGAACGCGTTGTCGCTGGCACGAGCCGAAGCCGACGGCATGTTCTGCGCCCGACCAGGAACAGACGCCACTTGGGCCTCGTTGATCGATTCGAAGATCATCCGATGGATCGAACCGGTTCGCGCACACACAAGAATGGCGAAGCCGAGGTGGGGTTTGTCGCCCCGCAAAGGCACGTCGGCTGGGGGCATCCCATTCAAAGCCCGGGCCAGGTGAAACCGACCGCTGCTGCATCGAAACACATATCGGTTGACGTCGACCCAACTTTCTATCACGCGGTACTGGTACATCTCGGGCTCCACCGGCATTTCAGCGAAGCCTATCCAGCCGGGCGTGGCTCTTCCGTGCGATTCCATACAAAAACACCGATCGGCCGCCACCGCGCCTGCCAGCTGCACCCGCACACCCGCACCCGCACAGCCGCAGGCGGGCCCCGGCGCGTTCAGGAGCGTGGCGTGGCCGTCGGCTCCTGGTGCGACGGGCCGGTGCCCACCATCGCAGCCGGTTGCACCCAGGCGTCGAAGTCGGCGGCACTCACTCCGCCACTCGACAACGCCGCTTCGCGCAGCGTCGTACCCTGTTTCTGCGCTTGCTTGGCGATGCGCGCCGCGCGGTCATAGCCTATATGCGGCGACAGCGCCGTCACCAGCATCAGGGAGCGCGCCAGCATCTCAGCGGTGCGTCCGGTGTCGGCTTCGATGCCCTGCACACAGTGCGTGGCAAAGCTGTGCATCGCATCGCGCAACAGCACGATGCTGTCCAGCACGTTGAGCGCAATCAGGGGCTTGTAGACGTTGAGTTCGAACTGGCCCAGCCCGGCCGCGATGCCGATGGCAACGTCGTGCCCCATGACCTGCGCGCTGACCATCGTCAGCGCCTCCACCTGCGTCGGGTTGACCTTGCCAGGCATGATGGAACTGCCGGGTTCGTTTTCCGGCAGCCTCAGTTCGCCCAGACCGGCGCGAGGGCCGCTGCCCATGAGGCGGATGTCGTTGGCGATCTTGTTCAGCGCAATGGCCAGCATGCGCAGCGCCCCGTGCAGGCCCACCAGCGCTTCGTGCCCGGCCAGGGCAGCAAAGAGGTTGGGCGCCACCGTGAAAGGCAGCTGCAGGCGTGTGGCGAGCAGCTGCGCCACGCGCGCGCCAAACTCCGGGTGGGTGTTCAGCCCCGTGCCCACAGCCGTGCCTCCGATGGCCAGCGCATGCACGGCCGGCAGGCTGTAGCCGAGCGCTGTCTCGGCCAGCGCCAGCTGCGCGTCGTAGCCGCCGAATTCCTGACCCAGCGTGACCGGCGTCGCGTCCTGCAAATGAGTGCGGCCGATTTTCAACAGCCCGGCAAAGCCCGCTGCCTTCAGTTGCAGCGCCAGCCGCAGTCTGGCCAGCGATTGCAGCAGCGGGCCACAAGCCAGCGCCACCGCCACGTGCATGGCCGTGGGGAAGACATCGTTGGAAGACTGCCCCATGTTCACGTCGTCGTTGGGGTGCACCAGTTGCGTTCCGTCCAGCCTGCCCCCCAGGGCGAGCGTGGCCAGGTGGGCCAGCACCTCGTTGACGTTCATGTGCGTCTGCGTGCCCGAGCCCGTTTGCCACACCGAAAGCGGAAACTCGCCATCGAACTCGCCTGCCGCCACGCGTGCGGCTGCCGCTGCAATGGCTGCCGCCTTGGCGGCATCCAGCAAACCCAGCGATCCGTTGACCTCGGCTGCCGCGCGCTTGACCTGCGCCACAGCGTGCACCACCGCCAGGGGCATGCGTTGCTCGCCGATGGCGAAGAACTGCAGGCTGCGCTGGGTCTGCGCTCCCCACAGGGCCCGTGCGGGTACTTCGATGGCGCCGAAGCTGTCGGTTTCGGTGCGCGGCGGGGGCTGTGCAGTCATGGCCGGCCGATGCCCATCGCGCAGTGGCAAGGCAGGGCTTCCTGTGGGTGGTTGCGGGCGGTCGTCACAGCGTCCTTCATGCGGCTGGCCTTTCAGAGGTGTTGGCATCAGGCTCTTCCAGGGCGCTTCGAAGCAGGTGCAGGCTGAAGCACGCCCCCTGCCCAGGGGCGCTCACCACCGTGATGTCGCCGCCCATGGACTGCGCCAGCTGGCGCGATATCAGCAGCCCCAGCCCATGCCCCTCGATGTCGGTGTTCTCGGCGCCCAGCCGGTTGAAGGGCTGGAACAGGCCGGCCTGCTGCACCGCGCTGAGCCCCGGGCCGGTGTCCACCACATCCAGCCGCAGTGCCGGTGCGCCGGCGGCGGCATCGGCTGATGCACGCAGCTCCAGCGTCACCTGGCCCCCTTCGTGGTTGTATTTCAGCGCGTTGGACAGCAGGTTCATCAATACCTGCCGCAGCCAAGTTTCGTCACCCTGCACCCACGGGCCGGCCTCGGCGGTGGGCCCGGTGCGGCGCAGCTCCACGGTGACGCGGCGGGCTTGTGCCAGCGGCACGAACAGGGCCACGCATTCCTCCAGCAGCGGCCACAGCGCGACCGGCTGCATCAGCGGCAGCACCAGCCCCGACTCCAGGCGCGACAGGTCCATCAGCTGCTCGATCAGCGACAGCAGATGGCGCCCGGCGTTGAGCACGTGGCGGAGCTTGCCCCTGGCGCCTTCGTCCAGACGATCATCGCCCAGCAGCAGTTCTGAAAATCCGTTGATCGCATTCAGCGGCGTGCGCAGCTCGTGGCTGACGCGTGAAAGGAAGACCGATTTGGCCCTGCTGGCCGCCTCGGCCGCTTCCTTGTCGACGCGCAGCTGCTCGGCAAGGCGCTGCGTCGTCACGTCTACAAAGACCACGATGGCCCGCAACAGCTGCCCCTGGCCGTCGAACTGCGGGTAGCCGGTGGCCATGATCCAGGTGTGCGCGGCGCTGTCGGCCCCGCCAGCGCTGACACCCAGTATCTCCGGGGCCAGCGTGCTGCGGCTGTTCAGCACGCGGCTGGCCGGGTCGGCGCCCGGCTTCAGCGGGCAGCCCTGGTCGTCCAGCAACCGCCAGGGCATGTGGTGCGCGTCGCAGGCTTCAAGTTGCGCCGGGCTCAGGCCCAGCAGGGCGCAGGCGCGGTCGTTGAAGAGCTCGACCTGGCCCTCGGCGGTGCAGGACAGCACGCCAACGGGCAGGTTCAGGATCAGGGCGCGGTAGCGGTTTTCGCTGGCCTGCAGACTCGCGCGCGACTCGTCGGTGGCGCGCACCATGCGGTTGAACTCGCGCGCCACCTCGCGGATCTCGCGCGGGCCGGTCTCGGGCGCAGGCGCCGACACGTGGCCCGCGGCCAGGTTGCGCGCGGCGCCGGCCAGCGCCCGGATCGGCACCAGGATGGCGCGGCTGACCCGCCACGCTGCCAGCCCCGCGAGCAACAAAATGAGCGCGATCGCGGCCAGGCTGCGCGTGCGCGAAGCGTGGTAAGCGGCCAGCGTCTGCGCCTCGGGCAGGGCGGTCACCACAAACCAGTCGGTCAGCGCCACGTTGCGCACCACGAACAGGTTGCGCGCACCGCCGATGCCGACCTCGGCGAACTGCCGCGACATCGGCGCCCCTGGCGGCAGGCCTGTTCGTTCCAGGCGCATCTCGTCGAGCGCACGCTGCGCGCGCATCTCGTCGAGCACGCGCACCACCGATTCGGCGGCGCGCTTGCCGACACGTTCGTCCTGCCGCTGCGAGCCAACCAGGACCCGATAGCTGCCGTCCACCACCACCACCGTGGCCGTGCTGGGCAGCTGTGCAAACAGGCGCAGCTGCAACTGCTTCAGGTCCAACGGGGCGATGAGCAACCCCGCGCGCTCGCCACGGTCGTCGCGCACCGGGTAGGTCAGCCGTGCGGCCCACGGCTGGTTGACGGTGCCGGCATGTGCGTCGCTGGCGTGAAAGCCCTCTTGCGCAACAGCGGTGCGGAACCAGGCCGCTGCGGCCACCGGTTGGGAAGGTGGCGGGTTGGCCAGCTCAGAACACACCGAGCTGCCATCCAGCCGGCGCAAGGCCAGCGCACGGTAGCTGGGGCTGACGCTGCGGGCTTCCTGAAAGATGGGGTCGCACAGGCGGGCATCGAGCGCCCTGACGCGCGGGCGATCGGCCAGCGCCGACATCATGGCCTGGGCGTCCTGCAGCTGCCATTGCAGCCGCTCGGCGGTGCTCGTGGCGATCAAGTCGGCCTGCTCAAAGGCATCGCGCAGGGCCAGTTCGCGCATGTGGTACAGGTACCAGGCCGTGCCCGCCAGCGCCGGCAGCAGGCCGATGGCCAGCAGCAAAATAAGCCCGGCGCTCAGCCCTGTACTTGACCCGTCTTTCAGCCCTGTACTTGACCCGTCTTTCAGCCCTGTACTTGACCCGGAACCCAGCCCCGCACCCAGCCGGCGCGGCGCGTGCCATGCCCTGTCAGGCGCCGGCGCGGGCGTGCCTGGCGACGCAGGCGGGGTCGCTGCGTGCAAGCCTGCCGGCTTTGCTTCGTCGGCGGTCAAGGACACTCTCCTTTCAAAGCACTCCCACCTCCACCGCGGTGCTCTCGATTCCTGCGGCTGACGGCCGGCTCCGGCCGACCACGGGGCGCTTGAGTGCGGGCCGTGCAGGTCAGTCTAACCATAAGCACGCAAAGCTCCATCAAGGTCGCCGCTCGCCTTGCGCAACACCATCCGCGGCAGGCGCGAACATTGATCAGGCGTGCGGCGCCAGAAGCCAGCGATCAAGTTCCGGCAGGATGCGGCCCAGCGTCATCGGCTTGGTGACGTAACCGTCGAAACCCGCGTCGACCGCACGCGAAACCTCGTCGGGCATCGCGCTGGCTGATACGGCCACGCAGGGCACCGAACGCATCGCGTCATCCGCTCTCAGCGCCGCCAGCACCGCAAAGCCGTCGATGCCCGGCAGCAGGATGTCGAGCAGGATCAAGTCAGGCGCAACTTGTCTGGCCAGCCGCAGGCCGCTCTCGCCATCGACGGCGAGCGTGAGTTCGATGCCGGGCCGGTGCGCCATGAAGGCCTGCATGAGAAGGCGGTTGGCTTCGTTGTCGTCGACGTAGACGACACGGCCATGCACGTCGGCCCGCACCGGGGGGGCTTCGACCTCGTCGACGAGGGCGTTGCCGCGAACCCCTGCTGCCGAGGCGGGCAGATCGACGGTGAACTCGCTGCCCTTGCCGACTTCGCTGCGAACCGACAGGCGGCCCCTCATCAGCTCGGTGAGGTTGCGCGTGATCACCAGGCCGATGCCGGTACCTTCGACGCTCGAGTTCTCGCGCCCCAGGCGGTTGAAGGGCTGGAACAGCGAAGCGAGCTGCAATTCGTTCATGCCCAGGCCGGTGTCGGCGACCGAGATCAGCGTGCGCTGCCCGAAGGCGCGGATCCGTACCGAGACGCTGCCGTCGCGCACGTTGTACTTGACCGCGTTGGACACCAGGTTGCTCAGCACCTGCTTCAGACGCACCGGGTCGGCCTGGACGTGGCAGGGCGGGGCCGGTGGGCCGGCCATGTCCAGGCTCACGCGCAACGCTTTTGCCTGCGGCGCGGCATGCGCGATGACCTCGTTGACCAGTGCCCCGGCGTCGATGTCGATGACCTTGATCGAGATCGAGCCCGCCTCCAGCCGCGAGACATCGAGCACGTCGTTGATCAGCAGCAGCAGGTTGCCACCTGCGCGCCGGATGTAGCCCAGCCTCTGCTTGTGCGCGGCCGTGAACGCGCCCGAGGCGTCCAGCTGAAGCAGATCGGAAAAGCCGATGATGGCGTTCAATGGCGTGCGCAGTTCGTGGCTCATGCGGGTCAGAAACTCGCTCTTGGCATGGTTGGCACGCTCGGCCTCCTGCTGCGCCTGCCGCGCGGCTTCGACCTTCAGCCCTTCCGTGACGTCGCGCCAGTGGATGACCACCCCGACACAGCGCCCGTCGACCACCTGCGGCGTCGTGTAGCGCTCCAGCGTGCGGCCGTCGACGAGCCCAAAGCTGTCGAGTTGTTCCTTCGCGGGATGGCTGCGGGCCTGATTCGCCGCCTCCAGGTAACGTTCCCGGTCGCGCACCCGGGTCGCCACGAAGTCCACCAGCACCTGGTAGTTGCGCTGTGCCATCAGTTCCTCGGGCATGTTCCAGACCTCGGCGTAGCGCCGGTTCTGGATCACGATCCTGCCCTGCAGGTCGACCACGAAGACGGCGTCGCGCGACGAGTCGAGCGTCGCGCGCAGCAGCGAGGTCGTCGCCGCCAGGTCCTGTGCCCGCGCCTCGATTTCTGCCATCGCAGCGCGCAAGGCCTGTTCGGCCTTGCGCTGCAGGCTCAACACGGAGACCGATGTCAGCATCGCGGCGCTGCGCACCTGATGTTCCTCTTCGTGCACGGCCCTCTGGCTCGGATTTAACATGATTTGAACTCGGCTGGAAGTCAGGCCATGCGTTCGGCCGCCAGCCGGGTACCGACAACGCGTGCTTCGATTTTTGCAAACGCGGTGTCGCGGCTGGTCGAGATGTCGTCGCTGAAGGGGGCGAAACCGCAATCGTCGGTCGTTCCCAAGCAATCAGGCGGTATGTATTCGGCGGCCTCCAGCACGCGGTCGCGCACCTCCTCCGGGGTTTCGACTCGGGGGTCGAGCGGATCGATCACGCCGACGAATGCGCGCTGCCCTGGCCTGATGCCATCGCGGATCATTTCCAGCACGCGGCGGCGGTTGGGCTCGCGGGCCAGTGCGATGAAGAAATCGGTGGCCTTGAGCTCGAACAGCTGTGGCAGCAGCAGCGCGTAGTCGACGTCGGCGCTGTGGGTCGAATCGCGGTCACCGCCAGGGCAGGTGTGGACGCCGATGCGCTGCCGCTCCTGGTCGGAGAAGCGCGCCAGCGCAAGGTTGTTCAGCGCCACGAAGCTGTCCAGCAGATAGCCGCTGGGGTCCAGCTTGTGGGCCAGCCGTCCTTCGGTGAAGTCGATCTGCACCGTGTGCGCGCCCAGGTCCAGGCAGGCGCGAACCTCGTGCTCGTGCTCGTCGAGCAGTTCAGAGATGAATTGCTCGCGCGGGTAGTCCGGCAGCGGCTCCACGGGGTAGAAAAGGCTCAGCGCCGAAGGCGAGATGACCGCCTGCTTCAGCGGCAGTTTCGTGTGCCTGCGCGCTTCGGCCAGGTAGTCCTGGGCACGGTGGACGTAGCGGAAAGGCCCGCGCTGCAGCCTCGGCCATTGCCGGTAGTGGTTTACGAATTGCAGCTTGAAGCCGTCGGGCGCGAGGTTGGGCGCGCCGTGCACGCAGTAGGTGGCGAAGTTGTGGTGTTTTCGTTGTTCGCCGTCGGTGATCACCGGCGAGCCGGTGGCCTCGAATTGCTTCAGCGTGTCGATGATCGCAGCGGCGTATTCGCGTTCAAGCGCCTCATGCTCGATCTCGCCGCGCTCGAAGGCTCTGGCGGCCTCGATCAGGCTCAGCGGCCGCGGAATGCTGCCGATCGGCTGGGTGGGAATGACGCGGGCGCGCTTCATCGCCGCCAGCCTCGGCATCCGGCCAGCGGGGCCCGGCTGCGGCGCTGAACGCGCCACGCGCCAGGTTGCCTCAGGTGACCGTTGATCGACATGATCTGCCCAAGCCCGCCAGTGGGCGGCTTCGGACTGATGAAATGTGCAAAGCGTTCGAGATCTGACACAGGACAAGCTCCTTACTGTCACGCAACCGTGCCACCGGTCAGGAACCGGCAGCGCTGATCCACACGCGGGTCTACCGCTGTTTTGCCTGCAGCGGGGCAGCCATCGCAAAGCGGCACTATTCGATGCCCTGCCTCCTTTTCATGCCGGGTGACCCCGGCACCCAGGTCAGCGGGTGGATCGACTCGTAGCCCAGCCAGCTCTCGCTGTCAGTGGGCTCCCTGATGGTGCGCTCACCCGGCAAGCCGCCTGGCGCAGGCGCCAGAAGCTCACGGGCAGTGGCCGAACGGGCGGACTGCGATGGAACTGAGCGGTCGGGTCTGTTCATGGCTGAGCTTTGTTGCCTGGTGTTGGATCGTCTTGGTCAGTGTGAGTCTTGAGCCCCCGGGAGTGGATGTCCATCAGCCTGAACAGCCTTGCATCGTCAGACGTTGCCTACGCAGGACACGGCGCGCGGGAACTGCGCGCAGTGGCTCTAGACCAACCACCGGCTCCAGTTGCCGTAGCGGTCCCGGATCGGCCCGCGGCGTACGCTGAGCAACACCAGCGCGAGCCCCAATCCGATGGTGACGGCGGTGATCGTGCTGCTGCCGTCCAACAGGAATGGCACGCTCATCAAGCCCACACCCAGCAGCGCGTTGAGCGCCCGCAACGGCCGCGCGACATCGGCCGCGGCGATGGAGACCACCGTCAGCACCAGCGAGCCGATGATGTGGTGCGCGTCGGCCAGGCTGCCCTCTGCGCCCAGCGTCACACGCGTGAACAACAGCGACAGGCCGATCACCCCCGCCAGCGCCAGGTTCCATGGCAGGCCGACACCGCCGCCCACCACGGCCCTCAGCACCGCGACGGGAGACCTGTCGAACTCATCGCCGGCGTTCTCCGCAGGCCTTGCATCGCCAGCCACCGCCATCTCGTCGGTGTCGCCCAGGAACAGCACGCGCAACCAGGGCTTGCCGGCCCTGGCGCGGCGGCGCAGGAACTGGCAGGTAGCCAGCAACTCGTCGAGCGAGTAAGGAATTTGCACCAGCACGGCCGCAGCGCCCACCAGCGCCAGGGTGCTCCAGGTGCCCAGCACCACGGGCTGTATGACGATGAAGAGAATCGTCGTCATGCCCAGCGGCACGATCAACAGGCCGAACAGCAGCACCAGCCAGGGGGCCGTGCGCCAGCGCTGGCGCGACCCCGCCAGACCGGTGAGGATCTCCAGCAAGTAGGTGTAGCCACCGAGCGCCGCGTCGGACACCGGCAGCGCGGTCGACACCCAGGACGTGACGATCTCTTCGGTGCCGTTGCGCGGGTCGCTGGCAGAACCGTCGAAGAACGGGTCCCACAGGCCCGGGATGTGCCCGAGCTGGTAGCCCGCCAGATAGCGCGAGACATACAGGCCCAGGAGCGCGAGCACGATGATCGGCAAGCGCTGCGTCCAACCCGAAGGGTTGTAGCTCCAGCCGGGCGGCACGCTCGGCCCGGTCAGGGCGGCGACGGCAGAAGAGCCCGGCTCGGGCTTGCTGCACACGGCCAGACCGAAGACGAGCGCGCCCACCAGCGTGTCCGACAGATAGGCCGCGGCATCGGCGGTGGACCAGAGAAACGGCACCGCCATCACCGCCGCGCCGATGCCGGCACACAGCCAGCGCGCCCACACCGCGCGCCACGACAGCGCGAAGCTGGCGGCAATCATCAGCATCAGGCCCAGCGTCATCTCGCTGCCGCGCAGCCCCGGTTCCTGAACGTCGAGCAGCAGCGGCTGCGTCAGCAGCCAGCCGCCCAGGCCGATGTTGACCATGTGCGCCCAGCGCCAGGCGCTGTGTTCGCCTTTGCGTCGCAGCTCGTGGGCGGTGCGCAGCGTGTCGGGGTTGTTGCCGATCTGCGCTGGGCCGCTGGGTGCGGGTGCCGCGTGTGCCGGCAAGTGCGCGGGTTCGTGCGCAGGAGCGCTTTCTGCGCTGTCCGCTGCGCGGTTCGTTGTGCTGTCTGCTGTGCTGTTCGTGGTGCTGCCTGCTGCGTGGTCCGCTGCGCTGCCTGCAGTGTTCGCGGCGGCGTTGCCGGCCGTGTCATCGGCCAGCGGTACCGCATCCACGCCGCTGGCCTGGGTGACCCAGCCTGGCGCCGTGATGCCGTTGGCGGCGTACCAGGCCGCCGGGTCGGCCTTCAGCGCTGCCACCATCTGCGGCAGGTCGTCCTGCAGGCGGTGCCGGGGCTCCCAGCCCAGCAGCTGGCGTGCCCGCCGGATGTCCAGCGCGTAGTGGTCGTCCGCCATGGCCACCATGAAGGGGCGGATGAAAGGCGTCTCGCCGTCGTCGATGGCGTCGGGCACCAGCGGCTCCAGCTTGCCCTGCACCCATGCACCCGCCGCCGCCAGCGGCTTGGGCACGCGCAGCGTGAGCCATTGGTCTGCGCCATGCATCATTTGGCCCAATGCATCCTGCAGCGCCTCGTAGCCCAGCGCATCGGCCTCGCCGATCAGCAGTTCGGTGTCGGGCGGCAGCACCCCACGGCGGTCGACGGTGCGGCGCAGCGCATCGAGCATGTCGTCGCGGTGCAGCGCCGACTGGCCGACCAGCGTGCTGCCGGCATACAGGTGGCTCTGCAGGTCGCGCTCGTAGACACGGGCCATTTGCTGCGCCAGGGTGGGCACCATCGACTGCTCGTCATACACACCCGCGAGCCGCAGCACCACGCTGGGGATGTGCCCGCGCTCGGCGCGCAGCACGGCCTCGGCGGCGGCCTTCGATTTCGGATAGGCCCAGCCTGGCGCGATGGGTTGGCTTTCATCGATGTGCTCGCCAGGGCGGCAA